>OBVX01000028.1_pt1 | contig 148669 bp, 144 predicted proteins | sample 1495161 | NCBI WGS metagenome assembly OBVX01 (sample SAMEA2580023, study PRJEB22360) | human gut metagenome | reverse complement strand
ATCCATAATTTCAAGTTATCAGTTATTCATTGTAAATATTACATCCTGATTTATAGGTGATTGAATTTGAAATGTAGTTTCTTCGCAGGAAAAACTATAATCCATAAAATTATGATGAAATCGGATATGAGTTATTGCCGGAAGACAGCAGTAGAGCAGGTTATTTCAGATTTTCTTTTCCATTGTCAATATGAAAAGAACTTGAATGAAAAGACAATTTATGCTTATCGTTCTGACTTGTATATGTTTAAAAGGTATATTCATGAGTTGTATCCTTCGGTTGTATTTGAGCAGGTGTCAAAAGATATGCTGAAAACGTACCTGCAACATATATCGACTTACAAGCCTAAAACGGTGAAGAGAAAACTGGCATCCCTGAAGGCTCTGTTTAACTACTATGATTTTGAGCACGATGACTTTCTGAACCCTTTCAGAAAATTGCGTATTCGCTTTAAAGAGCCTTATGTTCTTCCGACGGTAATGACGTGCAATGAGGTGAAAGAGATACTTAAATATCTTTACAAATTAAGGGCGGATAATCCTGATACGGGCGATTATGCCTATAAGGCACAGACAAGGGATATTGCGGTTGTAGAACTTTTATTTGCCACCGGTATCCGCGTTTCCGAATTGTGCGAGTTGTCATGTGATGCCGTTGACTTAAAGCAGGCAACTATTAAAGTTTTTGGAAAAGGCAGCAAGGAACGGGTCATACAAATTTGTTCGGTGGAGGTGTTAAAAATACTCAGGCAATATCAACGTCTGTTTGCTCCTTCCGAATGTTTTTTCATAAATAGGTTAGGAAACAGGCTGTCCTCACAATCCGTCAGGCTGTTAATCAAGCGATGCCGGGAAGAAACAGGGATTGGGAAAAAAATCACTCCGCATACTTTCCGCCACACTTTTGCCACATTGTTGCTGGAAGAGGATGTGGATATCAAATACATCCAGAATTTGTTGGGGCATAGCAGTATAACCACCACGCAGATATATACCCATGTCAACATGAATAAACAAAAGAAAATTTTATCCTCCAAGCATCCACGTAAGAAGATGGAAATGGAGGAGTGATGTCTGTTGTCATGTCCATGCCTTGATTAATAAAACGGGGTGTCATCTGATGACTTTTTATGACACCTGATGCCATTGCTTTTCATGTTTTAGATATAAAGCGGTTCTTTGCCCAAATCCATATAAATGAGGCATTATGAACATACAAGAAGCAAAGAATATTAGGCTTGTTGATTTTTTAGCCGGATTCGGACATGAACCGGTAATACAGCGTGGGAACAACGTATGGTACAAATCGCCCTTTAGGACGGAAAAGGAGGCCTCTTTCAAGGTAGACCTTCATAAGGAACTGTGGTATGACTTCGGTCTGGGGAAGGGAGGGGATATTATAACATTAGCCAAAGAGATTTATCGGACACAGGATATAAGCCATGTGTTACGGTGTATTGAGGATAAAAGGACGGTTTTGAAACCGGTTACTGTATCCTGCCCTTTTGAAAAAGCGTATCCCGCCTTTTAGGACTTAAAAATCACCCCTCTTGCCAGCCGGATACTGCTTGCCTATCTGGAGGAACGGTGCATTGATACGGAAATGGCCCGAAAAGTATGCAGGGAAGCCCATTTTAAGCGGAACGGGAAAAATTATTTTGCCATCGCTTTCCCTAATATTTCCGGAGGGTATGAAATCAGGAACAGGCATTTCAAGGCTTGTATCGCTCCCAAGGACATCAGCTGTATCATCAGCTCACCGGAGAGCGGGATTTGCTATATTTTTGAGGGGTTTATGGATTTTCTGTCTTTCAGGCCGGCTTTTCCATCCTTGGAAGAGGGGGATTATATAGTGTTGAATTCTGTCAGTAACTTACAGAAGGCTTTTTCTTTCCTCTCACGATATGACGGCATCTGTTGCTGTCTGGACAATGATACCGCCGGAAAAAATGCAGTGCAGGCATTAAAGGAGAAATACGGAATCCGTATATGCGATCTCTCGCATGAATATTCCGGATATAAGGACCTGAATGAATATCTGTGCGGGAAAAACAATCAGCTCCATATATAATAGAGGAATTGAAAAGACTGTCTGATGATATGCCCTTGTTTCCTTCCTGCCGCACGTGGCAGGAAGCAGGGTGATTTTTAATGTGGCGATACTGTGTTAATAGTAGAATGTGGTCAGATGTGTTTTATGGTCTTTTACAATCTTTACTTCCTGCATCTGTCCGTATATTTCACGCACGGATACCGGACAGTTCATCTTTTCCCATTCTTCCGGGGAAATCCTCATGTCGGAATGCCTGAAACATAGCATGAACATCTCTTGGGAATCCTCTTCTGCGAATATGAAACCTTCATGGTCGTCGACAAACAGCCTGAGTCCATCCTCATCCTTGCAGGATATTTCTCCGGTGTACATGTCCCCGCCCAGCCGGGTGTTTTTGCGGATATGGATTTTGAACCATTCCCGGCTTTCCGGCTGTTCAGGTGCGCCACATTCCCACAGGGCTATTTTCGCATCGTAGTAAACCTCCCCGTTTTTACATGCCCCGTAATATCCCCAGTGCTTGAAACGGCCGGTAGTCCAAGTCTTGAACCTTACATCACCGGTCTTTACCAGCACGCACTCGCCGCCATGCATATCGCATTTGATGCCCTTCTTATCCCGGGACACGAACGGGACACGGGAGAAATTCCGGAGCACAATGTTATCTCCATATGCGGCATCTACGAAGAACGGCCGGGAGCGTTCACCGTATCCGGAAATAAAGAACAGGCTGTCACCTGTACGGAGATACCGGTCGGAACGTGTCTTTTCGATGTGTTCCACCATTGCGTTCACTTTCTCTATGTCTTCCCGGACAAGCCCATGTATCCGGTCATACCAGTAGTTCAGGCGGATGAACGTTTCCTTGCAATACTTGTTTTTTGTTTGAATCATGGTCTTTTTTATTTTGTGGTTAAACATGCCCGGCTTTGGTAAAGCCGGTATTTCTTTTCTTACATGCATCCGTCTGTCTTTTGCCCTGATTGTGCAAGGCTTGGCGAAAAAATACCGCAGCGAAGCGAGGATGATTTTTTCAGCCAACCGGTCCGAAGAACCGCCTTGCACGATCAGAGGCAAAAGGCTAGCTTTGCAGGTAAGAAATAGAAATGCGGAACATTACATTGCTTGATTCTAAGGTCGAACTTTAATCCACTAACCTGATATATCTATCAAAAATTCGTTGGTATCCTCTGGAAAATGTAATATTTCCATTAGGCTATCCTAGAAAAAGTGTGTTATATATTGGTTTTCATCCTCGAAAAAATGTATCTTTGCAAGAAATAAGTGAATAATTCTTATTTTAAAGGAATCTATGAAACGGAAGATTATACAACAGTTGAAACTTTGGAAAGATAATCCTGCGAGAAAACCTTTGATACTGTTGGGTGCTCGTCAGGTTGGTAAAACTTGGGTGATGAAACATTTTGGTCTGACTGAGTTTGAGAATGTAGCCTACATCAACTGTGATGTCGAGCCATTGGCCAAGGAGTTATTTGCAGCCGACTATAACATCCCCCGTATTTTGCTGACACTTCAGGCTATCACAGGAACGAAGATTGAAGTAGGAAAAACGTTGATTGTATTCGATGAGTTGCAGGAAGTGGAACGGGGATTGCACAGCTTGAAATATTTTCAGGAAAATGCGCCTGAATATCATGTGATGGCGGCTGGCTCCTTATTGGGAATTACTTTGGGGAAAGGTCAGTCCTTTCCGGTGGGTAAGGTAAATGTAATGCATCTATATCCGATGGATTTTGAAGAATTTCTGATGGCTGCCGGTGAAACTGATTTGTGCGATTTGTTGCATCAGCCCGATTGGGAAATTTTAAAGATTCTCAGTTTAAAATATGTTGATTTGCTTCGCCAATACTATTATGTAGGTGGCATGCCTGAAGTGGTGGATTGTTTCTTTCAGCATCAAAACTTGCAGGAAGTACGTGACAAACAGGCTGAAATCCTGGATGCTTATCGACGGGACATCTCCAAGCATACGACCCCTACTGAAAGTATACGTATCGGACAAGTGCTGCAATCCTTGCCTTCGCAGTTGGCCAAAGAGAACAAGAAATTCATCTATAATGTGTTGAAGAAAGGAGCCAGAGCTACGGAATATGAACTCGCCATTCAGTGGCTGATGGATGCAGGTCTGGTACATAAAGTCAGCCGGATAAAAGAACTGCAGATGCCTGTCAAATTTTATGAAGATCTGGGTGCCTTCAAATTATTCCTGCTTGATTGCGGTCTTTTAGGTTGTATGACCGAGGCACCCGCCAGCCAAATGCTGGTAGGAGATAATGTATTCAAGGAGTTCAAGGGCGCTTTTACCGAACAGTTTGTCTTGCAGCAATTAGTGGCCCAAGGCTTTTCGCCCTATTATTGGAGCAGTGACAAAACACCTGCGGAGATTGACTTTGTGGTACAGACGGAGCATCGCGTGATACCGGTGGAAGTGAAAGCCGAAGAGAATGTACGTGCGCGTTCCATGTCGGAATATATTAAAAACCATCCCGATTATCAGTTGAAAGGACTGCGCATCTCCATGATGGGGTATCAAGATCAGGAATGGATGGAGAATATTCCGTTATTTGCCATTACGAAGTTCTTTGGATAAATGGCACTTTCATGGATATGAGATACACATATGAAGAACTTTGGAAGTCATGGGTGTATAAAAACAAAAAGCTCGCCAAATCCCTATTCTCGGATTTGGCGAACTCATTTTTTAGGACTCAATCGAAAGGGATCTGAAAAAGTTCTTATTTTTCAGTGCCCTCTCGAAGTGAGGATGATTTTTTCTGCCAACCGGTCCAAAGGACCGCCTTGCGCAGCCGGGGGCAAAAGGTGGCCTTTGCGGGTAAGAAATAGGAATACGACATTAGTGGCCACAGACAGAATCATCTATAATCAAAAGCCTCCATCCTGTTTCTTTCCAACAGCACGAGGATGTCCTTTTCCTTGTACAATAATTTGCCTCCCACTTTGTAATAAGGCAGTTTACCTGTTATCCTGTACTCGGCCAGTGTTCTCCGTGTCAGTTTCAGGTGTCCGGCCAGCTCGCTATCGGTCATATAACGTTCGCCGTTCAGAACCGGCCGCATCTTTTCCGCCTGTGTGTCCAGTATTTCGGACAGGCTCTCAATATTCCGGAAAAAGCGTATGATTTCCGGGCTTTCCTTGGTCAGCATGGATTGGATCATATCATTCGATTTAGAGGTGTCACCCGATGAATTTCCGCCTCCATAAAGCGGATGATATCCTGCCGTTTGTAATATACTTTACGGTCTATGTAACTGTAGGGGATGGACCCGCTTCTCCGGAGTTGTAACATTTTTCTTGGCGAGACATCCATAAGCGTACATGCCTCCTGGTTGTCGATCCACTCATCCATGCCCCGCGTGCTTCCTCCGCATGTCTCATGTACTCTTCTGGCGATGGCTTCCAGGGCCTCGTTCATTTCCATGAATGTCTTGGCCTCGATACATACAAATTCCATAAGTCTTTCCTTTTTTCGATTTGATACGAAAGTATGGAGAGGGAGACTCATATCCAAAAAGGTGTCCGCAAACGTCATCAGATGTCATCAGATGTCAGATATACATTGGTTTATGATATTTTTAGCCTGTTCCCCGGAAAGATAAGGCATGGCGGTAGCGGATGGCCGGTAATATGTAAAGTTTACAATCCGTATTTTACAGTTTTACACTTTACCTGTTTACACCTGTTACATTCGAAAAGGAAGAAAAATATAATTTACATCTAATTATCAATATGTTATAATGCTGCTTAAAAGACATAAAGGAGGTATGGCATACATTTTTCATAATAAAATGGTATATACTCTTACAGTGCGCACCGGGGGTATTTCAGTAGTAACCTTAAAAAAATACAGGAGATACATGCCATGATGTATATAGATAATGAAGTGCTCGAGAAAATGATAATGACCATAGTGGAAGGATTTGACCGCATAGAGAAGAAACTGGATAGGATGGGTCGTGTGAAGGAGTTCTTGAACGGTGACGAGCTTCTGGACAACTATGACATAGCTAGGTTGCTCAACGTGTCGCTTCGGACTGTGGCCCGTTACCGGGAAAAAGGACTGATCCGTTATTACCAGACGGATGAGAACGGCAAGAATTTCTACAGGAGTTCGGATATACAGGATTTTTTGCAGAAACGGGGAAAGAAAAACTGAACGGGGCAATGTGGATATGCGGAAGTTATGCTAACTTTGTCTTATAAACGGTTGTTATGAAGACAAATACCAATTCAAAATATCTCATTGCGGTTCTGATTGACGGTGACAACCTGTCCTTTGAGAGGATGGAGGATATCATGGGCTTTGTTTCCCGTTATGGGGATGCCGTTATCAGACGGATATACGGTGACTGGACGAGGAAAGCTCTTTCCGGATGGAAGGAGACCGCCCGGGAATATGGGTTCAGGTTGGTGCAGGCCTCCTCCTATGCTTCAGGAAAGAACACTACGGATATCGCGTTGGTCATAGACGCCATGGACATCCTCCGTGACGGCCGGGTGGACTGTTTCTGTCTGGTCGCCAGTGACGGTGACTACAACCCGTTGGCGCAACGGATACGGGAGGCGGGATTGAAGGTACTGGGATATGGGGAGGGCAAGACTCCCGTATCGCTGATACGTTCCTGTTCCGTATTCCTGTATGCCGACCGTAAGGAAAACAAGACCTTGGAGAACACCCCGGATTTTTTTATCCGAAGGGATATGGAGTTTTTTGACAAGGCTTTCCAGCAGGCGGCTGACGGCAAGGAGGAGGTCTCCCTTTCCCTGATAGGCGGCTCGTTGAAGAAAATGATGCCCAAATTCAAGGTCAAGAGATACGGATGCAAGACATTGGGCAAGCTCTATGAAAGGTTGGAACGGTACGAGCTGGTCATGACGGAAAAGGGAGTGGCGAGTGCCGTACGGATGAAAGGTCGGACCGTACGGCAGGAATGACCGGGAATAAATCCACGTCCGTTTATACCGGAATGGGATTTACCCGTAGCGTGTCAAGGTTGAGATAGGCCCCCCGGTAGAATGTCCTCCCTTCTCTGAACATGCGCCAGAGGATGTCGCAACCGATTTGTGCCAGCATGGAGTTGATGAACAGGTCCTGCTTGCGCAACGCCTCCGCGAGCGAGCAACTCGGGCCTGAGTCCTCCTCCCGGATGGTGGAGTAGCTGACCTCCTCGGTGATGACATTCATCCTGGGCATGGGAAGGTATTCGCTGGATACGGGCTGGCTTATTTTGCTCCGGATATTGCCTACCAGGACTTGCCCGGTGGTTTGGGCGTTCCCGAAATCCATCCAGTATATCGGCGCTTTCTCATCGTTATTTTTATATTCCCTGTATTTCTTCAGGAACCGCCACAGATCGAGCCGGGAACGGGTGTTGTCCGTACAGGTGATGATGATGTTCGCCAGCGGGACGCTTTTATCCCCTTCTTTGGTTATGATCGGATAGCGGCATTCCCTGGCCTCCCACGCGTAACCGAAAAAACGGTTGACGCGGGTGACAAGCGCCGTCGCCTTGTTCAACCCCAGTTCCGTCTCGCTGAACAGCTGGCGACCGATGTTTGCTTCCGTGACAGTGTCGGGGTCGAAAGCTGTCAGGTGCAGCCCCGGATGTCCCAGAGCCTGTAATGCCACGCTCATGCGTGCCAGGCTGGTTATTACCTGGTAGCCGGTTCCACCCGCCCCGGCTACCAGGACGGTTACGGGGTGATAGGGACTGAGCAGGTACTTGTCTGTGAAATGGATCTTTCTCATGGCAGGATGTCTTTCAATCGTTTGTTGATCGGTTGGAGTTCGTCGTTGTCGAACGGCTGTTCACGCATCCGCTCAGTAACCAGGACCAGATTGTTTCTTGTCGGGTTCTTCCCTCCTCCAAGATGGGAAAATTCACTGAGCCAGAAACGTTTCTCCCAATATTCCAACAGGGTGTGAAAATCCAGGCTCTCCGGTTTCTCCAGTGTGGAGTTTCCCAGGCATACGCTTCCACCGGTCACGTTGAAAAAAGGGGCCAGATAGAGCGGTGTCCTCCCGTCCGGTTTTTTCCCCTTGTAGGCGAAGATGTCCATCCTTTCATTTTTAATGATATAAATGACTCCCGGCACGTGGAACATTCCATCCCCGATGTTCAGGTCATTCTTGAAAAACATCCGTCGTTTTCCCGGCGGATTATACCACACATAGCTTTCATGCCCCCTGCGGGTATCGCACCACAGCATGTTGGGTGGCAGCCACCCGTGCGGGATACGCCGGTTCCCGTCCGAATAGGATTCCACCAGGGAGTCCATGAATTCATATGTAACCGGAATGCCGGCTTCCATTCTTCCCTTTTTGTTGATAGGGCGTAGTTCCAGGTAGTGACTTCCGCTTGCGTAGTGACCTTCCTGGTACTCATAGGCGATCAGCGCCGCTTTGGGCACCATTATCTCTTGCAGTTGCTTGGTAAGTTCGTTCATATCCTGTATTTTTTTGTTTTCGTTTCTTTATTTATTGGGAAACGGGCACTTTAAAATGCCTGTTTATGCATTGCGTGAACCGTTCCATCCATCCGGACAGTCTCTCCGGATAGTCGTCCATCCGGAACAGTCTGTCCGTCTCAGGTGTCAGGTACATGCTTGTGACCGGGGTGATGGCATACGTCTCCCGGTAGTCCGAGTTGAAATAGCATTCCATGTTCTCCGTGAGGGCGTCATTGTTGGAATATGTCAGCATGATCTGACAGTCCAGGTCGATCGGGGGGAAATCCGGTGATCTTTCATACGCCCAGTCGTAACCGTATTGCATGATGCACGGATTTCCTGGGGTAATCAGTCCCATCCCTTCCCGTATCAGTTCCAAAAGCTCCCGTTCCTCCTTCACTGCCGCCCGGTATTTCCGGACCTTTTCTTCCAGATCGGTACAGAACGGTTTCCCTTCCATTCGTTTAAGTGTTTTTGCGATTTTCCCGGATTGATAGGATTCCGCCAGGCGTTTGTATTTACGGATTGTCTGAGGGGAAGCCTCGGGATCGCGGTTCTTCCAGTCATCCAGTTCCTCCACCGCCAGCTCATAATACCATGTTTTCGTGACGGCGTTCAACCCGTGGTAACGTACGAACCGCCGTATGAATTCCCGGACGATACGCCGTAACGGTACAGGAAGGCTCTCCGTGAAATCGACGGGTAGCCAGAACAGGGTATGGTCCGGCCAGTCATGGAACCTGTACAGGCAGAAATGGAGCCTCCCGGCCCTTTCCTCCAGATTGACATGTTCCGGCAAGGTCTCGTCCAGGGCCTTGTACAAGGCGGTGATGTTGATGCGGGGACCGCTCCCTTTCCTCGCGCGGAAAGGGAGCCTGACATTCATGAGATCGGCATATCGCAGGGCGGACCGGTATAGATAGTCAAAGTTTTCGGACGTGGTTAGGTTGACGCATGCCCCTCCCGTTTCGTCCTCCACCAGATAGTCCGCCGCGATGGGGAGGAATCTGCTTGTCAGAAAAGCGTTACGCTCCCCGGTGGCGGCAGTCTTCTTTTTTCCCGGCCCGTCGTACCCCGTCCGATGTACGAGAGGTCGGCGGCCCTGATGATCAATACGGCTAGTCCCGCCATTTGTGATTCTGATAGCGTTTTGCATGTATCCTCCTTTTTTTTGATGGAAATTCTCTTTGCCATATATCTACCCTTTTGTTCCGATGGTCGTCTTGAACCGGTAGACCACACTGTCATCCTCGCATTCCGGACCGTGTACGCTCGCCGTGGTCAGTTCCGGATAGGTCATGGAATAGAAATCCATCACCTCGTTCGGGGACAGGCTGTTGTCCGGATCGGCCAGCTCTATCTCCGACGAGCCTTTCCTGAATTTGAAAACTCTCTGCAATCCTTTAATTTCCAGTGCCATAATTGTATTTTTATAGGGTTTAACAACATATCATCTCCATTTGTGCCTCGTCTTTCATGCGGTATTCCTCCGGGAAGTCGAGATATTCCGCGTAAGGGTCCTCACGCAGGAGCTCCCTGTCATGCTCGTCGTCCTTGTCGAAGCCGTACTGTCCCATGTCCTGCGCCCGTGCCCCGTATTCGCTTTCCCTGTTGTTATCGGGAACGGTTTGCGTGGAAGCCGTTTGCGGTTGCGAAGGGACGGGTTGCAGCCATTGACCGTCGTATACCTGTGATTGCGGCATCTGTACCGGCTGGTGGAATTGTATGGTCTGCGGTCGGTTCACGGGCTGCTGACAGCCGGACGGTGTACCATCCGCTCCTGGTCGTGAAGTCGCCTGGCCGTATGGTACCTGTTGTGGTCGCGTGCCTTGTACCGACCGCGGAACCTGGTGGGGAGATTGGCGGGACGGTTGTTCGGACGCGAACATACGTATCTGTTCCCCTCCCTGATATCGGGGGGCATGACCGGGTACCGGTTGTGGCGCCACCGGTTGGATAACCTGTGCGGGCTGTGGTTCCGGCATTACCGGTTCCGCTCCGAAGAGACTGCCCTCGGACGCTTTTTTCTGTACCTCCGCTATCTTCACGTCAATCTCCTTCTGCTTGTCCGGCACGGCCAGCCGTTTTGCCTGTCTGAGCCAGGTCAACGCCTCGGAATAGCGTTTGCCGCCTGTGGCGTCCTCCGCCTTTTTAAGCAGCTTTTCCATCTTCTCCCGTTTCTCGCGTACCTCTTTTGATTCCTTCTCAGCTACGGACTTGGCCGCCCTGCTTTGTGATACGGCCTGTTCCGCTTGTTTCTCGAATGTTTCCAGGTTGGTAAGGATGCCCTGCGCCTTCTGTACGGGTGCGGTGATCGCTCCCAGGAATTCCATGTCCAGCTCTTCCGGGGTACCGTTCAATACCAGCGGGACGATTTGTCCCCCGGCCTCGTCTTTCAGTCCCGCACGCCGGGGCATGACGGCCACGGTCAGCTTGTCATTCACTTGTCTGATGTTGATACTCAGGTCTGTGCCTGCCGTAATCATTCGGTTGATCGTTTGAAAAAACATAATGGTAAAATATTAATAAGTTATACATAAGTCTCTTGGAAAAACTCTTTCAGGAGTCTCTGCCTGTCGGGATTGGACGCGATGTCCTTTAATGGCTCCAGGTAGTGGCCTATTGTTTTCGGTTCGTCCAATATGCAGGGGAACCGTTTTTTGACAGGTTTTATGCGCTTTGTGACGGGCCATGCGACCGGCATGACCGGGGCTGAGGGGGTGGATGTCGCGGTTCTCATGTTTTTTGTATTTTAGGAGTTATACAAGCATGTCCATGACGGACAGGATAAGGATGACTTTTATCACAAGGAGGAATGCCCTGAAGAAGAATCCTATGATTGTTCCCGATAAAAGGAACAGGACGATCAGGTACACGGGAATGATTCCCTTGCTGTAGAGCAGGCATATTCCCGTAAGCAGGACCAGTAAGACCACTCGCTTGCAGATGTTTTCGATGAGTTGCAGTTTCATATCTTTAAATTTTTAAGAATGAATAATCCCATCGGGATATGTTTTCCCGATTTTATAGGCCTCGGCCCTTGGATTGCCTTTTTGCGCAAGGCTTGGCAAAAGAAAATACCGCAGCGTAGCGAGGATGATTTTCTTTTGACCAACCAAGCCCCCAAAGGGGGCCGCCTTGCGGCAAAAACGAGGCAATCCAAGACCTTTGCCGGTTAAAAGCGGAAAAACTATCCAATCTCCCATGAAAAAAGGAGTACGGCATTGAAAGCCTGTACTCCCTGCTCTTTTGAGAATCGTCCCGTGCCGGTGGCGTAATATCCTACGGGTTGTTTTTAGCCTGATAGATCCGGAATATCTCACCGGTCACCTCCTTCACCTGTTCCAGTACCCCTCCCAGGAACTCCTCTTGCGTGAGTTTTCCCTGTTCTATCCGTGCCAGTTCCGCTTCCCATCCGGAAGTAAGGGAGGTGTCGGCCACTTTCATTCCACGTACCGTTTCATAGAAGAAAAGCCCTTTTGGGGTGGGGATGAGATATTTGCCTGAATAGCGGATATATTTACGCTCCAGCAGTGTGCGGATGATATTGGTACGCGTGGAGACGGTCCCTAATCCGCTCCGGTCCATATAGTCGACCAGCTCCTCATCCGTATAGGGGGATACCGGAAGTGTTCTCTTGCGGACGATATTGCATCCGCTTACCGGTACCGGCTCTCCCGGGGAGAAATCCGGAAGTGCGGAACAGGGCATACCCCCCCTTGCGATAAGATGTTCCCGCCCGAAGATGCTGAGCCACCCCTTTTTCAGGATGCGGTACGTTTGGACGCTGAACTTCCGTGCGGCACATACTACGTCGATGGTCGTATATTCCACCCGACAGGATGGCATGAAGGCTTCGAGTGTCCTGCCGAGAATGAGCGTATAGACCAGTTGTTCCTCCTTGTTCAATGTTCCGGGGGGCATGCCGGTGACAATGATCGCGTGGTGATCTGTCGTCTCCTGTGCGCTGATGTCGCTTGGCGGCGCGGCAAAGTCCGTCATTTTGGCGTATTGGCGGAATTCCTTGCGGGAAAGAATCTTTTCCATGACAGCGGGCAACGTGTCATATACGTCTCTTGTCAGCAGGCGGCTGGCGGTACGCGGATAGGAGATCAGTTTCTTTTCGTACAGGCCTTGGGTGATATCCTGTACCTGTATGGCTGTCAGGTTGTGGTAACGGTTCGCGTCCTTCTGAAGTTCGGTCAGGTTGTAGGGAGCCGGTGCCCGGATGTCCTCGCTCTCGCGGCTGACCGCCGCGATACGTGCGTTCCGTACCGCCTTGCAGTCACCGTACAGTTCTGACGCGTACCGGTACTCCTGAAAATCTTCCGTGTGGCGCAGTTTTATGATTTGTCGGTCCTTGCAGAGACTGACGAATACCGGCCAGCTGTCGGCTGGCAGGAAATTCTCCCTCTCCCGGTACCGTCTGCATATCTCCGCCAGTACGGGGGTCTGTACCCTGCCCAGCGAATTGTTCCCGAAGCCTACCGCCTTACAGATGGCATAGCTTGAATTGACTCCCAGGAGCCAGTCCGCCCGGTTACGGCTGTCCGCCGCCTGGAACAGGTTGTCGAACCGGTCACATGGAAGGAGGTTCGCCATGCCTTCCGTGATGGCCTCGTCCGTCAGAGACGAGATCCAGAGGCGGAAACAGGGTTGTTTGCACTCCAGAAAGCCGTAAAGATGACGGAACAGCATCTCTCCTTCCCGGGAAGCGTCGGTTGCCGCGATGATGGTGTCACACGCGTTGAGTACCTTGGCTATTATCTTCAATTGGAGGAGCGCGTTGATGTCGGGATTCCATCCGGTATCCGTCTTCACGTGCCTTACTGTCAGAAAGGAAGGCGGCAGCAGGGGAAAGTCTTTCCATTCCACACGGGCTGTCCCTGAATCCTTCGGCATTGCCAGGGAAAGCATGTTGCCATATGTCCATGTCACCATGTAGCCGTTCCCGGTCATATAGCCGTTCTCTTTTCTGTCGGCTCCCAACACTCTTGCTATCTCTCTGCCCACGTTGGGCCTGTCAGTCACTATTGCGATCATATTCTTCTTTTTTGATGTCCCGTACCGGATTGGGCGGTACGGGGGATAGGTTAAACTTGTTTTATTTTTTTGTTATTTCTTTGAAGGTTCCTCCTGGCGGAGACCGTTGATTTCCATGATTGGCTTGTTGTTGTCACCGGGTACCAGTTTGAGTGTGGCGTCCATGGTCAGGCTGATAACCGAGGTACAAAGTCTCAACGGGATGATTTCCGACTCCTTGCCTTGCAACAACAGGTCGAGGCTGCCGTCCGCTTCCAGTTGTTCCTTGCCGATACCCACAGCTTTCAGAGCGGTCCAGTCAATATCTTTTACATTATAAATATAAGGGATGTTCCGATTCGTATTCATACGGTTTGGGGATTTGATGTTTGTAAAACTGATTTTGTCTCTCTCCGATCGGGGTTATACCGCTTGTTTTGCCCCTTTCTTTTGTTCCTGCTGCTGACCTTGGGCGGTATCCGCCTGTGCCGCCTGACGGGAAGTGTCCCTGCGGATATCCGGATTCTCCTGGAAATACTGCAACTGCCCGGAATAAGGATTCACTTTCAGGTAGGAGCTGAACGTCTGTCCGTTATTTTTCAACCCTTCGATAAGGAGGGTCTTCCCGTCCTGGAGGTTCGCCTTTTCCTGCGCCGTGAACACATGACCGTAAACTTCCGCCGGGATACGTGGCGCCTGCTGCTCGTTGAATCCGTCCGGCGTGCGTGAGTACATCGTCCTGCCGGTATTCATGTCCAGCTTCACAAACGCGGAGAATTCCTCTCCCTTGCGGTTGATCATGTTTTCCAGATAGACGGCCTGCCCCTTGCGCAAGGTCTCCTTATCCTCGGGGGTCAGTTGCACGTTGCATATCTCCTTGGGAATATAGATTTCTCCGGTTTCCGGATTATGGCGGGTATAATTCGGCCGTCCAGTCGTCTGGTCTATCGTGACAAACGCGGAGAAAGCCCCATCCCTGTTCTTGAACTTCATGTCCTCGACCAGGATGGTATGTCCCTCGCTGAGCATCTTTATCTGGGTAGGTGAGAGCGGTACGCCCCCGATGGATTTCTCGTTGAATACCTGGTTCTTCGGGAAGATGAACTCCAACCCCCTGCGCTCGGCGCTGTATTGGAGCGTGGCGTCAAATTCCTTCCCCGCCTTGGAGATCATCCCCTCCACCTTGACAGGTTGTCCCTCCTTCAGCAGTCTGATCTCCTCGTCCGTAAGTCTTACCCCGCTCACTTCCTGCGGGATGTAGACATGTTCCTGCCGGACGGCGACCAGCTCGTTGGTGTTTTTGTCGATGGAGATCAGGCAGGGGGTGTACTCGCTGCCACGCAGGTTGAGTTCCACCGCACGTCCCATGTTGCCGGTCTCACGCAGGTTCCTTTTGTCTTCCTCGCTAAAGTTAAATCCGAAATAAGGGCGTTCCAGTTGCGGTTCCTTGCGTATACCGTGAACGGCCAGCCCCACCTGCCCGTTCTCTTGTGGTATGAGCGAGAGCCTCGCGTCCAGTTTGGCTGTCAGCACGCCGGGAATGTTAAGTGTCAGCGGCACCAGCTTGTTGGTCTTGTAACCTCTCAGCATGGAGTCGAGAAGTCCTTGCTGTTCGAGTGTCGCCTTTGAGATACCGATCTTGTCCAATCCCTCCCAGTCGATCATGTTCTCATTGTAACGATAGCGCGGGCCTTGCGGCTCTTGTGGCACCTGCTGTGCCTGTGGTTGCTGTCGTTGCTGGGATGCCTGTTGTACCTCACTCTGTTGCAGGGGTTCCTGCGGTTGCGTTTCTTTTTTTGCCATGGCTGTCTCTTGTTTATTCATGTTTTGTTCCTCCTTGTTCTCTCTCGGACGGATCTCGTAGCGTTTGAGGAACTCCTTCACTGCGTCCGTCTTTTTCCCTTCCGCCAGGTCCTTGATCGCCTGCTTGTTCACCTTGTAGTCGTGGAAGGTCATGCGGAGCAGGCGGAAATGGGTCGGTTCCTTGAACTGGCTCCAGAAATTCTTGATGAAGTTTTCGAGTATGCTCGAGTTCTTGTCGAATTTCAGGAATGAGTTTTCATTCTTCTCGTCCGCTGGAACCGTCTTGACCTTCCCGTCCTTGTCGATCTCGCTGACCACTTGTACACCGGCTTTCGGGTCGCTCTTGTTATGAATCATCATCAGCTCGGTGATCTGTTCCACCAAAGGGGCGTCGTTCGTGACCTTCGGTTTCCGGGGCCGTCCAGGCTTCTCGTTCGGGCTCTTTTCTTGTGCCATACCTTTTCTTTTTGGGGTTAATAAATTGCTTTGACACTTCAAAAATATGGGCTAAATCCGAATAAAACACTGATTTTCAAAAAGGTGTCATCAGATGTCATCAGATGTCGTCAAATGTCCGAAAGACTGGTTTTCCGTGAGAGAAACATGTCATGAAAACAAGGATATGGTATGCGGAGGAAGGGCGAAGAAACCGGCACGGGAGCAAAGGGAGGATTATGCAGAGCAGAGGGAGCTGAAGTCCCTGTCTTCTCATGGGGCGGCGTTTTTTTCATAAGACATTGCCAGGTCTGTCCATATATCCCGTACTTCCTGCCGGATTTATTAGGGATATAAAGGAGGCCCTCCTTTTTTCATCAATGACACGGTCATGCGTCGCGTCGGTCGCAGTGAGTCCCTATAATCTTTCCCGAAATCAAAACCATTGTCCGGGCGTTTGTTTCCATGTGTATTTTCCGCGACTTGTCGCAAGGAAAATACTCATGGAAAGCGAAGCCGGAACGCCCGTGACAATACGGTTTTGATTTATCTTTGATTATAGGGAACTCGCTGGTATCCGTCTGTTTTTCACGAATTTTCCAGAAAACATATACTGTCTTGTTGTTTATATGATATAAATATTTCTAGACTTGTTCCACGGAAAAACCGTCGCTTTTCATTTTCGGACTTTGATTCTTTACGAGGCTATTCGGACTGTCTTTCAAGAAGATTTACAGAGTTTGGCATCGGCATCAGGTGATATTCGGTGTTCCAAGCGGAGAAGCGGAATCTGGGACTAAATATTTTCTTCCTTCAACAATATAGCCCACGGGTTGTATCTATGTACCTATTATTCATCATAAAACAGACTATATATGGCTACCATTAAATTAAAATTCCGTCCATCGACGGTACAGGGTAAGGCTGGCACGCTCTGTTACCAGCTTTGCCACCGTCAGGAGAACAGGCAGATTACCACCGACATGAGGATATTTCCCGAGTGGTGGAATGAGACGAAACGTGAACTTGTCGTTGTCCCCGGCAATGAGAGGGTCCTGACCACCTACCGGAAACGGGCGGAAAAGGAGATGCGGGACATCCGTGAGATTATCCGCGAACTGGACTGTAGCGGAGAAACATACACCTTGTCGGAAATACTCAACCGTTATCGCTCCCTGCCTTCCGAGTCCGGTTTCCTGTACTACATGAAAAAAGAGATGGATGCGCTTTGGGAGAACGGCCAATACGGTACCTCTCGTAATTACCAGCGTGCCCTGAACAGTTTTTTCGCTTTTCTGGACGGTGACGACATTCCTTTTTCGTCGTTGGATTCCGCCCTGGCGTGTCGGTATGAGGCATGGTTGTGGCAACAAAAGGTAGCGAGAAACAGCAGCTCGTTCTATATGCGGATTCTGCGTGCCGTTTATAACAAGGCCGTAAAGCAAGGTATTGCGGTGCAGACTTTTCCGTTTCGTGAGGTTTATACAGGAGTGGCTCGCACATCGAAGCGTGCCGTGGATGAGGAAACCATCCTGAAACTTCAAAGGATTGACCTCTCGGATTCACCGGCTTTGGCACTTTCCAGGGACATGTTCGTGTTCAGCTATTGTGCCCGTGGCATGGCGTTTGTGGACATGGCATATCTGAAAAAAGAGAATGTGGACAGCGTGCGAATTACCTATTGTCGCCATAAGACAGGCCAATACTTAACATTACATATCGAACCGTGTATGGCGGTGATCTTGGAACGATATGGGCAGGTTTGTCCGGAAAGTCCATATCTTTTCCCCATACTTACCGATGAACAGCCTGATCAGGCTTACCGGCAATATCGGACCGGGTTGAACTACCATAACCGAAAATTGAAACGGTTGGGTAAATTGCTTGGCGAACCATTACCTTTATCCTCATATACGCCTCGTCACAGCTGGGCTACCGCCGCACGCAACCACGACGTACCGATTGCCGTCATCAGTGCGGGGATGGGACACAGTAGCGAAAGGACTACGCTTATTTACTTGGATTCTTTAGACAATGCTGTGATAGATAATGCGAACGAGAAGATTTTGAAGGATTTGAACGATACCGTCTCTATGTAAGAGAGGGTAAAAATACACTGCAAAGATAATCATTCTCAGCAAAAAAGAAAAAAAGAACGGCCATTTTAATTCCCTTATTTTACCCCCCCCCCATTGATAATTTACTGATTACCAACGCATTAAAGCGGATATTTAAAATAAATCGAAATAATATTGCAATAAGGATGTAAAATGAAAGGAGACCGTTTATTTTCCCTTCCGAATGTATTTTTGAGTTGAAAATTGAGCATACCGAGTAAAAATGGATTCTTACATTAACATACGCGATTGATTATCAATGGTAAAAATATTCGTACCGTTTCTTACATAGAAACGGTACGAATACGGGGTTACGGTATCCGCTCACTGTAGTCAGGAGCGGCCCGCATTCCGGAGGTCCTATGAAGGAAAAAACCGGATTAACCTTGATTGCTGTATCTTCCTTATTTGAAAAAGCGGAAGGTGCAGGAATGGAAACTATATCCTTTTTATCAACCCGGTAACATTACTTTTCGTTGAACATAGAAACACACACACACGAACATTGGTTCGCCCTAAAAGTATTTTATAACAAAGTTTTCGAGATTGAGGATATATTGAAAAAAGACAAGATCGAGACTTACATTCCTTGTGAGGAAACCTTGATGGAACGTAACGGCATAAAGAAGAAACTCCGTCGTCCGGTCATTAATTCGCTTATGTTCTTCCGTTCAACCGTTTGTCGTGCTTTGGAAGTACAGCGACAATTCACCAATAAGGTAATCCTATATACAAGACAGAAGGGATTGAAAAGACTTCCCCTTGCCATTCCTGATCGGGAAATGAACATTTTCATGCTGGTCACCTCGTCCGGCGAGCAGGGAATGGAATATTTCGGGGAGGACAATTCCAAGTTTCACCAGGGAGAACGTGTACGGGTCATTGACGGAAAGTTCAAGGGAGCGGAAGGGGTTATCTGTCGGATTAGGAAGAATCGCCGTTTGGTGGTCACCGTCCAAGGCGTATGCGCCGTGGCTACTTCCTATATTCCACAAGCCTTTCTACAACGGATAGGGCAAGATTAAGAAAATCATCAAAAGAATCATATAGTGGACATTCTTCATTTTATCGAATTTGCCTTTACAGTCATAGTCGGCTGGACATTGAGTGCGATGGTCCTGCCTCGCATTTCGTTGGTCTCTTTCCGACGTCGCCTGTTCGACTCAGTGGACGAACGTAAGTTGCATACTGCCCATATACCAAGGTTAGGCGGTATCGCCTTTTTCCCTTGTATCACAGTTACGGTTTCGCTTGCCATTATCGGTTACAATCTTTGGCAGGGCTATAACATACTCGACATGGACTTGACGAACCGTCTGCTTTCCATGCTCTGTTGTCTGTTCATACTTTATCTTATAGGTATGATGGATGACCTTATCGGTGTACGTTACCGTTCCAAATTTGTAGTGCAGATACTTTGTGGCATACTGTTGGTGATTTCCGGGCTATGCTTCGACAACCTATACGGGTTGTTCGGTATTTATGTCATACCTTATTACATAGGAGTGCCGTTCACGGTATTCGTCATTGTCTATATCTTGAACGCTATCAACCTAATAGACGGTATTGACGGACTTGCCTCCGGATTGAGTATCATCGCATTCCTCGCTTTCGGTTGTATGTTCATACGCTTGCAATGGTGGATGTATGCCTTTATCAGTTTGGCTGCATTCGGTGTGTTGTTGCCGTTTTTCTACTATAACGTATACGGTAAGATACACCGGGGACGTAAGATATTCATGGGCGATACAGGTTCGCTTACTATCGGGATGCTGTTGGCTGTGATGGCCATCCGTCTGAGCATGTCCGACCCGATGAAGGAAAGTGTCTTTCCCGGTGTTATTGTGACAGCCTTCTCGTTCCTGATAGTGCCAATGCTTGATGTGGTACGCGTAGTTTTACATCGATGGCGGAACAGGAAACCTCTTTTTCTGCCTGACAAGAATCATATCCATCACAAATTCATCGCCTTGGGCATGTCTCAACGGAAAGCTATGGCATGTATCATCGCCCTCGCCCTCGCTTTTGCCGTGGTGAACGTATTCCTGATTCATTATTTGACCACCACTACTCTTTTTCTGCTGGACGTGGCAGTATGGACAGTGTTGCATTGTTATATCACAATAAAGATCAAACGAAAAAATAACTGTACAGAATAAATTTATGAAAAATCGATTTTTAGCACTTATCTTTTTGGCTATATCGCTCGTTTCGTGTAATACATCCAAGGAGATTCTTTACTTTCAAGACATTGCGGTAAACCAGCCTGAAGTAATCAAGGGAGCAAGAGATATTACCGTGCAGCCCAAAGACCAGATATCCATCACGGTATCCAGTAAAGATCCGCAACTTGCAGCATTGTTCAACCTGACACGTGTCCAATACCGTGCCGGAACTACTGACTTGCGTAGTAACAACAATAATGGAGAAATATCTGGCTATACTTTGGACGACAAGGGAAACATCGATTTTCCTGTCATAGGCTCACTCCACATAGCCGGTATGACCAAGAGCCAGATTGCTACCCTTATCAAGAAACGGTTAGTGGAAGAGGACCTAGTGAAAGATCCGGTTGTGACCGTGGAGTTTATGAATCTCTATTTTTCAGTCTTGGGTGAAGTAAAAACTCCCGGCAAATATAGTATCACAAAAGACCAGATATCTTTACTGGAAGCCATCAGTATGGCGGGTGATCTTACTATCTACGGTAAACGTGATGCTATTTTCGTCATTCGCGAGGAAAACGGTGAACGGGTTACTCATTGGGTGGATATTCGAAGCAAGGATATTTTTACCTCCCCAGTTTATTACCTGAAGCAGAACGATGTGGTGTATGTGCAGCCCAACAAGGTGCGCGCCGGACAGTCCACTATTAACGAAAACAACGTAAAGTCTGTTTCCTTATGGATCAGCATCGGATCGTTCCTTACCTCATTGGGCGTCCTTCTGTTCAAGTAATTGAAATATTATTTTATACTTATATATAACAGAATATGATAGAGAAAAAGACTATTGTCGGCAAGCCCACTGATGATTTCATACGGATACAGGACTTATGGGGAATGTTCGTGCCCAGATGGCATTGGTTTGCTCTTTCCTTGTTTGCCGCTCTTGCTGTGGCGACCTTTTATCTGTTGAGTACTCCGAATATCTATACACGTACCGCCGCCATCTTGGTAAAGGACGATTCCAAGAGCGGTTCGTCCACAAACGCAATAAGTGAGTTTTCTGATTTGGGAATCTTTAAGTCGAACACTAACATCAATAACGAGTTGCTTACCTTGAAGTCACCCACACTGATGACCGAAGTTGTGCAGCGATTAGGACTGAGCGAGACCTATACCGTTCGCAAAGGTTTGAGAACTACAGGATTGTATAAATGTAATCCTATAGTTGTAACCTATCGTCACTTGGATGAAACTCCTGTCAGCTTTACGATAAACCTTCCGTCCAAAAAAGAATTTACCATATCCGATGTAATGATTGACGGAGAGGAACTAGGGACGGATTTCTCTGGTAAGATGGGCGATTCCATTCGCATGGAAATAGGTACATTTGTAATCAATCTTACTAAATATTGGAATGATTCATTCGTTGGTACTTCCATTCGCTATAATAAAGGTAGTGTACGTGCCGTAACCGACTATTATGCTACCGGCTTACGTGCAGATTTGGGTAACGAGGATGCCACCATCATCAACCTCAGTATCGATGATGCATCCATCCAAAAAGCAGAAGACATACTGAATACCCTGATCGAGGTATATAATGAGAAGTGGATTCAGGACAAGAACCAGATCGCCGTCAGTACCTCACAGTTCATAGGTGATCGCTTAAGCGTAATAGAAAGCGAACTGGGGAACGTGGACGAGAATATCGCCGGTTTCAAGAGCGAGCATCTGTTGCCCGATGTACAGGCGGCATCCAGTCTATATATGGCCCAATCCGCAGAAAACAAAAAAGAACTGTTGGCACTCAACAGTCAACTTTCCACAGCACGGTATATCCGCAAGGAATTAAATAATAAGGAACTTGACCAACTGCTGCCTACTAATTCCGGTATAGCCAATGTTAATATCGAAAGTCAGATCGGTGAATACAATACGATGGTACTTGACCGCAATCGCTTGATCGCCAATAGTAGTGAAAAAAATCCACTGGCAAAGGATATGGCAAACTCTCTCCAAAGTATGCAACGCACCATCATCCAATCAGTGGACAACCTGATTGTTTCCTTAAATACCCAGATACGGAGCATTCGACAACAGGAAGCCATGACTACCAGCCAGCTAGCTTCCAATCCGAACCAGGCCAGATACCTGCTTTCCGTGGAACGACAGCAAAAAGTGAAGGAAGAACTCTATCTTTATCTGCTCCAGAAACGTGAGGAAAACGAGCTTTCACAAGCCTTTACAGCTTATAATACCCGTGTGATTACCGCCCCTCGGGGAAGTATGTTTCCCACTGCTCCCCGGAAGATGAATATTCTCCTGGTAGCGTTTGTTATCGGGTTACTCATTCCGGCTGTAATTATCTTCACGAAAGAGAATATGAATACCAAAGTGCGTGGACGCAAGGACCTGGAGAACCTCAGCATACCTCTCATTGGTGAGATACCCCAATATTTCAATACAAAGAAGAAATTGGGATTCAGTAAAAAAACGCAGCCTGATATAAAGGCTATCGTGGTGAAGGAAGGTAGCCGAGATATCATTAATGAGGCGTTCCGTGTGCTCCGCTCCAATATGGATTTCATGACAAACAAAGATGACAAGCAGAACGTGTTCGTAATCACCTCATTCAATCCAGGCAGTGGCAAATCGTTTCTTTCCATGAACATAGCCATGAGCTTCGCCATCAAGAAAAAGAGAATATTGGTGATAGACGGTGACCTAAGACACGGAACCATCTCTTCTTATGTTGACTCTCCCCAGACAGGTTTGAGCGACTACCTTGGAAACCGGGTTGACAATTACAAGGATATCATTGTAGAGGACAAAAAATATGACAACTTACATATCATTCCCATTGGTACCGTTCCTCCTAATCCTACGGAATTGTTGGAAAACGGTAAACTGGCTATACTAATAGAAGCCTTGGGTAGCGAGTACGACTATATCTTTATTGACTGCCCTCCTATCGACATTGTGGCTGATACGCAAATCATCGAGAAACAGGCTGACCGCACCATCTTTGTCATCCGTAGTGGCCTGTTGGACCGTAGTATGCTGACTGAATTGGAGTGTATCTACCAAGAGAAACGCTTTAAGAATCTCAGTGTGATACTGAACGGTACAGAAGTCGGGGGACGATACAATTATCATTATAGTTACCGCTACGGTTATCACAACGGATATTCCTCTTATTACGGAAATGAGAAATCAGCAGCGCATGGGGGGGTAAATGGTTGATTATAAATTAGTTATATAGCAATTCGTCGTAAACATGTGGCCATTTCGTAAAACTGTAACCCTTGCTCAAAGTGGTATACTGAAAGGGATGACTGACTGTCACAGCCACCTTCTTCCGGGAATAGATGACGGGGTGGAAACTTTGAATGAGTCACTTGAGATTTTGGCCGAGATGGAAAGACTGGGTGTTAGAAAGGTCTGGTTCACCCCGCATGTCATGGAGGATATTCCCAATGAGACCGCGGCCTTACAACAAAAGTTTCGGGAACTGAAACAAAGTTACAAAGGAACAATGAAACTGAATTTGGCGGCAGAGTATATGTTAGACAATCTGTTTGAAAAACGGCTGGAAAGGGATGATTTGCTGCCCTTAGAGGAAGGGAAACGTTACCTTTTAGTGGAGACCTCTTATTTTAATCCGCCGATGGGATTGAAGAATATCCTACTCCGTATTAAGAGTAAAGGTTATTACCCGTTGTTAGCACACCCCGAACGATATGAATATATGCAGATGAAAGAATATAAGGCTTTGAAGGAGACACGTATCTCTTTCCAGCTTAATGTACCATCGTTGGTCGGGATGTACGGTAGGCATGTGCAGGACAAAGCGGAAGTTCTGTTAAAAAACGGGATGTATGTTCATATTGGTTGCGACACCCATTCGATAGATTCTTATCTACGGTTATTGCATGGTAATATTCGAAAAAATGCGGTAAGCAATTTGATGAATCTTTTTTTTGATTAGAATTTTGTCAACTTTACGATAGAATTACTTTATTTCTAATTAGAAAGAAGTTAACACATAAAGACAAATGAGGCTACACCTCTATACTAAAGTGATTGTCTGAAAAAGCGTTTAAGTGCCTAAAGTTATATTTTCTTTAAAGACAATTAAAAATGAATTTTCCAAATGTATATACAATTAACTTCTCAAGAAAAATACAAGGTGAAAAAAACATAAGTGATTACAATAAGGACATGTCACTGTATATTGATCAGGATATACTTCGATATAAATAATACGAATCAGAAGTGAACTTTCAACTACTGCTTCATAGAATTAAATATATAATTGAGTATTTCATAAAACTAGCAATGAAAGAAATTTCATTCGGGAATTTGCTCCAAATGTGACAAACAGTTACTTGTAAACATTCAAGCCTAAACTTAATAGTGAAAAATCATTATTTATAACGAACTTGGATATTAAATATATGTTTTCCAGCTTAAATAAAATAGTTGACAGAATAGGAGAAATATTCAATGTCTTTGATTTCTCTTATATCGTTTCTGGTATTGCGTCTTTAGCCGTTATTAGTTATGGATTATGGAGATATAATTTATTATATAGCTTTGATAATGATTTGTTTAACGTTGTTTTTGTAATTATATTCACTTATATATGCGGCTTGATTTCTTTTGTGATTGGTAAGAGAATCCGTTTCATGTATAACAAAATATTCCCTATACAAAGAGGAAGAAGTCGCTTCATGAGTTGTTTCAATTCTGCAATTCAATATGTGAACAATCGAAATAATCAAAGAGGTATATATTTGAATCGTTATATGGACGAAGAAAATTGCAGAAAATATTATGTGGAAATGTGGTCTTACCTGCGTGGATGTGAGAAAGCAGCACCCGCATTGAAATTTATCAACCGTTTTTGGGTGATGCAGGCTGTTTACGAAGGGCTTGCAACATCTTTCTTGTTAGGAACATTTATGGGATGTATATTGTATGACTGCAATAATTGTTGTACTAGTCTTATCATCATAATTGGTTTTTTGGCTTCTTTCTGCTTTTGTTGCTATGAAGGAACTCGTTATGCGGAATCTCAAATAATCGAAGTGGTTATAGCTTATGAACGATACTTAAATGCGTAATATCATGGACAAAAAAGATAAATCAAAAGAAAACAAATTACAAGTATATAAGTTTATTTTGGGAGAAGAGACCAGACCTAAAATAGAGGTGTTCACTCAAGATACGAATATAGGAATTAAAGATTCCATTTTTTACAAACAGTACTATTTGGCTTTATCCGGAATCGCTGAACATCTTTTATTTTTTAATAATGAAAAGGCTGGTGTTTCTTCTTATGGGACTTGGGAATCTCCCAATAATCTCTTTGCTTTTTTGGGTGAAAGGGGATCCGGAAAGACTTCTTGCATGTTGACCGTGAGGGAGCTTTTGTGCCGTGAGAATGGCAATAACCGAGATGTGTTAAATGAGATATTCTGCGATAGGGAAAGTGCCAACAAAGAAATTTTGGAAAAAACCGATTTTTATGGATGCGAAATAATAGACCCGCTCTTTTTTGATAGCAAGCACAACATCTTGGAGCTTTTTGTCGGTACACTTTTCCGTAATTTAGAGAAAAAACGGAAAAAACTATTTGAACTGCAAGACAATGAATCCTTATTTAAGAGTTTTGCTGACGTAAAGCGTATTTTACCTTTGTTGGAAAGATGCACGGATTCTTTGGATTTTGACGATTTGGAACAATTGAAAGACCTTAGCGCCTCTTTAGATCTCAAAGAAGCACTTAGGAAATTGGTTCAAGTTTATTTAAAATGTGTGTTTGGGAATGAACATGGCCGATTGGTTTTATGTATAGATGACATAGATTTGGATATGAAAGACGGATATAGATTGGTTGAACACATCCGTCGCTATTTGAATATGCCGGAACTGATCATCCTGATGTCTATAAAGCTTGAGCAATTGGGTAATGTCATCCGCATTAAATACACCAAGGATTTTCATATCTTGTTTGATAAGCATGGCACAGAGTCAAAGGAGAGTGTGAAAGATTCAGAAGGGGATTACCGGGAAGTGGTGAATCGGATTGTGGAGCGTTATATCACCAAGTTGCTTCCATTGAACCAACGCATTATTCTTCCTTCTGTCAATGAGTTGTTCGATCATGAAATTCATGTTTACCGTAAGGGAAGCGATACGGAAGAGGGTATACTCAAACCCTTGAAGAAAGGAATTTTAGAACAGATATACTTGCGGACACGTATATTGTTTTATAATACCAAAAATATGGTAAGTTATATTGTTCCTCGGAATTTGCGTGAGTTTTGCAATTTTCTTCATCTGTTGTATAACTTGAAAGAGGTAAGTAACCATGAAGAAGCCTTGCCTAATCTTAAACATTTCAAGAACTATTTTTATGGTGTCTGGTGCACAAACAATTTAGATAAGAATGCATTATGCATTATGCAGACATTGTGGAATATGCTTAACATCAGCCAGATAAATCAGACAGTCATTCAATGCTTACGTGGAAGATTCTCTATCTTGTTCGATAAATTGAATACGCAAAGCGACAGCATAAAGGAAATTATAAATATCCTGGAAAATGATAATGTCAAATACAATATTTCATTAGGGGATGTTTTGGCATTATTGGATTGGTTGGATAAAGTGTTGTATGAAGAATATGATTTGAAGCTGCTTTTTGCTATAAGGACATTCTATAGTTTTTCTCTATATGAGACATACCGGAAGAAGGAGGACATTATAGCCGAGGAACGTAGTCAGGAAGAAATCATAAATAAAGAGAAGCTGACCGGCAATGAGATTCTTTATGGAGATATAGTGAATGGCAATTTATTGAACGCTGAATATTTGAATGTTGCTCCTTATGAGAATGGTAATACTTCAAGAGGCAAAAGAATAATAGACCATGAGGCCATCACTATATTGGTTGATTATATCGTTGATAATCAAGAGAAACGTTTTCGTGATTTTTTTAAATTAGGAGAAAAAGAGACGGATTTAGACGAAATTAAATTAAGAAAAATCGTAGAGTTTTTCATGCTTACAACTTCCTTTGTTATTGATTCTAAAGAAAAGGGTTGTGACCAATACAGGAGGAAAATAGAGGTATATTATGAGAAAAAAGTAATGAAGACACGGAAAAAAGTCTGTTTTGATGTACTTTCAATATTTTATAATCTGCAAGACGTTTTAAAATGTTATAGGCGATATGGTTATTATTGGGGGAATATGGTCTCTGGACAGGATGTTGAAAAAACTGAAAATGAGAAAAATTTTGCAGAAGAAAATGCTTTATTTGAAAATGATAGGGCGAAACTAAAAGGCTATTATCCTTTATATGAAACTATCCTAAATAAAATAGACCAAGAATATGCCAATGATCCGAATTATCAGAAAAGCGGACAAGAGGCGGATAAGAAGCTGGGGTATAAGATAAGTCTGAGGAGTATTGAGATTTTGGAGCAGATATCTTACCGTCTTCAGAGTAAAAGACCGGATGGTACCAGTGATAATATAGAAGTCTTAAAAAAAATTTTTGAGAATTTATCTAGAATAGCGATTAGAACTTATGGGCAAGAAGCTGATAGAAAAAACTATATTAGATATGAATTCTTTGAGGCGATAAAAGATTTTCTTACGGAGCTAAAAAATAACGACATATATAAAAATATCTTCAATATGATATACAAGGAGGAGCCTTCTCCTCAATAAACTATGGATAACATTCGTGCAGTCATAGACACGCTTTTCTCCCAAATAAACAGTTTAGAGATTCTACAGGGGAAAAAATGGCAGGATATAACTTTGGGCGTGACGGAGGAAATGTTCTGCAGCAAGTTCCTAGTGGAGAACAGATGTTATACTTTGGATCAGGTTCGTGAATTGTATCACCTATTTATAACTGACTGGATCTCATCTCCAAGGGAATGTTTTCAAAGCAGGGAGACTGATTTCTTCTATGTTCTGCTGCATTTTTGCCAAAAAACACTGACGGAAAAAGACTATCAGCCCATGTGCCGTTTTCAAGATTTGTTGCGTTGGCGTATGATAACTTATAAGCTGGGTGAGGATTTATTTATTACTTCTTTCTTGGCTTTTAATGACCGAAATGCCATGGTAGAACGAAAGTCGTTTAATTGGCCTGTGGTACTTATGCAAGACAATCCGTCTGTCACACATGTTTTACGAAAAGGTGTGTGTGACCTTCATTTTCATTTGCGCGGCTCATCCTTGAACTATGAACTGAACTGGCTCTCCCTGATGAATGACATGAAGCGGAGAAGAACTGAATTCAACCATCTACAGAAATGCCTTTCGCATAAAGTAAGCACTGCTGACAAGGAAAAATGGGAATCTGCTTATCTGACCACATTCAAGGCTTATGCTATCCGTTATTATTTGTTTCTACTTGTTAATAATGTGGCAGAGGCCGAGACTTTCAAAAAAGAAACGCTTGAAAAAATATTATGGTGTGAAGACGAGTTTTCCTTATCAAGTGCTGCAACATATATAAATTTGCAGATAGACAAATACCGATTTGTCCATGGTTACAAATTGAGGATAAGGGAACGGTCTTTTTGTCCAGATTATGCCATTGTCGGCAATTGGGAAAACGTAAAGTGCGAGAATCTTGCAGGAATGATTTTGTCAGGCGAACGTTGTCTGATGTATAAAATGTTCCGTGGCATATTTTCACATGAAATACACCCGGAAGACAAATGGTTGTTCTACATTTATTTGCTTCAAAAAGCGCAGATACGGAAAGAGTTGGTACTAGTGAATGAAAAGGCGGGATTCAGTAACTTTTCCGATTATGAACGTCGGAAAGAAATATTCATAGAAAGGAGCTGGGGGTATCAGGAGCTTATACCAAAACTTGCGGTGAGTATGGCTTTCTCCAAAGGGTATCTGAACTATTTGGAGTGCAGAATTACACCCAAGGATACAAGCAGGCAACTGATACGGGCCGTCTATACACTGGAACGACAGATCGGTCAACGTATGTGTAAAAAGTCAGATGCTGAAAAAACAAGAAAACATTACTATATTCTTCACTTCATCAAACAGCGTGATAGTCGTTCAGATAAACTTATCAGACTGCCATATAAAGAAAAATGGGAAATCATTCCTTGCAGGCATCATGAATTCCGGAAGAAGATAAAGATGCAAGGAAAAGCTACTTTGGAGGCACTGGAGAAAAATACAGACTTGGCAGAATGGATTGTGGGAATGGATGCTGCAAATTCCGAACTCTATTGTCGGCCGGAAGTCTTCGGCCCCATTTATCGTTATATGAAACAGTTCTGCAATTCTGCTACGGATTTATCGGAACTCGGAAGTGAGTATTACAGAGGGCAACGCTCCTTGAATTTCACCTATCATGTAGGTGAGGACTTTTGGGATATAACCGACGGTCTGCGTGCCATAGATGAGGCAATCCTTTTTCTGAATTTGAAGGCTGGTGACCGTATGGGCCATGCTCTGGTCCTTGGCCTTGATGTAGAGGCGTATTACAAACATCGGAATTGTCGGGTAGTGATGTCCAAACAAAATATACTTGACAACGTGATGTGGCTTCATCGGAAGGCGTGTACTTTAGGCATACAGCTTTCCGCCAATGTATCATTGGAGTTGAGAAACACGTTCACCAGATTCTATGATGAAGTCTATCTGGATAAGAGAAAGAAGAAATTCTCACATGATGAAATGGATAACAGGCTTGTTCATGGAAGGGATATTGACATTTATTATCGGGCGTGGCTTTTACGTGGTGACGATCCTGTTTTTTATCACAATCCACTCAGACAGCTGGAGGAATATGAGTACGATACAAAGTGGAACGTTACTGCATTGAACACCATGATACCGGATATGAATACATCCAGATTACATGAAACCGTGGTATGGCTGTATCACTACTATCATTATAATGCGGGGATCAGACAGAGAGGTGAGGAAAGGTCTGAAGTTCTATTGACCCCCGATATCATAGAGCTTATAAAGAAAGTACAGCATGCCATGCGTCGGGAAATTGCGTCCAAATATATCGGCATAGAAGCCAACATCACCTCCAATCACCTTATCGGTGACATGAAACGATATGTACAACATCCCATTGTACAACTGTATAGTCTGGGGCTTCCCCTGTCTGATAAAAAGGAATGCTGTCCACAATTATCCGTTTCCATTAATACGGATGACCGCGGCATCTTTGACACTTCCATAGAGGATGAGTATGCCTTGCTGGCATTGGCACTTGAAAAGGAGCAAGATGCTAATGGAAATAAAAGATATATGCCCCGTGATGTGTACGAATGGTTAAACAACATACGTAAATTGGGCTTCGAGCAGCAATTCCGCAAACACGGCCGTGTAAAATATGAATAGGGTCAGAGTTGGCGTAGGAGGAATCGTGGAAGATACCCAAGGGCGTATCCTTCTACTGAAACGGAGTAAATCACCGGAGGCTGGATGTTGGTCTATCCCGGGAGGAGCCATAGAATATGGAGAGACCGCTGAAAATGCGATACTCAGGGAACTTCGGGAAGAGACTGGACTCACTGATTGCATGGCTGATTTCATTGGATATACGGACTATATTTTGAAAACGGAGGAAAGCCATTGGTGTTCCTTATTTTTTGTGATACGTTCCAACTCGGAAACAGCCATAAACATGGAACCGGACAAACACAGGAGCATAGACTGGTTCTTTAAAGAGAGTCTCCCCATTGAACTGACCCAGAATACCATGTGTGCGTTAAAAATATATAAGGAATGGAACGGGAAAAAACTTCTAAAATAGCGAAAAACTTTCATTTTGATCGCTGCTATATTTGTCATCGTCCATTAAAAGAGGAGGAAATTCCTTTTTCAATGTGTTCGAAATGTTTTGCGATAAACCGGCAGAAGCAGTTGCAACTGCAACGTAAAGATTTCTCTATGGCAGGAATGGTCGCGCTTGTAACCGGAGGACGCATAAAGATTGGGTATCAGACAGCTTTGTCCCTGTTGCGTAAAGGAGCTACCGTAATCATAACCACCCGGTTCCCGGTTGATGCAGCGGAAAGATATTGTAAAGAGAATGATTTTCAAGAATGGGAAAACCGATTGTTGATTTATGGAATTGATTTTCGGGATATCAGGAAAGTGGAAAGCATGATTGCCTGGATGAATGCCAGACTTCCTTACCTGAATATCCTCATTAACAATGCCGCACAAACCATAGCCCGGCCGGAAGCATACTATCAGCATTTGAGAGTATTGGAAAATAGTGAAAACCGCCGACTGACATTTCATACCGAAAAGGTATTGAAATATTATTTGGCACAAAAGAAAAATAATGAACTGACGGTATGCACACCTTCTTCAAGAATGATTGACAGTGACGGTTTTTTAGTGGATTTGAGGAAATGCAACAGTTGGATATCGAAAGCTTGGGATATTTCGACAAAGGAATTTTTGGAAGTCCAATTGGTGAATGTGACTGCCCCTTTTCTGTTGTGCTCACGTCTGGTGGAACTGATGAAAAAAGCACCTTCCCGAGAAAAATTTATCGTTAATGTTTCTGCTATGGAAGGGTGTTTCTCTAAAAAGAACAAGAATCCTTTTCATCCTCATACCAATATGGCCAAAGCCGCATTGAATATGATGACTCGTACCATAGCGAAGGACTACCGACATTATGGTATTTATGTAAACAGTGTTGATACCGGATGGATAACGGATGAGAACCCTTATCCGATAGCAAAGAAAAATGCGGAAAACGGCTTTATCCCCCCCTTGACAGTCATTGATGGTGCGGCAAGGGTTTGTGATCCTTTTTTGAGCTATTTGTATTCAGATAAGAAGAGACTTCCGAAATATGGACTCTTCTTGAAGGATTACCATAGGATAAAATGGTAATAGGTATAAGTAAGAAAAAATGATATAATTACAATTTTTAATAATAGGGAATGAAAGCATGTTTTATGGGCTTGGGTTATATTGGTTTGCCCACAGCCATTATCGCTGCCAAGCACGGCATTCAGATAACAGGAGTTGATATCAATCCCCATGTAGTGGAAATGACTAATGCGGGACATCTGCACATCATTGAACCTGGTATGGAAAAAATGTTACAGGAAGTAGTGAAAACTGGCATGTTGAAGGCTTCGGTTACACCAGAAGTAAGTGATGCTTATTTTATGGTAGTTCCTACCCCTTTTAAGGGAAACCATGAACCGGATGTGAGTTACGTGGAAGCTGCTACTCATGCGGTACTGCCGTTACTGAAAGAAGGGGATCTTTATGTAATAGAATCCACTTCACCCGTAGGAACCACGGAGGCCATGGCACGCATCATCTTTAATGAACGTCCGGAACTGGAAGGTAAGATTTATATTGCCTATTGTCCGGAGCGCGTATTACCCGGTAATGTGATTTATGAATTGGTACATAATGACCGTGTCATAGGCGGTTTAAATCCTGAATCTACCGATAAGGCCATTGAGTTCTATTCCCAATTTGTACAAGGTACGCTTCACAAAACGAACTGTCGCACGGCAGAAATGTGCAAACTGACGGAGAACTCCAGTCGCGATGTACAAATTGCCTTTGCCAATGAGCTTTCGCTTATCTGCGACAAGGCGGGCATCAATGTTTGGGACCTTGTCAATCTTGCCAACAAGCATCCGCGTGTGAATATCCTGCAACCCGGTTGCGGTGTTGGAGGACATTGCATTGCGGTGGATCCATACTTTATCACTGCTGATTTCCCTGCGGAAAGTAAGTTGATTAGTGATGCCCGTGAAATTAACAACTACAAGAGTTTCTGGTGTGCCGAGAAAGTGAAGAATGCCATGTTGGAGTTTGAATTGAAACATCATCGCAAACCTTGTGTCGCTATGATGGGACTTGCTTTCAAACCCAATATCGACGATTTGCGTGAAAGCCCGGCAAAATACATCACTACGAAAGTGATGCAGAGTTGTAATGATGCCGATATTTTGGTAGTGGAACCGAATATAAAAAAGCACAATGTCTTTAAATTGACTGATTATAAAGAGGCTTATGACAAAGCAGATATCGTGGTGTTTTTGACGGCACACACTCCATTTAGAGAACTGGAATGGAGGGGCGATAAGGTGACATTGGATTTTTGTGGAGTGTTTAAGAAATAAGACGGAGAATTAAAATATGAATAAGATTTTAGTTACTGGAGGAGCCGGGTTTATTGGTTCCAATCTTTGTGAGCATTTGTTGACTCACAACTATGAAGTGGTATGTTTAGACAATTTTGCCACCGGAAAGCCAGAGAATGTGTTCCCGCTTTTAGAACGCTATTCTGAAAAGTTTAAATTGATAGTCGGTGATATCCGGGTTTTGGCAGATTGCCGCAAAGCAGTGGAGGGTGTGGATTACGTTATGCACGAAGCTGCATTGGGAAGCGTACCTCGTTCTATCAAAGATCCGATTACTACGAACGATACCAATATATCCGGATTCTTGAATATGCTGGTAGCCGCCCGAGATGCAGGTGTGAAACGATTTATATATGCTGCAAGTTCGTCTACTTATGGCGACAGCAAGTCACTACCGAAGGTCGAGGATGTGATAGGAAAGCCACTATCTCCTTATGCCATTACCAAGTATGTGAACGAACTCTATGCCGATGTGTTTGCCAAAACATACGGTATGGAATGCATCGGACTGCGCTATTTCAATGTGTTCGGGCGTCGTCAGGATCCGTTTGGCGCATACGCCGCTGTGATTCCATTGTTTGTGAAGAAATTGATGGCTCATGAAAGTCCGGTTATTAATGGTGACGGTGAATACAGTCGCGATTTCACTTATATAGACAATGTGGTTCAGATGAATATGCTGGCTATGACCACCAACAACAAGAATGCTGTAAATCAGATATATAACACAGCCTACGGTGAACGCACCACATTGAACCAACTTGTAGGCTATCTGAAAGAATTTTTAAGCGAGTTTGATCCTGAGATTATTCAAGTGGAAGTGATTCATGGTCCTAACCGTTTGGGAGATATACCCCATTCTTTGGCTTGTATTGACAAAGCCAAATCGTTATTGGGCTATAATCCGCAATACAGTATGCGCGAGGGGTTGAAGGAAGCTATAAAATGGTATTGGAATAATTTAATATAAAAATGGAAAGTATTAAGATTTGTGTAGTCGGATTAGGATATGTAGGCTTACCGCTTGCCCGACTTTTTTCAACTAAATATCCTACTGTGGGGTTTGATATGAATCAAGCTCGTGTGAATGCTTTGATGAAAGGGCATGATGCAACACTTGAAGTTGCTGATGACCTACTTCAGGATGCCATTAACAATCATGGGTTTAAATGTACAACAGATATTGAACAAATTCGCGACTGTAATTTCTATGTCGTAGCAGTTCCAACTCCTGTGGATGAGAACAACAATCCGGATTTAACTCCACTTTATGGTGCAAGTACCACTGTTGGAAAGGTGATTTCCAAAGGAGATATTGTAGTCTATGAGTCTACTGTTTATCCCGGTGTTACAGAAGATGAGTGTATTCCTGTTGTGGAAAAAGTGTCCGGATTGAAGTATAATGAAGATTTCTTTGCAGGCTATAGCCCTGAACGTATAAATCCGGGAGATAAACTTCATACAGTTGAAAAAATCAAGAAAGTTACTTCCGGTTCCACAGTTGAAATCGGTAAGAAAGTGAATGAAGTTTATGCGTCCGTCATTACAGCTGGTACCCACCTTGCTCCAACTATCAAGGTGGCAGAAGCCGCTAAAGTTATCGAAAACTCGCAGCGTGATATAAACATCGCTTTTGTCAACGAACTTTCCAAAATTTTCACTAAGATGGGAATTGACACGCAGGATGTGCTTGAGGCAGCTTCCACAAAGTGGAATTTTCTTCCATTCAAACCGGGACTTGTAGGCGGACATTGCATAGGTGTCGATCCTTATTATCTCGCTCAGTGTGCGCAGCGTCACGGATACAACCCTGAAATCATTCTTGCCGGTCGACGTATGAATGATGGCATGGGAGAATATGTAGCCAACGAAGTAGTGAAACTTATGTTGAAAAAAGGTATTCAGGTGTTGGGGGCAAACATCTTGATATTAGGTTTTACATTCAAGGAAAACTGTCCTGATGTGCGCAACACAAAGGTTATTGATATTTATAATGCTCTACGAGAGTATAATGTTAATATAACAATTTATGATCCATGGGCAAATCCGGCAATCGTAGAACACGAATATGGAATAAAAGTAACGAATCAACTTCCAATGAAGAAGTATGACACTGCAATTCTTGCCGTTGCTCACAAAGAATTTACGGAGTTAGATATACTGTCAATGCTTAACGACAGTCATATTATTTACGATGTCAAAGGAGTCCTTGATAAACAAATGGTGAGTGGCCGATTATAATAGAGTTTGAGTTATGAATCATAGGCTACTAAGAATTTTCAATAAAGCAAACAAACTTTGTAGAAATGGGAGAAGCCAATTATATTCTCTCTTATTTTTCGGGTCTTTCAAATATATTTATAGGGGAAGGCATGTTCGTATTTATGGATATAAATCACTTTCTATCGGAAAAGGTTGTCATATAATGGATAATTCAGAAATACGAGGAAAAGTAAATATCGGGAACAATGTTTTTATTCATGAAAATGTATTAATTAGATCCATGGAGTGTTCTATATCAATCGGAAATAATACGACTGTAAATCGAAATACTAACATATTGGCACAAGTAACGATAGGCTCAAATGTGTCCATAGCTCCGAATGTTGTAATTATAGGAGCGAATCACGTGTTTTCGGATCCTAATAAAACAATCAAATCTCAAGGTAGCACATCCAAGGGAATTATCATTGAAGATGATGTGTGGATAGCAACAAATACTTCCATTCTTGACGGTGTTACAATTGGGAAAGGTTCTGTTATTGCAGCAGGTGCAGTCGTAAATAAAGATGTTCCACCTTATTCAGTAGTGGCGGGTGTACCGGCAAAAGTTGTCAAGCAAAGGAATGGCTAATACAAAGCATTACATTTGGTCTGCTGTTGATAAATTCGGTACGCAAATTATAAGTTTTGTCAGCAATATCCTTATTGCAAGGATATTGTCTCCCGATGACTATGGTTTAGTGGCTATGCTTGCCATATTCACAACAATGGTCATGAGCCTTAGTGATGCCGGATTCAATGACGGACTTATTCGCAAATCAGATTGCGATAAAAAAGATTTTGGAACAATTGCATCGTATAATCTTGCAGTTGCCTTATTTATGTTTGCTGTAATGAACATTGTCGCACCATATATTGCCATTTTTTTCGGGCGCAATGAATTGACAAACATAGCTAGGGTTCTTGCCATAGGATTTGTATTAAAGGCCATTACATTAACTGGATTTGTTCAACTTGTAAAGCAATTAAAATTCAAACAATTGTCGCAAATCAATATCATTTGTTCGCTATTGTCATTCGTAGTGGTTTATACGTTAGCGATTATAGGATTTGGATATTGGGCTTTGGCATTGCAACCTGTTGTTATTGCAATATTCAATATTATATTGTTGCTTATCATTGGAAAATGGAAACCTTATTTCTGTTTTTACAAAAAACGATTCAAAGAAATGTTTGCTTATAGTTCCAATCTTCTTTTGTCGTATATTATAAATCGAATAGGAGAAAATATTTATAGCGTCATTATTGGTAAATCATTTTCCTCGTCTTCGTTGGGGTTTTATAATCAGGCACATAAAATGCAAACAGTTCCAAGCGAAGCTATTCGAAGTATAATAATGACTGCAAGTTATCCGATAATCGCAAACGAAAAGAACCCGAATAAAAGATATGATTTATACTTATCGGTATTCAGTAAGTTTACCTTTATCGTATCGGCAATGGTGTTTTTACTAATGGCTGTATCTGATTTTGCCTTTTATGCATTATTGGGAGAAAAATGGATACCTGCAGCACCTCTGTTCTCAATTTTTATACTAATCACACTAACGTTCCCTCAAAAGGTAGTTAATGCGAATATCATTAAAATTCAAGGAGATTCGGCGTTATATAGGAATTTGTCCTTGCTCGACACGGTATTAAGAATAATAGCACTGCTTGTAACCATGACCTACTCTTTGGAAATGATTGTAGTTGGGCAAGTGGTAGCTGCTTTCATTTCAGCCTACACTTACACTGCGTGTTGTGGAAAGAGGATAGGTTTTTCTACAAAGAAACAGTATCGAATATGGTATTCGATTGTGTGGAAGCCATTATTGGCATTTATCGTCAGCGAGGTATTTTTGAGCCAATACGTAGATAGCTCGAATAACTTAATATGTGTTGTTTTTTATACTGCTATACTTATATTATTATACATAATAACAAAAGATGTTTTTTTTAAACTATTTCTTTCATATATAACTAAATTAATATGCGTAAAAAAATAATATTTATACAGCCAAGCTTTGCACATTATAGATATGACTTATTTGAAGAGTTAGACAATCTGTTTGATGTAACCTTTGTTTTTGTGAATAAAAATAAAACATCTGAATACCAATATCCTTCAACGACAAAAGTAAATTCGAAGTGGAAAGTAAAATATTTATATGGAGAATTTAATCGTTTTTGGTTTTGGAATTTATATAAATTACTAATTAAAACAAATCCAGAGGCTGTTGTTTGTTCAATTCCGGGATCAATACAAAGTATAGTCACTTCTATAGCTAAGAAAATAAAAAAAATACCGTTTGTATTATATACTGAATCTTGGTCCGATAATCGAATCAATAATAAGAACATATGTAAACGTCTAGTTCGAAAGTGTATTAACAAGTTTGTGCTCAATAGTGTGTCATGTATCGTGTGCGGTGGTACTAGATCCCAAGAATATTATAGTAGAATTGGGTTCGACAATAAAAAAATATTTAAAGCTTATCAATGTACACATGATGTTTCTCAACATCCAACAGATTTAACTTTTAAGAAAAAGAAGCAAGTGAATATATTATACTTTTCACGTATTGTTACATCTAAAGGGCTTGATGTATTAATTAAAGCTTTTTCTAATATTCACAAAAGCTATCCTGATATATGCTTAACGATTGTTGGTGATGGACCCGAAAAAAATAAATATGAAATTTTGGCGCAGAATGAAAATATAGATGATATTACATTTGTTGGCGCTGTAAATAATGAAGATGCCTATCAATATTATTATCAATCAGATATTTATGTACTTCCATGTAATGGCGTTGGCCGAGGAGAGGCTTGGGGATTGGTTTTGAATGAAGCAACAAGTATGTCTTTGCCTATTATAACAACAAACGTTGTTGGTGCTACAGGAGATCTTGTAATTAATGGATTAAATGGTTATGTCATTGAAGCAAATGATATTGGTGCATTAGAAGAAGCATTAATTAAGCTTATATGTTCAGAAGAACTCAGGAAAAAAATGGGACAAGAGAGCAGAAAACTTTTCGACAGAATCAATAATCCTAAAAAATCTGCATATCAATTTCTCAATGCAATACAATCAATGAATTTATGAAATATGAAAAAATTGGCGATCTTAACTCCGGGGTTTTATGAGCAAGCAGTTGGGGGTGCAGAATTTCAGACATATTTGATAGCTGAATATGCAAAGCAGCAAGGCTGGGATGTTTCTTATATTTTTATAGCAACAAAAAAAGATACAGATTTTGCTAATAATCTGAATTTAAATTTACATCCAGTTTATATTAAGACTAATCGTTTTTTTCGGAAGTTCGGTAAATATAAGCCAATTTTTGCATTGGTTAAAACTTGGAAATTACTGAAACAAATCAAACCAGATATCATATATTCAAGAACAGGAGGGCCTCAATCCGGTTTAGCTGCTTTTTATTCAAAAAAAAATAAAAATAGCAAAAGTGTATGGCAGGTAGCCAGTGATAAGGATGTTATCTTTAAAAATTCATTAAAACCTTTTGATTGGTTGTATTTCAAATTATCGGATTATGGTATTAAATATTCTACACGAGTTCTTTCACAAACAAAATTTCAGCAACAGATGTTGCTGAAAAAATTTCAAAGGGAATCTATTCTTTTTAGAAATTTACATCAATTACCCAAAGAAGAACCAACAAAAAACAAAGATTTTTTTCAAGTTATTTGGGTTGCGAATCTAAAACAAGTAAAACGTCCTATGTTATTTATAGAATTAGTAAAATCGCTTCCATATAATGACAAATTTAAATTTATTATGGTTGGGAAAAACCAAGGTGTCAAATCTTACGAATCAATTATAGGATCAGTGCCTAATCTTTTATATTTAGGAGAGAAATCTATGGAAGAAGTAAACAGTTTGATTGCATCTTCTTATATATTGGTAAACACTAGTGAATATGAAGGGTTTTCAAATACTTTTATTCAATCTTGGATGAGGAATACTATAGTCTGTACTTTAGGAGTAGATCCAGATAATTTGTTAAGTGAATCAAAAATGGGGTATTGTTGTAATAGTATAAATCAAATGAAGGATATTATTTTAGACTTATACTCCAATAACAAATTAAGACAAGACATTGCAGAAAGAGCAAAAACTTTCGCTATTAAAGAATTTTCTTTAAATAAGAAAGCTCATGATATAAAAAAATATATACTTGAATTTTAATTATGAATATTATCCATTGGTTTGAGGCGAAACAACTTGATAGGGTTACTAATTATTCTTCAAGAACAGAGTGTATAAAAAATATATTGGATTTTGGTGCTAAATTGTACTACTATTGTTCTTTTTCTCAAAAAAAAGAGTATTATGGCTTGGGTGATAATATTGTTTATTTAGGAAGTATAAAAAATAAATATGTAAAACCCGTTGAGTTTCGTATATTAATAATATTAAAAACCCTTCAAATAATCTTACGTTCAGATTCAAATGTTTTAATGTGTAATCAGGATCTTGTAAAATATCTAAAACCTGCAATTTTTCTCAATAAGATATTAGGCAAGAATAATAAGTTTGTATTAGATGTGCGCACATTACCTACTGTACCTGAAACCTTTGAGCGAGATATGATTAAATATCAATGTCAGATCAAACAGGCGTTCAAACTGTTTGACGGATTAAGTTTTATAACTCCATTTCTGGAAAAGGTATCTTTATCTGGTGTTAGTGGTAAGAAACCTACTGTCAATTGGAGTTCAGGAGTTAATATAAATCTGTTTAATGCAGGCAAGTATGATTATGCTAGAGATACTTCAGCGTTTAGGATATTTTATCATGGAGGTATTTCTCACTCTAGGGGAAATATGAATCTGATCAGAGCATGCGAAATCATAGTTCAAAAGGGTTATTCAATTGAATTGGTCCAAATAGGGAAAATAGTCGATAAAGATTTGAAAACCTATATCACAGACAAAAGAATTGGGCATTGGTGTAAGTTATACGATGCCAAACCTTTGTCTGAGATGCCGGCAATGGTTGCTCATTGTGATTTGCCGGTTCTTCCTTTTCCAAATTTTATGGCATGGAGGGTGTCAAGTCCAATAAAACTTATGGAGTACCTGGCTATGGGGAAGCCGGTACTTGCACCTAATATGGAATGTTTTACAGACATTTTAAATGCAAACAGCGGTATGGTACACTATTATGATATGCATAATGAACATGTTATAGAAGAGATTTCTAATGCCATTATCCATATCATAGAGCAAAGAGAGTATACAAATGCTTTCATCAAAAATCAAGTGTGTATCGATTATGTAAAAGAAAAATTTACATGGAAAGCACAAGTACACCATCTTTATAAATTTTGCAATAAACTATGCCAGTAAATCGAGTAAAGCTTTATTTTTTGTATGCAATACTCTTTCTTGTTTTTACGCAAGGATTTTGGGAACGATATACCCCAATTCCTGCTCAACCTATTTTAGAAATACTCATTATAGGAATAACACTATTGTCTTATAAAAGTATCTTAAACCCTCTTTGTTACAACTTTCTATTTGTATTATCGGTGGGACTGATATGTTCAATAAGTACCGCTTCATCAATTGCTTATTTTAAGAGTATTAGGTTTGTCTTGTATTTTTTCTTCTTATATGATATTTACAGAAGTACTCATTTTGAAATTCATCAGTATCTCCGCTTATTGAAATTTCTAATGGGACTTGTTTTATTGCAAGGAATTGCTTCTATAATTCAGATATTTGTCATAGGAAAACAAATAGAGGGATATGTCGGTTATATGTCCAGTTTAGGTGGATCAACAGCCACTACATTTCTGGTACTTGTGCTGTCAATATGTATGGTGATTCTATTGTATTCAAACAAGCAACTACCACGAAAATATATTTATTTCATTCTACTGTGTATAGCTTCTGCTATGCTGGTGGGATATTCAAGTGGAAAACGTACTATATATTTTATTGCGCCCATCACAATTATACTATCTGTTTTTCTTACACGAATTTGTATTAACAAATATCGTTTGGTTGAGTTTAGAAAGAAATTAATATATATATCTATTTTAATAATTATCTTATTGCCAATATATATAATAGGGGCTACTTCAACACAATTTCAATTAGATAATCAGGTAAAAAAAAGTGGTAATAGAATGGAAATTATATCTAGCATGATAGAATATGCTATATTTTACGAAAACAGTGAACACAAAGGACGGTCTACCGGGCGGTCCGGAACAACAGAAAATATATTAAAATCTGCATTGAATGACAGTCAATATTTTTTGGTCGGATCCGGATTTAACTCATATAAAAATCAGAATATTGCCAGAGAAAGGAATGTAATATATGGTATCGTAGGATTTACACGTGATGTTTTTTCCGGAGGGATAATATTTGCTGTACTTATGTCATTATGGTTTATAAAAGTCATTCTATATCATGATAAAATAGAACAAGATCCTTTTTCTATTACTTTAAAATATATGATTTTATTCTCATTTCTATTTACCCATTTTGCCTATTCTGCTGATTATGTTACTCATCTAAAATTGACATCACTGTTAATACTCATATTACCCATCATCAATTCAAAAGAATACGTGCATATAAAAGAATATCTTTTGACATACTTAAAATAGCATGCGCTTATGAATATAACATCTTCTATAAAAGAGAAAATACGATTATATGGATTTGGAGGTATGATGCAGCGGGTATTTAAAAGCATCATATATGCCGTTTTAAAGATGAAATGGGAAAAATGTTACTTGATGTCCCAAACGGTTGAAACGATTGACTATTTACTCCCAGAGAAAAGCATAGAGGTTCGTGAACTAAAAATGAAAGATTATAATAACGAGCTATGGCTCACTTATCTTACAGAAGAAAAAAAAGATACGTTACAAAAAAGATTCAGGACAAAAAATACGAAAGGATATGGGGTGTTTGTTAATGGGGTTTTAGCCTGTAGTGCATGGATTTCATTCGGAATTATTGCATATAATGAAGATACCATATTGTTTAAAAATGACAAGGCCGCATTATTATTTGATGCTTACACACATCCGTATTTTAGAGGGAACGGTTATCATAATTATATGATCAAATGGCGTCTAAATGAATTAAAGCACAACAAGATAGAAAAGGCTTATACAATAGTCCTTTCTTACAACAAGCCCTCTATGACTAATCAAAGAAAATGTAGTTTTAGTATAGATCAAATATTTTATGTATTTAAAGTAGGATCCAAAACATATCTCACTAGATATTTCAACAAATAACGACAATGATAATAGACAAAGATCCTTTTTTTCAAATCGTTGAGAAGTTTGAGTATATTCCTTTTGAACAAACTTTGGCATGGGAGAATTATAAAGATGAAAGTGGCTCTCAATTCATTCATTTTGTGGATAATAAATCAACCCCCAATATATGTTGTTGGGGGAGAATTATAAAGAAACCATTGGTTGGAAAAATATTGGATATTCAAGGTGAAATAAAGCAAACAACGATTACGAATAAGCAGATTCAACATTTCTGGAAAAATGTGATAGAAGAAGCATCATGCAATATGATCACTTACAATAGTGTAAGCGAATATTCGTGTGATTATGAAATATCAATGCGCAGGGCAGGTTTTACACGCCCATTAGGAAATCGTGTATGTCCTTTGACTATATTCGTTCAGACTCAGGAAGATCGTGATGCAGATCGAAATTGGCGCAGAAATTTGAAGAAAAGTTTATCAGAAAATCTCGTGTTTAAGCCTATTAACCAACCGACATTAGAAAATGCACAGGAAATAAGTCGCATGTTTGGAGAGCTCAAAGAGATGAAAGGGTTGGGATATGATCTTGCTCCTAATCAATTGATGCAGATTTTAAAAGACGATAATTTTAAGTTATTCTATACTTTAAAGGATGATATTCCTCTTTGCGCCAGAATTGTATACATAAAAAACGGAATGGCTGCCGATGTGTTTGCTGCCAACTCCTTCGAATCAAGAAAATATTCAGCAACCCATTTTATGATGGAGCGGATTTTTGATCATCTAAAAGAACAAGGAGTCAAGGTCTTTGATTTTTCAAGGATTCCGCCAAGTAACAATGAGACAGATTCTGTATACGTCTTTAAAAATAGTGCCGGAGGATACCCGGTACAATATAATGGAGAGTGGATTTGGAGTAAAAAAAGAATCTATTCCCTGGCATTTTGTGTTTACAATTTCTTCATACGAAAAGCTCATCAATACTAACAGAGAGAAAAATGAACAAACGAGAAATAGTCGGATACGCGCTTTATCAAATAGGTAAATTCGGCAGGAAAGAACCCGATTTTTTATCGATATATTTTCATGATCCGGCTCCTAAAACATTCACATCCATCATAGAATGGTGTAAAAATAAAAGTTACCGTTTTATAACTCTTGAAGAATGTTATGCTATTTTGTCGGGTAAAATCAGACAAAAGGAGAAAGTCGCTTATCTTTCATTTGACGATGGGTGGCAATCGAATTTGAATCTTATTCCGATTATCGACAAATATCAAGCACCAATCACGATATTTGTTTCTATCGATCCTCTGTTTTCCGGTAATTTTTGGTGGGAATATGCGCTTGCAGATGGAATAGAGTTAAGGGATAAAATGAAATTGATGAGTTATAAAAATTTTGTTTCATCATTAGAATCCCTAAAAAAGAAATACTCACTTGAGCGTTCCGTTCTAACCGAGCAAGAATTGGTTAAAATTGCATCTCATCCGTTAGTATCCATACAGTCTCACACAATGTCACATCCCATATTAACCAACTGTGATGATGAGATACTATCGTATGAGTTGAACAGCTCCAAAGCTTATTTAGAAAATCTACTCCACCATAAAATCGAAGCATTCAGTTATCCGAATGGAAACTTTTCCAATCGAGAAATTGAAGCGGTAAAAAAAGCGGGGTATAAAATGGCTTTTACAACAGAATATACCCCTATACAAATAAATCATACCAATCTTTACAGAATACCTCGTATGGCAATGAACACACGTGGAGGATATTATGAAAACTTATCTAAAATATTGGGGATATGGCAAAGCATTCTAAAAAGATGAAATTGCTGATAAACACTCCGAGCCTTAAGATTCTGGGAGGTGTTGCAAATCATTATATCGGGTTACGTGCATTTTGGACCCAAAATGTTAAATACAATATTGTCGGTCGGCGTGGAAAAAAAAGCGGAAGTGGTAAATATTGGTTGCCTTGGGATATTTTTAAATTTATGTTCCGCCTGCTAACATTCCATCCGAATGTCGTACTTCTTAACCCATCACTTGGAGATAATGCACTTAAACGTGATTTCATTTTTTTAGAGATTGCAAGGCGTTTAGGATTTAAGGTCGTGATTTTTATTCATGGTTTTAATTTGGAATATGCGTCACGGATAAATAAGGATTGGATTGCAAAAAATCTCAATAAGGCTTCCATGATATTTGTCCTTGCGAATGCTTTTAAAAAGATACTACAAAGTTGGGAAGTCACCGTCCCTATCCGTTTGACTACGACCAAAATTGATGATGTCTTGCTTGAAAATTTCATTCCAAGCGAAAATAGGATATTCAAGAATAGAAATATTTTATGCTTGACGCGAATCGAAAAGGCAAAAGGTGTGTATGAAACCGTAGATACTTATGCCATTTTAAAACGACAGTACAATGACTTGACATTGACATTTGTAGGTGATGGTTCTGAATTGGGCGCTTTAAAAAAATATGTGGCTAATAAAGATTTGTCTGATGTAAAATTTACAGGCAGGTTGGGTGGAGAAGCATTGAGTAATGCATACAAAAAAGCTGATTTCTTTCTCTTTATGAGTTATGGAGAAGGAATGCCGACTGTCGTTCTTGAAGCAATGGCATTTGGTTTACCTGTATTTACCCGCAATGTCGGTGGGCTTGTTGACTTTTTTGAGAATGACAGGATGGGGTATATTTCTGATTCGTTGAATCCTGTTGATTTTGCTAATGCTATGAAGCCTTACCTTGAAAATGAAGATCAAACTCATAAAGTGGCTCTTTACAATGCACAATATGCGAAAGAGCATTTTATGGCTTCAAGTGTCGCTCAACAATTAGAGTCGAATATTTTTCTTCATCTTCAACATTTTGGCTAATGAGATATACAGGTAATCCGGTAAAATTTATCAAAAAACGAAATAGAAATGACTAAAGGTGAATTGTATCAGGAACCCATTCATTCATTTGGCACCATTTTATTCAGGAGAAAGTAATTTTTTAGAGATACCTTAAGTTGAATGTTGAGAAATTATTTAATCTTACTAGACTAATTGGATAAAATTGAATAGTCTAAGGACTGGTTTGCTACGATTATTCGAGTCCGTAAACAAATTGATAAAATAAAAGAACTTATAAAAAACTGTTATAAGGTATTGTCATCTACGGCTTATATTTAATTGGATAATCTCTTGAAAGAATATGATGGAATTTTGATACAATTCTACTATTCCCTGTTATTATAGCTAGCATTTTCCTGTAAAGAACAGCGAAGATGTATATAAACCGGAATATATTCTACCACAATTGCTGATAGAGTGGATTATCAAAAAAAGAAAGATGGAATTTATTAAACATCAACTCATAAAAATATTGATTTCAATTATCCATCTGAGAAGTCAGACAATGTGGTTATGCCTGTCAAAGAACCCTTAAAGAATATTTCGAATTATCCTAAACTGGTAGCTTTATTTAAAATCACTGATCCCATCAATAATGAAATCGAACAATTAAAAAAAGATTATGGTATTGATGGGGGAATATTTGATGCAAAAGACAAATTGGCTGAAAATTATCGGAAATTGGATTTCCACAATCTAGAGAAGAGATTAATGAATGAAATTTTATATAACTTACTATAATATGTTAAACGCAATCTTTTTTTATAGGATTTCGAGGTGGCTTTATCTGCATCACATTCCATTTTTGCCCAAATTGATTACCCTTGTAATATTTTTGATCTATAATTCAAAAATACCATATCAAGCAGAAATAGGGAAAGGTACACTATTCGGATATGGCGGAATAGGTGTTGTTATTCACTCAAAATCTATCATAGGCTCCTATTGCACTGTGTGTCAACAGGTTACTATAGGGGGGGGTAATTCGAAATTTCCGGGAGTACCGGTGATAGGTAATAATGTTTATATTGCGAAAGGTGCGATAGTTATGGGAGGTATTTCGATAGGGAACAATGTTACTATCGGAGCCAATGCCGTTGTGACCAAATCGGTATCGGATAATGCCATTGTTGCTGGAGTCCCAGCCAAAGTACTGCGATATAAAAAAGACTCAGAGAAACAATTATGTTAATGAATTATTTAATTCCCCATTTCGTTGCATTGAAAGCATATTGCGAACGAGAGGATTTCAAAGGGTGGGATCCATATGATGGACTAAACTCCAAAGTATTTCAAGCATTGCCATTGCTGAAAAAGTCAGCAGTATGCAGATTAGTGGTGATACAAGGCTTTAAGCGGTGCCCGATAAATTTGCGCAAATTCGCCCTTGTCCCCAAGGAATACAATGCCAAAGGAATTGGATTGTTCCTTTCCGGATATTGTAATCTTTATCATGTTGTAAACAAACATCCAGAATGGTCGGAGATATTGGGAACACCTGAAGAGATAAAAAATAGGATCAATGAATTGTCGGAATTGCTTATCTCTTTGCAGTCGAAAGGATATAGTGGTGCATGCTGGGGATATAACTTCGATTGGCAGGCAAGAAGGCTTTTCCTTTTTCCGAAATACACTCCTACGATTGTGGCAACAAATTTTTGTGCCACAGCTCTGATGGAGGCATACGAAATAACAAAACATACGAAATATTTGGAGGTGGCACTTTCTGCAGCGGACTTTATAATCAAAGATTTGCATCGGACACCTTATAAGGAAGGATTCTTGTTTTCGTATAGTCCGCTGCAAGGAAATGATACAGTATTCAACGCTTCACTGCTGGGGGCTCGGTTGCTGAGTTTTTGCTATCATTATACCTCAAAAGAGGAATATCAAAAATTAGCCGTACAAACTATACGGGCTTGCTGTTCAGGGCAACGAAACGATGGTGCTTGGGTATATGGAATGTTGCCCATACAGAATTGGGTGGATAGTTTTCATACAGGGTATAATCTGGATGCACTTATTGCTTATCAGGAAATGACAGGTGACGAGAGTTTCAAACGATATATAGAGAAAGGATTTAACTATTATATCCAGCACTTTTTTGAACAGGATGGAACGCCTAAGTATTACGATAATCGCATGTTTCCCATTGACATTCATTGTCCTGGACAGTTGTTCGTAACACTTTCGAGATTGCACGAATTTGGCAATCACCGTGATTTGGCAGAAAGGGTGATGCAATGGACTATACTGAATATGCAGGACAAAAAAGGGTATTTCTATTATCAATTGAAATCTGGAATCAGTTCTAAAATATCATATATGCGATGGAGTAACGCATTTATGTTTAATGCTATGATCCATTATTTGCTTTCCGAATAACATTTTTTGATTTTATGGATAAAGTTTCATTGAACGGAGTCGAAATATTCCCTTTCGATTCCGAACAGCAACTATTGCATTATGTGGATACGCATAAAGGCATGTTGATAGCAATCAATGCTGAAAAGATATTGCATGCCACGGAACAAACACGTGTCATCATCAATCGAAATATTGGGTATTGTGATGGAGCCGGTGCGCAAATGGCTTTAAAGCAGAAAGGTTATAAAGGTGCCTGTAAGATTCCCGGATGCGAACTATGGCTAAAAATTATTACTCGCTTTTACAGGGAAAAAACATTCTATCTAGTTGGTGGAAAGCAGCAAATCATAAATGAGACCGTAGAGAAACTACGTTTTGAATATGAGGATATCCAAATTGTAGGTTACCGTAACGGCTATATCAAGACGGATGAGGAGAAACGACAATTGATAGATGATATAGTGGAGAAGAAGCCAGATGTGGTGTTTGTGGCAATGGGCTCACCTAAGCAGGAATTGCTGATGGAGGAAATTCAGCGGCAACATCGGGCAATATTCCAAGGGTTAGGCGGCAGTTTTGATGTCTATACCGGACATGTCCAGCGTGCCCCGAAATGGTGGGTGGAGCATAATCTAGAGTTTGCCTATCGTCTAATAAAAGAACCGAAGCGCCTCAAACGGCAGATTCATTTGATAAGATACGCATGGTGGTTATTGTCAAAAAAATTATAAACAGAGAATATATGAAGAAAGTATTGTTGGTTTTTGGTACCCGTCCAGAGGCCATTAAGATGGCTCCGTTAGTGAAGGAGCTTCAGAAGCAGAAAGAACGTATAGAGACTGTGGTGTGCGTAACTGGACAGCATCGGGAAATGCTGGATCAAGTGTTGGTAATATTCGACATCAAACCAGATTATGATTTAAATATCATGAAACGGGGACAGGATCTGTATGATGTAACAGCTCGTGTGCTGACCGGTATGCGTGAGGTATTGAAAGAGATAAAGCCGGATATAGTATTGGTACATGGCGATACGACAACCTCTACTGCCGCTGCGTTGGCGGCCTTTTACCAACAGATACCAGTAGGGCATGTGGAGGCAGGTTTGCGTACACACAATATTTATAGCCCGTGGCCGGAGGAGATGAACCGGTTGTTGACAGGACGTTTGGCGACCTATCATTTTTCTCCCACTCCGTTAAGTCGCAATAATCTGATTAAAGAGAGCATTAATGACCGAAATATCATTGTAACTGGCAACACGGTGATTGATGCGCTCTATTGGGTAGTGGATAAAATCAAAAACAATAAGGAACTGGATAATGAATTAGAAAGTGTATTGAGCAAAGCAGGTTATGATGTGAACCGCTTGGACAATGGCAAAAAATTGGTGCTGATTACGGGGCATCGTCGTGAGAATTTTGGTGACGGGTTTATCAATATGTGTACAGCTATTAAAGACTTGACAGTTAAATATCCGAATGTGGATTTTGTTTATCCCATGCATTTGAACCCTAATGTGCGCAAGCCGATTCATGAGGTGTTCGGGAAGGATCTCTCGGGTTTGAAGAATATGTTCTTCATTGAGCCATTGGAGTATTTGAGTTTTGTGTATCTGATGGAGAAGAGTAGTATTGTGTTGACGGATAGCGGCGGCATTCAAGAGGAAGCTCCAGGATTGGGAAAACCGGTATTGGTGATGCGCGATACTACGGAGCGGCCGGAAGCGTTAGATGCCGGAACAGTGAAATTGGTAGGTACGGACTATAATAAGATTGTAAACGAAGTGTCATCTTTGATTGATGATAAGACTGCTTATGAAAAAATGAGCAAGGCTGTAAATCCGTACGGTGACGGATTGGCTTGCAGACGTATTGTAAATGCATTGCTATATAGGATATAAGCTGATTTATGAAGCTGACACTGAAAAATATGAAAATAAGATTCTTAAAGAGGCTGATTGTGGGTTGACTGCTGAATCTGGCGATTTTAAGACATTGGCAGAAAATGTAATTGCAATGTATCGTAAGACGGAAGAATAAAGATTGCAATTGGGAATGAATGGACAAACCTATTATAAGGTACATTTTCAAAAAAGGTATGTATCGACAAACTAGATCAAACAATGAAAATTTGAAAAATAATATGTTACTAACCAATGAATTATTCAATACCATTTGGGATAAAGCTAAAGATTCAGTACGTCACAGAATGCATTTTGATTTGCGGGATTCCGAAAACGATGATTCTCAAAGGATGCTAAATGTATTGGAAGTTGATACAAAAATTCCTATACATCGACACAGAGATACGTCTGAAGTGGTGATTATCCTTAGAGGAAAAGTTCGTGAAGTTTATTTTGATAATCAAGGGAATGAAATAGCATCATATCTCCTTGAATATGGAAGCCCTATTCCCGGAATTTGTGTTCCTAAAGGGATGTGGCATACTTGTGAATGCCTTGAGCCTGGTTCTGTGATCTTTGAATCTAAAAATGGAAGATATGACCCTCTTTCAACAGAAGAATCTCTATTCAAATTAGAACTACTCGGGAAAGGCGGGAAGGATGCAGAAGAATCTAGCCGTATCGGTTTTTAAAAGAAGACTACTTTTTTCTTTGAAGGTTAGGCCTTTGAAAGAAGGAAAATATTATCCGGCTATAGCGGTGGGGTGTAATGATCAGATCGAGCAATTGAAGGTAAAGGGGATATGGGCGTTATTTTATGAATTATTATGTGGCTATGACTAAACGCATTCATTTTGGCCAGCATGAATTAGGAATCCATTTAGCCTATCGGTATTACAATGTGGAATATAATAAGAAATGGAATGGCGTGGTAGGTGGTGTAACCTATTGACCAGGTTTTGTAAAGAACTTACGTTTTATAGCCGAATATACGGGTGATAATGTGAATGTGAACTTCGACTGGAAACTGTGGAAGCATCTGCTGATACAGTCCTCCTTGTAGAATGGGAAATACTTTTCCGAAGGCATATGCTTCTGTATCAACCTGCTGTAGATAGACGATACAAATTATCCTTTATTATTCGATTTTTTGGACATGCAACAGGAAACTGTCTTCAAGCAGGAACGTTTCAACCGGTAGGTTATCCACTTGCGTCGGTATGGTGATTGTTGGTTGGCGTTAGAATATTCGATATGTGTAATAGTCAAGATTAATGGGACTGTCTTTAACAGATTACTATCGCCGTCTAGGCTTCCAGGTGGCAGAATCCGAAAACGGACTACGGATAGGCTTCAAGCCGGAAATGGTACATGCCATAGTGAAAGAGGTCCGAAACGAACGTCCTTTGACCCGTTCGGATGCTGAACTGTTTTATGAGAAGTTCTCTCCACTAAATAAAGGGTATCGAAATCTCTATTTCAGGATCGTGGCACACGGCGGATTTCTGCCGGAGGCATTGGACTTTGAACTGCACGGGTTAACCGTATCGGATGAAAGTTATATTGAAAGCCTCTTGTCCGGAAGACATGTGGAGCTTTATCCGCATAACGAAGCAGCTTATAGGGCGATCACGCAGGGATTCAAACAGCACCGTATCGGTGCTGTTGTACAGGCTACCGGAACAGGGAAATCTTATTTGCTGGCACGCTATATCGCGGATCATGCAAAGGAGAAGATATTGGTCTTTGCTCCGAACATCACGATTCTGGATGAGATCCGGAAAGCCGTCGGATTCTTTGCTCCGCAAGTGACGTACCGAACATTCCAGTCACTGATTTATAACCGAAAGGATAATGGGTTGTTACGGGCGGAGCATATTCTGATCGACGAGTTTCACCATTTCGGGGCAGAAATTTGGGGAAGCGCCTTGCAGGAAGTGATAGAAAATAATCCCTGTGCCAATGTCCTGGGAACATCGGCAACGCCAATCCGTCCGGAAGGAATGATTGATACGGTGGATCTTTATTTCGAAGGAAATTTGTTTTATGAACTTACCTTACCGCAGGCTTGGTATTACAATATTTTACCGGTTCCGGTCCTGGTACAAAGTGCTTACGGGCTGGACAACGAACTGGACCGGCTACAAAGAAAGCTGGAACGCAGCGGTTGTTCGAAAGGACGAAAAGAAAAGGTACAGAGGAAACTGGATTTGGCACGTGTGGATTTCAAAGAGGCTTTGGGTGCACCGGAGGTCATCCGGAAGTTTCTGCCGACAAGCGTACGCAAACTGCTGGTCTTCTGTCGTGATCTCACCGATTTGAAACAGATGGTGCCGGAAGTATGCGGATGGCTCACACGAGCGGGACGTGCCATCACTCCGTTCGAGATCCATCATGCCCAAGGTGAACGACAGAACGGTCGGATACTGGATGCATTCCGGGAGGAATCAGACCGGCTGCACGTATTGTTTTCCGTCAATATGCTGATTGAAGGACTACATGTGGAGGGTGTGGATGCCGTCTTATTCCTTAGACGGACGGAATCATATATTGTTACTTTGCAGCAATTGGGCCGTTGCCTGGATGCCGGGGCAGGAAAACAGCCGGTCGTCTTGGATTTTGTCAACAATCTTTCAGGAAAACCGGTCTATGACGTGATGGCTCCCCATTTGGAGCGTCTATCTCTCCTTCCATCACCCAAAGGATTCGAAGGAAACACCTCTTTTCTGACGACGGGTTTCTTGTCAGACATAAGATTGCGCATAGAGGAGATATTGGCAGAACTGGAGCCCTGGCAGATTATGTATGAGAGGCTTATTGAATTCCGTCGGGAAGAAAACGACTGGCCGTCAGTTACGGAAGGAAAACTCGGTTTGTGGTGCAACACCCAACGCATTGCCTATAAACGGGGAAAATTGCAGGAGGAACGTCGCCGCCAGCTGGAATCAATCGGCTTCGAATGGAATCTGCTTGATTCCAAATGGATGAAAGAATACCGTGCGTTGAAAGTTTTTTTTGATACCTGCGGACGCTGGCCCAAACGTGAAGACGGCCCGCTTGCGACCTGGTGTTATACCCAGCGGGAAAGGCGGAAAGAAGGACGCCTGAGCAAAGAGCGCATCCGGGCTTTGGATGAGATTGGCTTTGTTTGGAATCAGGATCTCCAAGGGGAATGGATGAAGAACTACGAAGAACTGAAATCTTTTATCGGCAAATATCAGCGTTTTCCTAAATCAACGGAAGGGAACTTGGGCGGATGGTGTCATACACAACGGAAAATGCGTAAACTGGGCAAATTATCCCATAATCGCCTGATTTTGTTGGACAAAATAGGATTTGTCTGGTCGGCGGAACAAGCCTGGAAAAACAACTTCGAACAATTGTGCCTGTTTCATAGTCGACAAGGACGATGGCCGGGATGTCGTGAAGGATCATTGGGGCACTGGTGCACCATCCAGAGACGGGATTACCGCAAGGGAAAAATGTCGGACGAACGGAAAGCACAATTGGAACAGATCGGTTTCCCTCTTATCTGATATGGAATATATTCGATTTATTACGAGAGTTATCAATTCATTCTCATGCGGAAGCCCTTGTCTGAATCCTGTTATCGGAGGAGGCAGGGGCTTCTTCCATATTTTACCTGAAATAATAATAGTCTGTCACTTTGAACTGTCCTGACAAGTCCGCTACAAATCCTTGGCTGTCTGAAGTGTCTGTTTATGATAACACGAAAACGAATTTATGGGAATAGGAAAGGTTTCATTGCAGCATAAAGTGCTTTTAGGGTATATGATATTGATCGTGGTCGTATGCAGCGTGGTCTCCATCCTGTTATACGAGAGAAGCCGTATGCGTGCAATAAGAACGGAAACATTGGAGATACGCCGGATACGTCATGATGTCAATACGGCACATCGCCATATTACCGAACTTGCCACCGACGGGGAGTCTGTCATTGTCTGGGAGGATGCTGATTTCCGTAACTACCATGGAAAGCGCTTGCATACGGACAGCCTGCTGCAAACATTGAAATCGAGTTGTGGCATGTTTGTCCTGCCCGAACAAATTGATTCCTTATGTCATTTACTGGAGGCGAAAGAAGAGCATCTGTTCCACATCATGAAAAGCATCACCCAACTGAAGGAGGCTGACAGCCTGCTTGCAAACCGTCTGCCTGTCGTTGCAAGGGAAGCGGTTCGTATCCGAACAGTCACCCAAAAGAAGAAAGGGGTTGCCGGCTGGTTTGGAGGGAAAAAGAAAGTACAGGTCTTCGAACCGTCGAAAGGGTTGCAAGAATTGAATGACAAACTGGTTGCCATGCAGGAGGAGCGTGATCGTCGGATAGACGCCTACGCGGACAGCTTGCGTAAGCAGAACAAAGCATTGAACCAAAAATTGAACATGCTCGTCACCCATCTTGACGGGCAGGCACAGGCCGCATTTATGAACCGGGAGGAAAAAATCACGGAAGCCGGAGAGTTTTCTTTCAAATTGTTTGTCATAGTAATTGTTTCCGCCTCCGCCCTGTTATTCGTCTCGTTTCTGATTATCCGGCATGATATTGAGAAAGAGAGGAAAGGCCGGGCACAGCTCCAACGGATAAACCGGGAGAACGAGGAGCTGCTGGGAATGCGCAAACAGATCATCCTGACCATCTCGCACGATATACGGGGACCTTTGGGCAATATCAGCAACTGCGTGGAGCTGGCTTCGGAAACCCGTGAGAAGAGAAAACGGGAGGGGTACCTGGAGAATATCCGCCATTCCTGCCGCCATATACTGAATCTGGTGAACAACCTGATGGATGTTTATAAGATCAACGAGACTAAGGATACCCGTAACGAGGTCCCTTTCCGTCTGAACAGCCTGCTTGACAACATATCGGAGGAGTATGCTCGGAAAGCGGCCGGACAGGCCCTGTTGTTTGAACAAAAGCATGAGAATGTCAATAATATCACGGTGAGAGGAGATGCTGACAAGCTGGAACAGATACTGAATAATTTGCTGACAAACGCCATCAAGTTCACCCCGGCCGGTACGGTCCGTTTCCATACCAGATATGTGGAAAGCAAATTGCATGTGGAGGTAGGCGATACCGGTATCGGTATGGACAAGGAGACATTGGGCCGTGTCTTCCGTCCGTTCGAACGTGCGGCACAGGATATAAACTCGGAAGGGTTCGGTCTGGGGCTTTTTATCACAAAAGGCCTTGTAAAGGTACTGGACGGAAGCATTGACGTGGAGAGCCGACCGGGCAAGGGCACGACATTCCGCCTGACGTTCCCTCTTTTGGAAACAACGGAAGATCCGGAAACGGAAGAGTTCCAAATACAATCCACCATGGTACTTCCCAAGCGTGTACTGGTAGTAGACGATGACAGCATCCTTTTGAGAATAACAGAAGACATGCTCGGACGCCACGGCGTGGAATGTACGACCTGCCAAAGTGTAAAAGAAGCGGTTCTCGCACTCGACCGTCTGGATTATGATCTGGTATTGACAGACATACAAATGCCCATGACCGATGGTTTCGGCTTGTTGAAATTATTGCGTAACTCGGATATCGGAAATTCCCGTACCATCCCTGTCGCTGTCATGACGGCACGGGGTGACGGCGATTCGGGTATCTATGTGAAATCCGGTTTTTGTGGTTGCATACACAAGCCTTTCTCCTCAAAAGGATTGCTGGCCTTTCTATCCTCCGTAATGACAGGCGGAACTACCGGCACGTCCCCGTTTGATTATTCCCGCCTGATGGAAAGCACGGACGACCGCCGGCATATGTTCGGACTTATCATGAAAGAGTCGGAAAAGGATCTGGCCGAACTGGAAGGGGCATTGAAGGGGATGGACCGGGAGATCATGCGGAGAGCCGTACATCGGATGACTCCGGTCTGGGTGTTGTTGGGAGCCGATGATATATTGTCGGACTACCGGAAAATCCTGCATGACAAGGCTGCAAGTGACGAGACGGTCAGAAGGCGTACTTTGGAGGTTATGGAGCAGATACGGATACTGATAGATGAAGTGAATAATGAATTAGAAAAAAAGGATGACGGAAATGAAAAGGACTTTACTGATCGTGGAGGATAACCTGATTCTCTGCGATATTCTTGAGAAATGGCTGCTGAAAGCCGGTTACGGAGTATTGACGGCCACAGACGAGCCCTCGGCACGCCGGAAAATTAAAGAGAACGACGTGGCGCTGGTACTGACGGATGTCCGCCTTCCCGAAGGGAACGGTATCAGCCTGCTGGAATGGAGCGTGTCCCAAGGGTTGCATATTCCTTTTGTGGTAATGACCGAATATGCCTCCATAGCCGATGCGGTGCGTGCCGTCAAACTGGGCGCGAAGGACTACTTACCCAAACCTGTCTATGAGGGACAGCTATTGGAACTGTTGCGTGGACTGCTCGGTCTGCCTGTCGCCGTTCCTAAAAGGAAAATATTGATGAAAAGGCGCAGCGTGGCATTCCGGGAAACAGAACGGATAGCCTGCCGTGTGGCTCCTTTGGATTGTTCCGTCATGATTCTCGGCCCGAATGGCTGTGGAAAAGAGTCTGTCGCACAGTTGATCCAACAGCATAGCGGACGCAGGGACAAGCCTTTTGTAGCCGTGAACTGCGGTTGTATCCAAAGGGAACTTGCCGCCTCAGAATTTTTCGGCCATGTGAAGGGGGCGTTTACCGATGCGAAGAAGGAAACCGTCGGTTATTTTGAGGTGGCACGGGGCGGCACGCTCTTCCTTGACGAGATCGGAAACATGCCTTCAGGAATGCAGGCCCTGCTGCTCAGGGTATTGCAGGAGAGGGTGTATTGTCCTGTGGGCAGCCGTAAGGAGCTTGAAGCTGACGTACGCATATTGTCAGCCACCAACGAGGATATGGAGCGTGCCATACGGGAGGGACGTTTCAGGGAGGATTTGTACTACCGTCTCGCCGAGTTTGAGGTACGCCAGCCGTCCCTATCCGAGTGTCCGGAGGATATATTGCCGTTAGCCGACTTCTTCCGTGAACAACATTCAGAAGAAATGCGTGTGAAAACTTCCGGTTTTACCGAACAAGCCAAGATATCCATGCTCTCCCACTCATGGCCGGGCAATGTGCGTGAGCTTGGCAACCGGGTAAGGCGTGCCGTATTGCTGGCGGAATCTCCATTGCTGACCCACAAGGATATGGAACTTGATGCGGCCGTTTGTAAAACGAGCAGAAAATGCCTGTTGAACGAAACCGACGAAAAGGAACTGGTCAAGAAAACCCTGGATGTATATGACGGCAATGTCAGCCGTGCGGCGGAAGCGTTGGGGATGAGTCGCCCGACACTGTACAAGAAAATGGAAAGGTATGGATTGAAATAGAATTCTCATTCGCTTCGTTCATATATCATCCGGCAGATTCCGTTTGAAAAAGTCTTGCAGTCAAGAAGTTTCCAGCGGGCAGACCGTAATTCTCCCGTCAGGGGGATTCCGTCACCATAAGAAAGAGGCAGCAGGTAAAGCACCGCCTCGTCCACCAGATTATACCGGAAAAGCCCGCCGGCATATTCCGCGCTTCCTCCATCCTGCACTTCAGCCAGGTAAGCGCAGCCTTTGTCGTGCTTTTCCTTCACATCCAGGAGATCCATCAGACCGTAATGAGGATAAATATGGAATGTGGCATCTTGCGACCAGTGCGGAAAACCGTATCGTCTGTTCTCCCTCACCCACCGCATAAGTATCTCGTTCTCATGCGGAAGGAACCCGTCCAGGGTGAGTGCCATGATAACTTGAATTTTTGCCATACCTCTTATTAAAAAAGCATGAAACCCATGCTTATTTCGAACAGAGGCTCTGACAAAGCCCAACACAGAAACCCGCATGGGCTCATGCTATAAGGTATAGCATAAGCCTCACGCAATAGCCTCTGTGCTTTTTGAATTTGTCAGATTCCTGTTCGAGACGTCTTGCGACTTATGTATAATAATGGCGGTCCCAATTACCGGGATCAGCCTTATTTCTCTATTTCAAGTTTCAAATATACGGTATCTTTTTCAATAATCCGACCAGTCGGGGCATAATTTCTTCAGTTACCCATTCACTTGTCATGATTTGTCGGGTTCCTTTCCTTTTTCGCCTTCCAGACCCAGTCGTTTACGGAGTTCTGGGTCATTTTTGATGCGCCGCATCTCCTCATTGATAATAGCCTGCGCGTCCGCCTTGATCTGGTCGTAATTGCGTTGTATCTGTTGCATCATGATGTCGTTACCGTTTCTGTCCTTGAAGTCGTTGATGACCGGGATTCTCCGATAAGCCTTTTCTTCCGCGCTGATCCTGGCATGGTCCACGACGATTTCGGCATGAAATATTTTCTGCTCTATCTTCTCATCGAAATTATCCGCCACAGCTCCGACAAACGTGCCTTGCGAGAGGTTGGCAATCTTGGATGCCGGAATAAGCGAGTCAAGCTGTGTGTTGATGGAGGTGGATACGTCCTGACGGTTGATGGAAACGGACTGACGCTGCTGAAGCACCTTGCCGAAGCGCTCTGAAAGCGTTTTTGCGGTTTCCCCGACCACCTGTCCGCTGAAAATATTCCCCACCGTGTTCTGGATGACCTTGGATTCTTTTTCACCGTAATCGCGTGTCAGTTGGCTGAAATCCTGAAAACCCAGAAGCACGCCCACCTTGTTGCTTCTCGCCGTCGCGATCAGGTTGTCAAGCCCACGGAAATAGATGGTGGGAAGCTCGTCGATGATAACGGCGCATTTAAGCTGTTTTTTCTTGTTGATAAGCTTGACGATACGGGAATTATATAATCCGAGTGCTGCCGAATAAATGTTCTGCCTGTCCGGATTGTTACCTACACAAAGCAGTTTGGGTTCTTTCGGATTGTTGATATCCAATGAAAAATCATTACCGGTCATCACCCAGTAGAGTTGTGGGGAGATCATGCGCGTAAGGGGTATTTTAGCCGAGGCTATCTGGCCTTGGAGCTGGTCCTGGGCATTTCCCTTCCATGCGTCCATGAAGGGGGAAAGGTAGTTTTCCAGCTCCGGATAAGAGGTCAGAATGGTGAACAGGTCTGAGTAGGGTTTGTTGAGCAGTTCCACCGCATGGGGAAACGTACAGTAAATGCCATTTTTGTAAATCTTTAAATACCAGATTATTGCCGCAAGCAGAATGATAGGAGACTCCACGAAGAAGTCCCCCTGTTTTTCGATCCAGGTGCGATTGAGGTTGAGCATTATCGTATAGCTTGCCTCATACGCGTCGGAAATGTCCGTCATGAATTCCGGATTAATGGGATTGCACCGGTGAGACCTGTGCGGATCGTCGAAATTTATGACATAAAACCGGGGCTTGACCTCGTACTTGTCCATATTCTTCAACAAAGAATTATAGGCGATGGTGGACAGGTCATCAAACTTGTAATCGTAAATGTAAATCGCAAAGCCTTTGGCTATAAGCTGGCGTATGTAACTGTTGACTATCGCATAGGATTTGCCGCTACCCGGTGTCCCGATAACCATGCAGGCACGGAAAATATTGACAATATTGACAAATCCGTTATTCCAGCGTTTTTTATAATAGAATCTTGTCGGGAGGTTTACCGAATATTCATTCTCCATCAGTCGGGTTTCCTGCATGAAACTCTCATTTTCCATATTGAACACATCTTCCATGAGGTTGTGCCTATAAAGGCGGCTCATCCATAACCCCGACATCAACAGGGCGAGATAGCCAGCCGTAAGAGTAAAAATATAGAATGCGGTATTTGCCATGTGCGGCAATGGCAGTTCAAGAAGCCACCAGTTCAGAAAAAACAATACGCATCCTGCCACCAATGCCGCATAAATTTTAGGCCAGGTTATCTTTTCACCTTTGACTCCGTGCGTACCCAGACAGGAAACGGCCAACAGAAGCACTGCCAACAGTTTGCTCCAGAGAATACAGTTGAAAATTCCGGTTGTGTTGTTGAAGTTTACCAGAATCCGGTCTATCACCTCAAGGTTCAGATGCCATGCGGTGATACTTGGATAGCAGTACACATAAACGTGTACCACCAAAAGAAAAATACTCACAGCCCTGCCGAACTCCATTATCTTGGCGAGAGCCCTCAAATCGTCTTCCTGTTGCATAAAAATTGTGAATAAACGGGTTAATACTTGTTTTGTCTAAATGCCACGCGACTTACGCCTTGCTTTCTTCTTTTTCTTCATACGGCGTGCGAAAGCCTCCTCCTCGTAATCCTGCGGATTGGTTTCCATGGAAAGGATACCCGCCGCCAGTTCGAGCGCACTTTCCTGTCCGTCCTTGTAACGATGATGTTGCCAAAGTTCGGTAGCGGAATGTCTACCCCGTTCCCTTTCGGGTGTGCCGTCCAACCACTTGAAATACTCGTTGAACACATTGGCGGAAAACTCCTTGCCCATGCGTGAGCCGTTGAACACCTCCCGGCAGTTGTGGTCGATGAAGGTGACACCGTAGATACGTCCCCGCTCATTCTCACGGAAGACCACATTGATACGGTTTTGCCCGAGCAGTTCCACAAACCGTTTTCTTGAATCCGCCTGCCGCAAGGCACGAACGATGTCCGCCTGTATGGAGGGGGCCCATTTCCCGTCTTTGAGAGCTTTCAGATTCATCAGCATCCGCTTTTCCAACTGTTCATTTCCGAAGCGTTTCCCAAATCGGGAACTCTTGAACGGTGGGCTGACCACCTTGCCGGTATCATCCGTGACCGAATAGACAATACCGGTATATGGTGTACCGTTGTATTCTCCCCTGACCTGTTTCGCCTCGATGTTGAGCGTGGAAAGCAGCGCATTGTATTCCCCGAAGGTTTGGAAACGATAGCTTTCCAATACGGCTTTAAGGGTATTGCCTACCTGATGGCGGACATTTCCCAAGGAAGTGTCCACCTTTCTTAGTTCAGCTTTTAGATTCCGCCTTTCCGCATCCGCTCCGTTTCGCAGACCGAAATCCACTTCCAGTTCCCGACAGGCGGTCATGGAACGGCGGTGCTCGTAGGCATCGCTGATCTTTTTTCCCTGTTCATCCACACAGACACTGACAATATGGATATGGGTATTGTGGGTATCGGTATGTTTGTAGGTGATGTAAGGCTGGTTCCCATACCCCATCTTCTGCATATAACGTTCCGCCAGTTCTGCCAGCTGCCCGTCGGTCAGCCGGTCTTCCGGTGCTGGGGAGAGGGAGATGTGCAGGACGGGCTTCTCCGTATTGCGGTTTGCCAGCAGGTAATTCTCGAAAGAGAGCAATGCCAGGCGCATGTCCTTGCTTGGCAATCCGAGCCGGTCGGAAATCATACGGTTACCGGAAAGGATCTCAGCCGTACCAGCCGCTACCTTCTCATTGTTATAAGCAAGTGCTCCGTAAAGACTCATGCCATGGCTTATTTTTGCAACCATTTCCGCTCGTAATCCTGGGTTAGCGCCATGACCTTTTTACAGACGAGCATCAGCTCAAGGCTCAATCTTTCCAACTTATAGAGCAACGCTCTCGCCCGTTTCTCCCCGAAATTGTTCTTCAAGGCACGTACCACCTGGTTGTAGTTATTGCCGACAGCCTGGAACTGTTTGTGGAATTCTGTCAGCCTGATGTAATAGTCCATTGTCGCCTTGTCTATTTTCACGACCTTTATCTGTCCCGAGAAGATGGATTTCTTGATGAACAGCGTGAGGTTGCCGACTCCCGAATCCGCCAACAATTTCTCGAATTTTGTATTCTCCTCGGCGTTCAGGCGGAAACTGTACTTGCGGTCCGCCGGATCACTTTTGGGCTTTCTGCCTGCCCTTGTCCCTGTTGTTTTCTCCATACACATGAGATTTTTGGTTTGTACTTTTTTCTCTTCCAGAATCCGCGACTTTGGAGCGGATTCCCCCGCCCCCAGGGCGGGCAAGTTGGTCCTTGTCGGACAAAAAACTTTTTGTCCGACAAGGACACAACTTGCTCTGTTCGTTTGAACAGAGAATCCTCCTATGGTCGGATTGCTGCGCGACGCTTGCGGCGTGCCGTGGTCCGTGAACTCCTTCTTCCTCCATTGCGTGATTCTGACTTTGCAAAAATAGAAGGACGCAACAAGCTGTAAAACAGACTCAAGTATGACATTTGATGACATCTGACGACATCTGATGTCAGAGCGAGACAATATTGGCGGAAGTCTTGGAAATAGCCGTTACTTTTGGACTGTGACAGGGAAACAATCTTCCGATGTGCTGATAAAATATACCCGTGTTACCGGCAGGTCATCCTCTGTCCACGGCATGTTTTTAAAATATTATGTTATTGTGTCAAGAGAAAAAAACGGAATGATAACCATGAAAAGAGAAAATACAATGATACGGCCATTTGGCGACAAGATGCCGGGAGGGTACAGGCATGACAGCCTGTACCTATATGACAATCTTCCGTTTTTCAGGTATGACGGTAATATTGTGCCATCATCCGGTAGGGAGACAAGCCCCTCATATCTTATGAGGAGGTTATTCTGTAGTGATAACAAGGCCGGGATATGCCATCCGTACCGTGCCATGTCCCATGAACCCGACAAGCCGTTGAAAAGAAGAAACAGCGAGAACATTAAAACGATTATTAACCCACAATTCGAAAGCTTATGAGCAAACGATGCACATTCATCGCCTTGAGCAACCAGAAGGGCGGTGTGGGCAAGTCCACCATGACGGTGCTGCTTGCCAGTTATTTCCACTATGTGAAGGGAAAGAATGTCGCGATTATAGATTGCGACTATCCCCAGTTCAGCATCCAGGCGCTACGTTCCCGTGACATGAAAAACGTCGAGAGAAGCGAGTCCCTCCAACAGTTGTTGTGCAGGCAGTATGAACGGACGGGGAAGAAAGCCTATCCGGTCCTTACCTCCGGGCCCGGCAAGGTGCTGGAAACGGCAGACCGGTTGTCGGGGAACAGTGATATCCTTTTCTTTGATTTGCCCGGAACGGTGAATACACCAGGAATCCTTGAGGCCATCATCAATATGGACTATGTGTTCACGCCGGTCGTGCAGGACCGGATGGTCATGCAGAGCAGCCTGTCTTTCGTGGCAACGCTCCGGGATTTCATCCGGCAATATCCTGAAGCGCCGTTAAAAGAGATCCTACTGTTTTGGAACAAGATTGACGGACGTGTCTCCAGGGAGGTTTACCGTCACTATAACGAGATTTTTGAGAAGATCGGTCTGAAGACGCTCTCGACGGTCATGCCGGACATGGAACGTTATAACAAAGAAACCTCCTCCGGCGGGCAGACATTTTTCAGAAGCACCTACTTTCCACCTTCGGAAAAGTTGTTGAAAGGGAGCAATATGGATGTGCTGGCCGGGGAGATCGAACGGATTATCCATCCTAAATCCGACAAGACATGAAAAAAAGGGGCGTATTTAATGTCAATGAGGAACGGTTGAAAGAGTTCATGGCTAACAGTACGGATGCTGAGGGCACTCCTAAGACTCCTTTTGCGGAAGAAAAGACCACAAGGGAAACCGACATTTTCCCGTCCGTACGGGAAGAAGCGGATAAATCGCTTCCTGTTTCCCGCGAGCCGGTCGGAAGTGGAGTCTCACTTCCGGAGAAGATGCAAGAGTACCGAAAAAATTTTCTCAACCGTAAGATCGCCGTCCATCGAAAACAGACTTATATCTGTTATGACACCTACCGTAGGCTTGCACGGATTCTGCCGTTGCTTAGTGACGGCATGACTGTTCCCGCTTTTCTGGACAACGTGCTTGACCATCATTTGGAAGTATATGAAAAAGAACTGGATGAAATGGTTCGTTTGAGTACCCTAAATTCGTATTAGATTATGGAACATCTGTTTATTTATCCAGCCCTGCTATTTGTAACATATTTGCTGTACAAGGCACTCAAAATGAAAGCAGGCAGGAACCGGTTGAAGAAAGACGGGGCTCTCCCCCCGATGCAAACGGATATGAGGAAGTCAGTCCATGATACGACTTATATGGAAACCGTATTTCCGGTAGAATTCAAAGAACATCCTGACGATGCGGATTTCTTTCCTGATTTCGCAAAGATGGATATTCCGGAAAATTTAGGGGAGACCCTGATTGAAGCCTTGTCCAATAGCGGGATTCCGGAACCGGACGCTATCGGGACTTCTGTAGAGGAAACGACCGGTCTGCAAGCCGGTCCGGTTTTGAAACAATTCAAGCAAGAAGAAGATATGGAAAACAAAGATTTATTGAAAGACATGGAAAATGCGAGTGCTTACAGAGAAATGTTCCTGACCCGGAAAATGACCGGAGCCAGGAGACAAACCTATATTGATGAATCCTTGTATGAGACATTGACCGGGATCCTTCCGGTCATTGCGCCGGGAATATCTGTGCCTACGTTCGTGAACAATGTGTTGGTGGAGCATATGGAAAAATACCGGGATATCATTGATGAGACATGTCATCGAAAATTTAAAGAAATGATGGTATGGAAGGACTCGTCTATCTGTCGGTGAGGGTCGGCTGTGCCGCTTACCTGTTATATAAGGTATGGGGACAAAAGAAAAAAGTACGTGAGCTGTGTGACCTGCTGTACACGCCGACGAAAAGAGAACAAATGATATTGATGTCACCGGAGCCGGCGGATGAGAAAGAAGTGATGGGAAAGACACGCTTTGTCTATCTTGACGAGAACGCCGGGAAGACGGCGGCCCCCTATATGAGCCAGCCGCTGGAACAGGGGACGGACTATATCGGTGAGGATGAGGAAATCCGGGAAGAGGATGTGGAATGTCTGCTTCCGCTGGAGGAGATGGAACTCCTTCGGAAGGAGCAGGAAGAGTTGGACAGCGCATTACCGGAAACGGAAGTGATTACGCAAGCGGTTACGGTGGAGGAGTTCAGCCTTGTCGGGGATGTGCTGATGAGGGTGAACGGGGCGGATCAGGATGCGGACAAAAGGAGCAGTGCCGCACGGACGTTGTTCGCTATCCGCAATACCAGTCTGTTCGATCTTTTCATTTCCCAGGTAGGGAATGAGGAAGCCGTGAATAAACTGCTGGAAGAGAACCTGGATGAAGATGGGAACCCGCGACCTTTGAAAAAAGAGGGGAAAAGGAACAATGGCGGGGTTGACTGGCGGGAACTGGTGTAAGAGAGAACACTTCCGGGGAATAGGATTCCGCCTGCGGACATAGGCGGAATTCTATATTTTACAGAAAGGCGGCTTCTATTTATATGCCGTTCGGCATGTGGCTTCATCTCGGAAGTGATTTATTCTATAAAAAAGAGGAACTATTATTTTTATTTTGAGCATTTGCTCATTATATTTGCAAGCAAAAACAATATATATAATGTCACCACGTCCTAAGAACATCCGTAAAGTTAATGACATGCCCGTTACCGCAGGATTCAAGCCCATAGGTCTGAACGGTTGTTGTAAGAATACCATATTCTTGCATTTTGAAGAGTATGAGGCGATACGGTTATGCGATTATGAAATGAAAACCCAACAGGAAGCGTCTGTTTCAATGGGAGTATCACGTCCGACACTAAGTCGGATATATGTCAGCGCAAGGCGAAAGATTGCCAAGGCATTGGTTCGTGGTGTTACCTTAATGATAGAAGGCGGAGCAGCGTACACTGACAGTGAATGGTTCCGTTGCGGAGCATGCGGTTTCTTATTCAACAATATCAATCCCGCGCTTAAAATCCGTAAGATGGAATGTCCGGTATGTTACTCCGACGACTTAAGCATAAGTAATATTAACCTTAATAAAAATGAGATTATGATGAAAATTGCTATTCCGACCAGAGACAATGTAGTCGATAACCATTTCGGTCATTGTGAGTATTACACAATCCTGACAGTAGGACAAGACAACCAGATTCTAAGTAGCGAGACTATTCCTTCTCCGCAAGGATGCGGATGTAAATCCAATATCGCGGGAGAATTGGAAAACATGGGAGTCAGCGTTATGCTGGCAGGAAATATGGGGCAAGGTGCCTTGAATGTACTTACATCCCACCATATCAAAGTCATAAGAGGCTGTTCGGGTAATATTCTGGAAGTTGCCGCTGATTATTTAAGCGGGAAACTTACAGATTCGGGAGTGGGTTGTTCATCCCATGAACATCATCATGAATGTCATGGACATAGTCATAAAGAATGATGTCCGGAAAGAATAAGATGTCACTTAATATTATTATAGACTTTGTCATGCTGATGGCAATGGCTTTGGTAAGTATAAGTGGCTTCATATTGGAAATAGTCATTCCTTCCCGCCATGCTGTAAGATTCCAGGACGCTACTCCATGGTGTTCACGTTTACTGGGCTTGGGAAGGCATGATTGGGGTAATATTCATTTGTGGGCGGGAGTTGTATTGGTCACACTGCTTGCCATTCATTTCCTGTTACACATAAAGATGGTATCGGCTTTTGTCAAAAAGAAATGTCCGAACCATACACTACGGATATTGCTTTATGTTTTGTTATTGATGCTGTTAATGATGACAATAATGCCTTGGCTTTATTTATGTTATTAATTTCGAACAAGCCAACTTATTACAATAGGTTGGCTTGTTTATTTATGAATATCCGATATGGTAGAACATTGGAATTCAGATTCAAGATCCTCCTCGAATTTCATACCAGGTTATTGAAGGCAATGGCTGTATATGGCATCATACCTTTATTTCCGGTAGTTACGGTTCCTGTCAATCCGCAATCTCAAACCGCACAAGCATGGAGTATTTCTTTTTAATCGTACGGAAGCTGTCAAATGAAACGACATTGGAGGACAGCACATTACTCTGTGAGAAAGGAAGGCTGCCACCTGCTTCGTCTTCTACAATACGTATTACCGGTCCCAATTTTTTGCCCAATGCCTCCACCAGATAGGCCGCTTTCCTCTGCGCCGCTTTCAAGGCCGCGATTTTTCCTTTTTGATGGTAGGACAACATGTCCCTGTTTTCCAGTTCACCGATGCGCATGGTATGGATACCTCTGGTATCCATACGTTTGAGGATTTCATCGATCTGTTTGAAATCCAGTAACGTGATATCGAAGGTCTTGGCCACCAGAAAATCCTGCCCTTGCTTGCGCCAGTAATCACCGATCTCCTGCGTGCGGACGGCATCCGGGGAGATACCCGCGTCATGCAGCACTTCCCGCAGTCCCTGTTCGATCCGGTCCAAAGAGACCTTTGTACGATATTCCTCCGGTTTGGACTTGCCATCAAACTCTTCCTCGAAGTATTCACGGATTTCGATAATGTAGTGAATCCTGTCCGGTACGATCTCTATCTCGGATGTCCCGGTCACTTCAATGTAGCGTCCGTCTGCCTGCGCCTGCACCTGTGACAGGCCGGCTAGCGGCAGGAGCATTGCCAATAATAATAGTCTTGTTATCATAAGCGGTTGTATTTATTTTACTTCAAATTCCGTATCCATATAAATTTCGAGTTGCAGTCCTATTCGGTATTTTCCTGAAAGTAACCTGCCTGCTTGGAATCGTTCCTTGTCGTTTCTGTCTGTTATCCGGTTGACATCCCATGAGACAGGAATGGTAAACAGTATCGCTTCTCCACCTTTCAAACGGGCACGGCTTTTCATATAATTCGCTTCTCCTACCCAACCGGAACGGGCAAAGGGATGTACCATATACCGCTCGTCTGTACTTATACTAGGGAAAAAGACCGGTTGTACCTCCAGGTTTGTATGGTTTTCAAATAAAATACGTATGGAATCATTATCGGATGGTAATACCTTGAAAGCAAAGGCACCGTCCATTTCCGTCTCCTTTATGGAAACAATACTTTTACCTGTCAGATTGCAATAGGTATGGATGTTGGCAAACACATAAAAATTAGCCTGGTACCTGTTGGGCTTTAACGGATATTTAAACTCGGACATACGGATATGTTCAGGTAGCGTATCGCCTTTGGATAAATCTCTTCCTCCAATGGCGAATACAAGATTGTCTATAAAGGGGAAACCGAGCCATTTGCCATTTACCATCTGTTTGAGATTATGATATTCAAGCTCGGCTGTAGGGCCATCCATATTGATTATATCAAGCACAATCTCTTTTGTCCGAGGAGAATATACTGGTTGTCGTGTCCTGATTTTGTAGGCGTCCGCATGGGTGATGGTGCCAGCGGGAAGCCTTTGTATGCGGATACGGCTCTCATACTTTTCTATTTCCGACAGTGACAGCGGAAAATCGATATCCTGCGCTTGCAATTTGGGTAACAAGCAGAATAAATAAACTGATAACAAGTACGCTATTTTTTTCATACGTTTTGACTTTAAGGTTGTACAAACTTACATCTTCTGTTTATATATCTCCATTCTTCACTATCCCAATAATGTTTTTCGCCGTCAGACCCGGATACGACTTTTTGTTTTCCCGTAAATGTAACCTTAGCCTTTCCTCCCTCAAAAGGGTATGCAAACTTGAATTGGGGAGTAATGATTATGTGTCCCGACGAATCGGCAAAAACCATCAGGCCTTTCTCATCCATGATCCGGAACAACCCTTCCTTGACATAATCAGGTCCGTTATCACATTCGACTACATAAAAAAGTTTCTTGCCTGCATCGTTAATGCAGACTATTCTGGCATCTCTTGGCTTGTCTTCGTATACAAAGCCTATACCTTTGATGGTATCGGTTTGACAGAATTTATATCTGCCGTGTGGCACAATGGTATCTCCACGCTCATTCAGATAACAGACCGGAACACCCGCTTCCAAACGAGGTTCAGGGGTACGGGCAATCAAGGTGGCATCATATCTCATCAAGACGGGTTGGTCGCAGGTGGAATAACCGGTAATAACCACATCCGCCTTCGGAAGGAGCGGCATGGTATCCAGTCTGTATTGAATGCATAGCGTATCCTTTCCGGGGCATAAGACAGTAGGTTCATTTCTAAGCGATTGTAAAACATCCAGTACCGATTTTCGGAATATACGGGGCGTTTTACCAAGAATAGTGGCCGTGGTGATGTAACCATCCTGATTTACTTCGTAAGCAACTCGCAAGACACGGCCTTTGTTCTTCTTCTGCCAGACTATCGGGTATTTACATCGTCGGTTCAAAGTCTTGATAAGCCAGCTTTCACCCCGTAGCTCATCCAATGATTTATCCAGTCCGAAGATGCCGGGAGGTACTTCCTCGCGCCATGTTTTCCCGTATTTTTCATCCAGATAGCGGAACACTTCCCGGTTGTAGGCTGTCAACAGACGATTGGGCGTGTTTAAATAGCAATCCATCTTTCCGTTTTCTTTCAGGGGATAATAGCTATAATATTTGACTCCATACTTTTTCCAAAAGATATGTTCCCGTACTTTTTTGTCTTGTTCAATGGGTATGACCAGTTTTAGATTCGGGTGCCCTTTATTGATATATTCACGTGACAATTCCGGTGAACATACGTATTCTTCGATATAGTCATAAGGCAATGTCAATACCAGTTGTAAGGTGTCCGCGCATGTTGTTCCGGACACGGTGACGAGTGTGTCACAAGGATTCAAGCCAATAAATTCTACCCGCAAAAGACATTGTCCTTTTTTTAAATGTTTTATTCTGAAAGTTCCTGTAGAATCAGTCAGCCAACCTTGAAAAGGCAATCCCTCTGCTCTCAGATTGGAACCGGTCAACGGTCTTTTTATAACATCATAGGGCGGAATCTGTCGCACTTCTTCCCCATAAACTTTACCTATAATGGAATATTCGGTTGTATCGTTATCCGTTTTGGATGATAAATCATTTTTCTCCCAAATACCCAATACGCAGCTTGGAGGTTCCATGGTATATTTCCCGTTGATGAATAGTATCTCCCATGGATAAATACTTTTCAGTGTTTCTTTGAAAGCTTTCACTAATGGGTGGTTCCGGTCTTCAATGTTTTCTCCTTTGGGACGTATGAATAAAGTCCGGACATCAAAGTCCAGGAGATGTCCATCCGGGGTACATTGGATATTACGTATACTGAATATCAGCCGCTGTCCTTTGTACTTCGGGAAACGATGCCAGGGGAACCGCCGGATGATCTCATCTTGTGATTCTAAAATCTTTATTCCAGGTTGTTTGAAATTATGGTATGTCCGTACACTTCGTATCCTGCCTTGCCTGAGTAGAATTACCTGTTCGGTTTCCATATTACGGTCGAAACCGGAGTGGACATAACGTACCAAATCACCTTTGCCGGCCCGTAGTTCACCGCTGAACCAGCGGGCAGGAATCCTTCCGTTCTCATAATAAGGGGTAAAAAGTGTTTTCAGAGCGTCCGTATGGTAAATCAAAGTGGAATCTTTCCGGCTTGCCTTGTCATATACGCATATTTCCATACGTTGCAGGTAAAGGCAGCTGTCCTCTATTTTCCAAAAGGCCGTATAACCATCCCAGTTGGCGGTTGACATACAGTGATTTTCCGGAAGGAAATCCCTTAACCGTACATATAGGGCGGAATCCTTGTCTATCGGTCTGGCCATCAGCCACCATTTCTCACCATTGATGTAAATGACATCACAAGACTGTCCCGTCGCCTTTATATACAAAAAGACGAATAGAAACAAGATTACGATAGAATATCTCTTTATACGCATGGACCTGTTTTACTTAATTGTCGCGCTATTCTTTTCAAAAATAATAAAAAAATACTCTGATTAAGATTAGACTGTTTCTTTTATGCTAAGTTTAAACGTTTTCACAACATATACGTGTTTCACTCTCATTCTTCTATGATTAGGCATACAGGCTCGGATATCGGTAACCTCTAGCCTCAAGTTCAGTTTCCTGGCAATCTGTAAAGAAATATAGATACTTACGTCATCGCAAAGACGTTTACTGCCAAATCCGGACATCTGATGACATTTGATGACATCTGATGACAGCGCTGAATTACAGTACGTTATTCCATTTTACATTCGCTGTCGAATTCAAATTTATGTCTCACCTAAATGATTCGACAATGAAGAGAAGAATCCTTTTTTCTGTGATGTGTGCGGTTATTGCCGCCAGTGTTTTTGCGCAGGGCCAAGGTCAGGGCCTTGCCGGTATCAACGAGGCGACCAGTCTCATGACCTCGTATTTCGATCCCGCCACTAAGCTGTGCTACGCCATCGGGGCCGTCCTGGGGCTGGTGGGCGGTATCAAGACCTACGGCAAGTTCTCCAGCGGCGATCCCGATACCTCGAAGACGGCTGCCAGCTGGTTCTTCGCGTGTATCTTCCTGATCGTGGCCGCCACCATCCTGCGTTCCTTCTTCCTCTAGAGGCATGAGGTATCCGGTAAACAAAGGCGCGGGCAATCCCGTCGAGTTCAAGGGGCTCAAGTCTCAATACCTGTTCGTTTTCGCCGGTGGGCTTACGATGGTGCTCCTTGCGGTGGTCATCCTCTATCTGGCGGGTGTGGACCAATGGATATGCATCCCCTTCGGGAGCATATCCGGCGGCCTGCTGGTATGGGTGACTTTCCGGTTGAACGCCCGCTACGGTGAACACGGACTGATGAAGCTGCTGGCAGAAAGACGCCATCCGCGCTACCTGATTCACCGCAAGAGAGTTTTCAGATTATTCACGAAAAGAAAAAAGCGACAATCATGAGAAATGTTTTAAAGGCGGAAACGCTGGAACGCAGGTTCCCCCTTCTCTCGGTGGAGAACGGCTGCATCGTGAGCAAGGACGCCGACCTGACCGTGGCTTTCGAGGTGGAGCTGCCCGAGTTGTACACGGTGACGGAGGACGAGTATGAGGCCATGCACTCTTCCTGGATAAAGGCCATGAAGGTGCTGCCGGAACATAGTATCGTCTGTAAACAGGACTGGTTTATTCAAGAAACATACCGTCCCAAAAGTGATGGTGAGGAACAAAGCTTTCTTACACGCAGCTATGAACTACATTTCAATGAAAGACCTTACCTGAACCACAGATGCTACCTGTTCCTGACAAAGACGACCCGTGAGCGCAGCCGCCGACGGAGCGATTTCAGCACCCTCTGCCGGGGATTCCTGCTGACCAGGGAGATAACCGACAAGGACACGGCCGCCCGCTTTCTGGAGTCGGTGGAACAGTTCGAACGCATCATGAACGATTCCGGGCATATAAGGCTGCGGCGTCTGGAAACGGACGAGATTACCGGCACGGAGGAGCGTGCCGGACTGGTGGAGAAATACCTCTCGCTCTCGCTGGAGGATGAGAGCGCCGTATTGCAGGACATCTGCCTCAAGCCCGGACGGATGCGTATCGGAGACAAGCGGCTCTGCCTGCATACCCTCTCGGATACGGAGGACCTGCCCGGCAAGCTTTCCACCGACATGCGTTACGAGAGGATGTCCACGGACCGTAGCGACTGCCGCCTCTCCTTCGCGGCGCCGGTGGGACTGCTGCTGCCGTGCAACCACATTTATTCGCAGTACGTGTTCATTGACGACGCACAGGAAATCCTGCAGATGATGGAGAAGAATTCACGTAACATGCTCTCGCTGTCAAGATACAGCCGGAGTAACGCCGTGAACCAGGAATGGACGGAAATGTATCTGGACGAGGCGCACACCAAAGGGCTGCTTCCCGTCAGATGCCATTGCAACGTCATCGCCTGGGCCGAGGACGCGGATGAGTTCCGTCGCGTCAGGAACGACACGGGCAGCCAGCTGGCCATGATGGAATGCACGCCAAGGTATAATACTATCGACACGCCGGTCCTCTATTGGGCGGGTATTCCCGGCAACGCGGGTGATTTTCCAGCCGAGGAGTCGTTTTACACCTTCCTGGAACAGGCGGTCTGCCTCTTTTCCGGAGAGACCAATTACAGAAATTCACCCAGTCCTTTCGGTATCCGTATGGCGGACCGTCAGAACGGGATTCCGGTGCATGTGGACATTTCCGACCTGCCCATGAAACGGGGAATCATCACCAACAGGAACAAGTTCATCCTCGGTCCTTCAGGCAGCGGGAAGTCCTTCTTCACCAATCATCTGGTCCGGCAATATTACGAGCAGGGTACACATATCCTGCTGGTAGATACGGGTAACAGCTATCAGGGATTGTGCCGCATGATTCACGACCGCACCCGTGGGGAGGACGGGATCTACATTACGTACGAGGAAGACAACCCGATAGCCTTCAATCCGTTCTATACGGATTGCGGACTGTTTGACGTGGAGAAACGGGAAAGTATCAAGACATTGATCCTGACCTTGTGGAAACGGGAGGACGAGGCACCGAAACGTTCGGAGGAGGTGGCCCTTTCCGGGGCGGTGAACGCCTATATCCGGATGATTTCGGAGAACCGGAGTATCAAACCGGATTTCAACGGTTTCTACGAGTTTGTCGCCGATGACTACAGGAGAATGATTGAGGAGAAAAAGGTGCGTGAGAAGGATTTTGACATTGACGGTTTCCTGAACGTGCTGGCACCTTTTTACAAGGGCGGAGACTATGACTTCCTGCTGAATTCCGACAAGGAGCTGGACCTGACAGGCAAACGGTTCATCGTGTTCGAGCTGGACAACATCAGTGGCAACAAGGTACTGCTTCCCGTGGTGACGCTAATCATCATGGAGACCTTCATCGCCAAGATGCGCAGGCTCAAGGGGGTCCGCAAGATGATTTTAATAGAGGAATGTTGGAAGGCCCTGATGTCCGCCAATATGAGCGAGTACATCAAATACCTTTTCAAGACGGTCAGAAAGTATTTCGGTGAGGCCGTGGTGGTAACCCAGGAGGTGGATGACATCATCAGCTCCCCTATCGTGAAGGAGGCCATCATCAACAATTCCGACTGTAAGATCCTGCTTGACCAACGGAAATACATGAACAAGTTCGAGCACATCCAGCGGCTTCTCGGCCTGACAGAGAAAGAAAAAGGACAGATACTCTCCATCAACCAGGCGAACCATCCCGGGCGGTTCTACCGGGAAGTGTGGATCGGGCTTGGCGGAACCCACTCGGCGGTATATGCCACGGAAGTGAGCGGAGAGGAATATTACACGTTCACGACCGAGGAGTCCGAAAAGATGGAAGTACAGCGGCTGGCAGAAAGACTGGACGGCAACCTGGAACTTGCCGTCCGCCATCTGGCAGAGAAAATGCGAGAGGAACAAGGACAAAGATCAACCCTAAAATGAAAACGATTATGAGAAACAAACCCCTTATGAGACTGGCGGTATGCCTGATCGGCATGGCCGCCCTGGTATTGCAAAGTTGTGCGGACGGCGGTACCGACCGTGACAGACTCTGCGGATCGTGGACCAGCGTGGACGGCAAACCGGACGTGTTGGTGTATAAGGAAGGAGAGGCCTACAAGGTGACGGTATTCGCCCGTAGTGGCAAGACACGCCGCCTCAGGCCACAGACCTACCTGTTGGTGGAAGAGAACGGCAACCTCTTTATCAATACGGGGTACCGTATCGATGTATCCTACAACGAGGAGACGGATATTCTGACTTTCTCACCCAACGGGGATTATGTACGGAAGGAGGAACGCCCATGAGAGCGAGGACATTCCTGATCGGGATGGTGCTTGTGCTGGGCGGGAACATGGCCCGGGCGCAATGGGTGGTGACCGATCCCGGAAATCTGGCCCAAAGCATCATCAACATGTCGGACAACATCGCCCATACCTCCAAGACGGCGGTCAATACGGCCGACAATTTTGCGGAGACGGTAAAGATCTACGAGCAGGCCAAGAAGTACTATGACCAGTTGAAGGCGGTGAACAACCTGATACAAGACGGCCGCAAGGTGCGTGACATCATCCTGATGGTAGGCGACGTGTCCGACATCTATGTGACGAACTTCAAAAAGATGATGAACGACGACAACTTCTCGTCCCGCGAGCTGGACGCCATCGCCTTTGGTTACACCCGCCTGCTGGAGGAGAGCAACGGCGTGTTGCAGGACCTCAAACAGGTTATCAACGTGAGCACGCTCTCCATGACCGACAAGGACCGTATGGACGTGGTGGACAACTGTTATTACGAGATGCGCCGTTACCGCAACCTGGTGAACTATTATACTAACAAGAACATAGCCGTGAGCTATCTCCGTGCCAGGAAAAAGAACGATATGGAACGTGTGATGCGGCTCTATGGAAATGAAACCTCCAAATACTGGTAGCCCATGGTACCTCTGACGATAGATTTTGCCAACCTGCATACCATACTGGGAACCCTGTATGACGATATGCTCCCCCTCTGCAAGGACATGATGGACGTGGGCAAGGGGCTTGCCGGGCTGGGCGCCCTCTTTTATGTCGCCGTGCGCGTATGGCAGTCGATGGCACGTGCCGAGCCGATAGACGTGTATCCCCTGCTGCGCCCCTTCGCCATCGGCATCTGTATCCTGCTTTTTCCCACACTGGTACTTGGCACGCTGAACACCGTGCTCAGTCCTATTGTGCAGGGTACGCACAAGATGCTTGAGGGGCAGACGCTGGACATGGAGCGGTACCGGGTCCAGAAGGAGGAGCTGGAAAAGGAGGCCATGCTGCGGAATCCTGAAACCGCCCACCTTGTAAGCGACGAGGAGTTCGACCGCCAGATAGACGAGCTGGGCTGGTCACCCGCCGATGCCGCCCACCGCTTGGGGATGTACGTGGAGGTGGGCATGTATAACCTGGAGAAAAAGATCCGTGACGCGTTCCGCAGCCTGCTGGAGCTGATATTCGCCGCGGCGTCGCTGTTGATAGATACCGTGAGGACCTTTTTCCTTGTCGTGCTCTCCATTCTGGGACCGGTAGCGTTCGCCTTCAGCGTATGGGACGGTTTCCAGTCCACGCTCGGGCAGTGGTTCACGAGATATATCTCCGTCTACCTGTGGCTTCCGGTCAGCGATCTGTTCAGCACCCTGCTCGCCAAGCTCCAGGTGCTGATGCTCCAGAACGACATCCAGGAATTGCAGAACAATCCTGACTACTCGATAGACAACTCGAACAGCGTCTATATCATCTTTATGCTTATCGGGATTATCGGGTATTTTACCGTTCCGACGGTGGCGGGCTGGATCGTGCAGGCGGGAGGAGCCGGGAATTTCAGCCGCAACCTGAACCGTACCGCCACGAAAGCCGGCAGCTTTGCGGCAGGAGTGGGCGGCGCCGTGTTGGGAAATATCGGAGGACGGTTGAGAGGCAAATAAGCCTTGCCGGAAACATTTGTTCATTCATTCAAACCAATCATTCGAGAAATGGAATTCAAGTCTTTGACCAACATTGAGAGCAGTTTCCGCCGCATCCGTATGATGGCGGCCGTTTTTATCTGCTGCTGCACTCTTGTCACCGGCTACGCGCTTTGGAGCTCGTACCGCTTCGCCGAAAGGCAGCGTGAGAAAATCTATGTACTGGACGGGGGTAAGTCGCTGATGATGGCCCTTTCGCAGGATCTTTCGCAAAACCGTCCTGCCGAGGCGAGGGAACACGTAAGACGCTTTCACGAGCTGTTCTTCTCGCTCTCTCCACAGAAAGAGGCCATCAGCCACAACATCGACCGTGCCCTGCAACTGGCGGACAAGAGTGCCTACCACTATTATGTGGATTTTGCCGAGAAGGGATATTACAACCGCCTGATATCGGGCAACATCAATCAGGTGGTGCATGTGGACAGCGTGGTGTGTGATTTTGCCCGTTACCCTTACAAAGCGAGGACGTATGCCCGTCAGATGATAATCCGTGAGAGCAACGTGACCGAGCGCAGTTTGGTCACCACCTGCTCACTCCAGAATACGGGACGTTCGGACGACAATCCGAACGGGTTCATCATCGAACAGTTTACCATTCTAGAGAACAAGGATATCAGAAGCACGGAACGATGAGAAAAGAAAAAAAATACCTGAGACGTATGGACTGCTGTATCCGGCTGTTCTGCCACCGCCTGACAAGGAGACAACGGAAGATCGTGACAGCCACGGCATTCCTCCTGTTTCTGACAGCCTGCCTCCATGCCATCCTCGCCTCGCTATCCGGCTTGGGAGAGCCTGGGGGAAAAATGAAAATAGAACATCTCCGGCCGCTTGACCTGCGACCGGAAAAAAGTACAATCAATTTAAACACCCCATCCGATGAAAATAGATATCCAGAGGATTAAAAAACAGCTGGGATTCCCAAGCGACCGGCCGCTGACTCTCCAAGAGAAGCGCCGGTATATGAAGTTCGCCGTCTATCCGCTCTTCTTCCTGATATTCGCGGGGATCGTCCTGTTGATATACAGTCCGACCGAAAAGGAAAAAGCGGAGGCGGAAAAAGAGAGGGGATTCAATACCGAGATCCCGTCTCCCGAAGAGAGCCGTATGGAAGGCAACAAGGTCAGCGCCTACGAGCGGGAAGCCTTGTCGAAGAAAGAGAGAGGACGGAAAGACACTTTCCTGGAAATGTCAGAACTGTTCAACCGGAACAAGGACCGGAAAGACACCATACCGTCAGTGGACAGCGGAGTGAACCTTGAACTGCCGTCCGTACCGGAAACCGCGCAAACGCATAATCCGGTACGTTCCTCCACCTCCGCCTACCGTGACATGAACCGCTCGCTTACGACCATTTACACGCCACGGGAAACCTCCCGGGAGGAGGAACTGCTCCGGCGTATCAAAGAACTGGAAAAGAGACAGGACATGGAACCGTCCCAGGAACAGTCATTGGAGGAAAAGATGGCCCTGATGGAAAAGTCATACGAACTGGCGGCCCGGTACAACGGCAAGCAAACACCCTCCGTTACCCCTACGGATGACCGGAAAGACAGGACATCGGTCAAGCCGGTCAAGCGGATACGACAAGAGGTGGTATCTTCTCTGGCGCAACCGGTGAGTGACGGGGATTTCATAGCCGGAACGTCCGAAGAAAGGAACACCGGTTTCCATACGCCGGTGGGCAGAACACCGGTATCGGACCGTAATACCATTGCCGCCTGTGTGCACGGCACGCAGACCGTATCGGACGGACAAGCCCTGCGTGTCCGCCTGCTGGAAGCGATGGCGGTAGACGACCGCCTCATACCCAAAGGAACGGTATTGACAGGCGGAACACGGATCCAGGGAGAACGCATGGATGTTGTCATCACCAATGTGGAATATCAAGGAACCGTCATTCCGGTGGAACTGGAAGTGTATGATGCGGACGGTCAGCAAGGAATATTGGTGCCCAACTCACTGGAGTATGATGCCGTGCGTGAAATAGCGGCGGGCATGGGCGGTTCGATGGGAAGCAGCATCAGCATCTCCACCGACGCGGGAGCGCAGATAGCCTCGGATCTGGGTAAAGGCGTCATACAGGGCGTGTCACAGTACATCACCAAGAAGATGAGCACGGTCAAGGTCACGCTGAAAGCCGGACACAGGCTGCTGCTTCACTCTCCGGAACAATGAAACGGTATACAGACGAGAAAAAAGAAACCAATTATTCAACAACCAACCAACAATAATCGGACATGAGAAAGATTCTGATGATGTTTGCCCTACTGACGGGCTTCATGGCTGCGTACGCGCAGCAGAGTGGCGGAGATTATTTCGAGGGGCTGAGCCGCAAGATAGGCTTCAGCCGGATGATACCCCCGCATGGTCTGGAAATCACTTACGACAAGACCGTACACGTGATTTTCCCCTCTCCCATCAAGTATGTGGACCTCGGTTCCACCAACCTGATTGCCGGCAAGGCGGACGGCGCGGAAAATGTGATCCGTGTGAAAGCGGCCAGAAAGCATTTTCGTAACGAGACGAATATGAGCGTGATCACGGAAGACGGAAATTTTTACACCTTCAATGTCAAGTATGCCGATGAACCGTTGCTGCTTAATGTGGAGATGTGTGATTTTATTCATGACGGGGAGACGGTGAACCGCCCGAACAACGCGATGGAAATTTATTTGCAGGAGCTGGGCAGTGAGTCACCGCGTCTGGTACGTCTGATCATGAAATCCGTACACAAGCAGGACAAGCGCCGGATCAAACACATCGGCTGCAAGCGCTTTGGGGTACGGTTCCTGCTCAAAGGACTTTATGCGCATGGAGACCTGCTCTATTTCCATACCGAGGTGAGAAACGCCACCCATGTGCCGTTTGACGTGGATTTCGTGACTTTCAAGATAGTGGACAAGAAGATAGTGAGGCGTACCGCTATGCAGGAACAGGTGATTTATCCGCTGCGTGCGTTCAACTATGTCACTCGTGTGGAGGGAAAGAAGGACGAGCGTACCGTGTTTGCCCTGCCCAAGTTCACCATTCCCGACGATAAGAAACTGGTAGTGGAAATGTATGAGAAACAAGGTGGCCGTCATCAGATCTTTGAGGTGGACAACGAGGATCTGGTGCGTGCAGAAACCATCAATGAGCTGCAAGTGCGATGAAGAGGTATTTATATATCACCTTCGCGCTGCTGGTACTTCTGGCAGGGCAGGCGGGAGCACAACGCCGTCTTCCGGAAATGAAGGGCGTCAGTCTCACGGCAGGAATGACGGACGGCTTTTACTGCAAGGCGAATAAACCGGATGCCGGTTTCTCTTTCGGGCTGGCGGTTTCCACCTATACAAAAAAGAGAAACCAGTGGGTGTTGGGCGGCGAGGTACTGAAACGCAATACGCCTTATCGTGACGGTTCTATCCCTTTAGTGCAATATACCGGTGAAGGCGGATATTATTATAATTTCTTTTCCTCCTCTAATAAAACGGTATTCTTAAGCATTGGCGGTTCGGCGATGCTGGGCTATGAATCGGTGAACGGGGGGAAGAGACTGCTGTATGACGGTGCCACGCTGGGACAATGCGAATCCTTTATCTATGGCGGTGCGATAACGTTGGAGGCAGAGACCTACCTGTCAGACCGTTTGGTGCTGCTGCTCCGGCTTCGTGAACGCATCCTTTGGGGCAGCGCTTCCACGCATGCCCACTTTCAGTATGGAATCGGTATCAAATACATTCTCTAATTTTTAAACCCATATACCCATGAAAAGAAAAATCGTTGACTTTATGACGCTTGTATGCTGCATGGCAGTTTCCTGTCTTTCTCTCGCTTCTTGTGGCAGCGAACTGGACGTTCAGCAGGAATACCCGTTTACGGTGGAGTCGATGCCGGTAGTCGGTAAGATCGCTGATGGTGAGACGGTGGAAATCCGTCTGGAAATTAAAGCGGAGGGAAACTTCTCAGGAACAGTTTATACATTGAGATATTTCCAACCGGACGGTAAAGGTAGCTTAAAAATGGAGGACGGTACGGTGTTGAAACCCAATGACCGCTACCTGTTGAATGAATTGAGGTTCCGGTTGTACTACACCTCGCAGAGTGCGGACGCGTCACAGACCATCGACCTTTATTTTGAGGATAACTGGGGGAATTTGCAGAGGTTGAGTTATGACTTCAACGCGGATGACCCCCTTCCGGCTGAAAAGGATGATACGCATGGAAAGGAGGTACAACCATGACATACCTGTATTTGTACATACCGGGAATGGCCCATGAGGTACAGCTGTCGGAATCGGCCGACCGGATTCCCGATATGGGGGACCGGCTTGAAATTGATGCGGCACGGCTCGACAAGTCCTCCCGCAACCTGTTGGAAACGACACCGGCCTGTCATTGCTTTGAAAGGAATGCGGAAACGGAACGGCAGTCCCTTGCGGAATATCTGGCAGAAAGTGTGGTGACCGTAACGGGAAGAAGGTGGAGCTACGGGGATAGACATACGTATTGCACGTTGGATGTGGAGGTAAGGAATTGAATGGAATGAGGAAACTTTTGTTGATTCTGATGGTACTGCCGTTCACTTTGAATGTTCGTACCGAAAATCCGCCCTCCATGCTGGAAAAAGCGGTTTCCAACATCAAACGATGGGAAGGCTGGCATCGGGGCAAGATGCCCTACATAGGTTACGGGCACCGCCTGCTCCCCCATGAGAAGCTGACCGAGAACCTGAGCGAGGCGCAGGCGGACTCACTTTTGAGATGCGACCTTGAACGGTGCCTGAAGGTATTCCGTAAATATGGAAAAGACTCGCTTCTTTTAAGTCTGTTAGGTTTTAATGTGGGCTGTTACCGTCTGATTGGAAACGGGAAGATACCCAAAAGCAGACTGATTCAAAAACTGGAAAGTGGCGATCGGGATATTTACAGGGAATATATATCGTTCCGCTGTTATCAGGGGAAAGTCATTCCAAGCATAGAGAGGAGAAGAAAAGAGGAGTTTGAACTGTTCTATATACCTTAGATTGAAATTATGCAAAGCCGTGAACGGATGCTGGCCATCGTCGTTCACGGCTTTAGTCTTAGCCACTCTTAATTTACCTTTACCCGGTTCATCAACTGCCCCGATATTTCGTGCAGCTCTCGGCAACGTTCCGGCTGCTGTTCCCTTGCAAAGGCGGTGATTCCCTGTGTCAGTTTCCAAAGCGTGGCTCCGCCTGTCACTCCGTCGTCAGGATTGTTGTTCATCAGCAGTTTTTCCACCTCGCGTCCTTCGTTTTTCAACAAGGCTCCTTTCTGCACCAGATTCTTCAGTTCCTTGTCGAAATCCACGTCAATTTCCGATGCGCCTTGAATTTCGATGGCCTTCTGCATGATGGTATCTTTGCTGTACAGCCCTTTGGTCAGGTCGGAAACTGCCGATACGGTAGTCTGCGTGTCCAGTTCATAGGTCTTTTGGGAGAGGGACAGGGAGTCCGGCAGTCTGCCTCCAAGGTGCACCTGCCGCATGACGGACTCCCGGACCATCCCGTTCAGGCATGCCCCGTTGAGCAGGAACGACCGCATATCGACCGAGCCGTTGCCATAGTCGGATGTGGAGAAGCGTGCTCCTGCGAAGATGATGACCGTTCCGTTCTTACGGGTGGGTATCTCTATCGGAGTGGGCAGGATCGTCTCGCACCATACTTTCGTGTCGTTCATATAGGCGTCGGACACGACCGCTCCCTGTCCTCCCGCCTCACGGATGAAAGCGGTCAGGATGTCCACCGAGTTTAGCCGACGGTAGGAGTCCGACAATACGCCCCGGACTTCCATGCCTACCGCCCGTATCAGTACCCTTGTGCGCTCGGTCCATCCCGAATGCTCGTTCAGGATGGTGGCGCACAACTGTTTCTGCCAAACATCCCCTGCGGAAAGCTCACGCAGGTATTTGGCGGGAATGCCCATCTTCTCCGAAATCTGACTGATGGCGTTGCCATGCAGGTTGAAGTTCCCTTCGGGCATTGCCATCTGTACCCTTCCTTCCGCTTTGAAAGAGATAACGGGGTGTTCCTTACTGCGCTGGCTCACTCCGATGGGGGCGATGAAATCCTGCGCGATCCGTCCCTCACTGAGCAGACGGTTGATGGTGTCCATGACATCCCTCTGCCTGCCTTCTATCATTCGCCGTACCTTGTTGATGACTACCTGGTTGAGTCCCTGCTGTTTCTGTACCGGTGCAGTGGCCGACATGTCTGTTGCTTCCATATATTCTGTTTTTAATGTTGATAAGTCTGTTTCCTGATTCTCCATCCGTTCCAATAACGGATACCTTTGATTCTTTCCGTATATACCCTGATTTTTGTCATGCTTGTATTCTGTAAAATCACAATTTGCTCTCATGGCCTGTCTTGCTTGTTTTAGTAAATTCAGATTTGTACTCTTCTGACAAACGGATATAATCCTTTTCACTATATCCGGTCAGTCCGAACAGTTCATAATATCCGGGGAAAGGTTTTCTTTCCGTTTCCGGTATATGCGTACTGGTTTCCTTATGGCAGCAGATGATGTGCCGGACAAACCGGTAGCACTTGCAAAGATCAGCCAGGATGGTGTACTCGTTGTCCGTATGAGGTTCATAATATCCGCAGGAGAGATTGACGCAGGATACTTCCAGCCCGTTCCTTTTCAATGCCGCCACATCCGTAGCCAGTCCCTGTGCAGGCTTGTAACCGTACTTCCGGGGATCTATCGCTGAAATGAACTCATTGGAGCAGAGTCTCATTCCGTTGATTCGTGTTATCATGTCCCCGTTCCCTTTCCGGTCGCACTGGATGACGAAACGGCAGTCGGAAAAGAAAGTCATATCGGCATGACTGCTACCTATGCATCCCACCTCCTCCTGTACAAAGAAGGCGCACTTCACCGCTTTGAAATCCTCCAGACACTTCAGACAGATCCAGATGCCGTTCTTGTCATCCGCACCGATTCCTACCATCCTTTTGTGCCGGTGGTCATAACCGACAATCATCGAATCCGCTACAAGGTGGGCGGCATAGGTGCCGGTCTTGCGCCGATGTACTTCATCCATGTGTGCTACGACACAGGGGTAGCTTTTCCGGTTGCCTTTGACCGCGTAGATGTTTCCGCAGCGGTCTTTCCGGTAAGGAATCCCCATCCGCCTGAGTTCCCCGATGATGAACCCGGCCATCTTCCCCTCCCCGCCGGAGGGGGAAGAGATGTTGTAAAGAGCTATTAATTTTTCCATGATACTGACTTTTTAGGAGATGAACAACTTTTCGATTTGCAGGTACCGTCTGAACTCCGGTACGGGACGTCCCTTCTTGAAGAGGAAGGACGGATATTTCTTTCCCTTGTATTCCACCGACGTGCCTTTCAGTACTTTTCCGAATACGGTGGATATATAGAACATGTCCTGACAGTTTTTGCAGAATGCCGTATCCGCAAAGGAATGTATTTTACCGCATCTGGGGCATATGTATCTTATCCGTTGTGCGTGCCCTTCCGTGTTCCGGCAGTGAGCTATGCTCATATCATTCTCCGTATTCCGCAGTTCCAGACTGTCATCCGTCAGATGGAGGCTGTAAAACGTGTCAAGGTAAGGTGCCCCTTTCTTGTGCCATCTGCAGGCGGGTACTTTCACCGTCAATGCGGCCTGAATATTATCTCCGGTTTTCCATTCCGGCTCCTTCATTGGATTCAGTACGATGAAATCCCTTGTATGTGCATAGTCATTGTATTTGCGTCGTAGCAGGATACCAGTCTTCTGCGCCTGCTTACGTATCAGTTCGGCGACGAATGCGTGGGAGAAATAGATGCGGTCCAGCAGGGAAAGTGTGCCTTGGAAGCCGTCTGTCCGCTGCAAGGAGACATTCTCCCATACGATGGCCCGCCCGAGAATGTTGTTGCTGTCATCCCTTGCCACGAGAATTTTGGCACCTGCGAAATTGGCATAGAAGTCCGCCGCATTACGTGCCTTGTCCTCATACCTCATGCAGGAAACGTGCAGGGTGGATTCGCCACTGTCTGCAATGGGGCTGTAGTTGCTCTCCAGATAGGCTTCCATGAAATCGTTCATGCCTTCATGCAGCCTGACGGTGACCTTACTGTCCAGTGAGATGGCACTACAGAAATAGCTGATCTCACCGGGCGGGTACGGTCCCAGATTTTTGAACAGTTCGATAAACGTGGAGGGTTCCAGGTCCGTCCGGTTCTCCGGGAACCAGGGTGCCTGCGGGTTGTTCCGGTCCGGGAAACTGGGATGGGCCAGATCCTTGCTGCAGGCCGTGAACACGATCCGGATTTTCTTGAACGTGCCCGCTTCCGTCCGCTTGCGCTTGGTGGAGAAGCAGTTGTAGGTACCGCGTATGATCTCTTCCACCGGTACGTTCTTTTTTACTTCCAAAAGGATGTCTTTGGCTATCACACTTCCGTTTTCCGCCGCATGCATCAGGCGGGATTTCAATTCGTTGCTTACATTCAGTTTCATAATCATTCAGTTTATTGTTTATAAATTCTGCCATGTTTTTATGGCAATTGTTTCTTGTCCGGCTGCATTTGGCGCAATTTCTCTTTCCGCTTTCTGAGCAGGTCAACGGACATGTTCCTGCTTGTCCGATATTCCTCCTCGCTCATCCGGCGAATGGAAGGAATGCCCGTCTGGGTCAGTGTATGGTTTACCATCCAGCCGTCCATGAAGTTTTCGGGGCAGAGGCTGTCATGGTGGATGACCTCACCTATGCAGCCATGTACGAGCATGTTGCAAACGGTCATCAGGCAACAGGTACGGTTGACATCTTCCGCGACAAGATAATTTCCCAGGTGGCGTACATGATATGCCAGCAGCAGTCTTCCGCTTCCGCATGTCGGGTCACAGATACGTTTTCCTGTCGCTGTCTCCCCCGAATCGGTACATAAGACCATCAGGTCGCAGATATCCGGCGGGGTAAAGAACTGTCCGTTCACCTGCCTGCCGATTTTGGAGGATATTGCCATGAACAGGTCGCCGAACGCATCAAACCATCCGCCGGATTGCAATTCCCGCTGCATGAGCCGTATCCATCCGGTAAGCATTTCCATAAAATACCTGTTCTGCTGCCGTTTGTATTTCCAGTCCATAAGGGGCGGTGCGCCGGGAGAGAACCCGTGAATGACATAACGCAGGAAATCGTTGAAAACGGATATCGGATCGTAGCCGTTCGAATAGGCGAAATCACAGACCGTTTTCTCAAGCGGACGTATCGCCTGCGGTGTGTTGTATGGTGCCATATTACTCTGATTTTTTATAGATTGTTACTGTATGTCTTTTATGGTCAGTCTGTATCCTGACGGGAGAAATGCCAAGGAAAGAGAGATGGGTGTCCGCTTTCAGCATGTTCCATTCCCATGTGGGAAGTTCCTTCCATTCCATACGGTATGCCCAGAGTATGAACAGACCGGGACGGAATCCGTTGAAAAGTTCTCCGTGCAGAATCCCGACCAGCCGCTCCAGTTCTTCCCGCGAGTAAAGGGTGAATGACTCATTCCGATAGATAAAGGCATCAGCCGGTTCAATATCCGGCTGACACTCGATGATGTATCTCGTCCATTCTTTTGTGGTGTACTTTCCGTACAGAGGATCGGGTTCCGTGTATTTCCATGCCCTGACGAATGTGTGGAAGAGGACGGCACCGTTCCTGTGCCTTCCGGTATGCCCCCACATCCGGAACTGTTTGCTGCGTATGCCATCGGGAAGCAGCAATTCCGGACCGGTTATAACCCAAGGGCCTCCTTCCGTATTGTAACCGGTACACTTTTCATTTTCATGGCAGAAAGGTGTCTGTGGGAGAAGGCAAATATGGACTTCCCGGTCATCGCCCCTTTCAATGTGTGCCTGCGGATAATAGTCACCGCCACGGGTAGTATAAGTGACGACATCCCCTGCGGTCGGTAAACTGACTCTTTCCCTGTCCTCCCGCATCCTTGAAATCAGCCGGTTCACCTTCTCCACGTCGCACTCCTTTATGGAACAGGCACACCCTTCATGCCTGTTGAGCAGAGTCAGACTTTCCAAATCATAAAAATTACCGTACTTCATATTGAGAGCGTTTTTGTTGGTACAATTTGACCTGGCGGGCAACCATATCACAGAACTTCTGTCCGTTCTCCTTCTCGCTTCTGAAATAGGCAATCATGTCCCAGAGATTCTGATTGAAGTAGCCGGTCCATTTTTCGTAACAGTGACTTCCATAGACCTTTCCGAACGTTTCTTCGAAAAGTGCAGGAGTCAGCCCTTCATCCCCATGGTGGTTGTATTGCCACAGAGAGACAAGCAGCAGCCGGTTATAATCCAGTGTTTCCATATCCGTTCTTTTTTAAGTAAAACATCGGCCTACATGGGTAGGCATTTTTATTTCTTGGTGTCTTTCCGGCCTGTTTGCCGGGGATTGCGGCAAGGCTTGGCGAAAGAAAATACCGGAGCGAAGCGAGGATGATTTTCTTTCAGCCAACCCAGCCCCTGAAAGGGGCCGCCTTGCGCAATCAGCCTGGCAAACGGCTACCTTTACAGCAAGAAATGAAAAAGCAGACCTCGGATTCTCTGTTCTGAAGTCTGCTTTTCGGTCATTGTCGAGTCTCATGTTTTTCAGGTATGTATCTGCCATCCGTGGAACGGCTGCAATGTTACGGCAAACGATCTGTCAGGTATTCCATGATAGAGCAGACCTCCCACGATACCTGTCCTTCCGTCGGGATAGCGCTGTGTAAAGCCGAACGAGTACGGGGCATGGTCGTAGTAGAGTGAGATTTCGCAGGGACAGTCAGGGTTTTCTTCCCAGCTTTTCAACCGTTCCAGACATTTTTGGAGCGAGGTGTCACCGATGGATTCGGCATAGCGCCTTACATTCTCGAAATGTTCTTCATTCAGGATTTTCATGACTTTTGTATTTTTATCTGTTAAACACGTCCGGCTCCGGGAGCCGGTATTTTTATTTCTCGCCTGCCTGACAGTCCCGTGGCCGTACCCGCAAGGTTTGGCGAAAGAAAATACCGCAGCGAAGCGAGGATGATTTTCTTTCAGCCAACCCCGCAGGGGCCTGACCTTGTACGGGTACACAGGACACGGGACTACCTTTGCAGGGTGGGAAATAAAATATGCGGTTGTTCCTTGTTGCGGGATCTTGTATGGCTTCCGGAGATAATCTTCCTGATTTGTTCGCCATTGCCGGACAAATGGTGTATTTTTGCAGTTTCTAATTTCAGGATCATGGAAAACTATATAAAGAAAGCGGCGGATGCTTTCCTTGTGGAGCGTCCGTATGGTATGCGTGTGGATTACAGGAAGAAAGGATTCGTGCTGTTTAACCGCAACCTGAACGTATTGGGCAATGCGGAGCATGCCCGTCTGGAAGAGCTGCCTCTGGAGCGGTTCAATGTGGAGGAGATTCCGTTGGATGGTGAAATTGTGGAGGAACACGCGGGATTTACCGATGTATTCTTCTATACCGATCTGACCAGCCCCTATGCCGGATATGCGCTGAATTTGCAAAAGCTCAAGGCCTATAACCGGTTTATGTTTCCGTTGGCGATGGCGCTGAACCGTAAGTTGTGAGTCCGGAAGCCGGCAACGGTAACAGCCGCATGGAGCACGCCGTTACCGCCAGGTTTTATTATTTGCCCTTTCTTGTTGTTATAAATGCAAGATAATCGCCCACGGCCTTATGGCATCCGGTAAAGTCCGGAGTCCGGTGACCTTTGATTTTCCGGTAACTGACGGTTCCGTTCCTGTCAATGCCTCTTACATGCCTGTTGAATGTCCCTTTGGTTCTGATATGGATGTCAAAACCGTCCCTTCCGGTGATTTCAAGGAACATTCCTCCCGTGATCCGTTCCCCGTCCAGGAATTTCTGTTTCTGTTCATCGAGCAGCCGCTGATGTTGCTCTTCCCGCGCTCTGCGCTCTTCCGCCTCTTTCTCCTCCTGTTCCCTGCGTTTCTGTTCCTGCCTCCTTTTGTATGCCTCACGGGCTTGCACCAGGGGGGTGGTGTCAAGTCCGAGAGCCTCGAACACGCGGACGGAGATCAACCTGACAAAGGCTCCTCTTTCTGCGCCCTGAAGCGTATCCGCGATCCAGTTCCTGCAATAGGCGGCAGTTTCGTCCCTGCGGTTTTCTCCGTTGAGGAACCGGCGTGAATACTGCCCGCTGGAGAAATAAACGTTTTCAATCCGGCAGACCACATGGAAACAGTCATCGTCCTCATTCCCATATTCGTTCTTTCTAGACAGGGAGAGATATACATTCTCGGCGTACGGCTCCAGTTCCATATAAGGAGCCACGACGGTATTCCCGTCAGACCTGTACTTGAATACTTTTGCTTTCATACTATCGTTCAGTTTGTCGGTTGTTGCATATTTCATCTATAATCTCTTTCCCGCTTCTTTCACCCTTCAGGAAGGCAAGGAAGCGCCTCAAAAAGAGCCGGGCACAGTCAGTTCCCAGCTGGGAGCTTTCACCGTCTTTGGTAGCGCATACCGCAAAACGCCCCAGTCCGAAACTGTCCTGTTGCGGTACGATGTGGTAAGACAAGTCCTCGCTTGCGTTGATGTGCAACCCACGACGGAAAACATAGAAAGTTTTCGGGATTCTTCTGTCGGTATCGATTTCCATACGCTTGTAACCGTGATGTTCCAATAACCGGACCAGTTCCCTGTTTGTCGGAATTGTATGTCCGATCCAGTCCGGCCAGCTTATATTTTCTATTGTATGTCCGTAATTGTCATATAATATGTCGAACTGTTCCTGGTATTCATCGTAAAATTCCCCGTTCCCGTTGCACATTTTCTCCAAAGCGATGCCGTTTTTACGGACAAGGGCAAGGTCGCCCAGTCCGCACGCGATTTCATTGAGCAGCGTGCGTTCCTCATCCCTGTCCTTTGCCGTTCCGTAAATTCTAAGCCGGGAATACCGGTGTAGCGCCGAACGGGACGGCATATCCAGTTTTTCCCATATCCCATCGTTTCCTATAGCCTGTCTGGTGTTTTCCGGAAGTCCGTACCACCACTTGTCCAAATTGTTTGTATCCATAATTTCTGAATCAGATTGTTTTTAAATTCTGTTTTGAGTACCATGCCTGATACGCGGCGGCATACTCCTGACGTTCCCGTTCCAGGGAATTTCTCATCTCAGGGGTGTATCCGAGCAGGCGGATGTATCCTCCGTTATAGCCGGTGAGTTCGCACCTTATTCCGGCTTCCTCCAGTTTGTCGATGCGTTTTTGGGCCATTTTTGCGCTTGAATATTCCTTCGGCCAAAAATAGACTTCGCCCCGTGAGCCGAAACAGTCTTCCCCCAGAATTATTTCCCCGGCATACTTCCGGCTTTCGATGAAGCCGAAACGCGCTTTGCCCAATGCCCGGCGCATTGCCTTGTGTGCCGGACCTTCCGGATGCTTGAATACCTCCGGCTTGTCTTTGCTGCCGAGTTTGGGCGGTTCCACCTTGTACGGTTGTTTGTAACTTCCGATTCCGAGCGTCAGGTAAAAGTTGGTGTGAAAATAGTCCGTCATGGGGTCGCTGTCATCGAAATTGTACGACATGATGAAATCGCAGATATTCACCATTACATCCTTTGCCCTGTCTGTCAAGGATTTGTCTGAATGGATATGATGGTGGTTGACATCGCCTTGAACTTTTCCGGACTCTTTGGTGAACGCCTCGAAATCCGCTTTCATCAACCGGATATGGATGGAGTGGCAATTCTCCCGTCTGACAGAGAACTTGTATCCCGGATAGGTCTCCTTGAGCCATGCCCGTACCAGTCCCACGATTTCAGGAGCGTGCTGCCCCTTGTAATTGCGGCCTTTCCAGCGGTATTCGTTATACACATACTTGGTGTATTCCTTTGCCGTGGCTCCCGGATAGTCATATTCATATCCGGTTGAGGTCGAGGGAATATCCGGTTTTTCTTTCCAAGCCTCAAAAAGCCTTCCAAACTCGGTGTTTACCCGTTGCATGATTGCGGTGTCACCACCCTTGTCCGGGTGGTGCTCCAATGCCAGCCGGCGGTATTCTTTCTTCAAGTCCGCCAGAGAGTGTATGTTCTGAAAATAAGTCATAGCCATAAGTTTTTTATGCCCCTGCGAGGCGGTTGATAAAATATTCCCGGTAGTCAAGGTCAAGACCGAGGTTGAGACAGGCCGTTTCCATGTCATCTTCTCTCAGGTCGTCCGCCTCCTGCAATTCGCGCAGGTACCGGATTTCGGAGTCCAGGTATTCCTGTGCTTCCGTTTGACCGCAACCGCATGAGTTGCAGATCAGACTGATAATGTTTCCCTGCATGCTGTTTGATTTTTTATGTTTCTGTTCCTGTTTCTGAGGCCTCGTCCGTCGTATATCGAGACGGCCCGTTCCACCAAAAGCCTGCGGTTGTCTTCCGAAAGTTCCAGATAGAACCGTTCCGCCGCGCCGAATGTGCCCTTGTCTGTCGCCACGCACCATTTTTCCCAGAAATGCGGGTACATGCCGCCATACACGGTTTTGCATTCCTCCTCGCTCCAGGCGTTCCACATATAGTAGAAGAAACTGGAGATGGTATTTTCCGGTTGATATTCCATGGTTCTTTCCATTTGATTGATTGTTGATATCAGATTCATTGCCCGGAAGGATTACCGGATATTCAATATTGCGCTAAAGGCATGTGGGTCAAGCCTGTAAAACGCCGGAAGGTTAAGTGTGACCATCGGGTAGCTTACCCGGCCGCTCTGACGTCTATAACCTGTATCCTCAGCCAATTTGTTAGACAGAAGGAACTCCATGGCATCAGGATTGTTGTTGATGTCCACGAATGCCCTGTCAGGCAGTGAGAATGCCGCCTTATCTTCTAAGTTGACTGTCAGGACCGTGTATATCTCATGGGTCACGGGATCTTTCAGAGACAATGCCGGCCAGCCGTTATGGTACATTTCAATCACGATTGAGAGACGGCTTTCCTGATACAGGAAAGTCTCTTCCATGGACGGATGGTCGCATTTGACAATTTCAAAATCATCCTCCCCTTTGGTAAATGTCACCATCGGATAGGATACATCGACAAAACATTCCTCTTCCCGGTAGCAGAGATGTTCTTTTCCCTCTGAACGGATTATAGCCAATCGGGTGTTCATATTCGTAACTGGTTTTAAAATTATTGACTTGCAAGTTAATTGGCCGGCATTCACCTGCCTGTTTCTTTAAACGTGTGATTGTCACCGCCTGCGGACATTTGGGAGAGTTGCTGTCTCACCGCCTTGATTTTCCCAATCAGTTCGTCCTCCCTTCGGAATGAGGGGGTACATTTGGTACGCCTCATCCCGGCTCCCCAGGGGATGCCGCCGCATACTTTTCTCAGGCGTGCCTTTTCGCTTTCCAGGGCCGACTCCAGACGGGCCAGCCTGCGTCGCAACGATTCTTCGGTCACAGTTCTCATGATTTCATTGTTTTTTTAGTATGGTGACGGGTCGGAAAGACAGTCACCATACCGTCGTTATGTGTCACGTTATATTTTAGCTTTTTCCCTTTTGATGCCTCTCAGGACGTACAACAGGTGCAGGAACAGCTCCCTGTCGTAAATCCGGAAGAAGAACGGCTCGCCTGTTTCCCTGACCGTTCCGGTAAAAGACACGGACTCCCGGTTCACGGGATATTGGAGGAAGTTGCCGTTTGCCAGCAGGGTGTGCTTTTTCTTCATCACTTCGCCTAGGAACTTGTCCATATCGTCGTTTCCCTCATAGCCGGAGAAGTAGAGGAAATGATGACGGCGCAGGCTTCGCAGGATTTTGGCGGTTTCCAGCCTTACATCCCTGCCTGACGATTCGTCCGTTCCTCTCATCAGGTTGCAGATGAACTTCTTCTCGCCATTTATGTCAAGAAACAGATAAGGAACTATAATTATAGAGGCATGCCGTGCGTGGTCAGAGATGACCATCGGCTTTTCTTTCAGGATGTCTCCTTTGAAGGTAATGTTCCGGTAATGGTTGTCCATCTGCCGTTCCAGCTCCTTTCTTGGCGTGGTAACGGAGCGGAGTCCCGTGAAGTAGCGTCCGCCCGCCCGGAAGCAGAACCGGTAGATGTCCGCATGATAAGGCTCTCCCAGGAAAAAGAAATTCCGGGTATGGCGGATGGGGGGCAAGACATCCATGTAGTCGAAATATCTTTCTTCCGTAATCTCACTGAACGGGGCGCAGAGGGATTGCAGGTGGATGCGTATCATCTTGCGGACGGTATTTCCGGACACGGCTATGAGGTACGGGTTCTTTTCCCTGTCCCTCAGTTCCTCCAGTGTCTCATGATGGTAGTCGCCGTGTATTCCGTCAGACATGGTGGTCACGCAGCTGCCGTCAAAACTGCGTGAATCGACTACGAATTTCAGTTTGTCGTTGTTCATGGTTCAGATGTTTTGAAGGTTCAACACTCTCTTGGCGGCACTGAGGGCATTGGAGGTGAGCTGCCGTTGCCATGCCTTGTTTCTGGGTGACCAGCGGAATCCGGAGGATTTCAGTTCCTTGCGTCTGTTGTCTTCGGGAATCCTGTCAAACAGGATCTGAAGGCGGTCTTCCCCATAGTTCCATACAAGTGTCCCGCCCTCGAACGGCACTTCCTTGTTTTCCCGGCTTTGCACCGCTTTCAGCCTTTCGCGCATCCGTTCCGCAAGTTCCGGCAATTGGAAGAATTTGTTTCTCGGGGTGATGACGGGTTTCCTTACCCTTGCGTTATATTCGGAAATGAAGTCCACGGCCCTGCGGACGATTTCCACTTCCCCGTGATTGGCGAAGGTGGATACCTTGTTCAGGATGCTGCTGACGAACAGGGCACGGCTATAACCCCGGCATTGTCCGGTATCAATCCCGTGGATGGTGTCGGCGCTGCTCCTGATGTCGCGTTTGAGCGTCTGCCATGCCTTTTCCAGTTTTTCTTCCTCCGGTCGTGCGGCTTCCTTTTTCCGTCTGACGGCTTCAAGAACCTTTTGCCGCCAATTGCGGAACTCCTCGTAGCGGTTCCGGTAGCTTCTGTCCGTATTCTCCTGCCTGTGGTAATCGAATCCGCCCCGTCCCGTCACCATCGGGTTGGCGCAGCGTGAGAGGGCCGAGAGCTGGGCGGACAGCTTTTGCCGGTAGGCGGCGATGTATGTATCCCGCTCCTCTTCCTGCATGAGTTGCAGGTCGTTGTGCAGCTCCTCCCCGTAAATCATGATGTCCGTCTCGCCACGAATCTCCGGGTCGAAGGAACTCCATGCGTATGCGTCGCAAGCCTGTTTCCACATATCCTCCAGATAGCCCGGATGTTTGAACGCTACGGCTTCCCAGTCTTTGAAGTCCCTGGAATGCAATTCATTGCGATCTTCCGGATTTCCGTACAGGTGTACGTAGTTGCCCGTTCCATGATGCTCCTTTCTGAAATGGAACGGTACGGGAGGATGGCCCGTACCCTTTTCCCGGATCATCGTGACCCGGTGCGCATTCTCTGCGGTAAGGCCCGTTACTTGTTCTTCCCGGACCTTTGCTGTTGTTGTTTCAGTCATAACCGTTGCCATTCATAAATTATTTCTACCAGTTCTTCGTCCGCCAGTTTTTGGATTTCCTCGTCCGAGCAATAGCAGGCGATTTCCTCGTCCAGCTTGAAAGCTGCCGGGTCAAGGCTTCCGATGCCGTCCAGCAGTTCCGGCACCAGGCTGTCTGCGGCAACCGTATAGCTTCCGTCCCTGCCTTGCACCTCCCGTGCGGGATAGCTCCTTTCCCGATAAACCAACATTCTCATTTTCGAATTGGCACCCTGCTGTCCTTTGTGGACTTTGCTTGTCGTCTCTCTGTTCATACCTTCATTTTTTTAGTTTGTTTGACATGATCGGCTCCGCGGAGCCGGTTTTTCGGTTTCTTACTTGCTGGACTGTCCTTTGCCGGGGATTGCGCAAGGCTTGGCAAAAGAAAATACCGCAGCGAAGCGAGGATGATTTTCTTTTAGCCAACCAGCCCCTGAAAGGGGCCGCCTTGCGCAATCAACCCGGCAAAGGGCTATATTTGCAGGTAAGAAATTGAAAGAATGGCTGGGATTTTCAATTTGTCGGATACAACGTGTAATAAGTGTAATGAGCAAATTTAAAAGCATACAACGAAGGTTTTTCAAATATTTTCCAAACTATCGGATATCAATATCATATCGTAAAACAAGCGAAGGCGTGGCATTCCGGAATAAATACATATCTTCGCGTCAAAGGTGATTGAAATGAATACATTCTCTGCTTTTGATACGGGTGTCATGGTAGCTTTTTTGCTGGGTATTGAGTTTCTTAGGAGTGATATCCAAACAATTCTCTATTGTAAAAGAAACGATCCCGGGATTTTTAAGAGCTGCCTGTATACATTGTTTATATTGTTGGCAAGTCTTTATTCCATTGTGGCCGGAGCCATGCTTAACCCCGAGCCCGTACCCGTTTATGAATTGATACCCGGTTTTCAAATAGGAGTTTATGGTTCTTGCTTTTTGTTTATATTTCTTGTTATCGCCGGTCTTTACCGTAAAATATTACCTCTCGTCCTTTTGGGGTACGCTATGGTATATGTAATCGGTGTACTGATACCGTTACTTGGATATGTAGTGTCCATGATGAATTATTTCGCCAGTGCAGGATGATTATGAAGACCAAAGATGTTTTCCAGAGAAAATGGATAACAGACAGTATAACAAAAAGAAGGTATCCTTTTCAGATACCTTCAATGACGGGCCGGTTGCATATTTACCATTCCAGACGTTCCTTCACATTGTTCATCGCCTCTTTCAGGCTGCTGTTCATGACCCGCGCATAATGCTGCGTCATGCGTGTGGAGGCATGTCCGAGCATGACGGACACGTCCTGCAAGGGTACATTGTTGGCGAGCGTGACGGTGGTCCCGAAAGTGTGCCTGGCAACGTGGAACAGAACCCACAAAGCAGCCGTCAGCAAACAAGTAAAGATAAAACGTAACCTGTTTGAAATGAGCGGTTTTTCACTATTCTGCCAAATACCGGAAACGCAGCGGAGTGCGGAATATTGAGCCATTTCAGTTACCAAACCGTTAGCCGTCAGTTACCGAAGCAAGGACAGGTAACATACGGAAAATGAAATTGTTGCAAGCCCGTTCCGATTGCGCCGATACGCACCGTTCTGCAAATCAATGGACGCTTACTCATAAGTTAATTTTGCAACAAAAACAGTAAGCGTATGAAAGTTGAAAAATTCAAGGTGTTGCTCTACCTGAAAAAGAGCGGAACGGACAAGTCGGGCAAAGCCCCGATAATGGGAAGGATAACGGTGAACCGCACGATGGCACAGTTCGGATGCAAGCTGTCGTGCAAGCCGGAGTTGTGGAACGCACGGGAAAGCCGTCTGGACGGCAAGAGCCGCGAGGCGGTAGAGACCAATGCGAAACTGGACAGGCTGCTGTTTGCGGTCAATGCGGCGTTTGACACGCTGGTAGAGCGTGGGCAGGACTTTGACGCTACGGCAGTCAAGGACTTGTTCCAAGGCAGTATGGACACGCAGATGACCCTGCTGAGGATGACCGACCGCATCTGCGAGGACTTGAAGGCACGTATCGGCATCGACCGTGCCAAAGGAACCTACCCCGGCTATTACTACATGAGAAGGACATTGGGCGAGTTCATCGAGTGGCAGTTCAAGACGAAAGACATCGCCTTCGGGCAGCTTTCCGAACAGTTCATACACGACTACCAGAACTTCGTGATGGACGTGAAGGGATATGCCGTAGATACCGTGCGCCACTACCTTGCCATCTTGAAAAAGGTATGCCGCATCGCCTACAAGGAGGGGTATGCGGAAAGATGCTTCTTTGCAAATTTCACCTTACCGCAAAAGACAGAGCGTACACCGAGGGCGTTGAGCCGTGAGGACTTCGAGAAAATCCGTGACGTGGAGATACCCGCATGGCGCACCACGCATATCCTTGTACGTGACCTTTTCCTGTTTGCCTGCTATACCGGAACCGCCTATGCGGATGCGGTGAGCGTCACAAGGGACAATCTGTACACCGATGACGAGGGATGCCCTTGGCTGAAATACCGCCGCCAGAAGAACGAACTTCGGGCGAGCGTGAAACTGCTGCCGGAAGCCCTTGCCCTGATTGAGAAGTACCATGATGACAACCGCCCGACGCTGTTCCCGATGGTATACCATCCGAACCTCCGCCGACACATGAAATCCCTTGCCGTCCTTGCAGGGGTGAGCAGCACCTTGTGCTACCATCAGGCACGTCACTCGTTCGCCTCGCTGATTACGCTGGAAGCCGGAGTGCCGATTGAAACCATCAGTCGGATGCTGGGGCACTCCGATATAACCACGACCCAAGTTTATGCCCGTGTCACCCCGAAGAAACTCTTTGAGGACATGGACAAATACATCGAGGCGACCAAAGACTTGAAACTTGTTTTGTAACCAATTAAAATCAGAATTTCATTATGCGCAGTACATTTTCCATATTACCGTACATCAACCGTAGCAAAGTAAAGGCTGACGGCACGACCGCCGTCCTCTGCCGCATCACCATAGACGGCAAGAGTTCCACAATTACCACCGGTATCTATTGCAGACCGGAGGACTGGAACAGCAGCAAGGGAACCATCCGCACCGTCCGCGAGAACAACCGCTTGCAGGAGTTCAAGAAGTCCGTTGAACTTGCCTATGAGGATTCGTTGAAGAAACAGAACGTGGTGAGTGCCGAACTGCTCAAAAATGCGCTGGCAAGGAAAGCCGTCATCCCCACCAAGCTGTTGCAGATGGGCGAAAGGGAGCGTGAACGGCTACTTGCCCGTTCAAAGGAAATAAACTCCACGTCCACCTACCGCCATTCGGGATATTACCAGAAATACCTGAAAGACTATCTCACATCGTTGGGTAAGGAGGACATCGAGTTCAGCGACATTACGGAGGAGTTCGGCAGTTCCTATAAGGCTTTCATGAAGCGCAACAAGAATTTCAGCGCACAGCAAATCAACAAGTGCCTGTGCTGGCTGAGCAAGCTGGTGTACCTCGCCGTGGACTACGAGATACTCCGTGCCAACCCGTTGGAGGACATGGAATACGAGAAGAAGCCCGTGCCGAAGCACAGGCACATCAGCCGTGCGGAACTGAAAGCCATCCTTGAAACGCCCATGCTCGACCCGTTGCAGGAACTTGGGCGCAGGGCATTTTTGTTTTCAACGTTCACGGGATTGGCGTATGTGGACATCATGCTGCTCCATCCGCACCATATCGGCACGACGGCGGACGGCAGGCGTTACATCCGCATCAACCGCAAGAAGACCAATGTGGAGGCGTTCATCCCCCTGCATCCGATAGCGGAGCAGATACTTGACCTCTACAACACGACCGACGACACGAAGCCCGTCTTTCCGCTTCCGAGCCGTGACGAGATGTGGTTCGAGATACACGAGTTGGGCGTGGCGATAGGACGGAAAGAAAACTTGTCCTACCATCAAAGCCGCCATTCGTTCGGAACTTTCTTGATTTCGGAGGGAATACCCATCGAGAGCATCGCCAAGATGATGGGGCACTCAGGCATAAAGACCACCCAGCGGTACGCGGAGGTGACTGACAAGAAGATTTCAAAGGACATGGACAACCTGATGGCGGTCAGAATGATGTACGGAACGGGCAAATGGTACAAAAGACAAGAACTGCCAAAAGAAACAAACATTGATAATGAATAATATGAGGCATGACAATGGAACGGGGAATAATCACAATCACAGAAAACGGGGCGGTTGCCATGCCGACCGCTCCCGTCTGGATGACACAGCAGGAAATGTCCGATGCGTTCAATGTGTTCGGCTGCCACATCCGTAAGGCTGTCCATGCCATTTACAAGAACATGGAGTTGTTGGAAAGCGACACCATGCGCTACGTCAGGCAGGACAACGGGATAAACTACGATGTTTACAGCCTTGAAATGGTGATAGCCGTTTCCTTCAAGTTAAGAGGTCGGGAGAGCATGGCTTTCCGGCGGTTCATCATGGGCAGGCTGACCATGAACAACAGACAGTCCGTCAACCTTTTCTTTTCGCTCTCCCCGTCACGTGGAAAGAGAGCGGGAAATTGAGCAGACCTCAGACGGCGTATGAGATACCCTCAAACGGCGTGTAAGGCTACCTCTTACGCCGTTTGAGGGTAACACTGTTTTACAGGGAATTCCCGTCAGCCTATCTGAACGCCTCCCGATAATTGGCGGCAAGCATCCGTTCGATGTCCGATTCCTTGTACAGAATCTTGCCGCCCAACTGGTAATAGGCGATTACGCCGTTGTTGCGGTAGTCCTGCAAGGTGCGTCGGCTCACTTTCAGCCGTGCAGACACCTCCCTGTCCGTCAGGAAGCGTTCGCCGCCCAATGTCGGACGGCTGTTTGCCATAAAGTTCTCGATACCGTCCAGCAGACGGTCAAGGCTGTCGCCGAACTCGGCGACAAGCGCATGGTTCTTGGTAATCATTTCACTCATTGTTACATTGGATTTAGTGGTACAATAATAATCAAACGGCTTTGTCTGCCAGCTTACGTTCAACGGGCTTGACGATGCGCAACACATCCTCCGGTCGGTAAAACACCTTGTGGTTTATCTGCGAATAGGCCAGCGTGCCGTTATCACGCAGCGTCTGTAAGGTGCGCGGACTGATGTTCAACTGTCGGCAGACCTCTTGGTTGTCCATCCAACGGTATAATGATTTGCTGCCTTGCTTGGCAAGGAGTTCGTTTACACGGTCTGAGAAGCGGCTGAACTTCGCCGCCATTTCCTCAAACGCCTCTTTCTGAAAAATCAATACTTCCATTGTCAATACTGTTTTTAATGTTGATACTCGGTTTTGGACGCAAAGTAAATGGGCATTACGCATCAAACGATGGGTTGGCACAATCGTGGCAGCTTGTGGCAGGGAGTGGCGTTATCTGCCGACCCCGTGACGGCTGTTCCAAGCGTCCGTGATGCAAAGAAAAGCGAAGTCCGGCACAATCCAACCGCTTCGCACCTGCGTGGCAGCATTTGGCATCGGTGTGGTAGCCTGTGGCGTTCGTCAAATTCAAGACTAAATTAGCTCTGCAATAATAAACTTTTTCATATTTCTTTCTTGATTTAAGTTGCAATTGGTTATCTTTGCAACAGTCCTCGACTTCTTTCTAAGCTCATCCTTTCAAAAGAGGTTGTGTATAGAAAGGCAGCTCACGCCGGGCTGTCATCCTCTAGATGGATACAGCGGGCTATGGGTCGGGATTGAGGACTGACAAAATGTGAAGGCGTTTACTTGACGCTTTGTTCTTGACACATAGAAATCTGGCAGTTTCGAATTGTTAGTCAAATTCAAAGCAACGGTAGATGTCCATGGGTATGTTATATCCGATTAATTGTATGCAGGCAGACCTTGTCGGTTGTTTGCATCATATTCGTTTATATACATATCGGCGTGGGCTTCGGCGTTGCTCGTTTCGACTAACAGGGCGATGCCAGAGCCTCTATGTGTGGGACGAGTAACAAGCATGATTCCCACGCTTTTCTTTTGTCTAAATCTTTTTGTGTAACAGCAGGCTTGCCGGGAATCAAGTCCGCACTTTGACTCGGCAATGAAGCAGAATGAACGTGCTGGCATTATGCGAATAGTTTCAGACATTGTGAAAGCTGATTCTATTATCGACTTGCGAGAAATTGATTACTTGGATGGAATCAAAGACAAGTACCGTATAACGAAAGAAGACGAAGCTATGGGCGATTCCATGACTTTGTCCGATGCTGTTTGCCTGTTAAAGAATTTATCTCCAAACCTAATCCATGACATTATTGGAGATTTTTACAATTTAGCCTTGTCTGACAACGCTTTTAGTAGAGAAGAAGGACTTATTGTACTTGCCATAATAGCGTGTTTGTCTGAAAAATATTTCACACACGCTGAAATATATTCGACAGTTTTACCCAATAATACGTTAGCCGAAAAATCACAGATACTTTATATTGAAGGGGAATATTACAAGGAGGCAAACAAGGAAATTTCTGATGCTTATAGAGAAATATCCAATGAGTTCCGATTGATAGGTTTGAACTTTGTCTATCTTCCAAAGGTATGCGAGCATTATAAGTCGTTGCCACAAAGTAAGTTATTGTCATTGCTTTCATTTCTGTATCCTAAAATTTCAGAGAAACAGATGGGAGATATGATACGGCAGTTAACCTCGTTGAATACATCTGATTTCTGCAAGGAAGGTATTGTCGAGAAAATGAATCTCAAAGACTTGGACGAATCGTTACCGTCGATACTTTTATGTATAAACGATTCGCTTGTTGGAGGTAAAATCTACTCAAACTTTCTATCGATTACTCTCGAAAAGGACGCTCTCAATATAGCAAGGGATTTTACAGACTTGTTCATGAAACTGTATAAGCCAAGAGTGTTGAATCCTTCTTTTGAAGGCAAGGAAAGATTTGTTTATCGTGGTTACTACAAGCAGGTATTTGACATATTTACAGATAGAAAAGGCGTCAGAAGCAGTGTTGTTATAGACCTGTTTCATGGAGAGATTCTCTTGCCTGAGGCCGAAGTAAAGTTATCAAAAATTCATAGAAGGGAGAAGGCCTTGTATGCCTTATTCTTGTTGGAATCAGGAAGTGGTGGAATAAATTTCAGCAAACCGGAAAACGCCAAGGCTCTAAAAAGATTTGACCACCGTATGCAGCTTATACAGCTAAAGTATGAGATGATTTATGAAGGTTTTGGCGGCGATAAATCTCGTGCTCCGAAAATATATCTTTCGGAAAACAGGTTGCCAATGTTAAGTCTGATTAAACAACAAATTCGCCAAATCGGAGAATTGTTAAGCAATGCCGATGACTACTTGGTACAACGAAATCTTTTTGGCAATTACTGTGTAGCCATTCCTCCAGAATTGTGTCTATGTTACGATATGCAAGCAAAGCAGATTTGCCGTTTTGAGGATTCTGCTTTTTGGAGCCGGGTATTGGCCTTATAACCTTGCAACTTTTTGCAGACGATTTTTTCTTTATCGGGTGTAATATTGCAGATTTATGTAAATCAAATACTTATTGCCTAATTTTGCGTAAAAATTTAAGCAAATACGATTATGGCAATTACATTGGAAAAAGGACAGCGGATAGGCATAGGTCTATCTAAAGTTAGTGTAGGTCTCGGATGGGATCCGAATGAAGGTACAGGTTTTGATTTCGATTTGGATGCCTCTGCATTTATGTTGGGAAGCAACAAGAAAATTCCAAATGACAATTATTTCATATTCTACAATAATCCGAAATCTCCAGACGGAGCGGTGGAATCTACAGGTGATGATACTACTGGAGGCAATAGTGACGGAGGGGATGATGAAACATTGAATGTTGACCTGCAAAAAGTTGACCCTTCTATTCAGGAGATTCTGTTTGTTGCTACAATTTATAAGGCAGACGAAAGGAAACAGAACTTTGGGCAGGTTAGAAACTCTTATATACGCATCTACAATTCAATCACCAACGAAGAAATAGCACGCTATGATTTGGACGAGGATTTCTCCATTGAAACAGCCGTTGAGTTTGGGCGTTTGTATCGCCGTGGTGGAGAATGGAAGTTCGAAGCTATGGGCATAGGTAACAAAGGTGGATTGCAAGCATTGGTCAACAAATATCAATAAATCATGCCTATAAATCTTGTTAAGGGACAGAACCATGTGCTCAACATGAATATTTTTCATGTTGGGCTTGGCTGGGACGTGAATGAAGATGCTTCGTCGGATGACGATTTCGACCTTGACGTTTCGGCTTTTATGGTTAATGCTACCCATAAAATCCCAGCAGACGATTACTTGGTTTTTTATAATTCCGAAAAACGGCTGAAGGTTTATCTCGAAGGGAAAAACAAGGGCGAGTTGGTCGAACCACGCAAGATATACCCATATACTGTGTGGACGACGAATGATGAAATGAGGGCACAATCACGCCCTGTTGACCCCGAAATGTCGGTTATAGGGGCTATTGACGACGAGGACGGTTCAACTTCGGAAGATGGCGATGACGAAACAATGGATATAGACCTCTCGAAAGTTAGGGCTGACATACAGGAAATAATAATAACTGTAAGCATACATAAATACAAAGAGCGCAAACAGAATTTCGGCCAAGTAGAACGTGCTTATGTCCGTCTTTATAAACCTGGGCAGGAAGCCGAGGGGCAAGGAGAGTTTGTCTATGATTTAACCGAAGATTTTTCAGCTTGTGCTTCCATTGAATTTTGCAGGTTATATCGCCACAAAGGAGAATGGAAAATTCAGGCAACAGGCATTGGACATCATGGCGGTCTTGAAGAATTAGTTGAAAAATATACTTAATCTGATTTTAATATGGCAATACGATTAGAAAAAGGTCAGCGCATTAATCTTGAAAAAGATAATGGAGCAAAACTCACCAACTTTTGTGTTGGGTGTAATTGGGGAGCTATTGTTGTTGAAAAAACAGGCTTCTTAGGATTTGGAACAAAAAAAGAGGAACTCGATGTAGATGTTGACTTAAGTTGTGTTATGACCGACAGCAACGGCAAACTTGTTGACACGCTGTATTCCCCTTTATATAAAAAAGAGTTTTTCCAAGCCGCAGGACTTCCCATAGGGAAAGATTGGTCGGCAGATAAATCTATGTACCACACTCCCGATGATACGGAAGGAGATAAGGGCGGTGACGATGGATTGGACAATGAGATAATAACCGTTGACCTTACGAAAGTCAATCCTGCAATAGACCAGATATTTTTCTTCTTGAACATATACCAACCAAGGAATATAGACTTTCAAAAAATCCCATATGTTGCAATTCGTATGTATGAAGGAACTCCTAAAAAGGTGAAATCCATTTTTGCACAATATGATGTTGCAAAGGAAAACCAGTTCATGGGGAAGAATGCTCTCATTATGGGTAAGCTATATCGTCGGAATGGTGATTGGAAATTTGCAGCCATTGGTGATGCCTTTGATGACCAAAATGACCTTCGGCAAACAGTAAAGAGAATATTAACTTCATATTCGAAATAGAGCAATGAGAAGATTACCAGTTTATTTGTTATTGGATACATCCGGCTCTATGTACGGTGAACCGATAGAGGCGGTCAAAAATGGTGTCCAGACACTTATTTCAACTTTACGAGGAGACCCTTATGCTCTTGAAACAGCATATATTAGTATCATAACTTTCAATTCTGTGGCTCAACAGGTAACACCTCTTACAGAATTGTCGGCTTTTCAACAACCTCAAATTGAAGCAAGTGGTTGTACCGCTTTGGGCGAAGCACTGACTTTGCTTGCACAAAAGGTTGATACCGAAATTGTCAAGACTACACAAGAAGTCAAAGGTGACTGGAAGCCTTTGGTCTTCCTTATGACAGATGGCGAACCTACAGATGATTTGCAGAAGGGGATTGACGAGTTCAAGAAAAGAAAATTCGGTATGGTCGTAGCTTGTGCCGCAGGGCAAGGTGCTAACACGAATACGTTAAAGCAGATTACAGAAAATGTCGTTCAGCTTGATACAGCCGACAGCGCAACGATTAAGGCGTTCTTCAAATGGGTAAGCGCAAGCATTAGTACAGGCAGCCAAAAAGTTGAGGATACTCACGGCGATGTTGCATCAATGAGCGAGCTACCACCTCCACCTCCAGAAGTAAATATCGTTGTGTAAAGAAACAAAGCAAAGTGGCACGAAACAGTTTGTGCCACTTATGCTATAAAGTTTATCAAGAATGAGACATTTACCTGTATATATTTTGATTGATACCAGCGGGTCTATGAAGGGAGAACCGATAGAAAGTGTCAAAGTCGGTTTGTCAGATATGATTGCGACTCTCCGTCAAGACCCGTATGCGTTGGAAACTGTTTGCATAAGCATAATAACTTTTGACAGGGAAGTAAATCAGATTTTGCCTTTGACTGAACTTGCTGACTTACAGATACCCAATATCATCACGCCGGATTCCGGCCCGACATTTCTTGGAAAGGCATTGGAAATGCTTTGCAATCGGATTGAAGTAGAAGTTCAAAAGGGTACACCTGAACAAAAGGGCGATTGGCGTCCATTACTCTTCGTGTTAACTGATGGCAAGCCTTCTGACATTCAGGTTTATGAGAATATCATCCCCAAAGTAAAAAATAAAAATTTTGCAAGTATAATTGCTTGTGCAGCCGGTCCCAAAGCAAAGATAGAACCGCTAAAAAAGCTCACAGACCAAGTGTTTACGCTTGATACAATGGACGCTACATCGTTTAAGAAATTCTTTGTGTGGGTTTCTGATGTTATAGGTGTAGGAGGAAAAAGTGTGGGAACAACGGATTCTTTGGAATTGCCGGGGCCACCTGCGGAAGTGAATATAGTAATATAATTGTTTATGAGAAGATTACCGATATATTTTCTGATTGATGTTTCAGAATCAATGGTTGGAGAACCAATCACTCAGGTAGAGAAAGGCATGAGGAATATCATACAAGAGCTAAGGACTGACCCGTATGCTCTTGAAACTGTATTCGTGTCTGTCATTGTTTTTGCAGGAAAGGCAAAGGTCTTGTCTCCTTTAACTGAGTTGTACAAGTTCTATCCACCGCAGTTTCCTATAGGTGGGGGAACATCGTTAGGCACTGCTTTGGACTGTCTGATGAACGATATTGACAAGTCCGTAAAGAAAACAACTGTTGAAATGAAAGGCGATTGGAAACCTATCATTTTTCTTTTTACGGACGGGATGCCAACCGATAATCCCCAGCAAGCCTTCAACCGATGGAACGCACATTATAAGAGAAAGGCAAATTTGGTATGTATTTCAATCGGTTACAATACTGATACTAAAATGCTTGGAAAAATCTCGGACAATGTGTTGAGATTGAATGATACAGGGGAACAATCTTTCAAAGCCTTTTTCAAATGGGTTACAGCTTCAATCAAATCAACAAGTGTTTCTGTTACTGATATGGGAACAGATGAAATTCAGCTTGCTTCCACATCTGGAATAGACCTTGAAAAGGTGGATACGACTAAGGACTGTATCGTGGATGAGAACTTTGTCGTACTACTCGGCAAATGTTCGAATACGAAAAAGAAATATCTTATTAAATATGCCAAGCGGATAGGTAAAATACCCGGATTAGAGCAACTTGACGTAAAAGGAATAGACTACAAACTTGTGGGTGCTTATCCAATTGATGATAAAGCATATGAAGAATTAAGCGATGGCAAGTCCAACCGCAACATCAACACCATGTCTTTGATAGGAGTACCCACTTGTCCTTGTTGCGGCAATCAATTTGGTGTCGTAGTTTGCGAATGTGGCAACATCATGTGCTCAGACGGTCAAACTACCGCTTGTCCGTGGTGTGGAATGGAAGGTTCTTTAGGAGCAATCGGTGATGGCGGTTTGGATATAACACGGGGAAGAGGCTGATTATGAACATTGAAAAAGTAATAGACCTCCTAAGCAATGGAGAATCCGATGAACACATGAGCGGCTTCATCAAATATTATGCTAACAAGCTATGGGCTGAATATAATGAATATCTTATGAATGAATTTGTTGTGATAGAGAATAAGGTAAAAGAACTGCCTATCGTTATACCTAATGCGTCTATCAGAAAGCCGTATAATACGATTGTATCAATACCGTGCGAAGAAATGACCGACATAACATTATCCGGTCTCACAGAAGAAGCGCAAGGGCTTAAAATTGAGAAGCAGGAGGATGGCAAGTCTTTTAGGATAAGTGGAACTCCCAAGGAAAGTGGAACTTTTGATGTCACGTTAAGATACAAATATCGTGGCTTGTCTGTTGAGCGTCCTTATCTGGAACGTATGTTACAAATTATCATCAATCCAGACCCAAGGGATTTATGGAAAGATATTCCTGTACCCGAAGATATGGAGTATCCGAAAGATAATACGGCAAAAGAATATGTAAAAGTTGCTGCACTTTCCGATGGAACTCCACAAAAAGATATTGTCGCTGCAAGCAAAAGAGGCCGTTCACATGCACAAGAAGGTAAGCCACGTGATGACGATTTCCGTTTGTATCATGACGAAAAAACGAATTGGTATGTCATTGCCGTGGCCGATGGAGCGGGGTCTGCACCCTATTCGCGTGAAGGTTCAAGAATAGCTTGCAATGTGGCAGTTGAGCATTGTAAAGAACAATTGGCTGATTCTGAAAATTTTGATGATGACATCAATCTCTATCATCTTGACCAAAAATCGGAAGCGGCAGGTAAGGCTATTAGTGCGGATATATACAAAATCGTAGGTAATGCCGCCTTAAAAGCGCATAAGGCAATAGCGGCAGAGGCTCAACTAAAAGGTCGCAAGACCAAGGAATACTCCACAACATTGTTACTGGGCATCTGCAAAAAATATGATTTTGGTTGGTTTGTTGCTTCATTCTGGGTCGGCGACGGAGCAATATGTCTTTACAACCAAGCAGATAAAACAGCAATGATGCTCGGTATGCCTGATGAGGGTGAGTATGCCGGGCAAACACGTTTTCTTACAATGCCTGAGATATTTTCGGATTCCAATAAATTCTACCAAAGAATGAATTGCCGGATTGTTCCGGACTTTACAGCTTTATTCCTTATGACGGATGGCGTTAGCGACCCCAAGTTTGAAACCGACGCTAATTTGAAGTCTTATGATAAGTGGAATGAATTATGGGCTGACCTTAAAGAGAATGGAGTAGAATTAACGGATGATAATGAGGAAGCTGCAAATCAGTTGTTGAATTGGTTGGACTTTTGGTCACCGGGAAACCATGACGATAGAACCATTGCAATATTGTATTAAACGTAAGGCATAATGGCAAATAAAATAACTCTGACAGCAAATGACGGAAGTATCGTTGAGTTTTATGATGAAATAAAAGCTCAAGGTGGGGTTAAGGATGTTTATTTTAGTCCTGACAAAACCTATGTTGTCGCTTTCTATCGCAAGCCAATCAATGCTAATGACAGGGAGCGTATCACCAATATTGTTGGTATCTATCGCCAGCGGATTTTCGATACTCCAGAGGGGAATTATTGGAAAAATCTGTTTGCATGGCCTACAAAAATGGTAGAATGGAATGGAAAGACAGGCATAATAATGCCATTTTATGACAAAAAGTTTTTCTTCTCCTCAGGGCCATTCAAAGGCAAAGAAAAAGAGGGAAAGTGGTTTGCTTCCGCTAAATTGCGTAACAAATTTTTGCCTGCTGACCAAAAAGGGAATTGGCTGACCAATCTTCATATGTGTATCAAGATAGCACGTGCTGTCCGACGGCTTCACGCAGCAGGATTGGCACATTCGGATTTGTCTTACAAGAATATACTGGTTGACCCGATTACAGGAAGTGCGTGTATTATTGATGATGACAGTTTAGTTGTTCCGGGCAAATTCCCTCCTGAGGTTATAGGTACGCCAGATTTCATTGCTCCAGAAGTCATTGAAACCAAGCATCTTGCATTAGATGATAAACAACGGAAACTGCCGAGTATCTATACAGACCGTCATGCTTTAGCTGTCTTGATATATATGTACCTGCTTAATCGGCATCCATTAAGAGGCGGCAAGGTGAATGATGTCAACGACAGCGGACGTGATGAAGAATTGTCTATGGGTGCAAAAGCCTTGTTTATTGAGAATCCAACAGACAAGTCCAATAGGGTTAAAGCCCAACAACTATCCCTTGCCGAGTTGCCACAAGGCGACCCGGCAAAGATGCCATATACTATTTGTGGCCCGTATCTGAAGAAATTGTTTGACCGTGCTTTCATAGAAGGTTTGCACGACCCGTCAAAGCGTCCGAGTGCAGCGGAATGGGAAGATGCCTTGGTCAAGACAACTGATTTGGTACAGCCATGCCAGAATCCTAATTGTGAAGCCAAGTGGTTTGTATTTGACAACACCACCAAGCCTAAATGTCCGTTTTGTGGACAGCCATATCACGGACAGTTGCCGATATTGAATTTTTATTATGCTCCCTCACATGGCAAATTCATATCAGAGAATTATCGTTTGATGGTATATGACAAGCAAACTCTATATAAATGGCACGCAAATAATTTAGTATCTCCAAGCGAACGGACATCTGAAGCTGACAAAAAGCCTGTTGGGGATTTTCATTTCTTCAATAATCAGTGGATTCTGATAAATCGCAATCTTCCAGACATGATGGATGTTACGGAGAAGAAGCCTATCGCTATAGGCGAATATGTGCCGCTTACAGAAGGCAGGCAGATATTGCTTGACAAAGGACAAGGAGGACGACTCATTGTTGTTCAACTTGTTAACAATTAGAACGATAATAGCCATTAGATATAAAGTAAAATGAAAAAATCAATAGCTCTGCTAATTGGTATTGCATTAATTTTATTAGGTACGTTGACAAGAGGTAATTGGATTATCGGACTAAAATTATTATGCGCCATATTTCTAGTTATGCTCATACTCTATTGGAAAATAGCACCCTTTAAGCAACAGCTATTCCCTAAATATCAAAAGGCTTTTGGCATAACAGAAAGAATATTCATGAGATTACAAAACGTCTTAGGGTTTATTCCAAAAATACAATTAGGACAGCGTTTACAGCTTGACACTTCGTTGATTGTATGTATCTTTTTTACGCTTTTGATATTAGTTGTTTTGTGAAAACATCGACTGTATCAACCAAACAGGATAAATCGGAACTAATAATATGGCAAAGAAGAAAATCGTAAGAATACCAGGAGTAAGTTTTTCTTGGAAACGTGCGTTGGGCATAACACAGGCTAAACAGAAATTTGCCCGTCAAACCGGGATACCAACATCCAAGGCTGGATTGGAGCGTAAATTGGGAAAAGCTCTACTTAAAGTTCTATTTGGCAAATAATTATTAATCAATAAGTTTTTCAGTATATGCAACAGAAAAAACATTACATTGGCTTGACAGATGCAGAAGTCTTGGAGAGCCGTAAAAAGTATGGAGTAAACATCCTTACTCCACCAGAGAAAGAGCCATTGTGGAAACAATTCTTGGAGAAATTCACAGACCCCCTTATCATCATCCTAATGATAGCGGGCGTTTTGTCCATTGGAATTTCATTTTACGAGTATTTCGGACTCAATGAAGGTTTTACTGTGTTCTTTGAACCCATTGGTATTTTTGTGGCAATTTTACTTGCTACCGGGTTAGCTTTCTATTTTGAATTAAAGGCGGATAAAGAGTTTGCCATATTAAACCAAGTGAATGATGACGAACTGGTTGAAGTCATACGAAACGGCAATGCAACTCAAATCCCCAAGAAAGATGTGGTTGTTGGGGATATTGTCATTATTAATACTGGTGCAGAAGTTCCTGCTGATGGTGAACTGCTGGAATGTGTCAGTCTGAATGTAGATGAATCCACGCTTACTGGAGAACCGATGTGCCATAAGAGTGTTGATGAAAAGGATTTTGACCCAGAAGCGACATATCCTACCAATCACGTTCTTAAAGGAACTAAGGTGATGGAGGGGCATGGTATATTCCGTGTGACTGCAGTCGGGGATAAAACAGAAAACGGCAAAGTTTTCGTAGCCGCGCAAATTGATGACAGTGTAAAGACACCACTCAATGAACAATTGGATGGGTTAAGTGACCTGATAACAAAATTAAGCTATGGATTTGCGGCATTAGTAGTCGTAGGGCGTTTGCTGATTTACTTTTTAGGAGACAACTCAATGGAATGGGCACATATTACGGCATACGTACTCCAAACATTAATGATAGCTGTCACTTTAATTGTCGTTGCTGTTCCAGAAGGATTGCCTATGGCTGTCACGCTTAGTCTTGCATATAGTATGCGTAGGATGTTGAAAACGAACAATCTTGTACGCAAGATGCACGCATGTGAAACGATGGGAGCCACAACTGTAATTTGCACGGATAAAACCGGGACACTGACCCAAAATCAAATGAGCGTTGAGGAAACTCAATTCTACGGTTTGGCTAATCAGGCATTGGGGACAGATGAAACGAGCCGTTTAATAAAAGAGGGCATTGCTCTTAATTCTACGGCATCTTTGGATTTAAGTAATCCTGACAAGCCTGTGGTATTGGGTAATCCCACAGAAGGAGCATTGCTTTTATGGCTTAGAAAAAACGGCATTGATTATCGTAAGTTGAAAGAAGATGCTAATGTAGTAGAAGAATTGCCTTTTTCTACAGAAAGGAAATATATGGCGACAGTTGTTGAGTCCGCCCAACTGGGAGGAAAGAAAATTCTCTATGTCAAAGGTGCTCCTGAAATAATCCGTTCCCTCTGCAAGCAAATCGACAAGAACGTGAATACTGCCGATATTGACAAACAACTGACAGACTATCAAAATCGTGCAATGCGCACTTTAGGTTTTGCATATCAAGTATTGAATGACAGCGATATGGCTATCGCAGATGGTAACGTGATTGCTGAAAACCTTACTTTCATGGGGATTGTTGCCATTGCTGACCCTGTCCGTAAAGATGTTCCAGCAGCCGTGCAAAAGTGTATGGCTGCAGGCATTAATGTGAAAATTGTAACCGGAGATACTCCCGGAACTGCCAAAGAAATTGGACGACAAATCGGACTTTGGACTAAAAAGGATAGTGACAGTGCAATAATAACAGGAACGGAGTTTGAGAAACTTTCAGATGACGAACTTGATAAGAAAGTGCTTGGATTGAAGATTATCGCTCGTGCCCGTCCAATGGATAAGAAACGTTTGGTTGAATCTCTGCAAAGAAATAATCAAGTGGTCGCAGTGACAGGCGACGGTACGAATGATGCTCCTGCACTCAAAGCGGCTCATGTGGGCTTGTCAATGGGTGACGGCACTTCCGTAGCCAAAGAAGCCTCGGACATTACCATTATAGATAACTCATTCAGCAGTATTTGTCGTGCAGTAATGTGGGGGCGTTCGCTTTATCAAAACATTCAGCGTTTCTTACTGTTCCAACTTACGGTCAATGTGGCTGCATGTTTTATCGTGTTGGTGGGTGCGTTCATGGGAACAGAATCTCCGTTGACCGTGACGCAAATGCTGTGGGTGAACTTGATAATGGATACATTCGGTGCTATGGCTCTTGCCTCATTACCACCTTCACAATCTGTAATGAAAGACAAACCTCGTGACCGTAAAGCCTTCATCCTTACAAAACCTATGATGAAAGACATTCTCGGTGTTGGCGGATTTTTCTTCTTGCTGCTTGTTGTGTTCCTTTATATATTCCAGCACACTGAAATCACGCAAATGACAGACCTGTTGCATTGCAAGTTCGGTGAAGCCAATGGATTGTCACCATATGAACAGACTCTATTGTTTTCAATTTTTGTGTGGACGCACCTTTGGTATATGTTCAATACCCGTTCATTTGAAACAGGAAAAAGTTTCTTCCAACTTAAGATGAGCAAAGAGTTCTTTACTATTGTCGCCATTATTTTCATCGGGCAGATAGCGATAGTTGAAGTTCTTTATGATTTCTTTAACTGTACTCCAATGAAACTTATAGACTGGGTAATAATAGTTGTTCTTTCCTCATTGGTTCTTTGGGCAAGAGAATTATGGCACTTGTTAACCAAGAGAGGATAAGGTGTTTTTCAGAAAAGCAAGCAAAGAGGATATGAGGAATAAACCTATATCCTCTTTTTCTATATTCAGGTCGCCCGACTTCGGAGGAGCAACCAAACGGCAAGGCTTTCGGGGAGTAACCCGAAAGGTTTTGAGTAACTCAAAACATACCTTGCTGCTGCCACTTTTCGGCAGTAACCGAAAAGCCTTCGGGTTACTCGAAGGACACCTTGCTGATTTCTCGTGAAATCAATAATCCGCCAGCAAACGGATTGGAATTTGTGCTGTTATTCTCATCCTTAAAGCATCGTTTCCCGATGCCCAAGCTGCCTAAAAGAAGAAAGGGGATGAGGGCGGTGTGCAAGCCTGCATCTTATTGAGATTACAGGAAACAAAGCCGGCTTAGAAACGGGCAATAGTGTCAATTCGATGTCAATATGTGCCAATCACAGCCAAAACTGACATTAGACTAATAAGGAAATGCTATTTTGAGCAAATACATCCTCGCTTGTTTACAAGCTCAGCGAACCAATGGTTTGCTAAAACAATGAAGAACAGAACCCGACAACCAAGAAAGTAATTCAATGCAGATAGGAAGCAACATAGTTTCAATGATATGCTGGTTTGCTGTTGTGCTGGTTTACAACAGCGAAACTTCAAATAAAGGTATCAGCAATGGAATGTGGCTTTAGAGAGGTGGAGTTTGAATGATATAAATCGGTGGTACAATACATCCGTCTATCAACGTAGTAATGAAGCAACAAAAGAATGGTGCAATAAACAAAAGCATATAGGAATACGCACGCTGGCCTGCAAGCCTGCCCGCGCTCCAACCGACCTGCCGTCCTGCTTGCCTGCCGACCGGTCTGCCGGCGTGCCTGCCTGCCGGCACACAGACAGGCAAACCTACCAACAGGCTATTTGCAAATGGGCAGGCTCAAATATAATGTGGAAACGGTATGGAATTAAAAGCAAGACAGTGCTACCGATTTTCATCACCAAGATGTGCAACAAATGTACAATAATGATAAGATGTTTGATTTTCTCTATTTTTCAGAGGAATAGCTTTGGCAATAAGGAAGAAAAACACTACTTTTGCAAATGAGAGAAGCGTTCTTTTGATTGATGCAGAACATTGCAGAATAGAGAAGCCCGCTGGTTTCCAAATCGTTAGCTGTTAAGCTGACAATCTTTGTAAGTTTCTTGTTTTCAATGGGTAAGAAGAATTGATATGTCTTGCCTGATGCGTGGTCAGATTTTTCTTTATGCCACAGAAATCGGCGATTTCCTTGAGGTAGCTGTTCATTTTCTGGTTGCACATGACAGGCAGGCAGCATCCTTTCTTTACGCAGATCGGATGTTCCCTGTATTTCTCCAATATGGCCAGTGGAACGGGCAGCAGCGGGATGTTGCTGATGGAAGACGCTTTTCTGCGGTGTTCCAACTTGACCCTTCCCTTCCTTATCCACCAGTCCCCGAGATTGTCCTGTACCAGGTTTTCACCACTCAGAGTGGCGACATCGGAGAACGCCAGACCGGTGAAGCACGCGAAGACAAATATGTCCCTGACCAGCTCGAGCCGTGGGATGGTGAATTTCTTTTTCATTACGGTCTGCAACTCGTCGTAGGTCAGGAATACCGGATCGGTCTCGTCCTGTTCCATCTTGTAACCGTAAAAGGGATTCTTGCGCATCCATTCCTTTGCCAATGCCATGTTGGTGAATTTCTTGAAACATTTCATGTAGCGGACTATCGTGTTACGGCACAGTCCCCCCTCCGTTTTCAGGTAAATGTCAAACGCACGGATGAACTCCGGTGTCAGCTCATGGAAGGTGATATCCTCCTTGCCGTAATAAGAGGGGATAAGCCGCTGCAATTTCTTCACCACGTTCTTGTATCGGTTGATCGTGACGGGAGAGTAGTCTATGCCTGCCAGTGTTTCCATTTCCTTGATGCCATCCTGCATGGTACCGAGCAATGTACGCATTTCGGTGTCTTTCCCGAAAACACGTTTCAGGATCAGTTTCGGGGTAATCAGGGCCTGTTCCAATACCAGTTCCTTGTGTTTCTCGAGGGCACGTGCGTGTAACTCCGCAATATAGGTATTCAATGCGATGGATGCCCTGTCCCTGCCCTTGCTGCATCCTTTGGCCGCATTCCATAAGTTCAGAGGCACGCTTCTTTGGATACGGGCATCGTCGTAGCTCCCGTTGATGGTTATCCGCATCAGTACGGGGGCCTCACCGTTTTTCAACAATTTCGTTTTGAGCACGAAAAAAAGAATGTTCATTGTTCCTTGTTTCATCACTTTTGTTTTTTTAGAGGTGTTACATCCAATTGTTTCGTCAAAACCGGATGGCATGAGGACGTGAAACGAAATGTTAAATTCGGTGGCTTTTTTGAGGGACTTGTGGAAAAGCCATAAAAATCCCATTTTTCTCAGGTTCGAATTGCCTTTTGTATCCCGGGTTCGATTCCTTTTTTTTATCCCGATGGGAAATATTGAATTTTTAAATTTATTTCACATTTTCAACTCCATCCGGTCATGTGTGCAAAATTACTTTTTCACACCGGAGATTGGAATTGTCAAATAGCTGAAAAACAATGAAGTATGATACATGTTTATGGCTTTTTCAAAAGCCTTAAAAAAAGCCACTGAATTGGCGAAATCCAACTTCACAAATATGTAATGAAATGCGTAGCGAGGGTAAAAAAAGAACCCTTGAACTATCTCTAATTCAAGGGTTTTCTAAAATTGAAAAGCTTTTTGGTGGTGCCACCAGGAATCGAACCGGGGACACAAGGATTTTCAGTCCTTTGCTCTACCAACTGAGCTATGGCACCTTTTTCGTTTGCGGGTGCAAAGATAAAGAGTTTTTTTTATACCGCAAGGCTTTTTGAGGAAAAATATCTAAAAAAGGTGCCTCTTGCTCTATGGAGCGAGGCACCTTACTTCTAAAAATCATTTGCTATCGAAGACATCAGTCGATATTCGGATTGATGCTGTGCCAGTCTTTGATGGCAGGCAGTACACCCATTTCTATCACCTCGTCACGAAGTTTGCAGAGATGGGCATAGCTTTCTTTCAGTTTGGCTTCTTCTTCGGGTGTGCCGTTCAGTTCCTTATAGTGTACGCCGTCTTTGGTAATTTCAGTTTCCATTGCCATCATGATGTGGTCGAAGCCGTGGTTGTGTACATATGTACCGGCAGGCCAGCGGAACGGTTTGCCACCCATAGCTGCAGCTATCATTTCGATGGAGACGTATGCCGGACTCTGGAAGGAAGAACGTCCACGGAGGGCGATGATGTTGGCACCGCCTTTGGTTACCTTAGTCTGGATTTCGACCCACTGTTCTTTAGTCAGGGCAGGGGTACCGATGATATCAAGTAACGGTTTACCGTCCACCTTGGCGGTAGAGGCATATACAGCCATCTGTTCACCATGACCGCCGTAGGTACGGCAATTTTCGATTTTGTCGGGGGCGATGCCGAAATGCTTGGAAAGTTCACTACGCAGGCGGGTGCTGTCGAGGGCGGCCAGTGTGGTCACTTGTGAAGGTTTCAGGCCGGAATACAATAGGGTAATCAGACCGGTGATGTCGGCAGGGTTGAAAATGACAACCACGTGCTTCACGTCCGGACAGTAGGCTTTTACATTCTTACCGAATTCTTCGGCAATAGCGGCATTGCCTTTCAAAAGGTCTTCGCGGGTCATGCCGGCCTTGCGGGCGGCACCGCCTGATGATACCACATACTTGGCGCCGGTCAGCGCTTCTTTGATATCGGAGGTAAATGTGATGTTCATTCCTTCGAATCCGCAGTGGAACAGCTCTTCGGCCACCCCTTCCAGTCCGGGAGCATAAGGGTCGTACAGACATAGGTTGGGAGTGAGATGCATCATGATTGCAGTCTGTGCCATGTTTGAACCGATCATGCCGGCTGCGCCGACGATTGTCAATTTGTCATTTGTCAGAAATTCCATAATCTTTTTTATTTAAAGGTGAGTAATATCTTTTCTTGCTGATTGTCACGATACAAAGATAACCCTTTTTGAAGAGAGTTGTTCATAGAAAAAAGTTATCTTTTAGAGCAAAAAGTTATTTCTTCTTTCCGAACTGCTGTATTGTACCTAAATTACTTATCTTTGTTGGGAAAATGAAGATAAGTAAGAAACTATGAGCATTGAGTTAGGAAAGTACAATACGCTGGAAGTGGTGAAGGAGGTAGCCTTCGGCATGTATCTGGACGGTGGCGAAGAAGGTGAAATTCTGCTTCCGTCGCGTTATGTCCCCCAAGACTGTAAGGTGGGAGACAAACTGAACGTTTTTATATATCTTGATAACGAAGAACGTCTGGTAGCCACTACTCTGACACCGTTAGTGCAGGTCGGGCAGTTTGCCTGCTTGGAGGTGGCGTGGATAAACCAGTATGGTGCTTTCCTTAACTGGGGATTGATGAAGGATCTTTTCGTCCCCTTCCGCGAACAGAAAATGAAGATGCAGGTGGGAAAGAAGTATGTGGTTCATGCCCATTTGGATGATGAAAGCTATCGTATCGTGGCATCGGCCAAGGTAGACCGTTATCTTTCCAAAGAGAAGGCCGCCTATGAGTCGGGGCAGGAGGTGGATATCCTGATTTGGCAGAAGACGGATTTGGGATTCAAGGCGATCATCAACGATGAATATAGCGGCTTGCTATATGAGAGCGAGATATTTCAGCCACTGCACACGGGCATGAGGATGAAAGCCTATGTGAAGCAGGTACGTGAAGACGGCAAGATAGACCTGCTGCTTCAAAAACCGGGGCAGGCTAAAGTAGAAGATTTCTCAGCTACGTTGCTGGACTATATCCGTGAACAGGGCGGACGGATAGCTTTGAATGACAAGAGTCCGGCAGAAGAAATCTATGCAACTTTCGGTGTCAGCAAGAAAACCTTCAAAAAGGCTGTGGGAGATTTGTACAAAAAACATCTGGTTGTATTGGAGGAAGATGGAATCAGGATTAGGAATTAGTCCCAGTCATTAGGAATTTCCCTACTTGTAAATAGAGACAATCATTAGGGAGGGGAATTTCCTCTCCCTATTTTTGTCGTACAATAAAAAAAGAAAAGTCATGATACGTCATTTGATATTAAGTGTTTGTCTAGTTCTGGTAGCGTTTCCCGCAATAAAAGCGGCGCCCATAGACGGAATCCGTATAGAAAGTCCATATCGTAGAGTGCTGGTACTGGTCGACGGACAGCAGGTTTGCCTGCCTACTTTCAGTTGTTTTGTAGCCAATCTGCGTGGTAGTTGTCGGGTAGAGGTTTATGAAGCGCCATCCCGTGGGGAGAATTCCCGAAGAGGAAAACTCCTATATGATGAACGTGTGCATTGCTCCATCAATGAAGTGGAAGATATTTTCATTCCAGAGGACAAAAGACCTGGTGGAAACTGGGGTACTTCTAATCATCACAAGCCTGGCAGACCCGGTGACAGACCGTTAGGAGGCGAGCAGCATGAACCGGTGATGTCACCATCTGCCTTCGAACAGTTTATGGGGCTGATGGAAAAACAGAGTTTCGATTCAGACCGTAAGGAAGTGCTCGACCATGCCTTGCTGACCTCTTGGTTCACTACTGACCAGTGTATCCGTCTGATGGATTTTTATCGTTTCGACAGTGAAAAGAAGCAGTTGATGAAGAAGATTTATCCTAAAATAGCCGATAAACCGAATTTCTATTATGCGATAGACAAGCTGACCTTCTCGTCGGACAAGAACGAGATAAATGCCTTCATCAAACAATATCATGAGAAGAATAACTAAAAAAAGGAGGGATTATGAAACGGATTATATTTATATTTCTTGCCGCTATGATGAGTACAGCTGTTTGTAGTGCGGCAATGAGCAACAGCAAAGTGCGTAAAGAGACCCGTTTTCTTACGGACAAGATGGCCTATGAATTGAACCTGAGTACAGAACAGTATAATGACGTGTACGAAATAAACTATGATTTCATTTCCGGTATACGTTATCTGATGGATGACGTTCTTCGGGGGGAGGAATGGGCCTTGAATCGCTATTACGATTATCTGGATGTGCGCAATGACGACCTTCGATGGGTGCTGAATAACCGGCAGTACGGCCGTTTCATGCAGGCCGCCTATTTTTACCGTCCGGTTTATGTAAGTGGTGGTCGTTGGTCTTTTAGGGTTTACATCACTTACACCAACCATAATCATTTCTATTTCCCGCGGCCGTATCATTACCGTACATATTGCGGTGGGCATTATCGTACGCACTATCACAACAGCTATTATCGCGGTCGTTACCATCATCCGCACTATACTGGTTCGTGGAGTATTCGGAATGATAAGTCGTACCACACTAGCCGCCGTTCAGATTTCGGTTCGGTGAACATCCGCCCTAATTCGCATAAGCGTCCGGCAGGCAGGGATGATGTATATACCACGCGACGTAGCAACAGTAGTAATAATCGCATTAGCACAGGTACACGTAACAGCAGTACGCGACGTAGTAGTGTGGATAGTGGCAGAAAGTCGAGTAAAGAGAAAATAGAAACCACAAGAACTAAAAATAATGATAAGAGCCCCAGCCGTAGCAGGGTAAAGACGGCAAGCAAGGAAAGAAGAAATGCTTCCGGCGTACGGAGTTCCGAAAGCCGTCGCAGCAGCTTTTCAAGCACTACCCGCAGTTCTACCGGCAGTAGCTCTTCCCGCTCTTCGGAAAGGAGATAGAAGAACAAAAAACTCCCCTCTTGTCAGCCTGGAGGCAGGGAGAGGGGAGAATCAAACACAACAACTAAAATTATACTTCTTTTTTTATTCAATCGGTTCTCCCTTATAGAAATCCAGAATCTTGGTACGGAACAGATAGTCATACTTGGCTTGCAATTCGTCTGATTGGGATTTCATAAGGTTCTGTTTTGCTTCATTGTATTCTACGGCATTTGCTTTTCCGTTCTCATACTTTTCGCTCATCAGCTTGAAAGACTCTTCGCTGGCAACGGTGGCTGTATGGCTACTGGTATATTTGCTTTCGGCAGCAGCGGCGTTGTACCATGCTTGTTGGATTTCTTTATAAAGTGTCTTCTTGGCATTATCCAATTGCAAGGCATAGTTTTCACGTTGCAGGCGTGCCGTGCGTACCCGGTTACGGGTAGAGAGACGGTTGAAAATAGGTACGCTGAGGTTGAATCCTACATATTTGTTGAAGTTATCGTTCATCTGCTGGCTGAAAGTACGGTCGATGGTAGAATAGTAATTCGTACCGAGGCTACCGTTCAGGCTCAGTTGCGGGTAGTAGTTGCTCTGGGCAATACGGATATTGTGTTTACTGCCTTCCAAGCGGAACTGTGCAGCTTGTATGGAAGCCTTACTCACCATGGCTGTTTGGAATATCTCATCCGGAGGAGTGAGAGGGACTAAATCCAGATTGACTGCCGGAGATTCCAGATTGAACCCTTCCGGTGTTGCCAGTTCGATAAGCTGGCTAAGGTCGAGCAGGGCCAACTTATAGTTGTTGTTTGTCTGCACTACATTCATCTCGTCTTGTGCCACACGTGCTTTGGCTTCTGCCAGTTCTGCCGGAGAGGCTTTTCCCAAGTCGGCAAGCCGGCTGATGCGGACATATTGCTCTTTGCTCAATTGCACTTGTCCCAACGCCACCTGGTGGAGCTCTTCATTGAACAGCACCTGAAGGTAGGCCGAAGCTATATTGATGGCAATGTCTTCCTTGGCTTTGTCCAGGTCGGCAATGGCAGCTTTGAGGTTTAGTTTGGCCAATGCATACTGGTGGGGAATTTCCAGACCGGTAAAGATAGGTATGCTGGTATTGACAGACATATTAGTGCCGTGGCTGCTGGTGTTGACGTATACAGTGGAATAGTCTCCCGTATCCTCATTTTTGATGGCTGTTTGCGTACGTCCCCAGTTCCAGCTCTGGCCGGCACTGGCATTCAGGTTCGGCAGTCGTGCCCATTTGGCTGTATTTACTTCGACAGCACTCTGTTCGGCAGCGTTGGCTGTCTGGCGGATACTGATGTTATGCTCGATGGCATAGTCTATGCATTGGCGTAAAGACCATCGTTCCTGCGCCTGCACTGAGATACTGCCGAATATTGCGAGGTATAAGAATATCTTTTTATTCATATCGTATATCTTTTTAAGCTATTCCGTTTGTTAATCCTTTTTCTCTGCACCGCGAATCTTATCCTGGGCACTGATACCGCTTTTGATGGCAATCTTTATGCCGTCACTCATGCCGACCTGGATGGGGCGGCGTTCGAACTTCTGTACCGGTACGCTGTCCGTCATTACGTATACAAAGGTGCTGTCACCATTGAATTCAATGGTACTTTCCGGTACGGCAAGCGTTTTCTGGGCACGGTCCAATACGATTTCTGCGTTGGCAGAATAGCCGGAACGTATCTGTACGCTGTCCGGTGCGGCAATGGCAGCTTTGATTTCAAACTGGTTGGCACCGTTTTCTTCCACACCCTTCGGAGATATGTATTCCAGTGTGGCATCGAACGAAAGATTCTGCAGGGCGCCGATTGTTAGTTTCACCGGCATGCCTTCGTGCACACGGCCCACTTCCGTTTCGTCAATGTTGCCGCGGAAAATCAAATCGTTCATGTTGGCAACGGTAGCGATGGTGGTTCCGTCATTGAAAGTGTTACTCATGATAACCGAGTTACCGACTTTGATGGGTACATCCAGAATCAGACCGGTAATGGTGGAACGGATCAGGGTACTACTGAAAGAGGCGCTGTTCTTGGTGATGCCTTCCTTTACAATTTCCAGGTTATCTTTTGCTGTCTGCAGTTCCTCGCGTGCCTGCTTCACGCTTACTTCCCCTTTTTCGTACTCTTCAGCGCTGATAAGCTTGTCGTTGTACAGTTTCTGGGTACGGGCGAAATCCGTTTCGGCTTGGGCAGCGTTGATTTCCGCCAATCGTACGCGGCTTTCGGCAGAGTTCAATTGTCCCAGTTCGGGTATCACCTTTACTTTGGCAAGCACTTCCCCTTGCTTCACACTTTGTCCTGCTTCCTTGTATACTTCGGCAATGATACCGGAAATCTGCGGCTTGATAAGGACTTCATCTCTCGGTTCCACTTTGCCGGTGGCTACGGTAGTCTTTTCAAGGTCTGTCACTTCCGGAACTATCGTTTCGTATACTGTTACTTTAGGTTGGGACTTCTGGTACAGAAAAACGAATGTCCAAATGAATAAGGCAGCAATTACTACCAATAATGCGATTTTCAGAAACTTCTTTGTTTTCATCTTATATTTACGATTTAATTATTTACGATTGATATAGCCATTATTTCATGGCTTACGGTTAGTGGTCTCTCTATAAGTTTATTCATCCCTGATGGCTTCAATTGGCTTGATTGCCATGGCGCGATAGGCAGGTGCCAGTCCGGCAAGCACTCCTAATGCGATGAGGAGGATACAGGTTCCGATAGCCAGTCCGAATGAAACCTGGTAGTGGGTTTTGATAACTCCAGGGTCATTGGCGGCCTTTTCAAGTATTTGCAGTACAAATACGGCAAAAGAAATACCTGCCATACCCGCTATAGTGGTCAGCACCATGCTTTCCGAAAGAATTTGTTGCAGAATGTCTTTAGGACGGGCACCTATGGCGCGGCGTATGCCTATTTCCGTTGTGCGCTCCTTGACGGTTACCATCATGATATTCGATACGCCGATAGCTCCGGCAAACAGCGTCCCCAAACCTACCATCCAGATTAGAAAGCGCACTCCAATCATCAGGTTGTCCATCATGGAGAACATAGCTTCCGCATTCAGAAGCATGACGGCTTGTTTGTCATCGGGAGCAATGTAGTGCGCTGCTTTTACAAGACGTTCCACTTCGGGCTGCACGTCTTTCACTTTTACTCCCGGTTTCATGATGAAACATACTACATGCAGTTTCTTTCCGAGGTTGTAGGTCTGTTGCATGGTGGAAAAAGGCAATGTAATGGCTTCAGAGGCCTGCCCTTGTATATTGACATTGCCTTCGGATGAACACATTCCGATAACCCGGTAATAGATACCATTTACCCGGACATATTTGCCGCAGGGGTCTTCACCGGGTTTGAAGAGGCTTTCATAAACACGTTTGCCGATTACACACACTTTACGCGACTCTTTAATGTCGACATCATTGATGAAACGTCCATAGGTCATCTCTTGATGTTCTATCTGTTCATATTCGGGATACAAGCCTTTCACACTACAGTCGTACTTGTTGTCTCCGTAGACAGCCACTTGTCCCCATAAGGCAATGGAAGGCGTGGCAAGCGCCACACCGTCCACATTGCGTACACGGTCCACATCTTCCATCTCCAAATCCCACCATCGTCCTTTGCGAAAACCTTTATAAGCCTCGCTTGTCTTTTGTGCAGCGATAAAGCCCGAGTTGGTTGCAAATCCTTCGAACTGGGATTTTAGTTCTTCCTGCATGCCCTGGCCGCCACCGATAAGCGCCACCAGCATAAAGATACCCCAGAATACGCCGAACGCCGTAAGCAGGCTTCTCGTTTTGTTCCTTGTTATTGTGATGAGGATTTCCTCACACGTATCTATGTCTATTCTCATAATCTTTAATCTGCTCTAAGTGCTTCAATAGGACTGATACTTACCGCTTTCTTAGCCGGGAAGAGCCCAGCCAACGTACCCGCTATGATAAGGGTCAGGGTAGCTTGGATAGCAATACTGAGGTCTACGGTGGGATCGGAGAACATGGTCTGCTGGAACATGCCGGCATCCATCGTCTGGCTACCGAAAGCAGAGTTCATCCATTCCGTCACCCCGATGCCTGCCACCATACCGATATAACCGAATAGCGTAGTGATAGTCACGCTTTCCACAATAATCAGCCAAAGGATGGAGAAAGGTTTTGCTCCCAATGCCTTACGGATACCAAATTCCCGGGTACGTTCTTTCACGGTAATCAGCATTATGTTCGACACGCCGACAATCCCACTCAACAGTGTAAAGATACCGATAACCCAGATTGCAGTCCGGAGGATACCCATTGCATTCTGTGTCTGCAGATAGTTGGTGAAACGATTCCATATCCATATGGCGCTCTCATCCGTGGGGTCAAAGCGGTGATTGGTGGCAATAGCCTTGCGGTATTCTTTTTCAAAGGCTTCGTTACTTTCTATGCTGTGCAGGTTCTTGGTTGTAAAGATGATGTTATTCAGCTTGTCTCCTTTATTATAGATGGTCTGCAAGGTGGAGAAGGGGATATACGCTTCGTTTGCCTCGCGGTCTCCCTGGTCATTGTAGAGGCCTACTACTTGATAGGCCACTCCACTGGCATTGACAAATTGTCCGATGGGTTCAGTATGCGTTTTTCCGAAAAGGATATCTGCAGATTTCTTATGGAGGATGATGACTTTACGTCGGTCTTTCAGGTCGTTGTAGTTGATGAAACGTCCGTCCGCTGTTTTCACGGTTTCCACTTCGGTGTAGTTGGGATATACGCCCAGCAGAGAGATATTGATATATTCTTGTCCGAAGCTGACGTTTACATTACTTTGACGCACGGTGGCACCGGCACTGATGACATTTTCGGTGAATTGCTTCTCCGTGTCATCCATGTCCCGGTTGTCCAGTTGGACGCGGCGTCCTTCTTTCAGACCGTCGTATGACTTGGTGGTCCAGCCGGGGAAGATGCGGATAGAGTTCAAGGCACGCTCCGACGCATTTTGCTCGAAGGCATGTATGATACCGTTTCCGGCTCCGAGCAGCACGATGAGCATGAAGATTCCCCATGCCACGGCAAAGCCCGTCAGGAATGTACGCAGTTTGTTGCGTTTGATGGTTCCGTATATTTCTTGCCAAAGGTCTATCATTGATAATTAAAAATTAAGAATTAAAAATTAAAGGGGGAGGGGCTCTTCCTTTATTATTTCATGAGTCCGTCTTTTCCGAACGGGCTTGCATCGTGGTTCAGATTCGTCTCGATGCTACCTATGATACCGTCTTTGATATGGATAATCTTGTCCGTCTGGTTGGCAACACCGCTTTCGTGGGTCACGACTACGATGGTCATGCCCGTATCGTGCAGTTCCTTTAGAATCTGCATCACCTCTACGGAAGTCTTGCTGTCGAGCGCGCCGGTAGGTTCATCGGCAAGGATAATCTGCGGTTGGGTAATGAGGGCACGGGCGATGGCTACACGTTGTTTCTGTCCACCGGACATCTCATTTGGCATGTGGTGTGCCCACTCTTTCAGCCCCAGGCGGTCCAGATATTCCAGTGCCAGCGCATTACGTTTGCGGCGGCTCACTCCTTGATAAAAGAGAGGAAGCGCCACATTCTCCACTGCATTCTTGAAGGAAATGAGATTGAAGGACTGGAAGATGAAACCAATCATACGGTTGCGGTACTCGGCTGCCTTCGTTTCGCTGAGGTTCTTGATGAGGGTACCGTTCAGATAATATTCCCCCGTGTCGTAACTATCCAGAATACCCAGTATATTGAGTAAAGTGGACTTTCCCGAACCCGATGAGCCCATGATGGAAACAAATTCGCCTTTCTGAATGTCGAGGTTGATACCTTTGAGCACATGCAGCGGTGCTCCGTTGTTGTAGGTCTTGTTAATGTCTTTTAGTTGTATCACTGTTTTCCCTGTTTATTGCTTTACTCTTATTAATTTTCACTATTAGACGCAGCAATGCTACGAAAAGTTGCAAAAGTTGCAAACTTTTTTAAAAAAAGATTTTGCAGTGTCGTTTTTCTTTGTGATTTTTGTAACCATGAATGTGATTAACTAACCCTTTAAACAAAAGTAATATCATGAATTCAAACATGGAAAAGCCCTATGTAGTGGGCATTGACATAGGCGGAACAAACACCGTCTTTGGTATTGTAGACGCACGCGGAACTATTATTGCAAGCAGTTCCATCAAAACCGGAGCTTATGAGGACGTCAATGATTACGTAGACGAAGTTTGCAAGAATCTGTTGCCGCTCATTATTGCCAACGGTGGAGTAGACAAGATAAAAGGTATCGGTATCGGTGCTCCTAACGGAAACTATTACAGCGGTACTATTGAGTTTGCCCCGAACCTTCCCTGGAAGGGTGTAATTCCTTTGGCTGCCATGTTTGAAGAGCGCTTGGGTATCCCTACCGCTTTGACAAACGACGCCAATGCTGCCGGTATCGGTGAAATGACTTACGGTGCGGCTCGTGGTATGAAAGACTTTATCATGATAACTCTTGGCACCGGTGTAGGTAGCGGTATCGTTATTAACGGTCAGATGGTATATGGCCATGACGGTTTTGCCGGAGAGTTGGGACATACTATTATCCGTCGTGAAAACGGACGTCTCTGCGGATGCGGACGTCACGGCTGTCTGGAAACTTATTGTTCGGCTACGGGTGTGGCGCGTTCTGCACGTGAGTTCTTGACCAAGAGTACCGAACCGAGTTTGTTGCGCGACATTCCGGCAGAAAACATTACTTCCAAGGATGTGTATGATGCAGCGGTGAAGGGTGACAAGATTGCTCAAGACATCTTTGAGTTTACCGGAACCATCTTGGGTGAGGCTTTGGCTGACTTCATCGCTTTCTCCAGTCCGGAAGCTATCGTGTTGTTCGGTGGTCTGGCAAAAGCGGGAGACTATATCTTCAAGCCTATCCAGAAAGCTATTGACGACAATGTATTGAATATCTACAAAGGTAAGACCAAGTTGCTGGCTTCCGAGTTGAAGGACTCTGATGCTGCAGTGCTGGGTGCCAGTGCGTTGGGCTGGGAGCTGAGAGATATCAAGTAATCAATATTAGGGAAACTGATAAAGGAGGGGATATGTCAAAACTCCCCTTCTATCGAAGTCACCCTCGCTACACCTATCTGTGGCGAGGGTGATTTTTAGTTTATGAGAGTTTCGACACACCTTTTTTTCTTTGGTGGCACATATTCCTCAGCAATAAAGTTATGTCACAAGTTGCTTCCACACTTCCACCCATTCTCTGTATCCCTTTATTCATCGGGGTTGCGGATGCTGTGGAAGCAACTTGAAAAGGTGGAAGCAACTTTTGCTTCCACCTTAAATTTACGCCAAATAATCTATTAATGTCTTGTAGTACAATAAATTAATAGGATATGGGGCAATTTGCCAATATCGTGTAAACAAGCTATTGGTTTCCTGCAAACACGGTATTAACTTCGTAAAAGCCCGTGCGATAATAGGTGGAAGTCAGGTTTTTGGTATGGATAAGATAGGTATTCAGTATAGGCAAGCTATGCATATGAGAGCTGTTTAACGGCCGTGAGGCGTTCGCCTAACGGCCATAAAGCACCTTGTTGACGGTCGTTAGCAGAGCGTCTCACGGCCGTTGGGCGCTGATAAACTAACATATCAGCAAGAAGGAAGGCTTATGTGAAAGGAAAGGAGCGCAGGCTTACAATGTTTTGAATGAGGGAGTAGCAGTAGAGTATCGCATGGTGTGTATGCCTACTGTGTATATCACTAAAAAAGGGAAACTGACAATGTCGGTTTCCCTTTTTTATTTCGAAATAGGAGTCTGGAATTAACCGTTAACTCTTTTTTCTTTGATTCTTGCTTTCTTACCGGTAAGAGCGCGCAGGTAGTACAGTTTAGCGCGACGAACTTTACCCACCTTGTTCACTTCGATGCTGTCGATAGCCGGTGATTCAATCGGGAAAATACGTTCTACGCCTATGGTTCCTGACATCTTACGTACTGTAAAACGCTTCTTGTCTCCATGTCCGGCAATCTTGATAACAACACCACGGTACAGCTGTACACGTTCCTTGTTACCCTCGACAATACGATATGCTACTGTTACAGTGTCACCTGCCTTGAAGCTCGGGTGCTGTTTTCCGGTAGCAAATGCTTCTTCTGCAATTTTAATTAAATCCATTGTTTTTATTATTAAATTGTTTCATCGTTACAACGCAACATACCAGGCTTCTCTCTTGGTGTCCTGACAGCGATTGCGCGAAAGCGGTGCAAAGGAACGAATTATTTGCCAGATACACAAGTGCTTCAAGCTTTTTTTCGCCAGTTGGGATGATTTTTGAGCGTTTCATTCTGCTAAACGCAAGTCTAAATAATCGGTTAATTGTGTGGCTCAGTCGCAAAAGAAAAGTATATTTGTAGCAATTTAAAACTAAATGAATATGAAGAAACAAACTTTCAGTCTCCTTGCGGGGGCAGTGTTGGCGGTTGCGCTTCTATTGGTTTCCTGCCATTCTTCCTACGAAGTGACCAAGGTAGAGGGAGGCAGAATTCCCATGAACTCTGTCTGGGATGCCGAGCCGGATGCCGAAGCCGTGGCTCTGCTGGCGCCTTACAAGGCCCGGATGGACAGCGTTATGTATCATGTGGTGGGAACCGCAGAAATGTCGATGGACAGATTCCGGCCCGAAAGCCTTTTATCCAATCTGATTGCAGATGTACTGCGTGAGGCTGCGGTGGAAGTGCTGGGCAAACCGGCCGATATGGGGCTAATCAATATCGGTGGAATCCGGAACTCCCTGACGGAAGGAGACATCACTACCGAAAACATCTATGAGATATTGCCTTTTGAGAATTCGCTCTGTGTGCTGACGATGAAAGGCTCTGCCATGAAGCACTTGTTTGAAAACATTGCGGTGAGACTTGGTGAAGGGGTGAGTGGTATACAGTTGGAAATCAGCAAGGATGGCAAGCTGCTCCAGGCTTCCATTGCCGGCAAGCCGGTGGAGGATGACCGTGACTATACGGTTGCCACGATTGATTATCTGGCTGATGGAAACGATGGAATGACGGCTTTCCTGCAGGCGGATAAAAGGGAGTGCCCGGATGGGGCTACACTGCGTGGTCTGTTCATGAAGTATGTGGAGAAGCAGACGGCAGCCGGCAAGAAGGTGACTTCGCGCATGGAGGGAAGAGTGGTCGTTAAAGAGTAAGCATTAAAAAAACAGAAGTTCTATGAAACATATGTATTCCTTGGCAGCCCTGCTGCTTTTCATGCTCCCCGCATCGGCACAGCAAGAGGAGCGTGTCATTACTGAAGAACCCCTTTGCCTGGTGTCCGCCGATTCTGTATCGTCCGGCCAATCCGGAAAACAACTGTTTATCCTGCACACCAGCGATACGCACAGCCGTATAGAACCCATCAGCGCCGAGGCTGCCGACGAGTATGCCGGGATGGGCGGTGTGGTGCGCCGTGCCGGTTTTGTAAAGCAGTTTCGCGGCAAGCATCCGGATATGTTGCTGCTGGATTGCGGAGACATCTCGCAAGGCACCCCTTATTATAACTTTTTCAAAGGCGAGCTGGAGGTCAAGATGATGAACCTCATGGGCTATGATGCCATGACGATAGGTAATCATGAATTTGATTTCGGACTTGAGAATATGGCGGAATTGTTCCGTATGGCGGATTTTCCCGTGGTCTGTTCCAATTATGACGTGACGGGTACGGTACTCGAAGGGCTGGTGAAGCCTTATATCACCTTGGTGCGCGAAGGGGTGAAAATCGGAATCTTCGGCCTGGCCCCTAAGATGGAAGGGCTGGTGCAGGCGGATAAATGCATAGGCATTGTCTACAACGACCCGATAAAGGTGGCCCAAGAAATGACAGACTTTCTCAGGGAGAAGGAGAATTGCGAGGTTGTGATTTGCATGTCTCATTTGGGTATCCGCAGTGCAAATCCCGAAGGCGCTTCCGACGAGAACCTGGTAGGCAAGACGCGTGGCATTGATGTCATTTTGGGAGGACATTCGCATACTTTTATGGAAAAGCCTGCCGTTTATCTGAATGCGGACGGCAAGAGCGTTCCCGTGCTGCACACCGGAAAGAGTGGCATCTACGTAGGAGAAATGGTACTTACTTTAACTGAAAAATAGCATGATGAAAAGACTCACCCTCCTTTTATGGGTTGCAGGATTGTTTATATTGGGATTATCTTCACTTCACGCCCAGACGGGAGGCCCGTTTCTTCCTTCGGCTGCAGACAACCGGTGCCGGCAATGGGTGGACTCCGTGTTGTCAGGTCTGAATGTACACGAAAAAGTGGGGCAGCTCATCGTTGCCACCATTCCGGCCAGAGCAGACAAGGCCACGAAAAAGCAGATGCGCGAGCTGGTAAAGAAATACAAGGTCGGTGGCTTGCTGTTTTCCGAAGGTACTCCGGAAGAGCAGGCTATCTTGACCAATATGGCCCGGAAGGATGCCAAGATTCCCGTTATGGTTACTTTCGATGGAGAGTGGGGACTGTCAATGAGGCTGAAAGGCGCTCCGGACTATCCCCGTAATGCCGCCTTGGGATGTATCGAGGACAATGGCCTGATTGAAGAATATGGACGTGAGGTGGCCCGCCAGTTCCGCGAATTGGGGGTACACGTCAATTTTGCACCCGATGCGGATGTCAATACGAATCCGCTGAACCCGGTGATACACGTACGCTCCTTTGGCGAGAACCCGCAGCGGGTGGCGGAAAAGGTGGTGGCATACAGCCGTGGGCTCGAAAGCGGGGGCATACTTTCCGTTTGCAAGCATTTCCCCGGGCATGGCGATACGGATGTGGATTCTCATAAGGCGCTTCCCGCCTTGCACTACGACCGTGCACGCCTGGACAGTGTGGAACTTTATCCCTTCAAGGAAATGGTACGTGCCGGATTGGGGGGTGTCATGGTAGGCCATCTGCAAGTGCAGGCGCTGGACCCGGACGGGGTGACTCCTTCTTCCTTGTCGCGGAATGTGGTGACCGGGCTGTTGAAGGATGAACTCGGCTTTAAAGGGCTGGTGTTTACCGATGCCTTGGACATGAAGGGTGTGTCTGCCATTCCGCAGGTAACTACCAAAGCGCTGCTGGCGGGAAATGATATGGTGCTGGTACAGTTCAATACGAAGAATGCGGTGCAGGAGCTGGTAGATGCAGTGGAGTCGGGACAACTGAGTAAGGACGAACTTGATGCCAAGTGCCGCAAGGTATTGATGTACAAGTATATGCTTGGCTTGAGAAACCGCCAGCCGCAACTTCGGGTCAGCGGAATGAGCTATCGCATCAATACGGAGGAAGCGCAGGCGTTGGCTGCCAAGTTGCGCCGTTCGGCAGTGACTGTATTGAACAATTATTTCGATGTCCTCCCGCTGGCACCGGTGGAAGGTGATATTGCCGTGCTCAGCATCGGAGAGAAGGAGGCAGATGCTCCCTTTGTGGAAGCTATGAAAAAGAATGCAGGCATCAGCCATTTCCACTTGCCTTGGAATGCCGATGAGGCTCTCTGGCAGGAAGTGCAGGGGCAGTTGGCTGCTTTCCGTCGCGTGGTTATCAGCATCACCGGTTCGGCTTATGTCAGCGACCGTGATGTGGCCTTTCTGGAAGGCTTGAACCTGCGTGCTCCGCTGGTCTATACTTTTTTTACCTCTTACCGTACATTGCAACCTCTGATGCCCGCACTTGCCAAATCCAGCGCTGTGGTGCTGGCACATTCGGCAGAGACGGATTTGCAGCAATACGTGGCTGATGTTCTTTTTGCCAAAAAGCCGGCCAGTGGCAGAATGTCGATGAGTATCGGTAAACTGTTTCCAGCGGGAACGGGCTGTATGATTGAGCCGGGCATGAAACCGGGGAAGACTGTTCCGGAAGATTACGGCATGAAATCGTATGTGCTGCAAAGTATCGATGCCGTTGCCCGGAAGGGACTGGAAGCGGGAGCTTATCCCGGTTGCCGCGTGCTGGTGTGGAAAGACGGACTGCCGGTATATGACAAAGGCTTCGGAACCCACTCTGATAAGGATACCACTACTGTCCGTTCTTCGGACCTTTTTGATTTGGCTTCGCTGACCAAGACTACGGCTACGTTGCTTGCCGTCATGAAACTGTATGATGAGGGTAAGATAAAACTGGATGACAAGGTTTCCGCTTATCTGCCCTTCTTGCGCAATGGCAACAAGCGGAACATTACCATCCGCGAACTTTTGTTCCACGAATCGGGGCTTCCTCCCTATATCCGTTTCTACCTGGACATCATAGACCCGAATTCGGTGCACGGCCCGTACTCCCAGAGTTGGGTGGACGAGTGGCATCGTACGCAGGTAAGCGAGCATAGCTATTATTGTTCCGATTTTAAGTTCCGGAAAGGGATGGTGTCCGACAAGAATACACCGGTCTATACCCTGCACATGGCAGATGGCATGTGGCTGAACAAGAGTTTCAAGAATTCTATCCTTCAGCGGATAGCCAAGTGCGAGTTGGATGGTAAACGTTATGTTTACAGCGACCTTGGCTTCGTGTTGCTGCAGCAGGTGGTGGAGAAGGTGACGGAGCTGCCGATGGATTTGTACCTTGCCCGTGAGTTCTATGCCCCGATGGGATTGCAACGTACTATGTTTCTGCCTTTGACGAAGTTCACCAAAGCGGAAATCATGCCCACGGCATCCAATGACTTCCTGCGTCGCCAGGATATATGCGGATATGTGCATGACGAGACTGCTGCCTGCATGGGTGGGGTGTCCGGTAATGCAGGACTTTTCTCTACGGCCGAAGAGGTGGCAAAGGTTTATCAAATGTTGCTGAACGGCGGTGAATTCAATGGCAAGCGTTTCTTGAGTGAGGCAACCTGCCGTTTGTTTACGACGGAGAAATCTGCCATCAGCCGTCGCGGTCTGGGATTCGACAAGCCGGATGTATCCATTGTGAAGCGCAGCCCTTGTGCTCCTTCCGCTCCGGAAGCGGTATATGGACATACCGGATTTACCGGTACTTGTGCTTGGGTGGACCCGGAAAACAAGACGGTGTATGTATTCCTCAGCAACCGCTTGTGCCCCAATGTATGGAACACGAAACTGGGTGACATGAATATAAGAAGAGATATCCAGGAATTGATTTATAAAAGTATTATTCCGCAAATCCCCTAAAAACAATCTATCTATAAGGAATGAAGAGAATATACCTGCTTGCCATCACTATATTGTGTTGTCTTTGTCCGCTTCTGAAAGCGCAGCTTGGCCCGATGCCGTTTACTCCGGTGCCGCCGAACGACCCTTCGCTTGTACGTCTCTTGAACAGTGACGTGCGGTGCAGGCAGTGGGTGGATTCCGTCATGCAGCGTCTGACTCTGAAAGAACGCATCGGACAACTGTTCATCTATACGATTGCCCCCCGGCAGGACAAGGCCAACAAGGAACTGCTGCGTAAGGTGGTGGAGGACTATAAGGTAGGCGGTCTGTTATTCTCCGGCGGATTGATGCAGAACCAGGTGATGTTGACCAATGAGGCGCAGCGGATGGCGGAAGTTCCGCTGATGATTACCTTTGACGGTGAATGGGGACTGGCTATGCGCCTCCGCGGTACTCCGAACTTTCCGCGAAACATGGTGCTGGGCTGCATACAGAACGATACACTGATTTATGAATATGGGCGCGAAGTGGCCCGCCAATGCCGTGAACTGGGGGTGCAAGTGAATTTTGCTCCTGTAGCGGATGTGAATATCAATCCCAAGAATCCGGTTATCAATACCCGTTCCTTCGGTGAAAGTCCGTTCAATGTGGCGAACAAGGTTGTTGCCTACTCCAAAGGGTTGGAGGATGGTGGTGTACTTTCTGTCAGCAAGCACTTTCCGGGGCATGGGGATACGGATGTGGATTCTCATAAGGCGTTGCCCGTGCTGCCTTTTACCCGTGCCCGTCTGGACAGTATAGAGCTTTATCCTTTCAGAAAAGCCATTCGTGCCGGATTGGGAGGAATGATGGTGGGGCACTTGGAGGTGCCTACCATAGAGCCGCAAAAGGGGCTCCCGTCTTCGCTTTCGCGTAAGGTAGTTTCCGGTCTGTTGGTGAATGACCTCGGCTTTCAGGGGCTTGTCTTTACAGATGCCCTTGCCATGAAAGGGGTATCGGGCAATGAAAGCATCTGTTTGCAGGCGCTGAAAGCCGGCAATGATTTGCTGCTTGTCCCCCGGCGTATTAAGGAAGAAGTGGAGGCTGTGCTTGCCGCTGTGAAAAAAGGGGAGCTGACAGAGAAAGAGATAGAGGCGAAATGCCGTAAAGTACTGAAATATAAATATGCCCTTGGGTTGGAAAAGAAACCCCATGTACAGCTTTCAGGTTTGGGGACCCGCATCAATACTCCGAAAACGCGTGATTTGATGCGCCGGCTGAACTTGGCGGCCATCACTGTGCTGGATAACCGGGACGAGGTACTTCCGCTGGACCCTTCCATCGGTGAAGTTGCCGTGCTCAATGTGGGAGAAGCGCAGGAAATCCAGCCGTTCCTCAAGGAACTGTCGCAGTATACCCGTCCTGTGGAGTTCCGTTTGGGCAAGAATCTGCCGGAGGCTGACGGGAACCGTTTGAGAAATGCGCTGGCCAAGTACAAACGTATTCTGGTCTGTGTCACCGAACACCGTTTGACGCCCTATCAGAATTTCTTTGCAAAGTTCGCTCCTGACGTACCGGTGGTTTATCTGTTCTTTATTCCTGGCAAGCAGGTATTGCAGATAAAACAAGGGGACGCTGCTGCTGAAGCGGTGATTTTGGCACACTCCTCCAACGAGGAGGTACAGCGGCAGGTTGCCCGGATTGTTTATGGCAGCGCTTGTTCAGAGGGACGCTTGTCTGCCAGTATCGGTAGTCGGTTTGCTGCCGGTGCGGGAGTGACGCTGACTCCTCAAAGCGCCCCCCGCTTTGTACCCGAAGAGCATGGTATGAATTCCCGTCTGCTGGCTGAAATAGACAAGATAGCTGAAGAAGGCATTCGTGAAGGGGCTTACCCCGGCTGCCAGGTGGTGGTGCTGAAGGATGGTAGGGAGATGTATAATAAAGCTTTCGGTACCCACGTCTGGAACGAGGCCGGAAGCAAGGCGCTTCCCGTAAAGAAGACGGATGTATACGACATCGCTTCGCTGACAAAGACCACAGCCACGCTGCTTGCTGTGATGAAGTTGTACGATGGCGGACGCCTCAATCTTACAGACCGGGTGTCGGATTATCTGCCTTTCCTACAGGATACGGACAAGAAGAATATTACGGTACGCGAACTGCTGATGCATGAATCCGGTCTACCTTCTACCTTGCTATTCTATCAGGAAGCGATTGATGAAGAGAGCTACACCGGCACTTTGTTCAAGGCACGTCCCGATGCCCGGCATTCCGCACGCATCGGACGGCAGACTTGGGCGAACCCTAAGTTCCGCTTCCGTCAGGGACTGACGTCGAAGGTGCAGACACCGGAATATACGATGCAAGTGTCCGACAGCCTTTGGCTGAACCGTTCTTTCAAGCAGGAGTACTTGCAGAAGATTGTGGATACTCCGCTTAGAGATAAACGTTACCGTTATAGTTGTGTGGGCTTTATCTTGTTGCAGCAGTTGGTCGAGGCGCGCACCGGCATGTCTATGGACGAATATTTGGCCAAGGAATTCTATACTCCGATGGGATTGGAGCGTACGGGGTATCTTCCTCTGCGCTTCTTGAAGAAGGAAGATATTGTACCTTCATCAACAGATCCTTTCTTGCGTAAGACTACCTTGCAAGGATTTGTACATGATGAATCCGCAGCTTTTCAGGGTGGCGTTTCCGGTAATGCCGGGCTGTTCTCCACTGCCGAAGAAGTAGCAAAAGTCTATCAGATGTTGCTGAATGGGGGTGAACTGGACGGTAAACGCTATTTGAGCAAGGAGACCTGCAGGGTATTTACTACCACTGTCTCAAGGATAAGCCGCCGGGGGCTGGGATTTGATAAGCCCGACCGGCATAATCCCCAGAAGAGTCCCTGCGCAGAGTCTGCCCCTGCTTCTGTCTATGGTCATACCGGTTTCACGGGTACTTGCGCCTGGACAGACCCGGAGAACGGCTTGGTTTATGTCTTTTTGAGCAACCGCACCTATCCGGATGTGTGGAATAACAAGTTGATGAGGCTGGATATAAGGACGAGGATTCAGGAAGCTGTATATAAGGCGATGCTGGGAGGAAAAAAATAACTGGTAGAATTAAAAAGAGCCTCCCTTGCTCACGCAGGAAAGGCTCTTTTCTTCTTCAATTTTGAAACAATTAAATTCTATCTGTTAAGCTTTAAGTGTGTGTCTTATCAGAACGCAATACCTACGCGCAGACCGAAATTGCTCAAACCGTCTACGCTGTACGTAAAGAGGTCACCTTTGTTCGTACCGTAGCTGTAATAGGCTGCGAAATGCAAGCCCGGTCCATAAGCCCAAGGATACACATTGAAACCAATTTCAGGAGATACATAGAAACCCCATGTATCTTTGTTGGCTTCGAATACGTTGAAAGTTGACTTCAACTGTGCATATTCAGCACCCAGTTTTACACCGGCATACGGCTGGAATGCACCTCCACGGTTCCATACATAGCGGGAGGCCAGACCGAAAGGCAACTGGAATGCAGTGTGCTGCTGGTCGGTATTCAGACTGCCGCCTTCGCCTACGGGAAGTGTCTGGCGACCGAAATACTCATGGTTGCTATGGTAGTTCAAGAAAGCTCCCAATGCAAAATTGTCTGTCAGGAAGTAACCGCCTTCAAAATTCATACCCCAGCCGCTTGATTTGTCGGCGAAGTTGTTGCTGAGGGGAAAGTTATATTGCCAGTCGATATTGGCATAACCGTTATCGGTCATCTGTGCCTTCGTCGGTAGGGCGAAGACGAGAGCAAGAGCGGCAACCGCAAGTACTCTCAAGGAAAGATATTTTATTGTTTTCATACTTTGTTCTTGTTTTTTGGTTCAATGGCAACTTCCCAGTCCGGAAAGGATGCTGCCGTATTATTCTTGTTACCTTAATATTGGGTAACCCGTCATTTGTCACTTATAGCTCGTAGCTTGTCACTACTTGTTAGTCAGGTAAGTTGATTGAGTGAAAGCTTGGTTCACACCTTGCACGGCAAGTTTGGTATTGACAGAAGTAGAACCACTCAGCAAGCCGCTCATATAGCTGGTCCACAGAACAGGAAGTTTCTCGCTCTGGCCTTGCGGCGCCTCCAGATTCAACAATTCGCTGATAAAGGAACCGGTGCTGTAGGAATAGTTCACGGCATAGGGATAATACCATCCGCCCCAGTTGCCCCAGTAAGGAGCATCCCAGTAGCCTGGATAGTTCCACCACCATTCGGGACGTCCGTAGTCGGTGAAGTAATAGGTACTTCTGACATAGCTTACCTGCAAGCCAAGGTCGGCTTCTTCCCGGTCCTCCACACGGGTGTAGCCGCGGCTGTTCATGTTAGCAACATAAGCGCTGAGAATTTCCTGGGCATTCTCATCTTTCCAGTATTCGGCGTTTTCCTTATCACCGATAACCAGAATGCTGTCCGGCAAGTAATAAGTTTCGAAGGTTTTGAAATCCGCCTTCTTGTCATAGTTGGTATAAACCAGATAATTATTGTCCAGCTTATCCATGTCAGGGTCTTTTTCGCAAGATGCAAGCGTCACTGCAAAGACCGCTAATAATAGGGGAATAAATTTCTTCATACTTTTATAATTGTTTAGGTTTAATATAAATTCCTGCCCTATGGTACCTTAGGCTTTTGTGAGAAAAAACAAGATAGGATATAAAAGGTTCACGTAGAGGTATGTTAAAAGTGATAAAGGAATAGGGTGACAGCACTTTTAACGTAACTGTCACCCTATTGCACTTATCATGTCATTACTTTATCACCCTATCATCTTTTCCATATCCGTGCTGTCCATCCTCCTCCGGGTGCCATGTGTATGTTCAGCTTGTCTCCCGAGGTCACGGTGCGTACTTCTTTCTTGTAGTCGGTTGCTTCCCGGTCGGCATTGATGCCGTCGGAAAAGATTTCGGCTTCGTAACTTCCTTCTCCGAGGAAGGAAAGGTCGATGGTACAGTCGCGTGGTGTCCAGTCGGTCATGGAGGCGATGTACCAGACGTCTCCCTTGCGGCGTGCCAGTGTAAGGTATTCGCCTACTTCACCGTCCAGTGCCACGGTCTCGTCGAAAACGGTAGGCACTTTGGCAATGAAGTCCGTGCATTCCTGCTCCTTCATATATTTGCTGGGGCTGTCGGCAAGCATTTGCAGCGGGGCTTCGAAGAGGGTGTACATCGCCATCTGGTGGACGCGCGTACCCTGGCTCATCGGATGGTCGTTGACGGCACGGAAGGTTTCGCGGGTTGCGTTCATTGTGGCTCCCGGTGTGTAGTCCATCGGGCCTATAAGCATACGCAGGTAGGGAGCAGTCACGTCATAGCGTGGGAAGTTGTGGAGGGGGGCTCCGTTCACTATCGGTTCCCATTTGGCGTTCTCCAATCCCTTTACACCTTCAAAGTTCAGGACGTTGGGATAGGTGCGCTGTATACCGTATGGCTTGAGGCCATGCAGGTCCAATACCAGGCGGTGCTCGGCGGCGCAGGCTACAATGCGTTCTACAGACTGTACCAGTGGCTGGTCGTCACGGTCGAAGAAGTCTATCTTGAAGCCCTTGATACCCATCTGTGCATAGTGGCTGAATGTGGCTTCCGTATCTTTGGCAGAATTTCGCCAGCTTGCCCAGAGAATGATGCCGACGCCCTTCTGGTTTCCGTAGGCTACCAGTTCCTTTAAATCGATATCCGGATTCAGGTCTTTCAATAAGGATTCGTTTCCGCTCCAGCCGTCATCGATGATGATATATTCCAGGTTGTTGTCGGCGGCAAAGTCGATGAATGCCTTATAAGTCGGGGTGTTCATGCCGGCTTTGAAGTCTACGCCAGTCAAGTTGCAGGTGTTCCACCAGTCCCAAGCCACTTTGCCGGGTTTAATCCAGGAAATGTCTTTGATGCGGCAGGCGGGGGCAAGACGCTGTGCCATGTCATTGTCGGCAAGCTGCGTGTCCTTTTCGGTGACGAGCACCACACGCCAGGGGAGCTCCTGCTTGGCACAACGGGCGATGTAGTCTGCACGTTTTGTCGGTATCAGGTTCAGCCGGTTGTGTCCGCCGATTGTTTCTTCCAGCGGATAGGGGGCAAATGCTGCCTGCACTCCTTGACGTGTCTGGGGATTTGCAGTGAGGAACATGCCGGGATAGTTTTCCAATCCGGCTTCCATGATAACGGCTTTCTTTCCTCCGTCCAGGCAAACCATCAGTGGGGTGATGGAGAGTGAGTCGGTGTGCATTTTGGACAACGGGGCTTCGTCGTAGTAAGACTCGAAAGAGAAGCAATAGCGCTCACCGTTGCGGTTGTCGTTTATGTAAGGTACAAATGCCTGGTAATCCTTGTCGAAATTGAAGTCCGCAGTTTCGTTGAGGACGATAAACGGCTTGTTCTGTTCGGAAATGAAGCGATAGGCAGCGCCGTCATCGTATGCGCGGAACTGTACGCTGTAGCCTCCGCGGCATTTCAGTGTCAGCTGGTTGTAGACATCCTTCACACTTGCTTTTTTATAGAGGGGAGTGGGGAAGGAGGACTCCACGGACTTGCGTTCTGCACGGATTACTTTTACATTTTTACCGAAAGTTATTGCTTTCTTGGCTGATTTTTCATCTCTGCCTTGCAGGGCGATGGCAGAGGGTTGCAGCACCGTGGTTCCGTCGTGTGCTATCTGCCAGGTGAGGGCTTCTCCGGCATCTACCGTAACGGATAGTTTTCCGTTGGGTGATGCAAGTTGGTATTGCTGTGCACGGACCGTGCCCAAGCAAAGGAATAATAAACAAAAGGTTTGAATAAGGAGGCTTTTCATGTTGATTTATTTTTGAATGATTTTCTTTATCTTCTCCAGTTCCTCGGCAGAGAAGTCTGTATTTTCAGTCGCTTTCAAGTTATCTGCCAGTTGGGCAACGGAGCTCGCTCCGATGATGACGCTTGTCACCAGGTCGTCCTTCAACAGCCAGGCAAGTGACATCTCGGCAAGGGTTTGCCCGCGTGAGGCAGCAACTTCGTTGAGTGCCTTGATTTTTTGCAGCGTCTCGTCGGTCAGTGCTTCTTTCTTCAGGAAAGCCCCCTTTGCCATGCGCGAATCTTCGGGAATACCATTCAGGTAGCGGTTGGTCAGCAGGCCCTGCGCCAGCGGGGAGAAGGCGATGAAGCCGGTTCCGTTCCCTTTGGCTTGCTGCAGGATACCTTCTTCTTCCGGTTCGCGGTTGAAGAGATTGTATCTGCCTTGATAGAGCAGGCAGTGTACATCCCGTTCTTCCAGGTATTTGTAGGCAAACTCGGCCGCCTCTTTGGGATATTTGGAGATTCCTACATAGAGTGCTTTGCCTTGCCGTACGATATCAACCAGTGCTTGCAGGGTCTCTTCAAGCGGAGTATCCGGGTCGTAGCGGTGGGAGTAGAAGATGTCCACATACTCCAGGTTCATCCGTTTCAGACTTTGGTTGAGGCTGCTCATCAGGTACTTGCGTGAGCCCCACTCCCCGTAGGGGCCGGGCCACATGTCGTGTCCGGCCTTGGTGGAGATGAACAGTTCGTCCCGATAGGGCATGAAGGATTTCTTCATAATCATTCCGAAAGTCTCTTCGGCGGAACCGTAGGAAGGACCGTAATTGTTGGCGAGGTCGAAATGCGTGATTCCACGGTCGAAGGCATAGTGCGCCATGGCCTGGGAATTGGCAAATGTGTTCATGTCGCCGAAGTTGTGCCACAATCCGAGTGATATTTCCGGCAGCAGGATGCCGCTTTGCCCGCAACGGCGGAATTTCATGCCGTTGTCATAGCGTTCGGGCGCTGGAGAATAAATAGGGTTTATCATGATATTGTATTTTGTGGGTTATCCCATTATTACTTCTACTGTATGCGTGCCCGGCAGATGGTTCACCACATTGCCTTCTATCGGCTGGCCGTCTACTGTGACGGACTTGATGCCTTTGCACACACCATCGGGATTCTTCACGGTAATATGATATTCTGCCCCGCGGAACCTACGCTTCACGTTGAAGCCTTTCCAGCCTGCCGGGATACAAGGATTGATTTCCAGACCTTCATACGAAGGCTTGATGCCGAGTATGAATTGCGTGATGGCATACCACATCCAGGCAGCCGTTCCAGTCAGCCAGCTGTTCTTGCCTTCACCAGGGCGGGCGGCGTCCTTGCCGGCCACCATCTGGCAGCATACGTAAGGTTCTACTTTATGCAGGGCACTGTGCTCTTCGGTGTACGACGGGCATATCTTGCGGAAATACTCCCAGGAACGGTCACCCCGTCCCAGTACGGTTTCTCCGATGATGACCCACGGGTTGTTGTGGCAGAAGATACCTGCGTTCTCCTTGTAGCCGGCGGGATAGGTGGAGATTTCTCCATACTCCACAACATAGCGGGTGAAGGGTGGATTGTTGAGTACAATACCGTGCTCGCAGTCCAGGCGTTCCTTTACGGAGTCCAGCGCTTTTTTTACCATGCCTTCTTCCAGTCCGATGCCTGCCATGGTGCACCAGCCTTGCGATTCGATGAAGATTTGTCCTTCTTCGTTCTCTTTGGAGCCTACCTTGTGGCCGAAGTAATCGTAGGCGCGCAGATACCAGTCTCCGTCCCAGCCGTGTTTTTTTACGGCTTCCACCATATTGTCTATGTAGGTTTGCGCTCTGTTTGCTTCGTCGTCTTTACCCAGGCGGCGGCACAGCTCCACGTAGTCGCGTCCGCATACCACGAACAAGCCGGCAATCATCAGCGATTCTGCCTGGCTGCCTTCCGTCTGGTTTTCCGTGGTCTGGAAGGATTCATTCGGATCCCAGGAGAAGCAGTTCAGGTTCAGGCAGTCGTTCCAGTCGGCACGGCCGATGAGGGGCAACATGTGGGGGCCGAGGTTCTCGATGACGTGGTTGAAGGAGACGCGCAGGTGCTCGAACAGAGACACTTCCGAACCTTCTTTGTTGTCGAAGGGGACGGGCTCATCCAGGATACTGAAGTCTCCCGATTCCTTGATGTATGCCACCGTACCGAAGATAAGCCACATGGGGTCATCGTTGAAGCCGCCGCCGATGTCGTTGTTGCCGCGTTTGGTCAGCGGTTGGTATTGGTGGTAGCATCCTCCGTCGGGGAATTGGGTAGAAGCTATGTCGATGATTCGTTCGCGGGCTCGTTCCGGTATCTGATGCACGAAGCCCACGAGGTCCTGGTTGGAGTCGCGGAAACCCATTCCACGACCGATGCCGCTCTCGAAGAAAGAGGCGGAACGGGACATGTTGAAGGTAATCATGCACTGATACTGGTTCCAGATGTTCACCATGCGGTCCAGTTTTTCTTCGTCGGTCTTCACGACGTAGATGTCCAGCAGGCGGTCCCAGTAGGCTTTCAGTTCGGCAAAGGCAGCATCTACTTTGGCGGTAGTGTCGAAGGCCGAAATCATCGCCTTAGCCTTTACCTTATTTATAATAGGTGAAGAGGGTACACTCTGCTTGAACGCTTCATGCAGAGATTCTTCACGTTCCTCGAACTTTGCCTCCTGCTTGTTTTCCACATAGCCCAGCAGGAAGATGAAGTCGCGGCTTTCGCCGGGTTGCAGTTCTACTTCCAGATAGTGCGAGGCGATGGGACTCCAACCGTGGGCAATGCTGTTGCCCGGTCTGCCTTCTACTACCCGTTCCGGGTCGGCAAACTCGTTGTAGAGTCCCACGAATGTTTCGCGGTCGGTATCGAAACCGTCTACGGGTGTATTGACACTGTAGAAGGCGTAGTGATTGCGGCGTTCCTTGTATTCCGTCTTGTGGTAGATGACAGACCCGTCCACTTCCACCTCTCCCGTGGAGAAGTTACGCTGGAAGTTCTCCATGTCCGTAGCGGCATTCCACAAGCACCATTCGGCAAAGGAGAATAGTTTGAGTTTTCTCACTTTGGCAGAAGTATTCCGCAAGGTCAGCTTCTGCACCTCTCCCCAGGTCTTCAGTGGGACGAAGAAGAGCAGGCTGGCTTCGATGCCGTCTTTGGATCCGGTGATGCGGGTGTAGCTCATGCCGTGGCGACACTCGTAACTGTCGAGTGCAGTCTTGCAGGGCTTCCAGGTGGGAGACCATACGTTGCCGCCTTCATTGATGTAGAAGTAGCGTCCCCCGTTGTCCATCGGCACGTTGTTGTAGCGGTAGCGGGTGATGCGGCGGAACTTGGCGTCCTTGTAGAAGGAATAGCCTCCGGCAGTATTGGAGATGAGTGAGAAGAAATCTTCATTGCCCAGGTAGTTAATCCATGGCCAAGGTGTCTTGGGGTCGGTAATGACGTATTCGCGGTTGTCGTCATCGAAATATCCGAATCTTTTGTCTTGCATATTATTTCTTGTATTTAGTTTGATACATTCTTCATTAGTTGTGCCATCCGGCCATTTTCCCGGAAGCACGCTTCAAATTTAAAAACTTTTCTCCTATCACCCTTGTTTGCCCGGCGTGTTTTTTCCCCTCGGAAACATGAAGTACCGGAAAATGATACAAAAGTATCACCGCACGAATCTTTTTCGCTCTATCTTTGTAAACACATTTTATGATTAACCGATATGAAACACTTATTCGCATTTCTGTTCCTTCTTGGAATTACCTTTTCTCTTTCTGCCCAATCCGTCCGCGAACGTATTTTGCTGGACGACGGCTGGCAGTTTGCTTTTGGCAATGCTTCCTCACCGGAGAAAGACTTCGGCTGCGGAACGGAGTACTTCAACTATCTGACCAAGGCAGCCTCTATCCATAACGAGGGTCCTTACTCCCCCAAGTTCAATCCGGAGAAGTGGGGCGTGGACTGGAAGACGGTCAACCTTCCGCATGACTGGGTGGTTGATTTGCCTTATGCCAAAGAGGCGAGCCACAGTCATGGTTATAAAGCCGTCGGCTATAAATTCCCCGAAAACTCTGTGGGATGGTATCGGAAAAGTATCACTGTTCCGCAAGAGGACCTCGGCAAGCATCTTTATCTTCAGTTCGACGGTATCTTCCGTGATGCCCGTATCTGGATAAACGGTTTCTACCTGGGACACGAACCCAGCGGCTATGCCACGCAGGTATACGACATTACGGAATACCTGAATTACGGAGAAGAGAATCTTATCTGCGTCCGTGCGGATGCCACGCTCGAGGAGGGCTGGTTTTACGAGGGTGCGGGCATCTACCGCCATGTATGGCTGAACAAGACGGCGCCGTTGCATGTAGCTCCTTTCGGCGTATTTGTATCTTCCACGCTGGAAGCTCCTTTCGACAAGGCTGTGCTGGTGACCGAAGTGCAGATGAAGAATTCGGGAAAAGACCCCGTCTCCGGCAAAGTATGGTGCCGTCTGCTTGATGCCGACGGACAAGTGCAGATGGAGGACGAGGCGGAAGAGATAACCCTGCTGCCGCAAGAAACGCGTAGCGTAAAGGTGCGTACCAAAGTGCTGAATCCCCAGCTATGGAGTACAGAACATCCTTACCTTTATAAAATGGAAACCAGCGTCTGGCAAAACGGTAGGCAGGTGGACGTGGTGGCCACCCCGATTGGTATTCGCGACATCCGCTTCGATGCCGACAAGGGCTTCCTCCTGAACGGACAGCCTCTGAAACTGAAAGGTGTGAACATGCACCAAGACCACCCCGGAGTAGGTGCCGGCATTCCCGATGCCCTGCAAGTGTACCGACTGAAGGAACTGAAGAAGTTCGGCTGCAATGCCTGCCGTTCTTCCCATAACCCGATGACTCCCGAAATGCTCGATGCCTGCGACAGCCTCGGCATTCTTGTGATAGAGGAAAACCGTCTGACGGGCGTCAACGAGGAACATACCCGCCTGCTGAAACGTATGATAGACCGCGACCGCAACCATCCGTGCATCATCCTTTGGAGCGTAGGCAACGAGGAGTGGGGCATCGAGTGGAAAGAAAGCGGTACACGCATTGCTGCCACGATGCGCGAATATTGCCACCGTTTCGACCCTACGCGCCTCATGACCGTTGCTTCGAGCAGTGGCCCTGCCATCTTGATTCCCGCAGACGTGGCCGGTTATAACTACATCCTTCAGAACCCTGTGGAGCAGCACCGCAAGGATTATCCCGGTCGCCGGGCGCTCGGTTCGGAAGAGACCACGGGCTGTGGTACGCGCGGCATCTACTTTGATGCCCACGGCAAAGGCCACATGGTGGCGCACAACCGTAAACCGAACGGGCCTGACAGCCTGCTGAACTGCATCGAGCGTGGCTGGAAATTCTATGACGAACGCCCCTATCTGGCAGGTCTTTTCTATTGGACGGGTTTCGACTACCGCGGCGAGCCCAACCCCATGAAGTTCCCGGCTACGGGCTCACAATTCGGCATTCTGGACTACTGTGGCTTCCCCAAGGACGAAGCCTGGTATCTGAAGTCCTGGTGGACGAATGAGCCGGTGCTGCACATCCTTCCTCACTGGAATCTGCAAGGTCACGAAGGTGATAGCATCGACATTTGGGTATACAGCAACTGCGATGAAGTGGAACTGACTGTGAACGGCAAGAAACTGGATCGCAAACCGATGCCCCGAAACGGCCATCTTTCCTGGAAAGCCGTTTTCCAGCCCGGTGCAGTGAAGGCTGTAGGCTATAAGAACGGCAAAAAAATATTGGCCCGTACTGTGGAGACTACCGGTGCTCCTGCCCGTATCTCCCTGACGGCAGACCGTCCCGTCATTCAGGCAGACAATCGGGATGTGGCAGTGTGTAATATTGAGTTGCAGGACAAAAAGAAACGTTTTGTCCCCACTGCCTGCAACGACTTGACGATAACCGTTTCCGGTCCGGTACGCATCCTTGGGGTGGGGAATGGAGACCCCGCTTATCAGGCTACGGAACGTCCGGCCGACGCCGATGCCCGCACCTATCAGGTAAAGGCATTCAACGGACTTGCACAGGTGCTGTTGCAAAGTACCGGCGAAGCGGGAGAAGCCACACTGACGGTCGTTTCGGAAAACCTGCCGGAAACTTCCTGTGTCTTGAAGTTGCAGAAGTAAGCGGCTTATCATTTATATCATCCGGCGAAGCGGAGACCTTTCTCTTGTCTATGGGGCAAGAGAGGGATCTCCGCTTCTTTCTTCCTCAAACTATAGTGTGTAAGTGTACGAGATGCGCATCTCATACATCCTTACATTAGAGCCTGAGGGGGAGAAGAACGGAAGTTTTGCTTTTCCGGGTGGGACTTTCCCGGGTATCTGCTCATATATAACAATTATTACCTCTAAATGTAACAAATGGTACTGTTGTGGGATTAAAAAGAATGAGTATATTTGTGGCATGATATTTTTTTAACCAATGCCTATGGAAAACCAGAACTATATCATGAGGGAAATAACCCCTCTGTCGGAACGTGACTGTTTCTATATTGCCGATCGTCGCAAAACAGAATTTACCTACCCCATCCATTGTCACGCAGAGTATGAACTGAACTTCACGGAACATGCTTCCGGCGTACGTCGTGTGGTGGGCGATTCTGCCGAGATTATCGGTGATTATGACCTGGTGCTGATAACCGGTAAGGAGTTGGAGCATGTATGGGAGCAACATGAATGTACCTCCGGGGATATTCGGGAGATTACCATTCAGTTCTCTCCCGACTTGTTCTTCGGGAACGTTGTCAACAAGAACCAGTTCGACAGTATCCGTCGGATGCTGGAGCGTGCACAGTGCGGACTTAGTTTCCCCATGCAGGCCATCATGAAGGTGTACAACTGGCTGGATAAGCTGGCTTCCGAGGAGCAGGGCTTTTATGCCGTGATGAACTTTCTCCGTATCCTTTACGAACTTTCCCTCTATGACAATGCCCGGGTGTTGTCCAGTTCTTCGTTTGCCAAGATAGAGACTTTCTCTGACAGCCGCCGGGTACAGAAGGTGCAGAAATACATTTCCACCCATTATCAGGAGGATATCCGGTTGGCTTCATTGGCCGATATGGTGGGCATGACCCCGGTCTCTTTCAGCCGTTTCTTTCGCCTGCGCACCGGCAAGACGCTTTCCGACTACATTATTGATATCCGTCTGGGCTTTGCCACGCGTATGTTGGTAGATTCCACGCGTACCATTGCAGAGGTGTGCTATGACTGCGGCTTCAACAATCTGTCCAATTTCAATCGTATGTTCAAGCGGAAGAAGGGATGCTCGCCGAAGGAATTCCGTGAGAATTATCGGAAAAAGAAGCTGGTGATATGATAAAAAAGTATTGGTATTCTTCATTGAAAGTGCCTATTTTTGCACCAATGATTAATACTAATATCTGATATCATGAAAAGAGTTTTTTCCTTATTTTTATGTCTGCTGTGTGTATGTGCTGTGACGGCGCAGATACGCGGCAATGAAATCCGTGTAGTCGTTTCACCTGACCATAGCGATTGGGTGTATCGTCTGAATGAGAAGTGTACGTTTACCGTCCGGGTGCTGAAGGCACAGAACCTCTTGTCCGATGTCAAGATTGACTATGAACTGGGCCCCGAGATGTATCCTACTGAAGTAAAGAAAGACGTGGTGCTGAAAGATGGTACCTTGAAGTTGCAAGGCACGATGAAGACTGCAGGCTTCTTGCGTTGCAAGGTCAAGGCGCATGTGGACGGCCGGACTTATGAAGGGCTGGCTACATCGGCCTATGCTCCCGAGCAGCTGCAACCTGTGACGAAACTTCCTGCCGATTTTCGGGATTATTGGGCCAAGACCTTGGAAGAGGCGCGCAAGACTCCGTTGAATCCCCTTATGACGCTGCTTCCCGAACGCTGTACGGAAACGGATAATGTATATCAGGTCAGCTTCCAGACAAAAGCTTGGGGAGGACGTTTTTACGGTATTCTCAGTATTCCCAAGAAAGAAGGGAAGTATCCGGCTTTGCTGCGTGTGCCCGGTGCGGGTGTCCGCCCTTATGCGGGAGATACGTATACGGCTCCTGGAAAGGTGATTACATTGGAGGTGGGTATCCACGGCATTCCCGTCACGATGCAGCAGTCTGTATATGATGCGCTGGCAGGTGGGGCGCTGAGCAATTACTGGACGTTCGGCCGCGACAGCCGGGATGCTTCTTACTATAACCGTGTGGTGGTAGGCGCTTTGCGTGCTGTGGATTTTATCTGTTCGCTGCCGCAGTACAACGGGAAGGCGCTGGGCGTTACGGGCTCCAGCCAGGGCGGTGCCTTGTCTGTGATTACGGCGGCTCTTGATTCGCGCGTTACTTTCCTGGCGGCTGTTCATCCTGCCTTATGCGACCACGAAGCGTTCTTCAAGAAGCGCGCTTGCGGCTGGCCCCATTATTTCTATTATTACGGTGCTCCCGATGAAAAGCAGCTTGAAACGGTGCGCTATTATGATACGGCAAACTTTGCCCGCCTGCTGAATGTGCCCGGTTGGTTCAGTTGGGGGTATAACGATGAGGTCTGTCCTCCCACTTCCATGTATGCAGCCTACAATGTGATTTCTTCTCCGAAGGAACTGCATCCTTATCTGGAAACCGGGCATTACTGGTATCAGGAACAGTGGGATGAATGGCTGGACTGGATACGGAGACAACTTAATGTGCCAATGTGATTAATCACATTGGCACATTAATCTGATAATATAGTATCATTTTTTATGATATGAGCCGCGTATCTTTGTGTATCGCTTAAAAACTGATAATATGAAGAAACAATTCCTTTTGCTGACAGTACTTTTATTCCTTTTGGGGGCATGTGCCCCTAAGCCTGCGGAGCATTCGTTTATTAAGGTCAATGCCGATGGACAGTTCGTTCGCGACGGAAAACCCTATTATTTTGTAGGTGCCAATTTCTGGTACGGTGCCATTCTTGGTTCCGAAGGTGAAGGCGGCAATCGTGAACGGTTGCATAAGGAGCTGGACTTTCTGAAAAGTATTGGCATCAACAACCTGCGCGTATTGGTGGGTGCTGACGGTGAAAATGGCATAAAGACGCGGGTAGAGCCCTCTTTACAAGTGGCACCGGGCGTCTATAATGATACTATTTTAGCCGGATTGGATTATTTTATGAATGAACTGCGTGAACGTGATATGACAGCTGTCCTCTATTTGAACAATTCCTGGGAATGGAGCGGTGGCTATTCCGTTTACCTGCAATGGTCCGGACACGGTGATGTCGTGGTACCTGCCGTAGACGGATGGCCCGCCTATATGGAGTATGTCAAGCAGTTCCCCCAATCGGACAGCGCGAAGGCCTTGTTTGCCAATCATGTCAATTATATTGTTTCACGCACCAATAGGTATAATCAGATAAAATATGTGGATGACCCCACTATTATGTCTTGGCAGATTGGTAACGAGCCTCGCGCTTTCTCTGACGAGAACAAGGAACCGTTTGCCCGCTGGATGGCCGATGTGGCTGCACAAATCAAGTCACTTGACCCGAACCACATGGTGTCTTCCGGCAGTGAGGGCTCGTGGGGATGCGAAATGGATATGAATCTTTTCGAGAAGATTCATGCCGACCCCAACATCAATTATCTGAATATCCACATCTGGCCTTACAACTGGAGTTGGGTGAAGGCGGACAGCCTGAAGGAACTTCTTCCGCGTGCCAAGGAAAATACTAAGAAGTATATAGATGACCACATGGTCATTGCTCGGAAGTACAGCAAGCCGATTGTTTTGGAGGAGTTCGGTTTTCCCCGTGACGGTTTCAGCTTTTCCAAAGAGGCACCGACCACTGCCCGCGATGAATATTACCGTTATGTATTCGACCTCATCCGCCAGGACCGTGAGAGCGGCGGACTCTTTGCCGGATGCAACTTCTGGGCATGGGGTGGTTTTGCCGGACAAAATCCCGACCATGTATTCTGGGAAAAGGGAGATGACTATACCGGTGACCCGGCTCAAGAACAACAAGGACTGAACTCTGTCTTTGCCACAGACAGCACTATTGAAATAATTAAAGCGGAAAACCGGAAGCTGCAAAATTGAACCTATCCGTGCTTTTCCGTGTAATCCCTGCCTGAAAATTAGAATGTAAGCGTGTACAAAGCGTTTGTACCGTTATATAACCTCAAATCCGCAACTAAGCTCTTCAGCGTCCTTCTTGCGTCTAAACGTCCTCTC
>OBVX01000017.1_pt1 | contig 173929 bp, 138 predicted proteins | sample 1495161 | NCBI WGS metagenome assembly OBVX01 (sample SAMEA2580023, study PRJEB22360) | human gut metagenome | reverse complement strand
AGCTGAAAGTGGTGGCCCGCAAAGGTCGCCCAGAAACCCCCCGCCGCCATAAATGCAAATTTCACCCGTCTGCCCTTTGGCAACCTCGTTGCCAGACTGATCCAGAATCCTGATTTGCGCACCTAGTACAGGATGACCGATGGGATAGGTACCGTCCTCCAGCACAGTTCCACTATTACAACGGTAATAGGAGGCGCAGACCGTTGTCTCGGAGGGGCCGTAGGTGTTGTAAACCTCTGCTTTGTTCAGCAGGTGATCCACATAAACGCCCCGCAACACATCGCCGCCGCTGATAAGCAGCCGCAGAGAGGACGGAATGACAGACAGGTGGTTCATTTCTGCCAGCAGATACGGAAAGCCGCTGATCATAGTCACATGGTGGCGTTCCACAAAAGCCATCAACGCATGGATGTCGGCCTTATCCTCGTCAGCGGGGATGGCCAGAGCGGCACCATTCAGCAGACTGGTGAACACTTCCTCCACAAAGATGTCAAAAGAACAGACGGAATATTGCAGCATGACATCACCGGGGCCGGGATGGAACTCGTTGGCAAAGGCACGGACATAATGGCAAACATTGCGGTTGGTGACACAGACACCTTTGGGCCGCCCGGTGGTACCTGACGTATACAGCACATAGGCGGGGCGTTCCGGGTCTTCGATGGCATTGCGCTTCCAGGAGGGCGTCTCCACGCCGCAGATCTCACAATCTGTATAGCGGATGGGGAAACTGCTCAGTTTGGGCGCAAAGGCGTGTTCCGTCAGCACAAAATCCACCTGTGCCTCGGTCATCATGTCATGGATGCGCCCGGTGGGAAAATCCGGCTCGGCTGGGACATATCGGCCGCCGCATTTGAGTACCGCCAGAATCGAGGCAATCATCTCGGTTCGGTGACGCATGACGATGCCGATGCTGTGTACTTCCTGCGGAAAGCTGCACGTGATCATATCCACCATGTTGGACAGCTCTCCAAAAGTCATGGTGCGGTCGTTTTCAATGATAGCTGGGGCATTTTCATGTTCTTTAACTACTTTCTGAAAAAGCGAATAAATCGTATCCATCGTTTTATCTCCTTGTCGGTTTATCTATTTAATATCCAGTGAATGCCAGCCGCTGTGCGCTTGTTGCACGCCTGATAGTGGCTGCCACTGTTCAGTACGAAGGTGGTTTCGATGCCTTTCCCGTGGCACAGTGTTTCTATCTCCTGCGTATTCTGCTGCACAACGTTCAAAATCGGATTATCGGTGGAGCTCTCCTTGTCTCCGAGAGAAAAATACAGACAGTCAGGTTTGCGCTTCATCTCATGGGAGCACACATATTCCATGATGCCCTCAAACCAGAAGGAACCTGACATACTCGCTGCGCGGGCAAACACATCCGTTTGGTAGAGAGCGTAGAGGGCGAACAGCCCGGCCAGCGAGTAACCGGCGAGGCCCCGCCAGGCGGGCGCACCGGGAAGGAGCGCTTCCGCTTCCGGCATAATTTCATCCAGAAGCAGTTTCAGGTAATCATCCGCACCCCCGGTGCAGGGCGTATCGTGTTTAGAGATCGGCCCCATATACCACGGTGTCATGTCATGATCCCATTTCAGCTCACTGACCGCCACCAGACAGAAATCTGGGCAGCCGAGCGCCATCAGGTTTTTATACACACTGTTAACGGCATTGGAAAAGGTGTTGAGATAGATAACTGGGCTGCCCGGCTTTGCGCTTGGGTATATGTCCACTCTTTTTTGTTCTATGGTTAAAGAAGTCACTTTGTTGCCTCCTCTCTTGACGATTCATTGTATAAATATTGTACGGTATCCGAAAACGAAAGCAAGTACGCAGAAAGTTCGTACATAGTATCAAACTACTGACCAAGGCTATAAACAGGAGGAATCAAGATGGATCATATCATGACATATGAGGAATATCTGCGCGATGTCAAGAAGGGAATCGTCACCGATCTGGGCAACAGCCCGGTCACGCCGCTGCTTCTGATGCTTCAGGGAAAGTGGAAAACACAGATTACCATGACGATTTGGTTTGTGTTGCTTTCCGCTGGAATTAAAACGTCAGCCTTCTAGATATCAAAATTTCGAGGCTCAATCACACTCTCTATTTTCTCGCTGTCTACGCTTAGCAACTACCATTACTGGCAGTCACCCAAGACTCGCTACTGGCGGTTGGTTAGACCTTACCAGACAGGCATTCCACCTGCTAGACTACTCGCCCTTGTCTGGGCGCATAATTCCGATTTGTTAAATTCATATCCGCATTATAGCATAAAAATAACGACACTGTATATCACTTTCGTAACATACAATGCCGTTACTTTTATTTTCTTCGATACACCAAACAAAACATATTCCTGTATACGATAATATCATATACAGAGTTCGACTTGTTCAGCTTTAGTGGGGAAAATGTAAAGTGAACTCCGCCTTTTGGCATAGGAATTGTTTTGTTAAATTAAATAATGAAAAAGAAAATAGTCATTTTGATAGAACATATTAACTATAAATAATCAGAATTTGAATAGTGAACTTTTTACACTGAAATATGTACGATTCTAATAATGACATGAACTTATGGGAACGTATTGCGGATACTTTGTGAACTTTATCCTGATACAATGATTATGCTGATGAAAGAAGGCATAGATAACTGAATACAAGAAAGAGACGAAAGCCTCAGTAGTTAAGAAAAAACTACTGGGGCTTTTTTTCGTGCCTGAATTTTTCAGCCAATAACTGCGGGCGTATCCCGGCAGGATAAAGGCGGAGCAGGCATGATTCTAAATAGAGGTCCGCCTTCTGGATTTGAAACGAGCAACAAGATTTCAAATTCAGGAGGAACGGACATGTATATTGAACACCCATATTTTTATGAAGGAAAGTATTACGCAAATATTGATGGAGAAATGATCGAAGTTACAAAAGAAGTTGCGTATGCGATGAACAATTTTTACAGAAGCAGCAAGGCAAAAAAAGTTGAGATCAAGAACGAACTGGGTGAGGTCGTGGATAAGATGCTGCGGGAGGTACCTTACAGCGGTCAGTCCATTGATGGAGAAGTCTTCATGATTGAGGATTTTCCAGATCTGAACTGTGATGTGGAGCACTGTGTACTGACAAAAATGGAACAGCAGGATATTCACAAAGTGATCAATCAGCTGAACTCAGAGGAACGCATGATTATTTATGGCATTTTCTTTGAAAACAAGACACAGACACAGATGGCGGAGATTATGGGGATTTCCAGACAGATGCTGTCATACAAGCTGAAATCCACTCTTAATAAGATGCGTGAAATGTATATGAATAAATTTTTTTAAAAAATTTTTCAAAATCTTTTGCATCTGCCAAAGTCATTTGACTTTAGTAATTAGAGGAAGTTAAAGGACTTCCTAAAATGAACCATGATAACTGAATATTCAATAATAACTGATGTGACATTTCATACAGTGAGCACGAGGAAGATGCCGCTATAGGATTATAAGACAAAACAAAGATTTTAGTTCAGTCCGTAATGCTGCGAAAAAGCACTGACCGAAGCTAGCTGGCAGGCTGGTGATGCGATGACATATATGAGATGCGATACACTTGCAGACCCTGAGAAGTCTGTAACTGGTAAACCTATGAACTGCTGGAGCCTGGAAACGAGAGTTTCCGGGTTGTGGTCCGGAGCGTGCATCCGGGCAGGTTATTATTCCCTTCCTGCACATGCGGGAGTAACGATTCGGGGTATCGAGGATAAATAGAATCGAGCGAGCACTGTTTAATAATCAAATTGGCTATAGAGGTTATGCGGCAGAGCTTTCCTTATAGGAAAGAAACTCTGCCGTATTCCTGTGGAGCCAATATAGCGCTATGGATGCTTTACAAATAAAAATAACAGATTGGAGAGAGGACAAATGACAATCCGAAGAGGAGATATCTTATGGGCAGATCTCGGTATGTTCCCGACAACTTCGGTTCAGGGTGGAGTAAGACCGGTGATCGTAGTGAGCAATAATAAAGCCAATACATACAGTTCAGTCATAACGGTAGTTCCGCTGACATCAAGAATTTATAAGAAACGGTATTTGCCAACGCATGTATTTATCAGCAAATATGATATGACGGGAATCCGAAAAGGAAGCCTGGCACTGGCTGAACAGGTTATGAGCATTTCTACGAAATGTATTATTGAGAAATGCGGAAGAGTGAACAAGTGGAGCCTAGATCGGGTACTGAAAGCAGTACGGATTCAGATGGGAATGGAAGAGAAGACTACATAACTGTTACGAATATTTATTTTCGATAATGGTAACTATAGGAAAAGGAGGCGATGTCCATGACAACAGTTGAAAGATTAGAAGAGTTGAAAACAGTTGATATCAAAGAGATTGAACGAGATAGTTTGCCCAAGTACAAGGATTTGATTTCAGAGCTGGATAGCAGGAAAAGCAATAAGATGGAAGTGCTGCTTAATCACTCTGATAACCCATATGTATATGAAGATATGGGCTATGTCGTAAAAAGTGTTTTTAATGCAGCAGCTTCCCTTTCCTATATAGACTGTACAAAACAGCTTGTAGCAAAGAAAGCTGGATTGGCATAAGGGAATAACTGGAACAACAAAATTTCATATTCACACAGAAGACGAAGTGTGCTATAATGCTAACAGGACTAAATTTGAATAGAGCACTTCTATTTAAGGGTTCTGTTTTGGCAGAATCTTTGGATAGGAGTGTTTTTTATGCAAAAAAATATCTGGATAGCAGCCAAGTACCTTCGTCTTAGTATTGAGGACGGAGATAAGGCTGAAAGTGAATCTATTGTAAATCAGTCAATTTTGATTGATAACTATATGAAATCGACATCTGATATTACTATTGTTGAGACATTTAAAGATGATGGTTTTTCAGGTACTGATTTTAAGCGTCCTGGTTTTCAGGCAATGCTCAAGGCAATCGAAAATAAGGAAATCAACTGTATCATTGTAAAAGACTTGTCTCGATTCGGTAGAGAGCATATAGATGTTGATCGGTATATTCAAAAAGTATTTCCACAACTGGGAGTACGATTTATAGCAATCAATGATAATTATGATTCTGAAACAGCAAACATTACCGATACGCATCTTGTATTACCGGTGAAATCCTTTGTTAATGACACGTATTGCAGACAGAATTCTCAAAAAGTAAGAAGCCACTTGAGTGCAAAAAGAAATATTGGAGAATATGTGGGAAATTACGTGTCATATGGATATAAAAAGTGTGATGCTGATAAAAGTCAGATAGAAACTGATCCGGTTGCTGCAAAGCATGTAAGAGATATTTTTAACTGGAAGATGGAGGGCATGAGCAATCAGCTGATTGCAGATAAACTGAATGAACTGGGAGTTCTTGCACCGGCTGATTACAAACGTGCGACCGGAGTAAACTTCAAATCGTCATTTCAGACACATCTGACATCCAGGTGGTCAGCAGTAGCAATTATCCGTATCTTAAAGAATCCAATCTACTATGGAGTGCTTCAACAGGGAAAATCCCAAAGAATTAACTATAAAGTTAAGGTGCAGAGGGCATTACCAAAGGAAGAATGGGTGATTTTTGAAAATCATCATGAAGGTATCGTTACAAAAGAAGAATATGAAACAGTTCAGATGTTGCTTGCGAAGGATACCAGGATAGCACCCGGAGAAAACAGACTTTATTTGTTTGGTGGGTTATTATCCTGTGGAGACTGTGGAAGTAATCTGATCCGGCGAACTAACAGTTATAAAGGAGAAAAGACAGTTTTTTATATCTGTTCTTCTTACAATAAAAAGAAGGATCAATGTTCCAGACATAGTATCAGAGAAGATGTGCTGATTCAGCTGGTAATGGATTCTTTGAAAATATACAGTAAGATGACGGATGCCATACGGAGTGCAATGGAGTATTTGAAAGAGAATTCTTTGGATACACAGACATTGATACAGCATGATGACCAGATACTTGAGTTACGAAACAAAGTCAATAAATATTATAAGTTGTTACATTCATTATCGGGAAATCTTGCGTCAGGAGTTATTTCTAGGGATGATTACGCTTTGCTTAGAGAACGGTATCAGACAGAAATTAAAAGTCTGGAAAGCAATATTGAAAAGCAGGAAGAGTATATGGAAGATCTCCTTGAAAATAAACTGCTGTGCGAAGAATGGGTAAACACATTTCTTGAGAAACCGTCGCTGGGAGATCTTGACAGAGATATGCTTCTTCAGTATGTGGAAAAAATAAATGTCTTTGAAGGAAAAAAAATAGAGATTGTTTACCGATTCCAAGATGAGTTGGTAACAGCTGCAAGACTGGCAGAACAGATTGGAAAAACAAAACAGGAGGTGGCTGTATAATGGCAAGAACAAGAAATCGCCAGATGAAACAAGCTGAAGCATTTGTGCAGGCATCACCGAAGAAGATCTGGAAAGCCGGTATTTATACCAGAATATCTGTAGATATCAATGGTGAGAAGAGAGAATCGCTGGAGACACAGAAACTGATCGCTCTTTCTTACGCAGAATCTCATCCGGATATTGAAGTTGTAAAGTTTTATAAGGATGACGGTATATCAGGTACGAAATTTGATCGAGATGACTTTGTGAGAATGCTTGGTGACATCAAAACAAAAGAAATAAATACGGTCATAGTAAAGGATTTATCACGATTTGGTCGAGATTTGGAAGAAGTATCAAAATATCTGGAAAAAATATTTCCATTTATGCAAGTGCGCTTTATATCAGTCAATGATAACTATGACAGTATCAGTCCAGAATGTGACAATCAGATGCTGGGAATCATGATATCGAATCTGGCAAATGATATGTATGCAAAAGATGCATCTGTAAAAATGACAAGTGCCATGAAAATTAAGATGGAGTCAGGTGAATATTGTGGTGGAGATGCTCCTTATGGGTATAAGAGAGCTAGAGATGAAAAAGGAAAATCTACTACTGTTCCTGATCCTTTAACTGCACCGTATGTAGTAGAAATATTTGAAAAACTTGCTGCAGGGCAGTCATATTTGAAAATTTCGAGAGAGTTTAATACCATGCTGCTGGCTTCGCCAAGGGTATACGCAAGAACTGGGAAGTTATTCTTGGATAGAATTGACGAAACGGATATGCATTGGCAATCATCTGTAATTAAACAGATTGCGGAAAATAGGCACTATTTGGGAAATACTTATTCACATAAAACAAGAACTTCACTTCTTACAAAAGAAAAAAATGTAATGTTGGATAAAGAAGAATGGATTGAACATGTGAATACCCATAAGGCTATAGTGAGTGCTGAATTATTTGAAAAAGTACAAAATGTAATCAAATTAAAGCAGGAGAAAGCATTGCCCAAAAAAGATTTATCGAATATGCAGACTCATGGAAAACAGGATAATAAGTATGTTGGATTGATATACTGTGGTGACTGTGGCGCTAATATGGTTCGGAGATACTATTACAGCGAAAAGAATGGTGTTTTGTATTACAATTACTATTTCATTTGTGGTAATTATGCAAAAATTTCCAAGGAAAAATATAACTGTAATCGCTGGAAAGAAGAAGTAATTGATGAACTGGTGTATCGGGCACTCATCATGCAGCTAAAAACAGTATGTGAATTAAAAACGCAACTGAAACGCTTTAATGGTGAATATTTTGAAACATTCCAAAAATATTTGAACAGGGAACAGAGTAAAATTGTTCAGCTCAATAAAAGGAACGAAGCAAGACGATTTGAATTATATGAGCAATATGTTTCGGGCGAGATTGATACGGATGCATATAATCGTATGACAGAAAGAATAACCGTGGTCGAAAAAGACCTGGTTACAAGACAGAAAGAAATTGAGAAGAGTAGAAAAATTACAGAAAAATTGTGTAAAAAGAACTTCTCGTGGCTTGCTGAATTCAGTAAAGGAAAGAATTTGGAATTCCTTACAAAAGATGTTGTCCGTTCTTATATAAAGAAAATCTCTTTATATGAAGACAAACGTATAGAGATCGAATTTAAATTTCAAGATGAAATACAGGCGTTATCAGAAATTTTAGAGGAGGGGGTGATCAGATGTCAGATGGTAAATGCATAGTAAAGTATTTAAGATTGTCGCTGGAAGATGAGGATATGCTGGATGAATCCAATAGTATTACCAATCAGAGAATTGTGATTGGGCAATACATAGCCAGTAAAAATGAGTTCAAAAATACGGAAGTGTTAGAATTCAAAGATGATGGCTATAGTGGAACGAATTTCGATCGCCCAGGATTCCAAAGTATGATGGAATTAGTAAGAGATGGAAAAGTCAGCACAATTATAGTGAAAGACCTTTCTCGATTCGGCAGGAATCATATAGAGGTTGACACATATCTGGAACAAATTTTTCCATTTATGAATGTGAGATTCATAGCGATCAATGATAATGTTGATAGTATGAAATATGAATCTGGTATGCCGGGAATAGATGTTGGTTTCAGAAATATTATTAACGAACATCATAGCATTGATACTTCCGTTAAAGTAAAAAGAACTTTGATACAGCGTCAGAAAGCTGGAAAATATATGGGAGCGAGAGCACCGTATGGATATTTGAAGCCTGATGAAGATGTGACCAGCCTCGTGATTAATCCGGAGACAGCGCCTGTTGTGAAGATGATATTTCAGAAATATCTTAATGGAATGAATATTACTCAGCTGGCACGTTACCTGAATGAGCAGAAAATTATGAGTCCAGGTCAATATAAAAGAGAAGTTCTGAAAACTGGTGTGAAGAAAACAACAGAAAAATATATCTGGTATCCAGTAACTGTAAGACTGATACTGATGACAGAAACGTATACGGGAACTACGATTGGCGGCAAGTGGAAAGTTGCTTCGGTAGGAAGTAATAAGCATTTGAAAACAAAAGAAGAAGACTGGATTGTGGTTGAGGGTACGCATGAAGCGATTGTTTCTAAAGAGGTGTTTGATGCTGTACAGGAAAAGTTGGAATTAAATTCCAGAAAGAGGAGCAAAACCCACAATAATAATTATCCGCTGAAAGGATTGGTAAAATGTGGGGGATGCGGTCAGAATCTACAGCATGTAACCAGATGCAATCCGCACTTTAAGTGCCCAAGGAAATTTAATGCGGCAAATCAAGATTGTGTAACAGACAATTTATATGATGACGAGTTCAATGAGATGATTTTCAGGGCAATAAAGCTGTTTGCAAAGATCAGTGATGATGCTGAACCGGTACTCGAATTACAGAAAGCAGAATTAAAATCAAAAGTGAATGGAGCTGCAAAAAAGATTCGGGATGCCAAAGACAGTATTAGCAGATACAAGCACCAGAAGACTGAACTATATATGCGATATGCAATGGAAGAAATCTCAGAAGAAGAGTTCACCAGAAAAAATGACAAGCTGGATAAACAAATTGAGAAAGAAACCTTAGCGATAGCGCAAATGGAGACAGAACAGAGTGAAGCGGCTGAACGTTTATTTGAACTTCCGCCCGATGGCAGACAGTGCCTGACAGACCTGATCGAAGGAAATAAGCAATTAACCAGAGAGATAGCAGTAACTTTTATTCGTGGTATCAAGGTATATAATGATAAGCGAATAGAAATTGAATGGAATTTTGCTGATGAGCTGGTGAAGTATGTAGAGCAGGTGCAGAAAATCTGCAGTTGAAGTGATGATGGACAAATTACAAAAATTTTGTGTCATTAGCTTGACACAAGGGGGACGTCACGCTGACAATACGGTGGATTTACAGGAATTCATGATTATGCCGACGGGAGCGGAAAATATGGAGCAGGCGATTCGAATGTGTGCGGAAGTATACCAGTTTCTCAGAATTATCCTGAAACAAAAAGGTCTGTCAACAGCAGTCGGAGATGAGGGAGGTTTCGCACCGGATCTTTCCGATTCAGAAAGCGTCCTGGAAGTGATTCTGGAAGCAGTAAAAAAGGCAGGGTATGAACCCGGAAAGGATATCAGCATTGCAATTGATGCTGCGGCAAGTGAACTGTACGATGAAGAAAGAGGCGTTTATGTTTTCCCCGGAGAAGGAAAAATGAAAGGGGAAGAAGTTCTCAGGGATTCCGGCGAGATGATAGAATATTATGAAAAACTTGCAGAGAAGTTCCCGATTGTTTCCATTGAAGATGGACTTGAGGAAGATGACTGGGAAGGCTGGAAACAGATGACAAAAAGACTGGGAGACAAAATACAGCTCGTAGGTGATGATCTGTTTGTCACGAATATCAAACGTCTTGCATGTGGTATCAAACTGGGAGCGGCAAATGCCATTCTGATAAAATTAAACCAGATAGGAACACTTTCAGAAGCATTGGATGCAGTGGAAATGGCACAGAAAGCGGGATACAGGACAGTAATTTCTCACAGATCAGGAGAATCGGAAGATTCATTTATCGCAGATCTGGCAGTTGCCACAGGTGCCGGCCAGATTAAGACAGGTGCACCCTGCCGTTCGGACCGAAATGCCAAATATAATCAGCTTCTTCGTATCCATGAGGCATTGGGAGAACTGGCAGTGTATGAAAATCCTTTTAAAGAAAATGAAAAAAATTGTTAAGAAACCTGACAAAAACTCTGAATTGTGGTTGAAATCCCCATCCGGCTATGTTACAATGAAACTCAGTTGATTAGGAGGTGTAACGAAGTGCAGATTATTAAGATCATTCTGAGTGTCATTTTCATAATAGATTGCATCGCTCTTACAGTAGTAGTTCTTATGCAGGAAGGTAAGCAGCAGGGACTTGGTGCTATCGCCGGAGCAGCAGAAACATACTGGGGTAAGAACAAAGGTCGTTCCATGGAGGGCGGACTTGTTAAGGCAACCACTATTATGGGAATTTTATTTTTTGTAATTTCTGTAGCATTAAATATGCTTGGTTAATCAGAAAAGAAATTTGAAACACTCTTGTTATGTGCAAGAGTGTTTTTTGTGTCATAAAGAGCTGAATCAGATAAAAGTCCTCTGCGGAGGCTGTGAGGAGTAATATGAGTAAAAAAGATATGGACAGAAGAAAAAAGTTTATCCTGGAACTGATGGGAGATCCTATTTATCAGCCAATGAGACTCCGCGAGATTTCTTCTCTTCTGAGACTTTCAAAAGAAGAGAAAAGAGAGCTGTATGATGTTCTGGACGAACTTTGCGAGGAAGGAAAGGTATCTGTAGACCGCAAGGGCAGATATGAAAAGGTCAAAGGAAAATGGAAAAAGAAAAAAGATGACCGTTATTACGATGACCGAAGAGAAGAATACGGATCAGAGTATGGCAGAAAGAAGAAAGATAAAAATAAAAAAGATAAAAATAAAAAAGAGCAGCCGGAGGGAATCCAGGCTGAGGGAACCTTCATCGGACATCCCAAAGGTTTCGGCTTCGTAGAAATTGAAGGGCAGGATGAGGATATCTTTATTCCTGAAAGTGATACAGGAACAGCTATGCATCAGGATAAAGTAAGGATCATCATCAGAAATGACAAAAAAGAGGGAAAACGCCAGGAAGGCGTAGTTGTGAAGGTTCTGGAGCGTGGTATGCCTGAAATTGTAGGAACTTATCAGTTAAATCGGGATTTCGGTTTTGTGATCAGTGATAATCCGAAATTTTCCAAAGATATCTTCATTCCGAGAAAAGAAGCGGCAGGAATAAAAAATGGTGATAAAGTAATCGTGGTGATTACAGATTATGGCTCCGGAAATAAGAATCCTGAAGGAAAAATTAAGGAGAATCTGGGAAATATCCGAACACCGGGTACAGATATCCTGGCAATCGTCAAGAGCTTCGGAATCCCAAGTGAATTTCCTGAGAAAGTAATGAAGCAGGCTCAGCGTGTTCCGGATCATGTGCTGGATGCAGACAGAGATGGAAGACTGGATCTGAGACATCTGCAGACAGTCACTATTGATGGCGAAGATGCCAAAGACCTGGATGATGCGATTTCCCTGACAAAAGAGGGGGACATTTACCATCTGGGAGTCCATATCGCAGATGTAAGCAACTATGTACAGTACAACAGTGCTCTGGACAGGGAAGCACTGAAACGTGGAACCAGTGTTTATCTGGCAGACCGCGTTGTGCCAATGTTGCCGGAACGTCTTTCCAATGGAATCTGTTCTCTGAATCAGGGAGAGGACAGACTGGCGTTGAGCTGCCTGATGGACATTAACGAAAAGGGTAAGGTAGTTTCCCATCAGATCGCGGAAACAGTGATTAACGTAAATGAGAGAATGTGCTATACTGATGTAAAGAATATTCTTGAGGACACAGACGAAGAAGCAAAGAAACGGTATGAGGCACTTATCCCGATGTTCTTTATGATGAAAGAACTGTCCGGAATCTTACGAAACAGCCGTCATCACAGGGGTTCCATTGACTTTGATTTTCCGGAGAGCAAGATTATTCTTAATGCAGCAGGAAAAGCAATCGATGTTAAGCCATATGAAGCAAATGTGGCAACCAAAATCATTGAAGATTTCATGCTGATGGCAAATGAGACTGTGGCACAGGAATACTGCACAGAAGAGATTCCGTTTGTATACAGAACCCATGATAATCCGGATCCGGAGAAAGTGGAGAGTCTTCTGACATTACTTCACAATCAGGGTGTGAAGATTCAGAAAGCAAAAGAAGAGATCACTCCAAAAGAAATTCAGCAAATCATCGAAAGTATCGAAGGGCTTCCGAATGAAGCAATGATCAGCCGTCTGGTGCTGCGTTCCATGAAACAGGCGAAATATACAACAGAATGCAGCGGTCACTTTGGACTGGCAGCAAAATATTACTGCCATTTTACATCTCCGATCAGAAGATACCCTGATCTGCAGATCCACAGGATCATTAAGGATAACTTACGAGGCAGACTGATGCGTGAAGGCAGAACCGAACACTATGCTGAAATCCTTGATGAAGTTGCGAGACAGTCCAGTGTATGTGAACGCCGTGCAGATGAGGCAGAACGTGAATCAGACAAGCTGAAGAAAGCAGAATATATGTCCTACCATCTGGGAGAGGAATTCGAGGGAATTATCTCAGGCGTTACCGGATGGGGGCTTTACGTAGAACTTCCAAATACAGTAGAAGGTCTGGTACATGTCAACACTCTGCGGGATGACTACTATATCTTCGACCAGGAAACCTACGAACTCCGCGGAGAGATGACAAAGAAAGTCTACAAATTGGGAGATAAAGTCTGTGTCCGTGTGGCTGATGCAGATAAAATGCTCAAAACAGTAGATTTTGAGCTGGTTGCTGATATCTGGAATGATGAAGAAGAGAATTAAATAAAAATGGCTTGGAGGATATTATGGCAAAGAAAAAAGGAATGAAGCTGATTGCCAATAATAAAAAGGCATTTCATGATTATTTTATAGAAGATACTTATGAAGCCGGTATTGCCCTTGCAGGAACAGAAGTAAAATCCCTGCGTATGGGCAAATGCAGCATCAAGGAATCCTTTATCCGTGTAGAGAACGGAGAGGTTTACATCTACGGAATGCATATCAGCCCTTATGAAAAAGGCAATATTTTCAACAAAGACCCGTTGAGAATCCGTAAGCTTCTGCTTCACAGATATGAGATCAATAAGATTGAAGCAAAGCTCAAAGAAAAAGGGTTAACTTTAGTACCTCTGAAAGTTTATTTCAAAGACAGTCTGGTAAAAGTGGAAATTGGAATGGCTCGAGGCAAGAAACTTTATGACAAGAGACAGGATATCGCAAAGAAAGACCAGAGAAGAGAAGCAGAGCGTGAATTTAAGGTTAAGAATCTATATTGATAATATTACTAAATCCTTTGGCTCAAAATTGTGAAATGTTATGAAAAAATTAATGGATATTGCAAAAATATTCGAAAATTCTTATAATCTATCATATAGATAAAAAAATAACAATTCATTTTCAGGCAGATGAGCTGAAAGGAGTGGTGCCCTATGAAAACAATCACGATCAGCAGACAGTATGGAAGCGGTGGAAGATATATTGCAGCTTTGCTTTCAGAAAAAATGGGAGTTCCCTGTTACGACAGTAAATTTTTGCCGAAGGAAGCAGAGAGGCATGGAATCAGTCAGGAAATCATCAATGAATTTAAAGGCAAGACCAGTCTTCTTTATGCAATCGGAGTAATGATGTCAGAAGAATCGCAGGATAAAAAACGCCTGACGATTCCGGAGAAGATGTTTCATGCGCAGAAAGAGACAGTGAAGCGCCTGGCACAGGAAGGTCCATGCATTTTTGTGGGAAGATGTGCAGACCAGATTCTGAAGGATGATAATCAGCTGCTTCGCGTGTATATTTATGCATCTGATATGGAAGACCGTATTAAACGGATTAAGAAAAATAAGCATATTTCTCAGGAGGAAGCACTTGACAGGATTGCATATAAAGACCGTCAGAGAAGAGATTATTATAACTTTTATACAGGACATGAATGGGGAAAAATGGAAAATTATGATATCTGCCTGAATACTTCGGTTTTATCAGAGGAAGAATGCGTGGAACTTCTGATGAAGCTGGCAGAATAGAAATATATTAAATATGACCACAAAGAGATGAGAAAGGACTGCCAGAGCAACATGGTAGTCCTTTCGTTACTGTTCACTGGTAATATTCCGCGAGGTGTTTTTTGCGAGTGAAAGTCACAGTAACATCCTTTCTGGTGAGTATCCGCTGATTACAGTGAGCGTTTCCTTTTGTGCAATAATATGAAGTAGGAAAAATGTGATTTTTTCATAAGAATGCGTCCGCAGGCAGAGATTTTAAAAATCTGAAAGTCTTAAAATTGTATGAAATCGGCAGAGGCTTAGTTGACAAGTTTTCGATACTCTGCAATAATAGGGAATTGAAAAAATGACATTGTTAAAAAGAAAAAAGATATTCCATATAGCAGGAGGGAATATATTATGAAGAAACGTTATTTAATACTGGCAGGTCTGTTAGTAATGACAGTGGCAGCTGCCGGATGTGGTAAGAAAAAGACAACAGAGACAGCACCTGTAGAGGTAACAGCTACTCCGACTCCTGAAGTAACCAAGGCAGTCGATATGGTGGATATGCAGCAGACAGCAGATGAAGATATAAAGAACATAATGGGAGAAAAAACTTCCACAGCATCTAAGATTGTATTTGTAAATAATACAGGGGATGCCATCCAATCACTCTATATCCGGACTCATGTGGATGAAGACAGTGAGGATTATGATGCAGATGAGGATGCAGATGAGGATGGAGGATGGGGAGATGATCTTATCAATGGAATGTTTACTCTGACAGATAAGGACAAGGCACTGTATTATATGCAGACTGCAAATACACAGACATCAGGTACACAGACAACATCCAACAAGAGTACAGCTTCCTATGATATCCGTATTGCATATACTGATGAGGACAAGAATGAATGCTTTTTCCGCGATATTCCGCTTGGAACAATTTCGAAGATTACATTATGCATGGACGGCACAGACGATGATGCAATCCCATATGCAAAATATCTGACAGGTACATCAACAAAAGAAGTATCCACGCTTGATGCGGTAAAGAAACGTCTTGGCATTATAGATGACAGTGAGTCAGAATCAGATTCCACAGACGACAGTGATCAGAATTCTGCAGATAATTCTGATTCTGCAGATAATAATAACAGTGGTGACCAGAATACAGATGACAATGGAAATGGCAGCAATAATGGTTCTGATGATGGAAATGATGGAAGTACGGATGATGGAAATGGTGGAAGCACGGATAATGAAAATGGTGGAAACACAGATCAGGATAATAGTGGCGGCGATATGATTTCTACAGCAGAACAGTATATCGGTCAGTCTCTGGATGCGCTGGAGGGCGCATGCGGTTCCCCACAGGGCAGCAGTTATGAGGATGATCCTGAGACAGGTAAAACAGGATTCCATTATTACAGTAATTTTACAGTTTCTACAACAGTTGATGAAAATGGTAATGAAATTGTTGCCGGAATATGGTAAAATAAAATTACGAATGTAACAGAAGAGAGAAAAAGTATTCCGATCCTCTGTTACCTGCGATAAAATTAATTTCAGGAGACAGTGACTATGAAACGTGTATTATTAAAATTAAGCGGTGAAGCTCTTGCCGGTGAGAAGAAGACCGGATTTGACGAGGCGACTGTTATTGAAGTTGCAAAGCAGATCAGGACAATTGCTGAGGAAGGACTGGAAATCGGCATCGTGATCGGCGGAGGTAATTTCTGGAGAGGACGCACCAGTGAGACTATCGACAGGAATAAGGCTGATCAGATTGGTATGCTTGCAACAGTTATGAACTGTATTTATGTATCTGATATCTGCAGATACCTTGGATTAAAGACAGAAATCTTTACACCATTTGTATGCGGTGCATTTACAAGCCTTTACTCTAAGGATGCAGTGGAAGCAAGCTTTGCACAGGGCAAGATCGTATTCTTTGCAGGCGGTACAGGACATCCTTACTTCTCCACAGATACAGCCACTGTACTTCGCGCAGTAGAGATCGAAGCAGAAGCAATCCTTCTTGCAAAAGCTGTTGACGGAATTTATGACAGTGATCCGAAGACAAACCCGAATGCAGTAAAATATGATGAAATTTCCATTGAAGAAGTAGTTGCAAAGAAACTGGCAGCTATGGATCTGACAGCATCGATCATGTGTATGGAACAGAAGATGCCGATGCTGGTATTTGCACTGGATGAAAAAGACAGCATCATCAATGCAGTACATGGCAAATTTGTCGGAACTAAGGTTACTGTATAAGTAAGGCTTATAAGTCAGTTTACAGAGAAAGTGTAATATAAAAACTATAAAAAGAGGGAGACGAACCTAATGGATGAGAGAATTCAGAAATATGAAGAGAAGATGAAAAAGACACTGGCAAGCCTTGAGAGCGAACTGGTTACAATTCGTGCAGGACGTGCGAACCCGCATATCCTTGACAAACTCGCCGTAGATTATTACGGAGCTCCGACACCTCTTCAGCAGGTGGCAAATATCACTGTCCCGGAAGCTCGTATGATTCAGATCCAGCCATGGGAAAGCAGCCTGATCAAAGGAATTGAGAAAGCAATCCTTACCTCTGACCTTGGATTAAATCCAAGCAACGATGGTAAAGTAATCCGCCTTGTATTCCCGGAACTTACAGAGGAACGCCGTAAGGAACTGGTTAAAGATGTCAAGAAAAAAGGCGAAGCAGCCAAAGTAGCAGTCCGCAACATTCGTCGTGATGCAAATGATGCATTTAAGAAACTTGCAAAACAGGATGTATCTGAGGATGAGATCAAAGAACTTGAGGAGAAAATCCAGAAGAGCACAGATAAATATATCAAAGAAGTTGATGCGGCAGTGGATGCAAAGAGCAAAGAAATCATGACCGTATAAGGGAAACGAAAAGGAGAGCTCCATGAATGCGGGCTCTCTTTTTATCTGAATGAGATAATGGACCGGAAACTGTGGTTCATTATGATGAGACAGTAAGGTTAAAGGAATAACAGGATAAGAAAAGGAAACAAGAGTATGAATGTACCAAATCATATTGCCATTATTCTGGATGGTAATGGACGCTGGGCGAAGGCAAAGGGAATGCCCAGAAGCTACGGACATGTGAAGGGCTGTGCAAATCTGGAAACAGTCTGTGACTATATGAAGGAGCTGGGAGTCAAATATGTGACTGTATATGCTTTTTCCACAGAGAACTGGAAACGTTCCAAAGATGAGGTGGACGGTCTGATGAAACTGTTCCGAAGTTATTTGAAAAAATGTATTAAACTGGCAGATAAGAACAAAATGCGTGTCCGGGTGATCGGAGAGGTTTCAGCATTTGATCAGGATATTCAGGAAAGTATTGCACGTCTGGAACAATATTCTCAGAAATATGATGAAATCTATTTCCAGATTGCATTAAACTACGGCAGCAGAGATGAGATCATAAGAGGTATCCGCAAACTTGCTCAGGATGCTGCAGATGGAAAAGTAAAGCCGGAAGAAATTGATGAGCATGTTTTTGACAATTATCTGGATACGGCAGGAATCCCTGATCCGGATCTGATGATCCGCACAAGCGGTGAATTGAGACTTTCCAATTTTCTGTTATGGCAGATGGCTTATACAGAATTTTATTTCACAGATGTGGCATGGCCGGATTTTAATAAAGCAGAGCTGATTAAGGCTATTGAGAAATATAATCAGAGAGACAGAAGATACGGCGGAGTTAAGGAGGAGTAAAGAATGTTTAAGACAAGACTCTTAAGCGGAATCCTGCTTGTGATTATTGCGCTTGCCACTATTATCAGCGGTGATTATGTGCTGTTTTTCACACTTCTTGCGGTTTCTCTCATTGGAATGAGAGAATTGTACAGAGCAATGAAGGTGCAGGATGAGAAGATAAATCTGCTGGCGGCAGCAGGCTATTTAGGCGCAGTATTATATTATCTGGCAGTACTGCTTGATTTTGAGAGGTATGGAGTGCTGGCAATCATTTTCGGACTTGTGCTGCTCATGTTTGTATACGTGTTCACTTATCCAACCTATGAGGCAGGGCAGGTAATGCCTGCACTGTTTGGTATTGTGTATGTGGCAGTTATGTTGTCGTTTATTTATCTTACCAGAGAGCTTCCCGGTGGAAAGTTCCACGTATGGCTGATCTTTCTGTGCTCATGGGGATGTGATACCTGCGCATATTGTGTGGGAATGCTGATCGGTAAACATAAAATGGCACCTGTCCTCAGCCCTAAGAAATCTGTGGAGGGAGCTGTGGGTGGTGTGGCAGGAGCTGCACTTCTTGGTGTGATCTATGCAGCAGCCACTCAGGGACCGATGCTGGAATATGCTGTGATCTGTGCAATCGGAGCGCTGATCTCCATGGTAGGCGATCTGGCTGCATCTGCGATCAAGAGAAATCAGGGGATTAAAGATTATGGAAAATTAATTCCGGGACATGGAGGAATCCTTGACAGATTCGACAGTGTGATCTTCACAGCACCGGTTATTTATTTCCTTTCTCTTGTGATGATTGAGATCTAGAGCGTGTCTGAAAAATCATTCCCGCAATCTGCACGCCCCACTTTGCGGGATATTTCACCCGAATTCAGTTGCCGTAGCCCGCTACGGCGCCCTCATCCGGGCAAAATATCCCACAAATTGTGACGCACATCTTGCAGAAAGCCTTTTTCAGACGCGCTCTAACGGAGCATATATTCTTCTGATATACATGTTTACAGTATTTTCTGATATGAGAACTGTCAGGTCAGAAGTAATTTTATAAAATTGTTGTATAAGTATTGAAATGAGGTACAAGATGAAAAAAGTAGCAGTCTTAGGTTCTACAGGTTCGATCGGAACACAGACACTGGATGTGGTACGTGCAAATGATGACCTGGAAGTAGTTGGTCTTGCAGCAGGCAGCAATGTAGAAATGCTGGAGAAGCAGATACGTGAATTTCATCCCAGACTTGTTGCAGTCTGGAAAGAAGAGGCAGCCAGAGATCTGGCAGTACGTGTGCAGGATCTGGATGTAAAAATCGTAAGCCAGATGGGTGGTCTTATCGAACTTGCCAGAATGGAAGAATCAGACATTCTGGTGACCGCTATCGTAGGAATGATAGGAATCAGACCAACTATGGAAGCAATCCTTGCAGGTAAGGATATTGCTCTGGCAAATAAGGAAACACTGGTAACAGCCGGACATCTGATCATGCCGTTGGCAAAGCAGTTCGGTGTGCAGATCCTGCCTGTAGACAGCGAGCACAGTGCTATTTTCCAGGCACTTCATGGAGAGAAAAGAGAGCAGATACATAAACTGCTCATCACTGCATCCGGCGGTCCTTTCCGCGGAAAGAAAACAGCAGATCTGGAGAAGGTGACTCTGGAGGATACGCTGAAGCATCCGAACTGGGTAATGGGACAGAAGATTACAGTGGATTCTGCAACTCTGGTAAATAAAGGTCTGGAAGTTATGGAAGCCAGATGGCTTTTTGATGTAGATCTGGATCATATTCAGGTTGTGGTTCAGCCGCAGAGTATTATCCACTCTATGGTGGAATTCGAGGACGGTGCAGTGATGGCACAGCTTGGAACACCGGATATGAGACTTCCGATACAGTATGCATTATGCTACCCGGACAGAAGATTTTTAAAAGGCGACAGACTGGATTTTCATATGTTGAAGCAGATCACCTTTGAGGAGCCGGACAGGAAAACTTTTAAAGGTCTTCCAATGGCGGTGGAAGCGGCAAGGGCAGGCGGCAGTATGCCAACCGTTTTTAATGCTGCAAATGAGCTGGCAGTCCGCAAATTCCTTCAGAAAAAAATCAGCTTTCTGGATATTTACGAGATTATCGGGCAGTCTATGAGCAGACATACAGCAGTAAAGGATCCGGACCTGGATCAGATTCTGGAGATTGAGAAAGAAACTTATCGTTGGATTGAAAGCAGGTGGTAGATTGAAAATTATTATTGCAATTGTCATATTCAGTGCAATCATTCTCTTTCATGAGCTGGGACATTTTCTTTTTGCAAAGCTGAATAAGATCGTGGTCACAGAATTCTCTTTGGGAATGGGACCAAGACTTTACAGTTTTGAGAAAGGAGATACCAGATATTCACTGAAACTTCTTCCTATCGGTGGCTCCTGTGCCATGCTGGGGGAGGATACGGACATAGAGAATGAACCGGGAACTTTTAACAGTGCGTCTGTGTGGGGCAGGATTTCTGTAGTTGCCGCAGGACCGGTATTTAACTTTATCATGGCATTTGTATTGTCTGTGATCATTGTAGGTGCTGTAGGATATGAACCATCCAGAGTTCTTTCCGTAAAGGAAGGTTCTGCGGCTGAGGCGGCAGGACTGAAAGAGGGAGATATTATTACCGGTTATCAGGGATATCACATTGATCTGGGAAAAGATCTCTATGTATATTCCTATCTGAACCAGCTGAAAGAGGGAGATACCATTAACCTGACTGTTAAGCGTGATGGAAAGAAGATGGACATTTCCTATAAGTCGGATACAAATGTGAGATACCTTCTGGGCTGCAATTTCAACGGGGATGATACTTCTGCCATGACAGTGGAATCTGTAATGGATGGAATGCCGTTGCAGGAAGCAGGGATTCAGCAGGGAGATGTGATCACATCCATTAATGGAGTGAAGATTACAAATGCAGCAGATTACCAGAAATATATTCAGGAGAATCCGCTGACAGAAAAGTCTGTAAAGATTACCTATTCCAGGGACGGACAGGAATATGATATTACGGTTACACCAAAAGAATACCGTACGGCAGAATCAGGATTTACCTACAATATGTATTCTGAAAAAGCAAAAGGGCTGAATGTAGTCAAATATGGTGCCGTAGAAGTAAAATATATGGTACGTACAACGATTCTCAGCCTGAAAGAGCTGGTCAGCGGAAAGCTTGGAATGAAAGATCTGAGTGGTCCGGTCGGAATTGTGGATGCAATCGGAACTACGTATGAGGAAAGCAAAAGCGAAGGAACCATGATCCTGTGGATGAATATGCTTAATCTGGCAGTTCTGCTCTCTGCAAACCTTGGAGTTATGAACCTCCTTCCGTTTCCGGCACTGGACGGTGGACGGCTGGTATTCCTTGTCATAGAGGCAATCCGCAGAAAACCGATTAACAGACAGGTGGAGGGCGGCATCCATTTCGCAGGGCTGATGCTGTTGATGGCGCTGATGGTATTTGTTATGTATAACGATATTGTTAAGCTGATCTGATCATCTGGCATACCAGTGTGGGTTTGAAAAAATCTCCCATAAAATGTGACGCATATCTTGCGTAAAGTTTAAACACACTTTAGAACCAATGTAATGTATATGATTAAAAAGACAGATATCTTGAAAGAAAATAGAGAGTCTGTCTTTTTTTGACGAAAATTTGACGATTTATCTGGATTTTCACAGTTCGATTTGATATATTAAAATTGTCCTGAAGGTTTAAGCGACAGATATATGTATTACACAAATCTGTTACAGAGGATTAACAGTGAAAGTATTTTGACCGCAGTTTCGGGAAAGTGTGTGTATAATGTAACCCAACAAAAGACAAACAGAAAAATGTGGGGTGAAAGGAGATGTTTATGAGAAAGAAAAATGAAATCACGGAGTATGTAGCTGCTGCTCTTATATTTGTGTGTGCGGTAGCAGTAAGTCTGGGCATATTTCTGGTATGCACGCAGAATTCTATTGAGCGTAACTCGCAGAAAGTAATTAAGACGAATGTTTCCAGACAGAGTGAACATATTAAAGCAATTTTGGATATTCATTATGGATATCTGAGGGGTATAGCAAAAGAGATTGGAAAATCCGAAGAACTTGTGTCGGATGAAAATATGGAAATGTTAATATCACTTGAAGAGGAAACTGCTTTAGAGCGTACAGCACTGATTGAAGCAGATGGTACGGCTCATTATGATAACGGAGCAGAGAAGAATGTATCTTCGAGGAGATATTTTAAGGAAGGAATGGAGGGAAAAGAAACACTAAGCGATCCACTGGAGAGCAGCGTAGATAAAGAAACCCGTGTAATTCTGGGCGTACCGGTCTGGAAAAACGGAAAAGTGATAGGAGTTCTGGGTGGTTCTTATAACGTAACTGCATTAAGCCGTATGCTGTTTAACGATTTCTTTGAAGATGTAGGATATACACTGATTACTACCAGTGATGGTGAGATTATTGCGTATGATGGTGATTTTGCCTATCATGAGATTGAATATGGCGATAACTTCTTTGGATTTTATGATGATCAGACACTTATTTTTGATTCGTCCCTGACAGAAGTGAAAAAAGATTTTACAGTGGGTGCCGATGGACTGGTGAAAATAAGAATTGGAAATGATTATAATTCAGACCGTTATCTGGCCTATACAGATATGGGATTGAATGACTGGATGATTTGTTATGTTATCCCTGTTTCTGAAGCGCAGAAATCTTATAACTTTGTACGAAGATATGAACTGATTTTTACAATCGGGTTTTGTGTTATGGTAAGCATGTTGTTCCTTTGGGGATTTGTTAAGAACAGATCAAAGGATAAACAGCTTATTCAGGCAGCCGAGACAGATGCACTGACCAGCGCGTACAATAAGAGAAGTACAGAAGAACGGATCCATAATGTTCTGCAGGAACACCCGCAGGAACCGGGAACTTTTGTGATCATGGATGTGGATCATTTTAAGGAAGTAAATGATATATATGGACACATTACAGGGGACAAAGTCCTGCACAAATTTGGTGAAGTGCTTCATGAACATTTTCGTGAAGGAGATATTGTTGGCAGGATTGGTGGTGATGAATTTGTAGTATATATGAGGAAAACGGACAGCAGAGAAGTTGCTGTTTCCAGAATCGAAAGTCTGATAAAAAAGGTTGAAGAATTATCGTTTACGGAAATGAATGGAAAGAATATTACCATTAGTGCCGGAATGGCATTTGCTCCGGAACATGGAACAGGATATCTTGATCTGTATAAAAATGCAGATACTGCATTATATAAGACAAAACAGAATGGCAGAGATGGGTATAATATTTACGAAGAAGAAAAAAGATAAAGATAAAGGAGAGAGAAAAAGGTTATGCCTATTGGAATAATTATCAATGCATTATCCATAGTTATAGGCGGAATCCTGGGTGCTTTTGTGGGGCACAAATTAAGTCCAAAATTCAAAGAGGATATTACTCTTGTATTCGGGGTATGCTCTATGGGAATGGGAATCAGCACCATCGGTCTGATGGAAAATATGCCGGCGGTTATTTTTTCTGTTGTGATCGGTACGGGAATCGGACTTGCGATTCATCTTGGAGAAAGGATCAATGCCGGTGCCGGTGTTATGCAGCGTGTGATCGGCAAATTTATCAAGAATTCAAATTCAGAGCTTTCTGAGGATGAGTTTATGAATACACTGGTGACGATCATCGTATTATTCTGTGCAAGCGGAACAGGAATCTATGGCTCTATCGTATCCGGAATGAGCGGGGATCATTCAGTGCTGATCTCCAAATCTATTCTGGATTTATTTACAGCAGCTATTTTTGCCTGCAGCCTGGGAATGGTAGTGTGTATGATCGCCATTCCGCAGGTGATTATTTTCCTGATCCTGTTCTTTGCAGCAACGGCGATTTTTCCGCTGACTACGCCGGGCATGATCAATGACTTTAAAGCCTGTGGCGGGTTTCTGATGCTTGCAACCGGTTTTCGTATGGTGAAGCTGAAGAACTTCCCAACTGCGGACATGATACCGGCGATGGTGCTGATCATGCCTATGTCATGCTTCTGGGTGAATTATATATTGCCGTTAGTATCATAAGTTAAGCTGGCAGATTTTCATTTCTGAGTTCAGAAACGGAGATCTGCTTCTTTTTAGGTCAATTACAATCAAAATTATAGATGACTGTAATGGCGCTTATAAAAAACTAACCAATAGTTAATAGAAAATTTCTTCCTGATATTGTATTGTAAATATATAAAAAACTGAGCAAAGTATCAGGTGTACCAAAAGTATTTCCTGATATTTGTCTGAAACTATAACAGCGTATCAGGGAGGAGGAGATTTTTATGAGTATGAAAGAACGATTTGTAAGAAAAAGCAGAAGCTATCTGGCATTTTTTCTTCTGGCGGCATTTGCAGCACTTTTATTTTTCCCAAGGGTAGCATCGGCTGCTGCCAAGCCAACTGCCAAACAGCTTAAAGTAACCTACAGAGGATTCGAATATGACAATGATACAGCAAAGTTATATCTGAAGCTGAGTCTGAAAAATACTTCGAGTTACACGATTACAAAAGTGAAGATGGGATATGAGATACCTATTATGGAGGATGGAACCATAACCCAGACCTTCAGTGTAACGATCAATCCCGGAAAGACAGTGAATAAGACGGTTTATATTGGAAAAATGACTCAGCAGCCATATAAAGCGCCGAAGGTAAAATGCTTATCGTTCTGGTATAAGTCAGCGACACCTAAGCTAAACCAGCTCAAAGTCAGCTACAAGGGATATGAGTACAATCCGAACACAGGAGAGCTGTATATAACTGCCCGTATGCAGAACACTTCCAGTTATACGATTACAAAGGTAACGATGTATTTTGAGATACCACTGGATGAAACTGCAACACCGACCAAAACCTACAATGTAAATATTCCGGCCGGAAAGACAAAAAATTACAGGTTCAAAATTGGAATGATGACAGATGCTCCGGATGGAAAGGTACTGGTGAAATGTAAGAAATTCTGGTATAAGAAATAACAAATGAAATTGTGATATCAGACAGGCAGCCATTGTGAGATACTCTAAACAGTACCACAATGGCTGCTGTTTTGTTATGCTTAGGAAATTACGTCGGAATTGTTATAATTAGGTATATTTTAGCATAAATAATTCCTGTCTGAAATAAAAATTGCTGTTATTATTTCTGGCTTAGTCGGGCTCGAAGTGGCAGTAACTCCTGCTTTACGTTACAAATGTTTCATGTTATCATTATCTAAAATCAGGGAAGCTGTTTTTCGGGGAATTTTTTAACCGAATGCGGATTGCGAATATCCGTTTGACTTGCAAAATCTGGTAATGAAGGAGGATGAAAAATATGCGGAACAGAAAGAAACTGCCAATTGGAATAGATAGTTTTGAAAAAATAATCCGGCATAATTTTTACTATGTGGATAAAACAGAAATGATAACAGAACTTCTTCATAACTGGGGAGAAGTGAATCTGTTTACACGTCCTCGCCGTTTTGGAAAATCTCTGAATATGAATATGCTGCAGTCATTTCTGGAAATCGGATGTGATAAATCGCTGTTTAATGGACTGAAGGTATCCCGTGAAAAAGAACTGTGTGAAGAATATATGGGAAAGTTTCCGGTAATTTCGCTTACATTGAAGAATGTGGAGGGATTAAATTTTGAGTCAGCCCGGAAATCGCTGAAGAATACTCTGGGAATGGAGGCGTGGAGACTTAGTGCTCTGGCAGAGAGCAGCCGCCTTACAGAGGAAGAAAAAAACTCTTATAAAGCATTGACTGTCGTTGATGATCATGGCGATTTCAAAATGTCTGATGCCACAATGGAGAAGGCGCTGCTTATATTAACTGTATTACTGGAGAAACATTATGGAAAAAAAGCGGTTCTTTTGATTGATGAGTATGATGTGCCATTAGATAAAGCGTTCCAGTATGGATATTATGACGAGATGGTATCTTTGATCAGAAACATGTTTGGAAATGTTTTGAAGACAAATTCGAGCCTGTTTTTTGCAGTACTTACGGGATGCCTGAGAATTGCGAAGGAAAGCATTTTTACAGGATTAAATAATTTTAATGTTTTTTCGATTACGAGTGTACAGTTTGATGAGTTCTTTGGATTTACAGATGATGAGGTCGCAGAAATGCTGAAATATTTTGGGCTTTCTGACTACCATGAAACAATCAGGGAATGGTATGATGGTTATCAGTTTGGAAAGAAAGCAGTGTATTGTCCCTGGGACGTGATCAGTTATTGCAGAAATTTATGTGCAGATCCTGATGCGATACCAGAAGATTTCTGGTCTAATACCAGCAGCAACAGCATTGTGAGTCGTTTTATAGATAAAGCGAATAAACAGACGAGAGATGAAATCGAAAACCTGATTTCGGGAGAAACGGTTATAAAAGAAATAAAACAGGAACTGACATATAATGAACTGGATAAATCCATTGAGAATCTTTGGAGTATACTTTTTACAACAGGGTATTTAACACAACGTGAAAGAATAGACAGCAGAAAGTTACGTCTGGCAATTCCTAACAGAGAAATTAAAGAATTGTTTGAACTTCAGATCAGGGAATGGTTTCAGGAAAAGTCATCTGAGGATGTAAAGAAGCTTGATAAATTATGCATGGCTTTTCCAGATGGAGATGCAGAAACGATAGAAGATTTGTTTAACGACTATTTATGGAATACAATCAGTATTCGGGATACGGCAGTTAAGGGAAGAAAAGAAAATTTTTATCATGGAGTTTTGCTGGGGCTGCTAAGTCATATGGAGAACTGGGCTGTCTGGTCGAATATAGAATCTGGTGAAGGTTATTGTGATATTTTACTGGAAGTTCCGGAGAATCGTGTCGGAGTGGTGATCGAGATGAAATATGCTCAGGAAGACAGAATGGAGGCAGCTTGTACAGAAGCTCTGAAACAGATTGAACAACGTCAGTATGCTGCAAGGTTAAAGAGTGACGGGATGAAGAATATTGTAAATTATGGCATTGCCTGTTATCGGAAACATTGTAAAGTTAAGATTGGGAAAGAAAATTCTTAATCTAAGAAGATATCTTAATAAGAAAACAGCTCTGCTGTTCTGAAATTACAGCTCCTCTCAGTGATTATTATTTGTGATACTGAGGGGAGCTTTTTATATCATAGAAGATTATTCTGCAATGTTTCTGTGATGTAACAGTCTTTTGGACAGGATTCTTTCTTACGTATTCCTTGTTGGAATAATCCATGTGAAAAGAAGAATTGCGAAGGAAATAGGAAACGAACGGGTATAATTTGTGCAAATTGTTGGAAAATTTTTTAAACATACTTTAATATGAACGGAAAAGTCAGGAAAGGAAGAAAAATGAGAAAGAGACTTATCATCGGTATAAGTGGGGCTTCCGGAGCGCTCCTTACAATAGAATTGCTGAAACAACTGCAGCAGTATAAAGAAATAATAGAGACACATCTGATCGTGACAAAAGGTGCGGAAATGACGCTGGAACAGGAGACAGATTATACATTGGAACAGCTATATGCTCTTGCGGACGAGGTACATGATAACTATAACATCGGTGCAGGTCCGGCGAGTGGAAGCTACCGTACGATGGGAATGATCGTGATTCCATGCAGTATGAAAACTCTGGCGGGAATCGTAAGCGGGTACAGTGATAATCTCGTTTTACGGGCAGCAGATATAACCTTGAAAGAACGCCGGAAGAAGATATCATTACCAGAAAATGGGCTGAGCAGATATGGGAACTTGTCAAACAACCGGTGTCTGTGCTGGCAGGAGTATATTATGATAATCTGGAAAAGGAACAGTTGATGGAAGTAATCCGGATATTAGATCAACTGCTCGAAAACTTAGAACAAGAACTGCGATTGCGGAATACAAAATGTAGTCAAAACGTATAAGAGAAACATAGACATACAATGGTGCTATAATTTTTTCAGATAATGAAATCAGGAGTTTATGTCAGTATGTCGGACTGGAAAAAGCCTGTGAAAAAGCAATGAACCAGATTCGGGAGCTGCGTTATGATGAACGGCTTCGTAATGAAGACAGAAATGATATTCTGGCATATGGAATTGCTTTTTGTAAGAAGAAATGCAAGGTAGTTGTCGAAAATTTATAAGGAATGAGGTAATCTTAAAAAGATGATATCTGAAAAGGGAAAGGGATAGGTGATAGATTCTTGCGCATCAGTTCTTTGCAGGCTGATGCGCATATTTTGTCTGCTTTGCTACAACCCTAACGCAACTCAGCAATCCTGCTGACTGCCACGTAGATCTCCTGGATTTTGTACCAGGTTGGATAATCTACGATCCCTGTCTGGTCCAGACCGAAAATGCTCTGGAAAATCCTGACGGAATTTTGGGTCTCAGGTCCGTAAATTCCATCTGCGGTAACAACAGGGACAGCAGGATAAGCTTCTGCGATTGTGTTTAACTGTTCCTGGATCTGTCTTACCTTATTTCCGGATGCACCGATATCCAGATCATATCCCGGCCAGGAGGAGGGAATCCCGGAGATTGCTTCCGCCACATTGATATACATATCATTTCCGTAAAAAGTTCGTAGGATTTCAATGGCAGAGTATCCCTGATCGCCCAGTGCCTTGCTTCCCCATTGTGTCATCCAGCCTCTGTTTCGGCATTGTACCTGTTTGCCGTCACAGTACTGGGTAAGGATTGGCTGACGTACATTTGGTCTGGAAAGATAATTCTCAAACAGTTCATCTACAATGCGGTCAATGCTGGCAAAGATATTCCTGCCATAGATCCATTTGTGATCATAGGCAGTGGAGGAAGTGATCGTAAAGTCATAACCTTTGTTCCGGTACCATTCCGTATAAACCCTGTTCAGAGTAAAAGACATGATAGCCAGAATATTTGCCCGGATGGTGTCGTCGGGCCAGGTGGCATAGATTTCGCTGCTGGCTACATTTTTGATGTAATCTTTGTAGCGTACATAATAATTGCCTGCAGCGGAATCGTTGACAGGCCCATCGTGTACCACTATATATTCAGGGACAACGACCTTGCTTAATACGATTTCGCCGTTTTCGTTTATTGGTTTTATCTCGGCTTCTTCGATTTTGGGAGGATATTCATAGAACAACGTATGCGGAGGAATTACAATTCTCTGGAAAGTTTCGCCGGATTCCATGACATTCAGCGTTGTTGGCTGTCTGGATAAAGTATCTGCTAATACCTGGCTTCCTGCGATTTCTTTGGGTTCAAAGCCTTCTGCTTCGATCTGAATGGTATATTCTGAGTATGGCTGCTGTTCAACCGGTTCCATACTGTATTCCAGAGGTGGAGTCTTAAGTTCAATGACAGGAGTGCGTCCAGAGGAATCTGTTGCCACTTCTTCAATGGTACTGTCGGGTGCTCCTGTGTAGGAGATTCTGACGCGTGCGTTTTCTATGGGACGATTGTTCAGCCGGTCTGATACGGTAACCTGATATTGTCCTGTATCTATATTTTCCTGCTGCATCTGCATATGATAAAAAGCCATACAAGCTCCTGTAGATAATGCTTTCCTGATAAATTATGCAGGGGACCGGAAAATGGTTACCTGAGAAAAGAATTATTGCAGAAAAAAGAATAAAAAAATAAGGCACCATGACTTCTCATAGTTCCTCATTCTTTAAATGCGGAAGATGGGACTTGAACCCACACGAGCGCAATGCTCACAAGATCCTTAGTCTTGCTCGTCTGCCAGTTCCGACACTTCCGCATATCGCATTTCTTTGGGATTCTTTTGCTCTCCCTCGCGACAAGTGATACTATATCAAATGTAAAAGCTAATGTCAACACCTTTTTGAAAAAAATATAAAAAAATTTCAATTTTTTTTTGAAAAAAAGAGGAATTTGAAATTTTATGTAGAATATAATTAATAAGAGGTATTTTGTCAGCTTGTGGAGGTATCGCTTATGAATATCAGAGAAAGCATGGAACAGCGTGAACAAAAGATGCTCAGTCCTTATGCTGCTTTGAGTCTTTGTTCCAGAGGCAGAGAGCGGCAGGAGGAAGAATGCGATGTACGGACTGTCTATCAGAGAGACAGGGACAGGATCCTTCATAGTAAAGCTTTTCGCAGGATGAAGGATAAGACACAGGTTTTTGTGGCGCCCCAGGGTGACCATTACAGGACCAGACTGACACATACTCTTGAGGTATCACAGATTGCCAGAACAATAGCGAAGGCACTGAGACTGAATGAAGATCTTGTAGAAGCGATCGCACTTGGACATGACCTGGGACATACTCCCTTTGGACATGCAGGTGAGAGGGCTCTTGATGCAGTGAATCCGGATGGCTTTGCCCACTATAAACAGAGCGTCAGGGTTGCACAGGTACTGGAGAAGAACGGCGAAGGGTTGAATCTCACATGGGAGGTCCGGGATGGTATCCTGAATCACAGAACCAGTGGGAATCCGTCTACTCTCGAAGGACAGGTAGTAAGACTTTCGGACAAGATCGCCTATATTCATCATGATATGGATGATGCACAGCGGGCGGGGATTATTTCTGAGGATGATATTCCGGTCACGCTTCGGATGCTGCTCGGTTATACAACCAGAGAGCGGCTCAATACATTTGTTCATGATGTGATAGAGAACAGTCTTGAGCAGGATACCATAAAGATGTCAGCAGAGATCTACGAGGCAATGATGGATCTGCGGGCTCTCATGTTTCAGAATGTATATGAGAATCCGGCAGCCCATAAGGAAGAGGAAAAGGTAGTGAAGATGCTGACGGAGTTATATGAATATTATGTCGAACACCCGGAAGCAATGTCAACAGAATACAGGGAGCTGATCGTGCGTGGAGAGAAGAAGGAACAGGCAGTATGTGACTATCTCTCAGGAATGACAGACCAGTATTCAATAAAGAAATTCCGGGAGATTTACATACCAAAAGCATGGGAAGTCTATTAATCATCAAGAAGGAGGACGAAGCATGCGTTATTCAGACGATATCATTGAAGAAGTCAGGATGAAGAATGATATTGTAGATGTTGTATCCCAGTATGTGAAGCTGAACAAAAGAGGAAGTACCTATTTCGGGCTGTGTCCGTTCCATAATGAGAAAACGCCCTCTTTTTCGGTAACACCGGCGAAGCAGATGTATTACTGCTTCGGATGCGGAGCAGGCGGGAATGTATTTAATTTTGTGATGGAATATGAGAATTATACCTTTGGGGAGGCACTGAAGCATCTGGCAGACAGGGCAGGGGTGCAGCTTCCGAAGATTGAATATTCCGGAGAAGCAAAGAAGAAAGCAGAACGTCGGGCTGCCCTTCTGGAGATCAATAAGCTTGCAGCAGGATATTTCTATTATCAGCTGCGTCGTGAGAGTGGCAGACAGGCACATGAATATCTGACAGGCAGAGGACTCAGTGAGGAGACGATCAGGAAGTTTGGCCTGGGATATTCGGATAAGTACAGTGACGATCTGTACAAATATCTGAAGTCAAAGAATTACAGTGACGAACTGCTGCGGGATTCCGGCCTGTTCAATGTGGATGAACGCAGGGGAATGTATGACAAGTTCTGGAACAGGGTTATTTTCCCGATCATGGATGTGAATAACCGCGTGATCGGATTTGGAGGCAGAGTGATGGGTGACGGAAAGCCGAAGTACCTGAACTCGCCGGAGACTACGATCTTTGATAAAAGCCGGAATCTGTACGGGCTGAATGTTGCAAGAACCACGAGAAAAAATTATCTGATCCTGTGTGAAGGATATATGGATGTGATATCCATGCATCAGGCAGGGTTTACCAATGCGGTGGCATCGCTGGGAACGGCACTTACTTCCGGACATGCAAGTCTGCTGAAGCGTTACACTCAGGAGGTATTGCTTCTGTATGACAGTGATGATGCAGGCGTGAGGGCTGCCCTTCGTGCCATTCCGATCCTGAGGGAAGCAGGTGTTTCTTCGAGAGTGGTAAATCTTAAGCCGCATAAAGATCCGGATGAATTTATCAAGGCACTTGGAGCGGAAGAGTTTGAGAAACGTCTGGAGCAGGCTATGGACAGCTTTATGTTCCGCATACATATGGCAGAGCGGGAATTTCCAATGGAGGAACCCCAGGGACAGAACCGTTTCTTTGAGCGGTGTGCGCAGATGCTTCTGGAGCTTTCCGATGAACTGGAGAGAAATCTTTATATAGAAGCAATCGTAAAGGATTACAGAAGCAGTGGGATCAGTGTGGAGAATCTGAAAAAGAGAGTCGGAGCTCTTGCGATGAAGGGAACTCCGGCAGAGCAGAGAATTCAGCCTAAACCTGTGGGAGCAGGTCAGCAAAAGAAGAAGGAGAGTGCAGCAGAGAAAGCACAGAAGCTGATGCTTACCTGGCTGGTAACTTATCCGGGCATATTTGACACAGTGGAAAAATATATCCAGCCTTCAGATTTCGTGGTTCCTCTGTACAGGCAGGTGGCAGAGATGCTTTACCAGCAGCACAGGGATGGCGATGTGAATCCTGCAAGGCTGATGAATGCTTTCATTGACAGTGAAGAGCAGAGAGAGGTTTCATCCCTTTTTAATGCAACGATCCATCTGGAGACTCCGGAGGAACAGAACCGGGCTTTCTCGGATGCTGTGATCAGGATTAAGGATGAGAGTCTGAAAGAGAGAAACAGAACCTGGGATCCCACAGATATACAGGGACTGCAGGAACTTGTAAAAGCAAAGAAAGAACTGGAAGAGCTTGGAAGAAAGCGGCAGCAGCTGCATATTTCTTTCGAATAAGGATAAAATATAAACACTATATGGAGGTATAGAGCACATATGGAAATGAATATGGGTAAATTCAGTGAAAAACTGGTAGAACTTCTGGAGCTTGCCAAGAAGAAAAAGAATGTACTGGAATACCAGGAAATCAATGACTTCTTTAAGGATCAGCCACTGGGAGTTGAACAGATGGAGAAAGTATTTGACTTTCTGGAAGCCAGTGGAGTGGATGTGCTTAGGATTACAGACAGTAATGCAGATGATATGATCCTGGATGATGACGATGCAGACATTGATAAGCTGGATGAAGAAGAGATTGAGCTTGACAAGATCGATCTTTCTGTTCCTGAAGGTGTAAGCATCGAGGATCCGGTACGTATGTATCTGAAGGAAATTGGTAAGGTTCCGCTTCTTTCAGCAGAAGAGGAAATCGAACTTGCAAAGAGAATGGAGAATGGGGATGAGGCTGCCAAGAAACGTCTGGCAGAAGCAAACCTTCGTCTTGTTGTCAGCATTGCAAAGAGATATGTGGGACGTGGAATGCTTTTCCTTGACCTGATCCAGGAAGGTAACTTAGGTCTGATCAAAGCGGTTGAGAAATTTGATTACCGCAAGGGTTATAAATTCAGTACCTATGCTACATGGTGGATCCGTCAGGCGATCACCAGAGCAATCGCAGACCAGGCACGTACCATCCGTATTCCGGTGCATATGGTTGAGACTATTAACAAACTGATCCGCGTTTCCCGTCAGTTACTGCAGGAGCTTGGACGTGAACCTACGCCGGAAGAAATTGCAAAAGAGATGGATATGTCTGTAGAGCGTGTACGTGAGATCCTTAAGATCTCCCAGGAGCCTGTATCTCTGGAGACACCTATCGGTGAGGAAGAGGACAGCCACCTTGGAGACTTTATCCAGGATGACAATGTACCTGTACCTGCAGATGCAGCAGCATTTACTTTGCTGAAAGAGCAGCTGGTAGAGGTTCTGAGTACATTGACAGACAGAGAGCAGAAAGTATTGCGCCTGCGTTTTGGCCTGGACGATGGACGTGCCAGAACTCTGGAGGAAGTTGGTAAGGAATTTAATGTAACAAGAGAACGTATCCGTCAGATTGAGGCAAAGGCGCTCCGCAAGCTTCGTCATCCGAGCCGTAGCCGTAAACTGAAGGATTATCTGGACTAAGGAGCCTGTTATGCAGCTTTCATTACGTTTGTCTGCAATAGCAGGCCTGGTGACCAGGGGAAACAGACTTGTGGATGTGGGATGCGATCATGGATACCTGCCGGTTTCGCTTTATCTGGATGGAAAGATTCCGGGTGCGATTGCCATGGATGTAAGAAAAGGCCCGTTGTCCAGAGCGCAGGAACATATTTCTCAGTATGGACTGGACGCATACATAGAAACCCGGCTTTCAGACGGACTTGAGGCTTTGAAACCGGGAGAGGGCGACACTCTTGTGATTGCAGGAATGGGCGGCCCTCTCATGGAGAGGATTCTTACTGACGGGGCAGAGGTCAGGGAGAGCTTTCGGGAAATGATCCTGCAGCCTCAGTCAGATATCCCCCATTTTCGCAGATTTGTCAGAAAAATCGGCTGGCAGATCACAGAGGAGGAGATGGTTCTGGAGGATGGCAAGTTTTATCCTATGATGAAGGTAATTCATGGAGAAAAGATGCATATTTCAGAAGATACTCCTTATACTTTAGATGAGTGGTTTGGAGGAATGCTTCTGGAAAGAAAGCATCCTGTTCTGCGGGAGTATCTGGAAAGAGAGCTTCGCATCCGCAATGAGATTCTTGACAGATTAAAGAATGCGCCCAATGCAGAGAAGCGTGCGGGCGAGATAGAGGAGGAAAAGCAGGCAGTTATTGTTGCTTTAGAGGAATATGAAGGCATATGAACTGACCTCCTGGCTGGAGAAGAAGTACCCGTCAGATGCAGCAGAGGACTGGGATAACGTAGGACTTCTCGCAGGAGATGATACAAATGAGATCAGCCATGTGTTTCTGGCTCTGGATCTGACAGAGGAAACACTGGCTGAGGCCATAGAGGATGGGGCAGATATGATCATTACCCATCATCCCATGATCTTTTCCGGAATTAAGAAGATCAATAATCACAGCTTTACAGGAAGAAAGATCCTTACGCTGATACAGAAAGGAATTGTTTATTATGCGATGCATACCAATTATGATGTGCTGGGTATGGCGGATCTGAGTGCAGATTATACGAAGATGCATGATACCACAGTCCTTTCCGTAACTGAAGAGAGAGAGGGGGAAGTACAGGGCTTTGGCAGAGTTGGGAAACTTCCCCGGGAAATGACGCTGAGAGAGTATGCACAGCTTGTCAAAGAGTCTTTGAAGTTAAATGATGTAAAGGTTTATGGGAATCTGGACAGCATGGTAAAATGTGCTGCTGTATGTACAGGATCAGGCAAGAGCATGATCAAGGATGTCATTAAGGCCGGTGCGGATGTGTATGTGACCGGTGATATCGACCACCATACAGGAATTGATACGGTTGCGCAGGGACTGGCGCTGATCGACGCCGGACACTACGGAACAGAATATATTTTTATGGATGCAATGAAAAAAGAACTGACACAGGCATTTCCGGAACTGAAAATCTCCTGTGCAGAGGTAAAGAGCCCGTACACGATTCTGTGATACGGGTTCTTACCATATAATAATGAAATTATAAATGAAAATTGGCTGATCTGCCTGTTGGCAGCGGAGCCGATGTTACTGTTCATACACCACTATCCCGCGAGGTGTTTTGGTATGAATATGCCAAAATCCCGAGACATACAAGCCAAAATTCTATTGCCGCAGGCAATCTGGAATGAATTTTGGCTACGTTACTGAGAACGGAGTGAACAGTAACAATCTGATAACTGTATTTACTTGTCGGTATAGCAGAAATGGAGGCAGGATTTATGGGACAGAAAATGTATAACGTTACGATACAGGGAATAACAAAACAATATCCTGAGAAGATTCCTTACAGTGAGATTGTAAAGGAATACGAAGGAAGTACGGATGCACCTGTAATGCTGGTGATCGTAAATGGCAGGCTGAGAGAACTGCATAAGCATCTCAAGGCAGACTGTGAGATTGAATTTGTGACATCCAAAGATCCGATCGGACACAAAACTTATTGCAGAAGTGCAAGTCTGATTCTTCTGAAAGCAATTTATGATGTGGCAGGGCAGGAAAATATAGACAGTGTAGTAATCCATTATTCTGTAGGCAGCGGCTATTATTTTACAATGAAAGGACCTATGGCGCTGGATCAGGAATTTATTGATAAGGTAAAGGCGCAGATGCACAGGATCGTGGACGAGAATCTTCCCATTGTAAAGCGAAGCGTAAGCACTAGTGAGGCAGTTGCACTTTTTCATAAGCATCATATGTATGACAAAGAGAAGCTGTTTAATTACCGCAGAAGCTCTGCGGTGAATCTTTACAGTATTGGAAGTTTTGAGGATTATTTCTACGGTTTTATGGCGAACCATACGGGATATATTAAGACGTTTGATCTGTTTTTGTATGAGGGTGGTTTCGTACTGCAGCTTCCGACTCAGAATGAACCAGACCGGATACCTGAATTTAAACCGAGGGAGAAGATTTTTCGTGTGCAGAAGGAATCTCAGGAATGGGGAGATAAACTGGATATTGCGACAGTCGGTGATCTGAATGAAAAGGTTACCAGAGGCGGTATCCAGGATATTTTGCTGATCCAGGAGGCTATGCAGGAGGCAAAGATTTCGGAAATCGCATCTGAGATTGCCGCAGCCGGAAACAAGAAGTTTGTTATGATCGCAGGTCCGTCTTCTTCCGGAAAGACTACGTTTTCACACAGGCTGTCCATTCAGCTGGCTGCCCATGGAATGAAACCGCATCCGATCGCAGTGGATAATTATTTCATTGACAGGCACCTGACTCCTGTAGATGAGTTTGGGGAAAAGAATTTTGAGTGTCTGGAAGCGATTGATGTGGAGCAGTTTAATAAAGATATGCTTGAGCTTTTGGAAGGAAAAAGGGTAGAGATGCCGGTTTTCAATTTCAAAACAGGAACCAGAGAATATAAAGGTGATTTTCTGCAGCTGGATAAAGACGATATTCTGGTGATCGAGGGAATTCATGGATTGAATGACAGGCTTAGCTATGCGCTGCCAAAGGAGAGCAAATTTAAGATTTATCTCAGCGCTCTGACTCAGCTGAATATTGATGAACATAACAGGATTCCTACTACGGATGGCCGTCTGATCCGCAGAATTGTAAGAGATGCCCGCACCAGAGGGACTTCTGCGAAAGAGACAATTGCAAGATGGCCTTCCGTACGCAGAGGTGAAGAACAGAATATCTTTCCGTTCCAGGAGGATGCAGATGTAATGTTTAATTCTGCGCTGATCTATGAACTGGCATGTCTGAAAGTATATGCGGAACCGCTTTTGTTTGGGATTGCCAAGAACGAACCGGAGTATACAGAGGCGAAGAGGCTGCTGAAGTTCTTTGAATATTTTGTTCCGGTGCCAAGCGAGGCAGTGCCGAATAATTCGATTTTAAGAGAATTTATCGGCGGAAGCTGCTTTAATGTGTAAAATAGTAGAATGAAATTTCTTTACAAGTGCAAAAAAACGTGTTAGAATAGCACTTGCGCAACCAGGCCAGGTAATCGCGGCTGAACAGACGAAAGGGTTCAGACGAGGAAAGTCCGGGCTTCGCAGGGCAGGATGCCGGATAACGTCCGGTGGAGGTGACTCCCAGACCAGTGCAACAGAAATAAACCGCCTCACTTGCTGAGGTAAGGGTGGAAAGGCAGTGTAAGAGACTACCGCCGTCCTGGTAACAGGCCGGGCACATGTAAACTCCATTTGAAGCAAGACCGAATAGAAAGCGATACGGCTGCCCGTCGTGCTTTCAGGTGGGTCGCTTGAGCCTTATGGCAACGTAAGGCCTAGACAGATGATTACCCAATGACATAACCCGGCTTATCGGTCTGATTGCGTACAAAAAAACAGAACGGATTTCTTCCGTTCTGTTTTTTTGATATTTGTTTTATTATTTATTGCGTTTACCTGTGTATTTCTCTTCGCAGTATTTACATCTGTAAACTTCTTTCTCTTTATCTGCAAGAACAAAGATCTGGTCGAGTCCCTGTTCAATGGAAGTGATGCAGCGTGGATTCTTGCATTTGATCACGTTGACAACCTGATTCGGAAGTTTCAGTTCTTTTTTGGCAACGATCTTCTCGTCCTTGATTACGTTTACAGTAATGTTATGATCGATAAAGCCGAGAATGTCAAGATCGAGATTCTCAACCGGGCATTCAACCTTGATGATATCTTTCTTACCCATTTTGTTGCTGCGCGCGTTCTTGATGATGGCAACGGTGCAGTCAAGTTTATCAAGCTTCAGATCATGATAGATAGTCATGGCCTTGCCTGCTTTGATATGGTCTAATACATAACCTTCGCGAAGTGCTCCAACATTTAACATGGTAATTTTACCTCCAGTAATGTGAGAATCAGGGCCATACGTACATATACACCGTACTGTACCTGTTTGAAATAAGCTGCTCTCGGGTCTGCATCCACCTCTGTTGAGATTTCATTTACACGTGGAAGCGGATGAAGAACGTACATGTCTTTTTTTGCAAGTTCCATTTTCTGTTTGTCCAGAATGTAGAAATCCTTCATGCGGACATAGTCTTCTTCGTTGAAGAAACGTTCTTTCTGTACACGTGTCATGTAGAGGATATCAAGATCCGGTAAGGCATCTTCCAGTCTCTCTACTTCCTGAAATTCGATATTGTTCTTTTTCAGAACATCCTCGCGGATATAGCTTGGGATGCGAAGCTCTTCCGGTGAGATCAGAATGAATTTTACATTTGTGTAACGTACAAGTGCTTCGATCAGGGAGTGAACTGTACGTCCGAATTTCAGGTCGCCGCACAGACCAATGGTCAGATTGTCCAGACGTCCTTTCAGGGAACGGATGGTAAGTAAGTCGGTTAATGTCTGGGTAGGATGTTGATGACCACCGTCGCCGGCGTTGATAACAGGAATAGAAGAAGCCATAGAAGCTACTAACGGAGCACCTTCTTTCGGGTGGCGCATAGCACAGATGTCAGCGTAACAGGATACAACGCGGATTGTATCGGCAACACTTTCACCCTTTGAAGCGGAACTGGAATCAGCTGATGAAAAACCAAGAACTTTACCGCCAAGGTTCATCATAGCAGCTTCAAAGCTGAGACGGGTACGGGTGCTTGGCTCATAGAATAAAGTTGCCAGTCTTTTATCATCGCAGACATGTGCGTATTTATCAGGGTGTTTCTCAATATCGCTGGCCAAGTCAAGAAGAGTATTTAACTCATCAACAGACAGATCCAGCGGACTCATTAAGTGTCTCATTTCATACCTCCATATTTTACTAGTTCAGGAATTGTTTACGTAATCCTTCTTAACATCATATAATAATCAGGTGCTTTTTTCAAGAGAGTTTTCCAAGTATTTTCTCAAAAAAAAGTCCGGCTCCGAACCAGAGGGGAGCGTAGTCCGGTCTTATCAGTCCCCGGTAATTCAGGGGAGTGTTGCTGTAGTCCCAGGGACACATATGAAAACAGCGCAAAAGAGCACCGCTGATAAATTCTACGAAAAAAAATCCGACAGTATAAATGCAGCCGCGGACAAAAAGCGGGACAGCAGAAAGTTTACCGGAGAGCGGGCGGATGATGGCACCGCATCCGTAAATGGGAAACATTAAAAGGGAAGTTTTTCCTGTCATGGTAAGTTCTCCTGAAAGGATGGAATGCAGTCCGGTCCAGAGGATTTCCATGCACCAGCCCGTCAGACCGCAGAGAATAAAAGCTTTTTTCATAGGTAACGCTCCTGTATAAATTTCTATGATTCTAGTATTGCCTGCCTTGAAAAAAACATACACGTAGGATATAATGAGAACACGTTATTACACTATAGCAATGAGGTGCCTTATGCGCAAAAGGAACGTGTGGAGGGGATCTCATGGAAATAAGAGGAGTTTATTATGAATTATCAGGAAAGCCGGGAGTACATAGACAAAATCACCCGGGAAATTCCCAGTGTCCTGGGACTGGATCATATGCGTGAGCTGATGAAACGTCTTGGAAATCCACAGGATGATCTGAAATATGTGCATGTAGCCGGTACCAATGGCAAGGGTTCTGTCATTGCTTTTTTGTATTCTGTTTTATCAGGTGCAGGATATCACATTGGAAGATATGTTTCGCCTACCCTGTATTCTTACAGAGGCAGGATGGAAGTTTCGGGAAGCAGGATCAGCAGAGAGGACTTTGCTGCTTATATCACACAGGTGTCTGATGTTATTGCTGCTATGACAAAGGATGGTTATCCCCATCCCACTGCATTTGAAATAGAGACTGCGGTGGCATTTCTGTTCTTTAAAAAAGAGAATTGTGATCTCGTTTTGCTGGAAGTGGGAATGGGCGGAAATCTGGACGCCACAAATATTATTAAGAATACGCTGCTGGCAGTGCTGGTATCAATCAGTATGGATCATATGTCTTTTCTTGGAAATACTCTGGCACAGATCGCAGAGAAGAAAGCCGGGATCATCAAAGATGGCTGCAGAGTGGTGACTGCCAGACAGAGGCCGGAAGCAATGCAGGTGATCGAGAGAATCAGCAGAGAACATGGTGCAAAATGTACCATAGCAGATGCTTCTGAGGCAGAGGTGCTAAAGGAAAGCTGCCTTGGACAGACAATCCGGTACATGGGTGAAGAGTATGAGATTCCGCTGGCAGGTGTTTATCAGAAGGAAAATGCAGTAGTTGCACTGAATGCTTTAAAAGTATTGGATGAGCTGGGCTTTTCCACCGCTGCGGAGCAGAAAAAAGAAGGGCTTCGCACAGTAAACTGGAACGGACGGTTTACAGTTATCTGTAAAAAACCGCTGTTTGTGGTAGACGGGGCTCATAATCCTGCTGCTGCGGATATGATGGCAGCTTCAATAGAGCATTATTTTAAGGGAAAACGGATCATCTATATTATGGGAGTGTTTGCAGATAAGGATTACAGAAGTGTGATTCAGAAAACTGCGCACTTTGCAGACCGGATACTTACGATCCAGACTCCGGATAATGTAAGGGCGCTGCCTGCCGGAGAGCTGGCGAAGACTGTCAGTGAATACAATCCCAATGTACAGGCAATGGATACGATTAAAGATGCAGTGGAGGAGGCTTTTTCACTTGCCGGGGAACAGGATGTGATCATTGCCTTTGGTTCTCTTTCCTTTATCGGAGAGATGACTGATATTGTAGAGAATTTGTGAAAGTAAAAAGGTACAACATAAATGATAGATTTACAGGAATGCAGAAATGAAATAGATAAGATCGACAGCGATATCATACGTCTTTTTGAACAGAGAATGAAGGTGTGTGAGGATGTTGCAGAATATAAGATACGAACAGGAAAGAAGGTTCTGGATCCGGAAAGAGAGAGACAGAAGCTGGAGGTCCTGAGAGGTAAGGCACATGGAGAATTTAATCAGCTTGGTGCGCAGGAGCTTTTTCAGCAGATCATGGCGATCAGCCGTAAGAGACAGTATCAGCTTCTCACAGAGCATGGAATCGAGGATGATGAGAAGCTGGAAATGGTAGATGCACTTCCGTTGAAAGATGTAAGAGTTGTCTTTCAGGGTGTGGAAGGTGCATACAGTTATGCTGCAATGAGGGAATATTTCCAGGACGATATTGAGAGCTTTCATGTAAAAACCTGGCGCGATGCAATGGAAGCAGTTGTGGAGGGAAGAGCAGACTATGCGGTACTTCCCATTGAGAATACAACTGCCGGTATTGTTGCTGATATTTATGATCTTCTTACAGAGTATGAGCTGAGTATTGTAGGAGAACAGATTATCCGTCCGGAGCATGTACTTCTGGGACTGCCGGATGCTGAACTGGAGGATATCAGACAGGTATGTTCTCATCCTCAGGCGCTTTCCCAGTGTGGAAAATATCTGGAATCTCATCCGGACTGGAAGAAGAAAGAGATGGAAAATACTGCCGGTTCTGCCAAGAAGATAAAAGAAGACAATGACAAGACGCAGGCTGCTATTGCCAGCAGACAGGCAGGAGAACTTTACGGACTGAAGATCCTGGCTGAGAATATCTGCTATAACGGACAGAATGCCACACGTTTTGTGATCGTGAGTAAGAAACCAATCTATGTGAAGGATGCACATAAGATCAGTATTTTCTTTGAACTGCATCATGAGAGCGGAACTCTTTACAATATGCTGTCTCACATTATTTATAATGGACTGAATATGACGAAGATAGAATCCCGCCCGATCACAGGGAAGAACTGGCAGTACCGTTTTTTTGTTGATTTCGAGGGAAATTTAAAGGACAGTGCAGTGAAGAATGCCCTGAGAGGAATTGAGGCAGAAGCTGACAGAATGAGAATTTTGGGAAATTATTAAAAATCATTTCCACAATCTGCACGTCCCACTTTGCGGCATATTTTGCGTAAAGCATTTTTCAAACACACTCTGGTACATCGTTTTCGAAATAATTATACCACTCACAGCAGAACAATAAGATAAAACAACAAGGTAAGAAGGAAGTAATAAAAATGGCTAGATTAAATGAATGCATCTTATACCGTAACTTTGAACATGGAGAAATCCTTGATAAAATGGCAGAACTGATGAATGCCTGGGAACAGAAAGCACCTGATCTGAAAGAAAAGGAAGGGCTGTTCTTTGAGTGTGCCAACGGACTGGTGGAAACTGCCGGCGCTTATGGATTTTCCGGAAATTTATGGCACTGTTATCTGACATTTCTTCTGGTAAATAATGAAAATGCATTCAGTACAGCCTGTGAGATCAGAGGGGCTGTCAACGGAAGTATTAATGAACTGGCACTGAATGATTTCGGTGTGTTTAAAGAACTGTATGATTTTGACCTGACTGTACTGGATGAGGCATTTGGAATTTCCTGCTGTAAGGTTCTCGGTGATTATACCAACACCGGAAGTAACAGCAAGATGTTTAATTCCCGTATCAGAGACCGTATCTGTGATCTGAGCAAAACGCTGGCAGCAGCGGAGTCCACAGAGGAATTCATGAAGGATATGGTACAGTTTTATAAGGATTTTGGTGTGGGTAAGCTGGGATTACATAAGGCTTTTCGTGTAGGCCATGATGAGAATGATAATGTGGAGATCCAGCCGATCACAAGGATCGCTCATGTGAAACTGGAAGACCTGGTCGGATATGAAATCCCGAAGCAGAAACTGATCGAGAATACAGAAGCTTTCGTAAGAGGCAGAAAGGCAAACAACTGTCTGCTTTTTGGTGATGCGGGTACAGGTAAATCCTCAAGTATCAAGGGAATCCTGAACCGTTATTATGATGAGGGACTTCGTATTATCGAGGTGTATAAGCATCAGTTTCAGGATCTGAATGATGTGATCGCCCAGATCAAGAACAGAAACTATAAATTCATTATCTATATGGATGATCTGTCATTCGAGGAATTTGAAATCGAATATAAATATCTGAAGGCAGTGATCGAGGGTGGTCTGGAGAAGAAGCCGGACAATATCCTGATCTATGCAACAAGTAACAGAAGACATCTGGTAAGAGAGAAATCCAGTGACAAGCTGGAGATCATGGATGATGACGATCTGCATTCCTCCGATACAGTGCAGGAGAAGCTTTCACTGGTTTATCGTTTTGGTGTCCGTATTTATTATGGTGCACCGAGCAAAAAAGAATTCCAGACAATTGTGAAAGCTCTCGCAGAGAGAAACGGAATTACCATGCCGGAGGACGAACTGTTTCTGGAAGCAAATAAGTGGGAGCTTTCCCATGGAGGACTTACAGGACGAACTGCACAGCAGTTTATCGACCATCTGCTGGGTGTGGAGAAGGAATAAAAAAGCAAATAGATGAATGGTAAAGGGGGAACGCATATGGCAGTCATGACATTTGCAGCCATTGATATCGGATCTTATGAAGTCAGCATGAAGATCTTTGAGATGTCAAAAAGAATTGGTTTTCGTGAACTGAATGATGTCAGATACAGTCTGGAAATCGGAAAGGGTGTCTATTCTGACGGAAAGATCGATTCAGAAATGCTGAATGTTTTATGTGAGGTGCTGAACGACTTTAAGAGGCTGATGCAGGACTTTGGGGTGGAAGAGTATCGTGCCTGCGGCACCAGTGCATTCAGAGAACTTGTGAATCCGCTGCTGATCATTGAACAGATCTATCAGCGTACAGGAATGAAAATAGAAATATTAAGCAGTGCAGAACAGCATTTCCTTGGGTACAAATCAATTGCTGCTATAGAAAAGGGATTCAAAAAGATGATCCAGAAAGGCACCGCGATCCTGGATGTGGGCGGCGGCAGCCTTCAGGTTTCCCTCTTTGACAAAGATGCGCTGGTCACTACCCAGGGACTTAAAATGGGAAGTTTAAGAATCCGACAGCGTCTGCAGGAACTGGAGAAAACAACCATTCATTATGACAAGCTGGTTGAGGAATTTATCCGAAATGACCTGATGAGCTTCCAGCGTCTATATCTGAAAGACAAGGATATCAAGAATGTGATCCTGATGGGAGATTTCATCACAGATATGATCTTCCAGGAGGAAATGGAAGATAAGATCATTACAAGGGAAGAATTTATGAAACGCTATGAGGATACGGTAGGAAAATCTGTTGATCTGCTGGCTCAGGAAATGGAGATCGATCCGGAGTATGCGTCCCTTGTAGTGCCGACTATGGTAGTGTGCAGAAACTTTATCGATATTTTTAACGCAGAATCTCTCTGGGCTCCGGGTGTTTCTCTGTTGGATGGAATTGCCTATGATTTTGCAGAGAAAAAGAAATTTATCAAGAGTGTGCATAATTTCGAGAATGATATTCTGGTTACTTCAAAGAATATCGCGAAACGCTATTCCAGCAGTAAGAGTCACATTCAGGGAACGATGAATCTCTGCCTGAATATTTTTGACAGCATGAAGAAAGTTCATGGCATGGGTTCAAGAGAACGTCTGTTACTGCAGATCGCGGCACTGCTCCATGACTGCGGCAAATATATCAGCATGGAAAATGTTTCTGAGTGTTCTTATCAGATCATTATGTCCACAGATATTATCGGTCTGTCCTCTCTGGAACGCCAGATGATCGCGTGTGCGGTCAGATTCAATAATTCTGCGTTTGTTCACTACGATGAACTTTACAGTATGGGAATAGCGATTGACAGAGAGAGCTATATCAAGGTAGCAAAGATGACTGCGATCCTTCGTCTGGCAAATGCCATGGACAGAAGCCATTATCAGAAAGTAAAAGGGATCAAGACAGCGCTCAAGGACAGAGAACTGCAGATGATCGTGGATTCCGCACAGGATATTTCCCTGGAACTAGGACTGCTGAAAGATAAAGTCGCATTTTTTGAAGAAGTATTTGGCATTCGTTTGGTTCTCAGGCGTAAGGGCAGAGCATAAAGGAGGATGAACTTATGGATCTTGGAAAATTTGAAAAAAAAGAGTATTTCGTAAACCGTGAGCTGAGCTGGCTCAAATTTGACGAGCGTGTTCTGAGTGAAGCAAGAGATAAAAATCTTCCTTTATTTGACAGACTGAAGTTCCTGAGCATTACCGCATCCAATCTGGATGAATTCTTTATGGTGCGTGTGGCGTCTCTTAAGGATCAGGTGCATGCAGGATATCATAAAACAGACATTGCAGGAATGACAGCCAAGGAACAGTTAAAAGAAATCAGTGTCCGTACCCATGAACTGGTTCATGTACAGTATAATACTCTGAACCGTTCTCTGATCCCTGCGCTTGAGAAAGCAGGAATGCACCTGGTGGCAGCCCATGAGAATCTTACAGAAGCACAGAGTGCATTTGTAGACAGATACTTTGAGGATAATGTATATCCGGTACTTACACCGATGGCAATGGACTCTTCCAGACCGTTTCCACTGATCAGAAATAAAACATTGAATATCGGCGCTCTGATCTCCAAGAAGGAGAAGAGTGATAAACTCAACAAGAAAGATAAAGCAGGAGAGCTTTTGTTTGCTACAGTGCAGGTTCCGTCTGTGCTTCCAAGGGTGGTGCAGATTCCGTCAAAGAAGGATGGAGATACCACAGTGATCCTGCTGGAAGAGATTATTGAAAGAAATATTGACAAACTTTTCCTGAGTTATGATGTAATATGTGCTCATCCTTACCGTATTATGCGTAATGCGGATCTTACCATCGATGAAGATGAGGCAGAGGATTTGCTGGTGGAGATTCAGCGTCAGTTAAAGAAACGCCAGTGGGGCGAAGTTATCCGTCTGGAAGTAGAGGATAAGATGGACGAACGCCTGCTGAAGATCCTGAAGACGGAATTTGACATCAAAGAGGCAGATGTTTTTGAGATAAACGGACCTCTGGATCTTACCATGCTGATGAAAGTATATGGTGCGGATGGCTTTGACGCTTACAAGACACCGAGATATCAGCCGGCACCTGTACCGGAATTCCAGAATGAGAAGGATATTTTCCAGGTGATACGTGAGGGCGATGTATTCCTGCATCATCCTTATATGAGCTTCGATCCTGTTGTAAATTTCGTGCGTCAGGCAGCAAAAGATCCGGATGTTCTGGCTATCAAACAGACTCTGTATCGTGTCAGCGGCAATTCACCGATCATTGCTGCCCTTGCGCAGGCAGCAGAAAACGGCAAACAGGTTTCCGTACTGGTAGAACTGAAAGCCCGTTTTGATGAAGAGAATAATATTGTATGGGCGAAGAAGCTGGAGAAGGCAGGATGTCATGTAATCTATGGTCTGGTAGGTCTTAAGACACACAGCAAGATCACACTGGTTGTGCGCAGGGAAGAGACAGGAATCCGCCGATATGTGCATCTGGCAACCGGAAACTACAATGATTCCACTGCCAAACTCTATACAGACTGCGGTATCTTTACCTGCGATGAACGTTTTGGTGAAGATGCAACAGCAGTATTTAATATGCTCTCCGGATATTCAGAACCGAAGAGCTGGAATAAGCTGATCGTAGCGCCGATCTGGATGAAAGACAGATTCTTAAGCCTGATCGAACGTGAGGCAGAGAATGCGAAGAAAGGACTTCCGGCGTTGATCCGTGCAAAGATGAATTCCCTCTGTGATCCGAAGATTATTGCAGGATTGTATTATGCATCTTCCTGCGGAGTTCAGGTGGAGCTTCTGGTAAGGGGTATCTGCTGTCTGAAAGTAGGAGTGCCGGGAATCAGTGAGAATATTCATGTCCGTTCTATTGTAGGGGAATTTCTGGAGCATAGCCGTATTTTCTATTTTGAAAACGGCGGAAACCCGGAAATCTATATGGGAAGTGCGGACTGGATGCCGCGTAACCTTGACCGCCGGGTAGAGATTGTTTTTCCTGTGGAAGATGAGAAGATTAAGAAAGAGCTGGAGCACGTACTTGATCTGGAGTTTAAGGATAATGTAAAAGCTCATATCCTGCAGCCGGATGGAACTTATGTGAAACCGGATAAACGAGGCAAAGCCCAGATTAACTCTCAGATGGAATTCTGTATGGAGGCAACTGAGAAGGCTGCACTTCATAAACACGAAGAAAAGAAATCCCGTGTATTCATTCCGGCAGAGCCAGCGGAGGATATAGAGGAATAAGAAACAAGAAACAGTCAGAAACAGAAATAAATAACTGGGAAATGCCATGTGATTATATGAAACATGGCATTTCCTTTTATGCTATGTTTTCGATTATTATAGATTGATAAAAAGTTTTTTTACGCAGAAAACCTGTAAGTACGGGCTTTTCTGAGGGGAAAATTCGCGAAAAATAAAAAAATTTAAATTTTTTAAAAAAAGTACTTGCATTTTAGAAAAAGATGGTGTATATTAAATGAGTCGACAGCGAAGAGCAAACGACAGACAAACAAATGGCCAGTTGGTCAAGGGGTTAAGACGTCGCCCTCTCACGGCGAAAACACGGGTTCGATTCCCGTACTGGCTGCTACGAAATAGTGAGAATTTAACCAGAGCTTAAGCTCTGGTTATTTTTTTTGTCAGGGATTTCCCCTGACATGTTGTATGTCTTTGTGGACAAAAATGATTGAAGAACCAGGAGATTTCATCTGACAACAGAGGAGTAATATTTGGAAAGGAAGAACGATATGGCCACTGATGAAGAACTTTATGGGCAATATCTGTGCGGTGATGAGACAGGACTTGAACTGTTGATAAAAAAATACGGCGATCCGCTGACCTTATACATTGATGGTTATCTGCATGACGTCCACGAAGCGGAAGATTTAATGATGGAAACCTTTTCCTGGCTGTTTACGAAAAAGCCCCGCATCCGGGATGGATGTTTTAAGGCTTACCTCTATAAAGCAGCGCGGCATATGGCTTTACGTCACAAAAGCAGACGGCGGGTTTTCTTCAGTCTTGATGACCTGACCAGAGAACCGGAGGCACAAACGCTGGTGGAGGAGATCGTCCGCACAAAAGAACGGAATCAGATCCTGCATCTCTGCATGGACGAGTTAAATCCAGATTATCGGGAGGCCCTTTATCTGACCTATTTTGAGGGTATGAGCTATCAACAGGCAGCTGAGGTTATGGGGAAAAGTGTAAAGCAGATCACAAATATGGTGTACCGGGGGAAAGAGCGTTTACGCGGATTATTGAAACGGGAGGGTATTACAGATGCTGAAAAATGAGGAACGGATTGCTGAGGTAAAACGGCGTATTGCAAAAAAAGAACAACAGCAGAGAATGCGGCGCAGACGGATTATCTCTGCTGTCTGTATAGCGGCATGCTTTGCAGTGATCGTTGGGGTTTCCTTTGCCATGCCCGGTATTGTCGGACAGATCGAACCCGGTACTTCTTCAGGCTTTGAAACTGCGGCAACGATTTTGGGTGGCAGCACCGCACTGGGATATATGGTGATCGGACTGCTGGCTTTTATTCTCGGCGTGTGCGTGACTGTTCTGTGCTTCCGCATCCGTCAGCTGAACAAAGAGGAGCAGACAGAGATGAAAAAGGAGGACAATGGGGATGGAACTGTTCAGTAACTTTTTTCAAATTGCTGTTACCCTGCTGGGCTTTTGTATGAGTGGCATTCGGTATCTGAAAGATCGAAAACAGGCATATTTCCTGCTGACCTGTTTTTACGGATGCTTTGCCCTTGGCTCTCTTTACTGGACGCTGTATCTGCTTTTGTTTTCTGAAACACCACAGGTCTTTTATGTGTCAGAGTTCGGCTGGGTAGCCAGTGTGGTTTTCCTTTATCTTCTGCAATACACCCTTTCTTCTGATGAGGAAAGAAGATTTTCGACAGGAAAAGCCCTGATTGCTCCTTTGATCGGTGTTCCGCTTTGTGTGTTTTACTGTACCTTTGGGGATGTTCTCTCCAATCTGCTCTGGTGTGGCATGATGATTGTTGTTTCTTATCATTCCATCCGGGGTCTTGCTTATGCGCAGATACAGACGGGAACAGCGTGTAAGATGCGGTATTTCCACATTGGGGTACTGTGCTATGTGGCGATGGAGTATGTCCTTTGGATCTCCGGCTGCCTGTGGCCGGGCTATTCCATTTCCGCTCCCTATTGCTGGTTCGATCTTCTGCTTACAGGCTGCCTGTTTGCACTGCTGCCAGCCACAGGAAAGGCGGTGCAGGTATGACATATATTGAAAACGTATTTCTTTGCATGGCCTCACCCCTGCTGATCGCTGCTATGTGCATGGGAAAGCGGCAGAGAAAATTCTTTCTGTTCTGCTTTGCCGGGATGGGTGCCTGTCTGCTTTCCGCTTACATCAACACCTTTTTCGTTGCACTTTATAAAGCGGACACCTTTGCAGCTACCACAGAGATCGCCCCGGTGGTGGAGGAAGTGATGAAACTTCTGCCATTGCTCTTTTATCTGCTGATATTTGAGCCGAAAGCGGAGCAGATCAAAAATGCAGCCGTGATCACAGCTCTTTCTTTTGCCACATTTGAAAACGTCTGCTATCTGATCCAAAACGGAGCCGGTCATTTTTCTTTTATTTTCTTCCGGGGTATTGGGACAGGAGCCATGCACGTGATCTGTGGGGCCATTGTCGGCGGTGGCCTTGCATATGTGTGGCAGAGAACATGGTTGAAGATTGCCGGAACCTGCGGTCTGCTGGGAGCAGCAATCACCTTTCATGCAATTTATAATCTTCTGATCGCCTATGGCGGTGCAGCACAGTATATTGCTTATCTGCTGCCTGTACTGATCCTGGCAGCGGGAAAACTGATCTTCCGCAGTTCGATACAATAATATAACCTGATTTTTCCTCTTTTGGGAGCTGTTTCGGCAGCTCTCAAATTTTTTTGAAAAAATTTGATTTTCAGGTGAGAGTTTTTCACTTTTTTTGTACCTATATAAGTGAAAGACTTTTAAGACTGTTTTTGTGGAAGGAGGTTGGAAGGCATGTACGATACAGAAGAGCGTATCGAATTGGTAAAAAAGCGAATGTATGAATATCACCGCCGCCAGGAGCGGCGCACAGTCTGTCGGCTGTCTGTTCTGTGTACCCTGTTATTCCTGTCTCTTGTGGGAGCAATGGGGATAATGCAAAACAAGCCAATAAACGTTACGGGAATGTACGGCACAATCCTGCTTCATGAGGACGCAGGCGGTTATGTGTTGGTGGCTGTCATTTCCTTTACGGTGGCAGTCGTGATTACCGCATTATGTATCAAATTCAGAAAAAAAGGACAAAAGAGTCAGGATGCAGAAAATCATGTATAAAGAAAGGAAAAGGTGAAAAGTATGAGGAAAAAATTATTAGCCGGGATGCTGGCACTTGCACTGTGTTCTACAAATATGCCCCTTCAGACCATATTTGCGGAAGAATTTACTTCCGGAAATCAGGATGTAGTGTCTGAGGAAGAAACTCCGGAGATTTTTACCAATGAGGAGCTGGAAGCGGCAGGAGAGACAGATGAGGAACTGTCTGTATTCAGTTCAGACGAGGTTCCTGAATTTAATGATGCCCCCGATGAGGCAATGGCTGCTGCGGAAAATGAACAAGCTGGAGAAATTGATTTAACTACGAGCAATAAAGTTGTGAATGGAGTTTATACTATAAGTTCGGCAGGAGATCACAAATTCATATGTAGCCAGGAAACAGGAAATAGAATTGTGGTTGATGGAGCAAATATTTCGGCGAAAGACAAAATCAACATTTATCTTATTAACGTAAGTATCAATACAAGTGTTGATTCGGCACTGCGAATAAAGGGAAATGTGGAGGCTGCAGTCACTATCCATTTAACAGGCACAAATAGTCTTATAACAAAGGATAACGTGTGTGCCGGTTTACAGAAAGATAACAAAGCTCAGCTTATAATAAAAACCAATAATTCAGACGCTACTGCAGGAATCTTAAATGCTCGTAGTATCGATGGGGATAGCGCCGGAATTGGTGGCGGCTATTACGGCACCGGCTCTTGCAGTAATATTATTATTGATAGTTGTTCTGTAATTGCTAGTTCTAAGTATGGTGCTGGAATTGGTGGCAGCAAGGGACACGCTGGCAGTGATATTACCATTAATAATAGTTCTGTAACTGCTAGTTCTACGGATGGTGCCGGAATTGGTGGCGGCGGTTACGGCGCTGGCAGTGTCAGTGATATTACCATTAAAAGTAGTTCTGTAACTGCTACTTCTACTCATGGTGCCGGAATTGGTTCTGCCGGTGGCACCTGCAGCAACATTGGCATTAGTGGTGGATCCGTAAAGGCATATTCTGATCGTATGCCAGGCATTAATTGTACCCCCCATAATGGCAACTCAACAAATGTTTATTGTTGTATTATTAAAAATGAATATTTTTTACCAGTAACGATAGATAGTGAATCCTGGAAGCCAAGTTATCATATTGTTCCTGATTCTACAAAAGACGGTAATCTGTACGTCTGGTTAACTGAAAAAGAAAATAATGACGCTTATGATGTAACTGTTGGAACCGAAAAAAGGCAGTATTCTTTCGATCAGGCAAAAAACCAATTTGTACGTATCCAAACAACTCCTACCGCTGACCAATTTGATTATACGCAGCCCAGTTTTACATATACTAAAGATACCCATGTTGATATTAGTAAATATATTAAATGGAAAGATGATGTCACCGGTCATGGTAAAATTACTAAAGTAACGTATTTTAAAAAAGGAGATAAAACTCCACTCGCAGACAGCCCCACAGATGCAGGTACTTATACTTTTAAGATTGATGTGAATGAAGGTGACTACTACAAATCAGTCGATAGTATATCTGCACCAGAATGGGAATTTGTCATTTCAAAAGCACAAGCACCTTCAAGCAAGCCAACCGATACCGATCCTACATATGTTTCATGGTTATGTAAGAAAGTCGAAGATGTTAAAGGCCTTTTTAATGATGAATGGAAATGGAGCGATTCCGATATTTCTAAAAAATTACCTGTAGGAGAAGAAGTTTCCGCTACAGCAGTTTATAATGGTACAGATGCTGACAATTATGTAAATACATCTGTTGTATTTAAAATCACCAGAAAAGCATGTACACACCCACATACCGCAGAACGTTACTACTCCTCTCCATCCTGCACTTCCAGCGGATACAGTGGAGATACCTACTGCACAGACTGTAATGAAACACTTTCCTATGGTTATACGATTTCCGCATACGGCCATGACTATGACAACGGCGTTATCACTACAGAGCCAACTGCCGAAATCGACGGAATCATAACTTACACCTGTAAGTGGTGCAAACATCAGGATACAAAAACCCTCGGTAAGCTTGGTGACGGGGAACCTTACATTGAGGGAAGTTTCCAGAAGAAAAGCTGGGATACTGTTAATGATCTGATCAAGACATCCAAAGAAAAAGATACCATCTCCATTATCATGAATGGTGCCAGGACACTTCCTGCTTCCGTTTTATCCGGGATAAAAGGAAAAGATATTTCCCTGAATCTTGATATGGAGAATGGTTTCATCTGGAAGATTAACGGTACTTCCATTACAGCAGAAACACCTGCAGATACCGATCTTTCTGTTACAAACACAGCAGAATATATCCCGGCAGCATTATACAGCCTGATTTCCACAAACCAGAATGATTTCGGTTTCCATCTCGGAAGAAGCGGAGCTTTCGATTTTCCGGCTGTGCTTTCCGTAAAGGCAGATGCCTCCTGTGCAGGACTTATGGCAAATCTGTTCTGGTATGATGCTGAGAATGGGATTCTGCAGTGCATCCAGACCGTAACGGTAGGCGGTGCATTTGAGCGCAGTATTCCATATGCTGACTTTACCCTTTCCAAAGGACAGGATTATTTCATAGCATTTGGTACAGAATCTCTCAATGGCAGAGTCATTCACACAGACGGAAGTATCACAGATGAAAACGGTGCATACCTGCGACCTGCCAACACAAAGATTTCCAGCCACTCCATTGACAGAAATAAATTAACTGTCAAACTTTCCAAAGGATGTGCAGGTGCTCAGGGTTATGACTTCGTGATCAGCAAGAAATCAAATATGCTCCAGACCGGCAAATTCAGCCAGACAGTTTCCTCAACCGGCAAGCCACAGGCATCTTTCAGATATCTGGCAAAAGGTACCTGGTATGTGGCAGCCCGAAGCTGGGTTCTGGATGCACAGGGCAATAAGGTCTATGGTTCCTGGACAAAGATCAAGAAGATCAAGATCACTGTTGTTACACCACAGCAGCCAAAGATCAAGAATATCACTGTAAAAGGAAACACTGTGACTGTTACTTACACAAAATGCAAAAATGCCACAGGTTATGAAATCCTGCTCGGAAACAAATACAAAACCTCCGCAGGTGAGAAATATCCGGTTAAGAAATATCTGAAACGTACAGAAGGCAAAAACACCGTAACTGTAACCTTTACAAACGTAAAGAAAGGCACCTGGTATGTGACCATACGGGCATGGAACCAAACCTCCAAAGACAAATCCAGAGTTTACAGTCCATACTCCACAATGAAGAAATTCAAGACAAAGAAATAGCTTCTGTTTCTTACAAATATTTCTACTGTAAAGATTGTTCTGATTCTGTTTTCTGCAAAAGAAATAAGAAATATTGAGATATTAGGAAATCATAGGATTATAATATTTAACATCAAAAACAGGATTGAGTTTATTCTGCTCAATCCTGTTTTTGCCATATTCCCTTTTTCTTTAAAGTTTATTATATGAATCCGCAGGAATAAAAAAGCTGATTTCTATTTGCAGTAATTCACTTGCCTGCTATAACAGGGAGTCTTATTGCCTTGTGATAGACGAGCTGGATTCTGGTATTTATGAGTATTTACTGGGAGAATGCCTGGAAGTTATGCAGGATAAAGCTAAGGGACAATTGATTTTTACATCACATAACTTACGCCCATTGGAGATCCTTGAAAACGATTCTTTGCTTTATACGACTGTGAACCCCGAGAATTGCTATATAAAATCTAGTTATATTAAAAATACGCAAAATACCCGGTTATCTTATTTGCGGACGATCAAGCTTGGCGGGCAAAAAGAAAAGCTCTACAATGGAACAAATATATATGAGATGGAGCTTGCTATGAGGCGGGCAAGAAGGCGGTACTGACCAATGGATTTATAAAAAAATCGCAGAAGACACCAAAGGCAGAAAAAGAACTGGCAAAGAAGTATAAAGCAGATTATGAACGGAACAAGAAATCCCAGCCTGAGTATAGTGAAAAAACTTGCACAGGGATTAGGGATGCAATTAAAGCTGGAATTTGTTCTGATGCCAACAAAAAATAAAATGTAAAGAGTATGAGAAAATAGGAACCGCAGGAATTCATATTATATAATAGGTACGTATATCAGTAACTATGAATATTTGACAGGTGTATCATCGTCATTATCTGCAGAGACCTGACATTGGGATACCCCATGTCAAAATAGGCATAATCTCAAAAAAACAATGGAAAGTTGCCGATTTTTACAAAAGAAAGCTTGACAGTAACATCGGAAACTGTATAATAATATTAACAGAACCCACCACGCCTCTGATTTTTCATGCGCAACCCGGTGGGACTTTTTCATTTATGGGGTGTTTTATGTATCAATATCCAAAACAAATATTAACAATAGAACAACAAGTGCAATCTTATGTAGATGCAGGAATGGAGATTACATCTTATGAAGATGTAGAGAAGGTATTAAAGACAATTGGGTTTTATCGTTTGAGAGGCTACTCGTTTCATTTATATGATAATACTACAAAGAAGTATGTTGCGGGAACAAAGTTTAAAGATATTATAAAATTGTATCAATTTGATCAGGAATTATCTGCATTGCTGGTTTGATCTTCCGCAGTTCGATACAATAATATAACCTGTTTTTTTTCTCTTTTGGGAGCTGTTTCGGCAGCTCTCAAATTTTTTTGAAAAAATTTGATTTTCAGGTGAGAGTTTTTCGCTTTTTTTGTACCTATATAAGTGAAAGAACTTTTTAACCGAATCAAGTAGCGAAGCGGATTGCGAATATCCGCTTGATCATTGTTTTTCTGGAAGGAGGTTGGAAGGCATGTACGATACAGAAAAGCGTATCGAATTGGTAAAAAAGCTTTCCTTTACTGTGGCAGTCGTGATTACCACAGTATATATCAAATTCAGAAAAAGAGGACAAAAGAGTCAAGACGCAGAAGATCATGTATAAAGAAAGGAGAGGTGAACGTATGAAGAAAAAGTTATTAGCCGGGATTCTGGCGCTTGCACTGTGTTCCACCAATATGCCCCCCCAGACTATATTTGCGGGGGAATTTACTTCCGGAAATCCGGATGTAGTGTCTGAGGAAGAAACTCCGGAGATTTTTACCAATGAGGAGCAGGAAGCAGCAGGAGAGACAGATGAGGAATTGTCTGTATTTAGTTCAGAAGAGGTTCCTGAGTTTGATGATGCCCCCGATGAGGCAATGGCTGCTACGGAAAATGCACAAAATGGAGTAATTGATTTAACTGAGGATGCTAATGTTACGGACGGAGTTTATACCATAAATATAGCAGAAGATTACAAATTCACATGCAAGAAAAGTCCGGAAACGTCAAATAGAATTGTGGTTGATGGAACGAATACTTCAGAGCAACACAACATCAACATTTATCTTGATAACGTAAATATCAAAACATCTGCTGGTTCGGCACTGCAAATAAATAATAATGTTAAAGCTACAGTTACTATCTATTTAACAGGCATAAATAACCTTACAACAACTAATCAAAGCTCTGCCGGTTTACAGAAAGATAACGAAGCTCAGCTTATAATAACCAATGCTTCAGACACTACTACAGGAATCTTAAAAGCTAGTAGTGATGGGAGTGGGTATGGTGCCGGAATTGGTAGCGGCAATTACGGATCTTGCAAGAATATTACCATTAATAGTGGTTTTGTAGATGCTAAATCTAAGTTTGGTGCTGGAATCGGTAGCGGCCATCAGGGATCTTGCGATAATATTACCATTAAAAGTGGTTCCGTAAATGCTAAATCTATGAATGGTGCCGGAATTGGTGGCGGCCATCAGGGATCTTGCAATAATATTACCATTAATAGTGGTTCCGTAAATGCTAAATCTATGCATGGTGCCGGAATTGGTAGCGGCAATTACGGATCTTGCAATAATATTACTATTAAAAGTGGTTCTGTAACTGCTAGTTCCACGAGTGGTGCCGGAATTGGTGGCGGCCTTTACGGATCTTGCAATAATATTACCATTAGTGGCGGTTCTGTAAATGCGCAAGTTGGTTGCACTCCTCACCAGAATTTGGATAGCTCTGGTAGCTACGACCCCAAAAGCCCTGAAGTGTATCTCTACGTTATTCCTAATAAAAAAACTGAATTAGTAGCTATAGATAATAAAGTCTGGGAACCATCTAATCATAAAGCGGTTGAATCTACGAATACAAATCTATATGCATGGCTAACCGGAGAAGATCATCTTATAACTGTTGGAGAAGAGACTAAAAGTTATATCTTTAATTCAAATTTAGGGACATTTAGTGAAGGTAAACGTGATGTTACCAGTGATATTTTTGAATTTAACGGTTCTGAGTTTACTTATGATGGAAACACACACTCTCCTAACATCACTACGAAGAACAACATTAAAGGTGTAGGAAACTTCAGTGTAAAATATTTCAAGGAAAATGATCCGACAAACGAGATAACCGTGCCTAAAGATGTTGGTACTTATACTGTAAAGATTACTGTAGAAGAGGGCGATTTTTACAAAGAATCTTCTGGTTATTTAACAAGCGACGATTGGAAATTTGCTATTAAGCTTACCCCTACAATTACTACATATACAGATGAGTATGATGGAGATGCTCATCCAGTTATCAATATTGATCAAAAAACAATCCCATCAGATAGTACTATTGAATACAGTATTAATGATGGACAAACATGGAATATTCTGAATTCTAACAACGATATTCCTACTGTAAGAACGGTAACCGAAGCAGAAAATACCAAAATTTTTATACGGATCTCCAATTCCAATTATGTTATCTGGACTTCACAAGAATATAAAGCAATCATCAGTCGAGCAACCCAAACACCAAATTTTCCATCACCATCAAATACCAAAATACCCGTTCCGTGGTCCTGTAAAAAGGTCGGCGATATCACCACTATTCTTCCCGAACACTGGATATGGAAAGACACTGATAAATCAAAAGAATTAAAAGTAGAGGAACCTATCTCTGCCGATGCAGTTTACAATGGCACAGATAAAGGAAATTATGTAACAGAAACTGTTACTTATACAATCACCAGAAAGGAATGTGAACACAAAAATACCGTAGGAGTCTACTACTCCTCTCCATCCTGTACTTCCAACGGTTACAGCGGAGATACCTATTGTAACGACTGCGAGAGAACCATCTATTACGGCTCCACGATTCCTGCATATGGCCATGACTATGACAATGGTGTCATCACTACAGAGCCAACTGCCGAAACCGACGGAATCATAACTTACACCTGTAAACGATGCAAACATCAGGATACAAAAAACCTCGGAAAACTTGGCGACGGGGAACCTTATATTGAGGGAAGTTTCCAGAAGAAAGGCTGGGATGCTGTCAATGATCTGATTAAGGCTTCCAAAGAAAAAGATACCATTTCCATTACCCTGAATGGCGCCAAGGTATTTCCTGCCACTGTTTTATCCGAAATAAAAGGCAAAGATATTTCCCTGAATCTCGATATGGAGAATGGTTTCATCTGGAAGATCAATGGTACTTCCATCACAGCAGAAACACCTGCGGATATAGATCTTTCTGTTACAAACACAGCGGAATATATCCCGGCAGCGTTATACAGCCTGATCTCCGCAAACCAGAATGATTTCGGTTTCCATCTTGGAAGAAACGGAGCTTTTGATTTTCCGGCTGTGCTTTCTGTAAAGGCAGATGCTTCCTGTGCAGGATTTATGGCAAATCTGTTCTGGTATGATGTTGAGAATGGAGTTCTGCAGTGTATCCAGACCGTAACTGTAGGCGGTGCATTTGAGCGCAGTATTCCATATGCTGACTTTACCCTTTCCAAAGGACAGGATTATTTCATAGCATTTGGTACAGAATCTCTCAATGGCAGAGTCATTCACACAGACGGAAGTATCACAGATGAAAACGGTGCATACCTGCGACCTGCCAACACAAAGATTTCCAGCCACTCCATTGACAGAAATAAATTAACTGTCAAACTTTCCAAAGGATGTGCAGGTGCTCAGGGTTATGACTTCGTGATCAGCAAGAAATCAAATATGCTCCAGACCGGCAAATTCAGCCAGACAGTTTCCTCAACCGGCAAGCCACAGGCATCTTTCAGATATCTGGCAAAAGGTACCTGGTATGTGGCAGCCCGAAGCTGGGTTCTGGATGTACAGGGCAATAAAGTCTATGGTTCCTGGACAAAGATCAAGAAGATCAAGATCACTGTTGTCACACCACAACAGCCAAAGATCAGGAATATCACTGTAAAAGGAAACACTGTGACTGTCACTTACACAAAATGCAAAAATGCTACAGGTTATGAAATCCTGCTCGGAAACAAATACAAAACCTCTGCAGGTGAGAAATATCCTGTAAAAAAACATCTGAAACGTACCGGAAACACCACTACTGTAACCTTTACAAACGTAAAGAAAGGCACCTGGTATGTAACCATACGGGCATGGAACCAGACCTCCAAAGACAAATCCAGAGTTTACAGTCCATACTCATCAATGAAGAAATTCAAGACAAAGAAATAGCTTCTGTTTCTTACAAATATTTCTACTGTAAAGATACTTAAAGAATAACACGTCATTTATAAAATAAGGAGGACGCATGAAAATTTAAAAAAAACACTAAGCATATTCCTGGCCATTGCCTTGATTTTGTCATCGGCCATATCCTTTGATTCATCATCAGTAAGAGCGGCGACTCCAAAGCTTAGCCAAACTGTGATTTCATTGCCTTCAGGAATAAGCACCACTTTAAAGGTATCAGGTACGGACAAAGCTGTAAAATGGTCTTCATCTGATGAAAATATTGCATCTGTTTCCAAAAAAGGTAAAGTCACAGGTAAAAATGCCGGAAAAGCTATCATCACTGCAACAATAGGGAAACAAACTTTGCAATGCAGGGTTATTGTTAGAGCAAGATTGAGCAGGACAAAAGTAACTCTTGTCCGATATGAGAGAATTTTTTTATCTTTAAAGGGTGCTTCTATTAAGCGCATTTCCAGCAGCGAACGTAAAGTGGCCTCAGTCTCTATCGTTAAAGAAGGAAAGGAAGGAATGATAATAGGTCTGCGGCGCGGAAGAGCAACAATTACAGTAGTAGATACAACTGGCAGAAAATATACCTGTATAGTTAAAGTCGAAGAGCCTTACCAACGAGAAAAATATATCACTCTTGAGGAAGGCCAGAGTTACCGCTTAAGATTAAACGATACTACTCAGAAGATATCCTGGAGCTCCCGAAATGAAAAAGTTGCTTGTGTTAATTCAGTAGGATTCGTTACTGCCCGTTCCAAAGGAGGGACATACATTTACGCAAAAGTTGGATCGAAGAGTTTCAGTTTTTATATTAAAGTACTGGCGAAAAAAAAGCCAGAAGTGACGCCAACAGCTACGCCCACACCAACGGTGACTCCAGAACCGACAGCTACGCCTACACCGGAACCAACGGCAACTCCGATTCCAACAGCAACTCCGGAGCCGACAGCAACTCCGATTCCCTGGTATCCGTCCTATCCGGATCCAGAACCAACAGATCCGCAGCCTCCACAAATCGACACTGATGTTCCAACCGATACTGATCACTCAAATGACAATAATGTCCCAACCGACAACAATGTCCCAACCGACAACAATGTCCCAACCGATAGCAGTACCGATTCCGGCAGCCATCTTTTGTTCTGACTCTATTATCTACAAAAGAAATAAAAAATATTAAGATATTAGGAAATTATAGGATTATAATATTTAACACTAAAAACCGGATTGAGTTTATTCTGCTCAATCCGGTTTTGACCTATTCCCTTTCTCTATAAAAGTTTAACTTCTTCAGAAAGATATCTGCCTCTTGCCATTTTTCTTAAAGATTGTATTCTTTATATAACTGCTCACGTCTTTTTGCGTCTGTTGATACAATCGGGATTTCTTCAGTTCTCTGATCCTGAAGTAATCGAGTAATCAGGCTTCCAAGTCGAGTTTCTCCCTGAACCTGCCCGATTGCTTCTCCTTCTGTACGTCCCTCAGCTTTAAGTCTTTCAGATTCCAGTTCCAGAACTTTTCCTCCCATAATATCACCTATTCCTTTCCGGATATCTTCTTCCTTACGGAAGATATAATCCGCAATCTTTATAATTAACTTTGTTAAATCTGTATACAGTTCCGATTTACCTGTCTCCGTCAGTTCCTTTTGACGAGTTTTATTGAACACTTAATTTCTTTAAAATTATGTATTTTTATCTTTGGAATCAGTGGCAGATATTGCCTGAAAAATCACTTATAAGAAAGTATAGATTATCGTTTACATTTTTTACTATACAGCATCTATGGCTATTTATCAAGTCCATTTTGGGCGATTATTTTCCTGTTCTTCCTTAAATCAAGAGTTTACAATCCATACTCCGCAATGAAGAAATTTAAGACAAAGAAATAGCTTCTGTTTCTTACAAATATTTCTACTGTAAAGATAATGCCAAACAGCCTTGTAGGCAAACGAAACAGTTGACAGCTGAAAAAACCAATGATAAGATAAATGCACTCAAATTATAACAGAACAGGCTTACAGTCAGAAAAGGATCAGAATTTCGGTTCTGATTATTTTTTGTGTTTTATTCCGTTGGCAAGGGAAAGTTCGCACTTGAAAAAGAATAAAAACTGGGTTATAATACGAACAAATGTTTGCAATGCAAAAAAATCATTCCCGGATTTACAGTAAGCAATCCGGTTGATAGAAAGAAAGGAAATGTAACAGACATGGCAAAGAAAAACACCTATGATGCAGGGAGCATCTCTGTCCTGGAAGGTCTGGAGGCGGTTCGTAAGCGTCCGGGAATGTACATCGGAAGTGTTTCACGAAAAGGATTAAATCATCTCATTTATGAGATCGTAGATAACGCAGTAGATGAACATCTGGCAGGATACTGCAGTCTGATCCATGTAGTTCTGGAGAAAGATGGTTCCTGTACAGTAACAGACAACGGACGAGGAATCCCGGTAGATATGCATGAGAAAGGAGTATCGGCAGAGAGACTTGTATTTACAACTCTTCATGCAGGCGGTAAATTTGATAATTCTGCCTATAAGACCAGCGGAGGACTTCATGGAGTAGGCTCTTCGGTTGTGAATGCCCTGTCTACATATCTGGACATTAAGATCAGTCGTGACGGATATGTGCATCATGATCACTATGAACGGGGAATCCCGACCATTGAACTTGAGGAAGGGCTGCTGCCGAAGCTGGGTAAGACCAGACAGACCGGAACAAGTATCAATTTCCTCCCTGACCCGGAGATTTTTGAAAAGACCAGATTCTCAGCAACAGAAGTAAAGAGCAGACTTCATGAGACTGCATATCTGAATCCGGAACTGACTATTCGCTTTGAGGATAAAAGAGGCGCAGAGGTCGAGGATATTACCTATCATGAGCCGGACGGTATCATTGGATTTATCAAGGATCTGAACCACAGTGCGGAAGTCCTGCATGATCCGGTTTACCTGAAAGGGGAAGCAGACGGCATTCAGGTAGAGGTGGCATTCCAGTTTACCAATGAATTTCGTGAGAATGTACTGGGCTTCTGTAATAACATTTACAATGCAGAGGGCGGTACTCATCTGACCGGATTTAAGACTACATTTACTACAGTCATGAATACTTATGCGAGAGAGATTGGTGTTCTTAAAGACAAGGATCCGAACTTCACAGGTGCAGATATCCGTAACGGAATGACAGCAGTTGTTTCCATCAAGCATCCGGAACCGCGTTTCGAGGGGCAGACCAAGACAAAGCTGGATAATCAGGATGCATCACGCGCAACCGGAAAGGTTGTAGGAGAGCAGATGGTACTCTATTTTGATAGAAATCTGGAGACTCTTAAGACCATCCTTTCCTGCGCAGAGAAAGCAGCAAAGATTCGTAAAACAGAGGAGAGAGCGAAGACGAATCTTCTGACAAAGCAGAAATATTCCTTTGACTCTAACGGAAAGCTGGCAAACTGCGAGAAGAAGGATCCTTCCCAGTGCGAGATCTTTATCGTAGAGGGAGATTCTGCGGGAGGTTCCGCAAAGACTGCCCGCAACCGTAATTATCAGGCAATCCTTCCTATCAGAGGTAAGATCCTGAATGTGGAGAAAGCAACCATTGACAAAGTGCTTGCCAATGCGGAGATCAAGACCATGATCAATGCATTCGGATGTGGATTCTCCGAAGGATACGGAAATGACTTTGATATTACGAAGCTTCGTTACGACAAGATTGTGATCATGGCTGATGCCGATGTGGATGGGGCGCATATTTCCACACTGCTCCTGACTTTATTCTATCGTTTCATGCCGGATCTGATCACTGAGGGACATGTGTATATTGCCATGCCGCCATTATATAAAGTCATGCCTAAGAAGGGGCAGGAGGAATACCTGTATGATGATAAGGCACTGGAGAGATACAGACGTGCCCATAAGCCGGGAAGCTTTACTCTTCAGAGATATAAAGGTCTGGGCGAGATGGATGCGGAGCAGCTCTGGGAGACTACTCTGAATCCGGAGACAAGAATGATGAAGCGAGTGGAGATTGAGGATGCGAGACTTGCATCAAGCGTGACAGAGATCCTGATGGGAAGCGATGTTCCGCCGAGAAAGAAGTTTATCTATGAGCATGCACAGGATGCAGAGCTGGACATCTGATTTTGCCGGAGTGTTATATGGAAATTAAGACAGATACATGGATATGTGTCTGAGATGGAGGAAAGAAATTAAATGGAAACAAAACAGGAGAATGTGATTCCTACCGACTATGCGGAGGTCATGCAGAAATCCTATATAGATTATGCCATGAGTGTTATTATCTCCAGAGCCCTGCCGGATGTGCGTGATGGATTGAAGCCTGTACAGAGAAGAACTCTGTATGATATGTATGAACTGGGTATCCGTTATGACAGACCATACAGAAAATGTGCCCGTATCGTAGGTGACACCATGGGTAAATATCACCCCCATGGTGACAGTTCGATCTACGAAGCGCTTGTGGTAATGGCTCAGGATTTTAAGAAAGGCAAAACACTGGTTGACGGACATGGAAACTTCGGTTCCATCGAGGGCGACGGTGCAGCGGCCATGCGATATACAGAAGCCAGACTGGAGAAACTGACACAGGATGTCTTCCTCGAAGATCTGGATAAGAATGTAGTAGATTTTATGCCGAACTTTGACGAGACAGAGAAGGAACCGGTGGTACTTCCTGTCAGAATCCCGAATCTGCTGGTAAACGGAGCAGACGGTATTGCAGTCGGTATGGCAACCAGTATTCCGCCTCACAATCTGGGTGAAGTGGTAGATGCGGTGAAGGCATATATGAAGAATAACGATATCAGTGTCAAAGGGCTGATGCGCTATCTCAAGGGACCGGACTTTCCGACAGGTGGTCTGGTAGTAAATAAAGATGACCTGCTCAGGATTTACGAGACAGGGACAGGGAAGCTCCGTGTCAGAGGTAAGGTGGAGACAGTGAAGCTCAAAGGCGGCAGACAGCAGCTTGTGATCACAGAGATTCCTTACACAATGATCGGGGCAAATATCGGAAAATTCCTGAATGATATTGCGTCTCTTGTGGAAAACAAGAAGACAACAGATATCGTGGATATTTCCAATCAGTCTTCCAAAGAGGGAATCCGTATTGTTCTTGACCTGAAGCGTGACGCAGATGTAGAGAATCTTACCAATATGCTCTATAAGAAGACAAAGCTGGAAGATACTTTTGGCGTGAATATGCTGGCAGTTGCGGATGGCAGACCGGAGACTCTGAGTCTGAAGCAGGTGATCGAGCATCACGTAGATTTCGTATTCGATGTCACGACCAGAAAGTACACCACACTTCTGAATAAGGAGCAGGAGAAGAAAGAAATCCAGGAAGGTCTGATCAAGGCATGTGATGTGATCGACCTGATCATCGAGATCCTGCGAGGAAGCAAGAACAGAGAACAGGTAAAGAAATGCCTGGTTGACGGTGTGACAGAAGGAATCAGGTTCAAGAGCAAATCAAGCGAGAAAGCTGCGCAGAAGCTGCATTTCTCAGAAAAACAGGCAGCTGCGATCCTGGATATGCGTCTGTACAAACTGATCGGTCTGGAGATCGAGGCACTTCAGGCAGATTATGCAGAAACAATGAAGAACATTTCCGTTTATGAAGATATCCTGAATAATTATGATTCCATGGCAGAAGTGATCATGAAAGAACTGGATCAGATCAAGAAAGAATACGGTACGAAACGCCGCACAGTGATCGAGAATGCAGAAGAAGTTGTCTATGAAGAAAAGAAGATGGAGGAGATGGAAGTCACCTTCCTCATGGATCGCTTCGGATATATGCGGACCATTGATAAGTCTGCATATGAGAGAAATAAAGAAGCTGCCAATGCAGAGAACAAATATGTGTTTAACTGTATGAATACAGATAAGATCTGTATCTTTACAGATAATGGAAAGATGCACAGTATCAAGGTGGCAGATATTCCGCTGGTTCGTTTCAGGGATAAGGGGACACCGGCAGATAATCTGAGCAATTATGACAGTGCACAGGAACGTATGCTCTATGTAGCACCACTGGCATCTGTAAAAGAAAATACACTTCTGTTTGTCACTGCTGCATCCATGTGCAAGCTGGTGAGTGGTGCAGAGTTTGATGTGGCGAAGAGAACAATCGTGTCTACGAAACTTGCTGAAGAGGATTCTCTGATTTTTGTGGGTTCTGCGGATGAAATGGAACAGGTGGTATTCCAGAGTGAAGGCGGATATTTCTTAAGATTTCAGAAACAGGATATTTCTGCTATGAAGAAAACATCTATCGGGGTGCGTGGAATGAAACTGGCAGAAGGAGATAAGCTGGATCATGCATATCTTCTGGAAAGCCGTCAGGAATATACCATTACTTACCATGATAAACCCTATGTTCTCAACAGGATAAAACTGTCCAAACGGGACAGTAAAGGAATAAAACCACGTATATAAAACCAACAAATCCGCTAAAATCAAGGTTTTTGCAGGAAAAGCCTTGCAATTGCCGGAAATTGGTGTTACAATACATCTAAATTAGAACTTGTTGACAAAGGAGTGGGCGTGAGCCCACTCTTATTTGTTGCATGGAAAGGCAGGTGGGAAAATGAGCAGACGGGAAGAGTATGAAAAGCGCGCAGAGGAACTTCTGGCACCGATCGTAGAACTTAACGGCTTTGAACTGGTTGATGTAGAATATGTAAAGGAAGCAGGAAACTGGTATCTGAGAGGATACATTGACAAACCAGGCGGAATTACAGTAAATGACTGCGAGACAGTCAGCAGAGCATTCAGTGACAAACTGGATGAGAATGATTTTATCGAAGACAGTTATATCATGGAGATCAGTTCGCCGGGACTGGACAGACCGCTGAAGAAAGACAAAGACTTTGAGAGAAACATGGGAAAACTGGTGGAAATCCGTACCTACCGGCCAATCGAGAAGCAAAAAGAGTTCTGCGGGATTTTGACCGCATATGATAGTAACAGTGTGACAATCGATGAGGATGGAACCGAGCGTGTTTTTGATAAGAAAGACACAGCCCTGATACGCCTCGCAATAGAGTTTTAGTTAATTCGGGAGGATAAGAAAAAAATGAGCAGAGAGTTAAAGGAGGCACTGGATATCCTTGAAAAGGAAAAGAGTATCAGCAAAGATACTCTGCTTGAGGCAATTGAGCAGTCTCTGATCCAGGCCTGCAAGAACCATTTTGGAAAAGCTGACAATGTACATGTAACTATTGATCCGGAAACCTGCGATTTTTCAGTGTGTGCAGACAGAAGTATCGTAGAATACGTAGAGGATCCTGCAATGGAGATTTCTCTGGCAGATGCTTTGAAGATCACATCAAGAGCTGAGATCGGAGGCATGATACAGGTTCCAATCCAGTCTAAGGAATTCGGACGTATTGCGACACAGAATGCAAAGAACGTTATCCTGCAGAAAATCCGCGAGGAAGAACGTAAAGTGCTGTATGATGAATATTATGGAAAAGAGAAAGAAGTAGTAACCGGTATTGTACAGCGTGTGATGGGCAAGAATGTAAGCATCAATCTTGGTAAGGCAGATGCAGTATTAAGTGAGAATGAACAGGTGAAAGGGGAAACCTTCCAGCCGACAGAGAGAATAAAGGTGTATATTCTTGAAGTCAAGGATACCCCGAAGGGACCTCGTATTCTGGTATCCAGAACTCATCCGGGACTTGTGAAACGTCTCTTTGAGTCAGAAGTTGCAGAAGTAAAAGACGGAACTGTTGAGATCAAGAGCATCGCACGTGAGGCCGGTTCCCGTACAAAGATCGCTGTATGGAGCAACGATCCGGATGTAGATGCAGTTGGTGCATGCGTAGGTATGAACGGTGCACGTGTCAATGCAGTAGTTGAGGAACTTCGCGGTGAGAAGATCGATATCATCAACTGGGATGAGAATCCTGCAATCCTGATCGAGAATGCATTGAGCCCTGCAAAGGTTATCGCAGTTATGGCAGATCCTGATGAGAAGACAGCTCTGGTAGTTGTTCCTGATTATCAGCTGTCCCTTGCAATCGGTAAAGAAGGTCAGAATGCACGTCTTGCTGCAAGACTTACAGGATTTAAGATTGACATCAAGAGTGAGACTCAGGCAAAAGAAGCCGGTGATTTCTATGATTATGATGATGACGAGACTGCAGAAGATGCAGCTGAGGCATCAGCAGAGGAAACTTCAGCAGAAGATTCCCTGACAGAAGAAAACGAAGCAGAAGAAGTTTCAGAGGAAGTTCCTGTAGAAGAAGAGCCACAGGCTCAGGAAGCAGGAGAGAATGAAGACGAAGAATAAGATTCCCATGCGCCAGTGTACCGGCTGCAGGGAAATGAAAAGCAAGAAAGAGATGCTCAGAGTTCTTAAGACTACAGAAGATGAGATCGTGCTTGATACTACCGGTAAGAAAAACGGCAGAGGCGCATATCTGTGTCTTTCCAGAGAATGTCTGGATAAAGCGATTAAAAATCATGGACTTGAGCGTTCACTGAAAACTGCGGTTCCGGATGAGGTATACGAACGACTTAAGAAGGAGCTGGAAGATATTGAAAAATAACAGAGTACTGTCGCTGATAGGGCTGGCTACCAAAGCAGGCAAGACCGTAAGCGGAGAATTTTCCACAGAGAAATCTGTAAAGACCGGAAAAGGACTGCTTGTGATCGTTGCTGAGGATGCCTCCGAGAATACAAAGAAGAAATTCAGGAATATGTGCAGTTTTTATGAAGTTCCGATTTTCTTCTTCTCAGATAAAGAGAGCTTAGGCAGAGCAATGGGAAAGGAGTACCGCGCCTGTCTGGCTGTCCAGGATGAGAACTTTGCGAAAGCAATCATGAAGGAGGTATAGCGATTGTCAAAATTAAGAGTACATGAGCTGGCCAGAGAGCTTGGACGACAGAACAGAGAAGTGATCGAGTTTCTGAAATCAAAAGGCGTTGATGTGAGAAGCCATATGAGTATGGTGGATGAGCCTGCGGTTTCGGAAGTAAAGAATAGATTCAGAAAAGACAATAATAACAGGGGAAAGGAGCATATTGCGAAATTGGAGACTCCCAAGACAGAAGAAAAGGTTGTAACAGCAAAATCAGAAGGAGATAAAACTGAAACACCTAAAAAGAAAAAAAATATTATCCGCGTTTTTCATGCACAGAATGCAAGTGACGGAGGAAAAACAAGAAAGAAACCTGTGAAAGCTGAAGGCGAGAGAACAGGTTCACCAAGAAATGCAGAAGGAAGAAATTCCGACAGTTCAAGAACAGACGGTGACAGACCAAGAAGAAATAATAATGACCGCCCAGGTACAGGCAACAGAAGACCGGACGGACAGAACCGTCAGGGAAGACCTCAGGGTGAAGGAAGATCCCAGGGAGGACGTTTTGGCCAGGGAAGAAACCAGGGCGAAGGAAACCGTCAGGGAAGACCTCAGGGCGAGGGAAGATCCCAGGGAGATAACCGCCAGGGAGGACGTTTCGGACAGGGAAGATCCCAGGGCGATGGTCAGGGTCGTCCGGGCGGAAGATTCCAGGGCGATGGAAATCGTCAGGGAGGACGTTTCGGACAGGGAAGACCACAGGGCGAAGGAAACCGTCAGGGAGGAAGACCGCAGGGCAATGGCCAGGGTCGTCCGGACGGAAACAGAAGTGAAGGACGTGACGGACGCTTCGGCGGCAGTCAGGGACGTCAGGGACAGCGCCAGAATACAAGAAAGAATGACGATATGGCATTTGCACCGGAACTGACAAAGACTTCCAAAGACAGCAAGAGAGAAAGAGACAGAGAGAACAAAAACAAGAAAAAAGATTTTGATAAGACACAGAGTGGCGGACGCAGACCAAACCAGGGTGGATTCAATAAGAATTCCAGAATCCCGAAAGCTCTGCAGAAACCGGCTCCGCAGCCAAAACAGGAAGAGAAGAAACCTGAGGTTAAGGAAATCACACTTCCGGAGAAGATGACGATCCGCGAACTGGCAGAAGCTATGAAAATGCAGCCGTCAGTAATTGTGAAGAAGCTCTTTATGCAGGGTATGATGGTTACCGTAAACCATGAGATCGATTTTGAGAAAGCTCAGGAGATTGCTCTGGAATATGATATCATCGCAGAACCGGAAGAGAAGGTAGACGTTATCGAAGAACTCCTCAAAGAGGATGAAGAAGACGAAAAAGATATGGTTTCAAGACCACCTGTAGTCTGTGTTATGGGGCACGTTGACCATGGTAAAACATCTCTTCTGGATGCAATCCGTAAGACAAATGTAACACGTGGAGAAGCCGGCGGTATCACACAGCACATCGGTGCTTCTGTAGTAGAGGTTGGCGGACAGAAGATCACATTCCTGGATACACCTGGACATGAAGCTTTCACAGCTATGCGTATGCGTGGTGCAAACTCCACAGATATTGCAGTTCTGGTTGTAGCAGCTGATGATGGTGTGATGCCTCAGACAGTAGAGGCTATCAGCCATGCGAAGGCGGCAGGCGTTGAGATCATAGTTGCAATCAACAAGATTGATAAGCCAAGTGCTAATATTGAGCGTGTAAAACAGGAACTTTCTGAATATGAACTGATCCCGGAAGACTGGGGCGGAAGTACGATTTTTGTTCCTGTATCCGCACATACAGGAGAGGGAATCGATACTCTTCTTGAGATGATCCTTCTTACAGCCGAGGTATGTGAATTAAAGGCAAATCCGAACCGTTCCGCAAGAGGTCTTGTAATCGAGGCTCAGCTTGATAAAGGTAAAGGTCCGGTTGCCACGATCCTTGTCCAGAAAGGTACTCTTCATGTGGGAGACTTTATTGCAGCAGGAGCATGCAATGGTAAGGTTCGTGCCATGATGGATGATAAGGGACGCAGGATTAAAGAAGCAGGTCCTTCTACTCCTGTAGAAATCCTGGGACTTGGTGATGTGCCGAATGCAGGTGAAATTCTTCTTGCATTTGACAGTGATAAGGAAGCCAAGAACTTTGCAGGTGCATTTGTATCTGAGAACAAGAACCGTCTTCTTGAGGAGACTAAGGGCAAATTATCTCTGGATAATCTCTTTGATCAGATTCAGGCAAGCGATCTGAAGGAACTTCCGCTCATTGTCAAAGCAGATGTACAGGGATCTGTGGAAGCTGTAAAACAGAGTCTGACCAAACTTTCCAATGAAGAAGTGGTTGTAAAGGTGATCCATGGCGGTGTTGGTGCGATCAATGAGTCTGACGTAAGTCTTGCGGCTACATCAAATGCGATCATTATCGGCTTTAATGTCCGTCCGGATGCAACCGCAAAACAGCTTGCTGAGCAGGAAGGTGTAGATCTTCGTCTGTACAGAGTTATTTATCAGGCAATCGAAGATGTAGAAGCTGCCATGAAGGGTATGCTTGATCCTATATTTGAGGAGAAAGTTATCGGTCATGCGGAAGTGCGTCAGCTGTTCAAGGCATCCGGTATTGGTACGATTGCAGGAAGCTATATTCTGGATGGTATCTTCCAGAGAAACTGCAAGGTTCGTATTTCCAGAGAAGGCGAGCAGATATTTGAAGGTGAGCTTGCATCCCTGAAGAGATTCAAAGACGATGTTAAGGAAGTTAAGGCAGGATACGAATGTGGCCTTGTATTTGACGGATTTAACGATGTGAAAGAGGAAGATAAAGTAGAAGCTTATATCATGGTAGAAGTACCGAGATAGTAATGGTTTATAAAGGTAGGGTGCGCGATTCATAGTGTCAGGTACAGTGTGGTGCGCACCTTGACTTGATTGTGGTAATTCAGAAAATAATGTGATCAGGATAGTCGATGATCCGGATTGCTCACAGTATTTGACAGAATTGCCGGATATATAGGAGTAAAACTTAAAATGAGAAAAAACAGTATTAAGAATACCCGGATCAATGGGGAAGTCCAGAAGGAACTCAGCACCATTATCCGCAACGAGATCAAGGACCCGCGTATTCATCCGATGACTTCTGTCATGGCTGTAGAAGTGGCTCCTGATCTGAAAACCTGCAGAGCATATATCAGTGTGCTGGGTGAAAAAGAAGCAAAGGAAGCGACGATCAAAGGTCTGAACAGTGCAGAAGGCTACATCAGACGCCAGCTGGCGCGTAATTTAAACCTGAGAAATACACCGGAGATCCGTTTTATCCTGGACGAATCTATTGAGTATGGTGTAAATATGTCAAAGCTTATTGATGATGTTACCAAGAAAGACAGCAACTCCCACAGACAGGATGAGGAGCAGGATGAGAATTAAAAGAGGATGAGAACATGGAAAATATTGCGGAAATACTGGAAGGTGTGAAAACAATGGGAATCGGCGGACATATCCGTCCGGATGGTGACTGCGTTGGTTCCTGTATGGCGTTATATTTATATGTAAAAACCTATTATCCGGAAATTCAGGCAGATGTGTACCTGGATAATCCCAAACCTGTTTTCGGACATATTGACTGTATGGATGAGATTAAAACAGAGCTGGACGGTGACAAAGAGTATGACCTTTTTGTTACCTGTGATGTAAGTGCAAAAGACAGACTTGCCATTGCAGGTCCATATTTTGACACTGCAAAAAGAACAGCATGTATTGATCATCATATTAGTAACTCCGGATTTGCACAGGTGAATCATATCAGGGGAGAGGTAAGCTCTGCCTGTGAAGTTCTCTATGGGCTTTTTGAGCCTGAGAAAGTGGTCCGTACCATTGCAGTGCCGATCTATACGGGAATGGTTCATGACACAGGGGTATTTCAGTACTCTTCAACTTCACCGGAGACCATGCGTATTGCCGGGGAACTGATGAAGACAGGATTCAATTTCAGTAAGATCATTGACGAATCTTTCTATCAGAAAACTTATGTGCAGAATCAGGTAATGGGGCGTGTTCTTGCAGAGAGTATCCTGCTTCTGGATGGAAAATGTATTATCGGATATCTTAAAAAAAGAGACATGGAGTTCTATGGTGTGGATGGCAAGGATCTGGACGGTATCGTCAGTCAGCTTCGCCTTACAGCGGGAGTGGAAGTTGCCATGTTTATCTATGAAGTGGAAACTCAGTCTTTCAAAGTTTCCCTGCGTTCCAACGGAAATGTGGATGTAAGCAAGATTGCAGTATATTTTGGCGGCGGCGGTCATATGAGAGCAGCAGGATGTGATCTTCAGGGTTCTGTGTATGATGTGATCAACAATGTGACAGAACAGATCTGCAAACAGTTTCAGGAGCAGGAAGTCTGATGGATGGAGTAATTGTAATCCGTAAGGAAAAAGGATTCACTTCCCATGATGTGGTGGCAAAGCTTCGGGGAATCCTTCATATGAAGAAAATCGGACATACCGGAACTCTTGATCCGGATGCAGAAGGAGTGCTCCCGGTGGCTCTGGGAAAAGCAACCCGTCTGGTGGATATGATCACAGATAAAGAGAAAACCTATGAGGCAGTGATGCGTCTGGGTGTTATTACGGATACCCAGGATATGAGCGGAACTGTTCTCTCACAGACTACAGAGCTTTCCGTTACAGAAGAAGAGCTTTGCACAGTGGTCAGTTCTTTTGTGGGAGACTATATGCAGGTGCCGCCAATGTATTCAGCACTGAAGGTCAATGGAAAGAAACTCTATGAACTTGCCAGAGAGGGCAAGACTGTGGAGCGTAAACCAAGACCTGTACATTTTTATGAGATAGAAATTCTGGATATCAGTTTTCCGCTGGTGCGTTTTCGTGTGACCTGCAGCAAGGGAACCTATATCCGTACTCTGTGCCATGATATAGGGGAAAAGCTGGGCTGTGGAGCTGCCATGGAAAGTCTTTTGCGGACAAAGGTGGGCAGATTTACACTGGATGATGCCATTACCCTGGCGCAGACAGAAGAGGCAGTGAAGAAAGGAACCATAGAGAGTAAAATCCTCGGTATTGAGGAGATTCTTGCAGAGTATCCAAGGGTATGCTGTACAAAAGAAGGGGACAGACTTTTGGCTAATGGAAATCCTCTTGTACAGGCACTGGTCGATGCACAGGAGAAAAAAGGATGGATCCGTATGTGCAGCAGTGAAGGCAGTTTTGCCGGAGTTTACCAGTGGGACGAGAAAAGAAACAGGTATTTCCCTGTAAAAATGTTTTAGGAGACATGATGGAATATTTAAGGATTGAGAATGATTTTCCCAGAATTTCACACAGTGCGGTAACACTTGGGAAGTTTGACGGCATACACCGCGGACATCAGAAACTGGTTGAGAAAATTATTGAGCAGAAACAGGAAGGTGCACAGGCGGTTGTACTTGCGCTTGGAACTGCCTCAAGAACAATCCTCACAAAGGAAGAGAGATGTCGTATATTGGAAGAAATGGGAGTGGATATACTGTTGGAATGTCCGCTCACAGAGAAAATACGGCACATGAAAGCAGAGAATTTTATAAAAGAAATATTGATAGGAGATCTGCAGGTTTCCTATGTGGCAGTTGGAGAGGATTTCCGTTTTGGCTATGAGCGGAAAGGAACTCCTGCCATGCTCAAAGAGTTCGGAAAGAAATATGGATTTCATACGGAAGTCCTGCCAAAAGAAATGGACGGACGCCGTAAGATTAGTAGTACCTTTGTCAGGGAAGAACTGAACAGAGGAAATATGGAAAAATTCCGTTTCCTTATGGGAACAGATTTCTCAGTGGAAGGAATCGTTGAACATGGACGTGGAATGGGACATAAATATCTGCTTCCGACCACCAACCTGATCCCTCCGGTAGAGAAACTGATGCCTCCAAACGGGGTTTATATCACAGTATCCCATTTCAGAGACAGAAGTTATCAGGGAATTACCAATGTAGGTCATAAGCCTACTGTTGGCGGCGAGAAGTTTATTGGTGTGGAAACATATCTGTTTGACTGCAATGAAGATCTGTATGGGGAATACTGCAAGGTGGATTTCAAAAAATTCCTCAGACCTGAACAGAAGTTTTCTTCGCTGGAGGCGCTGAAAGCACAGCTGGAGAGAGATGCTGTGAAGGGACAGGAATATTTTGAAACTTTGTAAAAAAGAGGTTTACACGCCAGAATCAATGTGCTATACTAACCAAGGTGAATTTAGCCCATGTTCAGGGACCGGACGCTCCGACCATCTCTTAATGTGTGGCGGTCAGTCAATAATAATTATAGAATACAGGAGGAAATCACAATGATTTCAAAAGAAAAGAAAGCAGCGATCATGAAAGAATATGCAAGAACTGAAGGCGATACAGGATCACCGGAAGTACAGGTAGCAGTTCTTACAGCAAGAATTCAGGAACTTACAGAGCATTTACAGAGCAACCATAAAGATCATCACTCCAGACGTGGTCTTCTGAAAATGGTAGGTCAGAGACGTGGACTGTTAGCTTACCTGAAGAAAACAGACATCGAAAGATACCGTGCACTGATTGAAAAATTAGGCTTAAGAAAATAATAGCCTTTTAGTATGCGGAAGGGGGCGGATTTCCATCCGCCTCCCTTTTTATGTATATGGCAGTTCTGTAAAATATGGTGTTTTTCAGGATTGCGGTGGCTTGTTGTTTCGACTGCATCTGCATATTCAGAAGCTGCGAAACATGACAGGAGTTATTTCCGAGACTACTGAAAAGATTATTTTGTATATGAAAGTAACAAAACAGGCAGATATATTTGCCTGAAAAGTAGTTTTTTCAGTTGTTTCGGACTCCTGTTTTAATGTGACAATTTCATAAAAAGTCTGAACGTTGATGGACAAGATTGTCAGCAGACGGAACAGACAAATTTGAAAAGAATAAAGTAGTTACCGGACATGCAGTGAACGGTAACAGAAAATGACAACAGAATTATGAAAAAAGGAGAATGAACATATGTACAAAAGTTATTCCATGGAATTAGCCGGAAGAACCTTGACAGTAGATATCAACCGCGTTGCAAAACAGGCAAACGGTGCAGCATTAATGCACTATGGTGATACTACAGTTTTATCTACAGCAACAGCATCCAAAGAGCCAAGAGAAGGAATTGATTTCTTCCCGTTAAGCGTTGAATATGAAGAGAAAATGTATGCAGTAGGCAAAATCCCAGGAGGATTTAACAAGAGAGAGGGAAAAGCAAGCGAGCATGCAATCCTTACTTCACGCGTGATCGACAGACCAATGCGTCCTCTGTTTCCGAAGGACTACAGAAACGACGTAACACTGGTAAACATGGTTATGTCTGTTGATCCTGAGTGTAATCCGGAGATTCCGGCTATGCTTGGTTCCTCTATTGCAACCTGTATTTCCGATATTCCGTTTGATGGTCCGTGTGCTACCACACAGGTTGGTCTGATCAATGGTGAATATATCATCAACCCTACCATGGCACAGAAAGATGTATCTGACCTTCAGCTTACAGTAGCTTCCACAAGAGAGAAAGTAATCATGATCGAAGCCGGCGCAAAAGAAGTTCCGGAAGACAAGATGATCGAAGCTATCTATAAAGCTCATGAAGTAAACCAGGAGATCATCAAATTTATCGATAAGATCGTAGAAGAATGCGGAAAACCGAAACACAGCTACGAATCATGTGCAGTTCCGGAAGAACTCTTCGCAGCGATCAAAGAAATCGTACCTCCGGCAGAAATGGAAGTTGCCGTATTCTCTGACGATAAACAGACAAGAGAAGAAAATATCCGTCAGGTAACAGAGAAACTGAAAGAAGCTTTTGCTGACAAGGAAGAGTGGCTTGCAGTTCTGGGCGAGGCTGTATATCAGTACCAGAAGAAGACTGTCCGCAAGATGATCTTAAAAGACCACAAACGTCCTGATGGTCGTGCCATTACTCAGATCCGTCCTCTGGCAGCAGAGACAGATATTATCCCGAGAGTACATGGTTCTGCTATGTTCACACGTGGACAGACACAGATCTGTACCATCACAACTCTGGCTCCTCTTGCAGAAGCACAGAAGCTTGACGGACTTGACGAATTTGAAACTTCAAAGAGATATATGCATCACTACAATTTCCCGTCCTATTCTGTAGGTGAGACAAAACCATCCAGAGGACCGGGACGTCGTGAGATCGGACATGGTGCACTTGCTGAAAGAGCATTAGTTCCTGTACTTCCAAGCGAAGAGGAATTCCCATATGCGATCCGTACTGTATCTGAGACATTTGAATCCAATGGTTCTACTTCTCAGGCAAGTATCTGTGCATCCACAATGTCTCTGATGGCAGCCGGTGTACCGATCAAAAAACCGGTAGCAGGTATTTCCTGTGGTCTGGTAACAGGCGATACAGATGATGATTACATTGTTCTCACAGATATCCAGGGACTTGAAGACTTCTTCGGAGATATGGACTTCAAGGTAGCCGGAACTCATGACGGTATCACAGCAATCCAGATGGATATCAAGATCCATGGACTGACAAGACCGATCGTAGAAGAAGCAATCAGACGTACAAAAGAAGCAAGAGAATATATCCTGACAGAAGTTATGGAGAAATGTATTGCAGCTCCACGTACATCTGTAGGCGAATATGCTCCGAAGATCATTCAGATCCAGATCGATCCTCAGAAGATCGGTGATGTTGTAGGTCAGAGAGGAAAGACTATCAATACGATCATCGAGCGTACAGGTGTTAAGATCGATATCACAGACGAAGGTGCGGTATCCATCTGTGGAGTTGATCAGAAGAGCATGGATGAGGCAGCTAACATGGTTAAGATCATTGCAACTGATTTTGAAGCAGGACAGATCTTTACAGGTAAAGTTGTCAGCATCAAAGAGTTTGGTGCATTCGTTGAATTTGCACCGGGTAAAGAGGGAATGGTACACATTTCCAAGATCTGTAAAGAAAGAATCAATCGTGTTGAGGATGTTCTCACACTTGGTGATAAAGTTAAGGTTATCTGCCTTGGCAAAGACAAGATGGGAAGAATCAGCTTCAGCATGAAGGATGTACCGGAAGAAGCGTAAAAAATTATGAGATATCACAATATTACCAAGGACGATATGCTTAATGGCGACGGACTTCGTGTAGTGCTCTGGGTGGCAGGATGCAATCACTGCTGTCCGGAGTGCCAGAATCCTGTCACCTGGGATCCAAACGGCGGACTGCCTTTCGGTGAGGCAGAACGCAAGGAGATTTTTGCGGAACTGGATAAGGATTATGTGAGCGGAATTACCTTTTCAGGTGGAGATCCACTGCACCCGGCAAATATCACTGAGGTAACAGCCTTTGCGAAGGAGATCAGAAAGAGATATCCTGGTAAAACAATCTGGCTTTATACAGGTTTCCTCTGGGAGGAGATCTGCAAAGAAGAGATTGTGCGTTATCTGGATGTCTGCGTAGACGGTGAATTTGAGGTGGACAAGAAAGAACTTTCCCTGAAATGGAAAGGTTCCAGCAATCAGAGAGTGATCGATGTTCCCAAAACTCTTCATGAAGGAAAAGTCGTATTGCATAAATAAGAAATATACAGGCAGTTCAAGTATGCGTCAGGTGTACCTGAACTGCTTTTTTACTGAATCAGTCAAATATTCAGCTATGAGTGTACTGCGAAGCAGGAGTGTCAGCTTTGCATGACCAGACAGGAGGAAAAACAGATGAAACGAATCGCAAAATTTCATAAAGTAAGCAAAGAACGCTTCACAGCAGACTGGATCGATACCTTCGCACAGTCTCAGGAAGAAGCAGAGAAAGTATACGAGGCTATCCGTCTGCCGAAGAGAGCGACAGCAGGAAGTGCCGGCTATGACTTTTTCGCACCGGCAGAATTTACTCTGAAGCCAGGCGAAACAGTAAAGATCCCGACAGGAATCCGGGTGGAAATGCAGCCGGAATGGGTGCTGAAATGTTATCCGAGAAGCGGACTGGGATTTAAATACCGCCTTCAGCTGAACAATACAGTTGGTATCATTGACAGTGATTATTTTTATTCAGATAACGAAGGGCATATTTTCTCAAAGATCACAAATGATTCCAATGAAAACAAAACTCTGACAATTCCGGCAGATACAGGCTTCATGCAGGGAATCTTTGTAGAGTATGGAATCACGGTAGATGATGATGCTACAGAAATCCGCAATGGTGGATTTGGAAGTACTACTGCGAAATAGTTGGAAAAAGGAATGTAATGTTCTGGCGGAGCATATTTCACAAAGTTTATAGATGAAATCAGAGCCAGAATGTAAAAAAAGTAGAACATAGGGAAGAATCTGAGATTTTTACTTTACGTTCTGCTTTTTCTTTGCTATAATATTTTGAGATTCAAAATATTTGCAATACATACAATTTAAACGTATATACTGCGGAGCAGTTATTCGATTATGAACAAGTAACGAAGCGGATGATTTTATCCGCTTGACTAAAAAATATCAGGCAAAGAAATAAATTTAGGGAGAAAAGTTATGATCATCGAGCCAAAAGTAAGAGAATATATCTGTACAACCGCACATCCGCAGGGATGTGCAGAGAGTGTGCGCAACCAGGCAGATTACGCCTGTAAACAGGGAATGGTAAACGGAACAAAAAAAGCACTGATTATCGGATGTTCTACAGGCTACGGCCTCGCATCCCGTATCTGTGCACTGGAAAACTGTGGTGCTGATACTCTTGGAATCATGTTTGAACGTCAGGCAAATGGCAGAAGGACAGCTACACCCGGATGGTATAATACAGCAGAGTTTCACAGACTGGCTTCCGGGAAAGGTGTTTATGCAAAGACCATTAACGGAGATGCTTTTTCAAAGGAAATCAAGGAGAAGGCGATTGAACTGATCAAACAGGATCTTGGAAAAGTGGACCTGGTAGTCTACAGCCTGGCAGCACCGAGACGTACAGATGCAGAAGGAAAGACCTGGTCTTCCTGTCTGAAAACTACAGATGAGCCATTTACAGAGAAGAGTCTGGATCTGAGAAATAATGAGATCACAGAGAAAACAGTAGAACCTGCTACAGAGGAAGAAGTTTTAAGTACTGTAAAGGTTATGGGCGGTGAAGACTGGGCAGACTGGATTGATGCGCTGAAAGCAGCAGATGTACTGACTGAGAATGCAGTAACCGTAGCATATTCCTACATCGGACCGGAACTGACTTATCCAATCTACTATCATGGAACCATTGGAACTGCCAAACAGCACTTACAGAAAACAATGTCAGAGATTAATCAGGCACATCCGGATGTCCGCGCAGTAATTTCTGTAAACAAAGGTCTGGTAACTCAGGCAAGTGCAGCTATTCCGGTTGTACCGCTGTATTTTGCTATTCTTTATAAAGTTATGAAAAGGGCCGGAAATCATGAAAACTGTATTCAGCAGATTGCAAGGCTTTTTACACAGAAACTCTATACCCCGGAAGGTTTCCGGACAGATGAAAACGGATTTATCCGTATGGATGATTACGAACTGCTCCCTGAGATTCAGGAAGAAGTAAAGAAATGTTGGAAAGCAGTCACTACAGATACAGTAAATCAGTATTGCGACATTGACGGCTACTGGGAAGATTTCTATCATATGTTCGGATTCCATTACAGTGATATTGACTATACACAGGACGTAGATGCGAATGTGGAGATCAACGGGATTGTAATGTAAAATGACTATAAAAAAATCCTCTCCCGGAAATATTTATGAATGTTCATAGATATTCCGGGAGAGGATTTTTTTCAGGAACAAAGAAGAAAGCTCTCAAGCGAAGCGTAAGTGGAGAATGTCCAGCATAATCCCTGTTCCCCTTGATTTTTCACAGGGGATACACGACCACTCTGACGCAGGTCATAGGCGGCAGGAAGTACAGGGGCAGAGGCTGAAGGTGCGTTTCCGGTGCTTACAGAAGAGACCATATCTGAATTTCCGTCTTCATAAGCCGGATTAAGGAGAAATCCTCGTTCTTTCAGTTCCTCAGCGGAGTAGCTTTCACAGGAAATATCTTTACCGTCTGAACCGGCAGCAGGGACATTTTCTGTGATTTTACCATTGGTAAATGCTTTGATGCACACATTTGTGTTTGGCAGATAGGTGTTAAAATCCGTCCATATATCCCCATGATGGCTGATATAACTTTCTCCGTCAGAAGCAGTGGCTCTGGAACTGGTGCCGTTCAGAGGAGCCTCGAAATACGTTTTTGCACCTGTGCTGCTCCATAACTTTATGACTACAGCAAAACGTGTGCCTGCTTTTAAAGTCACAGGTCTGGAAAAATCTACCGTATGATATCCGGCATACCGGCAGTTTCCCCGGGCAGCAGGAGAAGGAAGCTTTTGAAAGGAGTTTTGATTCTTAAAGGAAGAAACAATATAAACTTCATAGTTATAATTATTATCATAGGTATAGAAGGAGACAGAACCAAGCTGCTCTTTCCTGGCTAATTTCTGTCCGTTTTCAGGGAATACATTGGCACAGTACAGTTCATCATTATAACCGAAAGCAGTGGTGGCACCTAAAGGATCATACTGATAAATGCGGTTACAGGTGTTATCAGAGGAAATCTTTCCGAATGCCATGGAGAACTCCTGCATACCCAGAAAGTCGTCGTAATAGGAAATATAAAAATATCCATTGTCCCCGAAATCTTTTCCCCAGCTGTTTTTACAAAGAAAGGCACCGTTGCCGGCCGGCCGGACCGGAAAGTTTTCTTTTGCGTAATCATCATCCCATCCTACAATAGCAATAGCATGTTGTGTGGATATGACAGGTGCAGAACCGGCGGGAGCCCTTCCTGCATCGTAATCGTCGGGAAGGCAGAAGGAAATCTGATCATTGGAGTAGTATTCGTCAACGGAGAGATAGGATGCAGATACTGCACCGTAATTCATAATTGCCTGTTTGATTGCCTGATTATCTAATGCATTCTTTCGCTGGGGAATAAACATAATCTCATTTACTCTAAGCACAGGTGTGAATGAGTCATAGGATGCTGATGAGATATTTTCGTAAGGAGCCTGCCATTCGTATACAGGACCGGATCCGCGTGTAAGATAGGCGGCAGCCATGGAAAAACTGCCACCGTCATCATAGTTACGGTCAAAACCTGTGGAGGAAGAACTGTTGCTTAACTGGTAACCCATGTGGAATTCCGAAAAATCGTGAGCATTGAGATTATCGGAGTACGGATTTAGAGCCAGTGCTCTGGAATATGGTCCATAGTAATATTTCTTACCGATAAGGACGTATGCCCGAACTTTATATAATGGATTTACGGAGCCGAATGGCACTGGTTCATAATATGCATAGTATTCCTCTGAATCAGGACCGTTTGGTGTATCTGAAATTTTACAGTATTTACTGTTCTGATCGTCTGCACGATAAATAAAGTAGCCGGTGACATAAGGCTGGTGTTTCCATTTTACTGTGACGCCGCCATCCTGCTCAGTGACAGAAGTCAGGCTGACCTTTGGAATTGCAGTCTGGCAGACGTATCCGGTGGAGCTGTAATCACCCAGAGAAATTTTGCTGCCAAGCTTACGGTATGGGCGGACTGCATAATCATAGACTGTTTTGGGAACAGCAGTTTCGTCTGTGTAATACAACCCGGAAAATTCAATATCTCCCAGTTTTGTCCATTTGGAGATACCTTTCCTGCGGCGGTAGATGCGATAGCCATCGGCACCCGGAACTTCGTCCCACATAAGATTTATGACAACATCTTTTTGGGGCTTTTTAACCGCAGGGCGTTTGAGTTTTGCTGTACCGGTCAGGCCTTTGGTGTTATATTTACTGTAGATTTTCTTACCGTTCCGGAAAGTGTAGGACTGCACTGTATACAGGTAGAATTTCTTGATCAGTCCGGTACTGTCTGTATAGGAGGTACGGGAAGAGGAAACTGTTGCGATTGCTTTCCATGAAGCCTCTGATTTATTCTTTTCTCTGCGGAGAATCCGGTATCCACTGACATTCTTTGCTTTTTTCCAGGTGATGGTAACCTCATGAGTGGATTTGATTTTTTTTAATGACGGTTTTTCAGGAGTGACAGGAGTTCCTGATTCAATGTTTATGGTCATCCGGCAGGTTCCGAGAATCTGCCATGTATTGGTATCCATAATGGAAAAAGATGCTTCCGTCATGGTTACGGCAGGACTTAAAAGAGTAAAGAAGTCATCTCCGGGTGTGTACAGAAGTTCATCGCCTGCGAGGATTGCTGCCGGTGTATCCAGCTGCTGATGGAAATTTCCCAGTTGGTCGAACGAAATTTTTCCTGCCTGATCAGCATTGACGGTGCATGTATGCTGCGGAAAGAACAGGTTATCCTTCAAAGCAGTGCAGCCTGTGGTATCAACGCTGACCAGAGAATTAAAGCGGCAGTCAAGGCTGGAAAGTGACGTAAGTCCGGTTATATTTAATGAGGAAAGGCTGTTGTTACACAGCTGAACAGATTCCAGGCTTTTGTTGGAGGTAAGGTTCAGAGAACGGATACCTGTTCCAATACAGATCAGTTCGGTAAGTTCCGGATTTCTGCTGAGATCCAGTTCGGTGATTTGAGGAAGATCCGTACATCTCAGACTTTTCAGTCCTGTAAAATAGGCCAGATCTGAAGGAAATAACGGAAAATCTTCGTCAAAGGAAAGGGAAGAAACTTCCTTCAGATATTCGCGGGAAAGCATATGATCGTCTGTCAGTGGATAGTTCTGCTGCATTTGCTGAAACAATGCAGGTGATCGGAAATCATTTTCAAGCAGATATCCAATGTAAATGATCTGTGTGCCATATTGTTCTGTGCCGGCACTGGTAAATCTGCGGCGGATTTTTACAGGGTTTAATTTATTAATAGCAGTCAGCCGGTAAGAGGTGTCGATCATGCCATTTTCCATTATGGTGATATCTTCAGGTGAAGCGAACTGAGACAGATCATAAAATTCCATAGGAGTGCGGATCACGTTATCATTACAGATCAGTTCCTCGGGAAAGCAGCCGCGAAGATCAGGCTCCAACAGCTTATTGTCGGAACAGTTCAGTTTCTTCAGTGATAAAAAACCGGAGAGGTTCAGTTTAGTGAGAAGATTATTCTGGCAGTAAAGGGTATTCAGTGATCTGGTGTCCGGCAGTTTCAGAGTCTGTATACTGTTGGAAGAACAGTCCAGATATTTCAAACCGGAAAGACGGCTTAAGTTCAGGGTATCCAGGAGATTGCCGGAACAGATAAGCTTTTCCAGTGATGGCATAGATGCAGGTTTAAGAGTGCGCAGATTACAGCTGCTGCAATCCAGTTCTTTCAGTCTGGAAAAACGGGAGAAATCAAAATCATCAAGAACAACAGAAGAGATGTTTAATTTCTCCACAGAAGAACTTTTGGGAAGACTGATGGAACTGTTGCTCCCACAGTTGTTAAAGGAGATGTCAAGATCTTTCAGTTTTTTGCATGAGGAGAGATCCAGACTGAGCAGATTGTTGTGCGAGCAGTTCAGAGATTTCAGAACTGTGTTGGCTGATACATCGAGAAACAGCAGTTCATTGTCAGAACAGTCCAGGGTTTTCAGATTATAAAAATATTCGATGCCTTCCAGGGAATCGACTGACATGGAAGGAATACTGATTTCTGTGCACATGGAGATTTCCTCGTCAGAGAGAAGCCCGTTGCGATCTGTATCAATGTTTTCGGAAATCCATTTTTGGAAAACAGGGTCTGCAAATCCACTGTCAGCAGTGATCGGAATGGAATTTCCGGAAGCAGATATATCTGCAGTGTCTTTGGCGTATGTTGCTTCATCAGGAGTGATTTCGTCAGAAAATGCCGGATCGTCGGGCAGTTCAACCGGAAATACCGGATCATCGACCGATTCATCCGAAAATACCGGATCATCGGGTGCTTCATCCGAAAATGCCCATGGTGTCTGAATATTGGTAAGGGTTAGAAGTGAGCATAGAATAAAAACCGGGAATTTTTTCTTTTTCATTATGTAAGCCCTCCTTGTTTTGAATATTTGGGTGTATATGGATTTTCTGATACAGTGATCCGGGACAGAATAGATTCTGGCCACAAATATAATCTTTATATCCAGTATACAGTTGGAACAAGGAGATGTCTATTAACTATTGGTTAGAAATTATCCTGAGAGGTGTTTTGGTGTTACTGTGAACGGAGTGAACAGTAACGTTTTGGTAAAATAATTATAGCAATTCCATAAAATATCGGAATTGCTATAATTGTTCTTTGATCTTAATCAATTTTTTCCATTGAATCTTTTGCATTCTGGAGAACTGTGTCAAAAGCAACTGCGGCTTTTGCGTATTCTTCATCGCTTTCGATGTTGGAAAGCATCGGCTCACCGCTCTCAGTACGGGCAAATGTGTAGAGATAAACCTCGCCGCTTTCATTCTGACCGTTCTCATCAAGTGGGAGAAGTGCGATATATTCCTTTGCATCTACCGGGAAAACGGTGAGAATTGCACATTCTACCTCTGTATCGTCTTCCATGGTAAGGGTGATTGTCTTGTGGTTTTCAACAGGATCGCATCCGCCGGCTGAATTGCATCCACCACCGCAGGAAGCGCAGTCACTCGGGTTACATCCGCCAGCTGTAAATTCGTCACTCATTTTATATTCCTCATTCTTTCTTATTTATCAGGGACTATGTTTATCTGATGTCAGTTCATTGTAGCAGAAACCGGAAAAAAATGCAATGAGCAGAAACCGGAGAAAAAGAGGTTTTTTACAGTCATGAAACGTGCTATAATAGACCAGAAGCGTTCAGGGGAGAATCGTTAGCAAATGCTGAACAGGGCTAATAAGAAAACAAAGGGGATCAGTTGATTATGAAATTAATCTCATGGAATGTAAATGGTATACGTGCATGCATTGGCAAAGGGTTTGAAGAGAGCTTTGCAGCACTTAATGCGGATATTTTCTGCCTGCAGGAAACGAAATGCCAGCAGGGGCAGGTGAAGCTGGAACTTCCGGGATATTATCAGTATTGGAATTATGCCAACAGACGGGGATATTCCGGAACTGCTGTTTTTACAAAGAAAGAGCCACTGTCTGTGGCGTATGGAATTGGAATTGAGGAACATGACAAAGAAGGGCGTGTGATCACCCTGGAATATGAAAAATTTTATCTGGTGACTGTATATACACCAAATTCCCAGAGTGAACTGCGCAGACTGGAATACCGTATGCACTGGGAAGAGGATTTTCTGGCATACTTGTTGAAATTGCAGGAAAGTAAGCCTGTGATCTGCTGCGGGGATTTCAATGTGGCACATCAGGAGATCGACCTGAAGAATCCTAAGACCAACCGGAAAAATGCCGGATTTACAGATGAAGAGAGAGCATGCTTTGGTAAGGTGCTGGAGAGTGGATTTATCGATACATTCCGTTATTTTTATCCGGATGTAGAGGGCAGATATTCCTGGTGGTCTTACAGATTTAAAGCAAGAGAGAAGAATGCAGGGTGGAGAATTGACTATTTTATCACGTCTCCACAGTTGAAGGATAAGCTTGAAGGCGCAGAAATCCATTCTGAAATTATGGGTTCCGATCATTGTCCGGTAGAACTTCAGATTACATTATAGCGTTGTATAGTGTTTCTGAAAAGTGTAATGAGCAACAAGAAAAAATATGAAGGAGAGAAAGAGATGGCTGAGAGCAGAAAGATGAAAACAGAAAAGGGGCTGGCTCTTGTGCCTGGTGCAAATCCGTTGGCAGATGGCTGTAATTTTGCAGTTGAGGTACCGGAAGACAGCAGAGCATCTCTGATTCTCTACAAAAAGAGATCAGCAAAACCTTATGTGGAGATTCCTTTTACAGAAGAAAACAGAACCGGAAATGTATATGCAATGTATATTCCGGATTTTGATCTGAAAGAGTACGAGTACAATTTTCTGATAAATGGAAAGGTGTATACTGATCCCTGTGCGTACAGGATTCTGGGACGGGAACGCTTTGGTGCAGAGGTGGGTACGAATCCGCACAAAGTCAGGGGAGGATTTCTTAAAAAAGAAGTTTTTGACTGGGAGAACGACAAAAATCCGGCTATTCCATATCACGAAATGATCCTTTATAAACTGCATGTGCGCGGATATACAAAAGCGAATCGGACGATAACCGGTACAAAGGGAACTTTTCAGGCACTGGAGGAAATGATCCCGTACTGGAAAGAGCTTGGTATCAATACAATTGAACTGATGCCTGCATATGAATTTATGGAAAGCGGTACCTGTAAGAATTCTGAATCTGAGAAAATGGTATCTGAGAAGCATACACAGGGACGTGTTAATTTCTGGGGATATATGTATGGCTATTATTTTGCACCCAAGAGATCTTACTGTGCAACAGATGATCCGGAGAAAGAGTTTAAAACATTCATTAAAAAACTGCATCAGGCCGGAATTGCCTGTATCATGGAAATGTATTTTCCACGAGAATGTAATCCTGTGACAGCACTCAGGGCATTGCAGTTCTGGAAACTTTACTATCATGTAGACGGATTTCATGTATTGGGTGAGGGAGTTTCTGCCAAATTGCTGATGCATGACGGGGTTTTAAGTGATACCCGGCTGATGTTTCACGATTTTGATGAGAGCCAGATCCGGAAAAAGAAGAAACCGGAAGACAAATGTATTGCACAGTATAATCCGGGATTTTTGCAGGATATGCGCCGTTTCCTGAAAAGTGACGAAGATATGGTTTCAGCGACAGCTTACCATATCAGAAGAAATCCCAATGCCTATGCAGTTATCAATTATATGGCCTGTCAGGATGGCTTTACCATGAATGATATGGTGACCTATAATTACAGACATAATGAAGCAAATCAGGAGAATAATCACGATGGCAGCAGTTATAATTATTCCTGGAACTGTGGCGTGGAAGGGCCAAGCAGAAGGCTGCAGATCAGACAGATGAGAGAACGTCAGATCAGAAATGCTTTTCTTATGGTGCTGCTCAGTCAGGGTGTTCCTATGATCTATGGCGGGGATGAGTTTGGAAATTCACAGAACGGAAATAATAATGCCTATTGTCAGGATAATCAGGTTGGATGGATTGACTGGAAAGCACTGAAGAAAAATGAATCCCTGTTTCAGTTTGTAAAGAATGCCATTGCTTTCCGGAAAGAACATCCGATTCTTCATGTTCCGGGAGAAATGTACGGAGTGGATTATCAGACCAGGGGACTGCCAGATGTTTCCCTTCATGGAGAACGCGCATGGTATATGAATTCTGAGAACACATCCAGACTGCTTGGAATTATGTATTGTGGCGCCTATGCGCACCGGGCAGACGGCAGCGAGGATGCTTCCATATACGTTGCATATAACTTTCACTGGGAAGATCGTATTTTTGCGCTTCCTAATCTGGCAGGATACAGAAAATGGAAGAAAGTGATTGATACCAGTGCTGTGAAAGAGAATGGTTTTCTGGAGCAGGAACAGGAAACTTATAGTAAAAAGCTGAAGGTCACACCGCGTACGATCGTGGTGCTGATGGCTGTAGAGGAGGAGAAGAAAGATGCATCCGTGGCTGCACTTTAAAACAATAACCAGACATAAGCTGTTGGTTATGCATTACTGTTTCCGGGCTGGTATGTATAAACAGGGACTGCTTCATGACCTGTCCAAATATGCACCTGTGGAATTTCTGGTTGGATGTAAATACTATCAGGGAGACAGAAGTCCCAACAATGCAGAAAGAGAAGATACAGGAATATCAAAATCCTGGCTTCATCATAAAGGGCGCAACAAACATCATTTTGAGTACTGGGTAGATTATGCACCGGGAGATGAGCATATCATCAATGGTGTGCCCATGCCCCGTAAATATATTGCGGAAATGGTGATGGACAGGATCAGTGCTTCCAGAAATTATCTGGGGGATAAGTATGATCAGCATCAGCCTCTGGACTATTATCTGAAAGGTAAGGAAAAACTGTGGTTTATCCATCCGAAGACAAAGAGAGATCTGGAGGGACTGCTGCGGATACTTAATGATCATGGGGAAGAGGTGCTGATTTCCTATATTAAGAATGTTTATCTGAAAAAAGATAAAGCCCTGGAGCGTGTCTGAAAAATCATTCCCGCAATCTGCACGCCCCACTTTGCGGTATATTTTGTCCGAATTCGGTTGTCGTAGCCCACTACGACGCCCTCATCCGAACAAAATCTCCCACAAATTGTGACGCACATCTTGCGTAAAGCATTTTTCAGACACGCTCTGGCAGGCAGAAAACATACTGCAAAAAGAGAATGTAAACAGGCTGGCAGACAGAAACAGATAAATTTCTGATTGACAGAGTACCTGTTTGGGTGTAAAAATATAAAACAGTTACTGTGAAGGTCTTTGCCGGACGGTAACAGTAATAATTCCATAAAATGGCGGAAAAATGTCGAAAAACAAGAAATACACTTGCGTGATGCTAAGGTAATGTGGTAAAGTAGCCGGGTACAGAAGTGGTACCCGGTTACTTTTTGCAGTATATAAAATGACTGTATTCTGTTTTTGGATAAATATGTGAAGGAAACAGAACATACTTTGACAAATCCAGAGTGTATGAAAAAAAGAAGAAAAAAGGAGGAGTAAATTTGAGTGGTACAACAATGGTCATATTGTCCGCATTTGTTGCCTATCTGTTACTTATGATAGTCATTGGTGTGGTTTATATGAAAAAAACAAGCAGCTCGGAAGATTATTTTCTGGGCGGACGTGGACTGAATGCATGGGTAGCTGCTCTTTCAGCACAGGCATCAGATATGAGCGGATGGCTCTTAATGGGACTTCCGGGAGCGATTTATTCACTGGGAACAGGACAGATCTGGATTGCTGTAGGTCTGTTCATCGGAACTGTATTAAACTGGGTGTGTATTTCACACAGACTTCGTAAATATACGATCGCAGCAAACAATTCCCTTACAATCCCGGCATTTCTTGAGAACAGATTTCAGGATAATAAGAGAATCCTGTTATTGCTTTCATCCATCGTGATCGTAATCTTTTTCCTGGTTTATACAGCTTCTGCACTGGCAGCAGGCGGTAAACTTTTTAACACAGTATTTGGAATTGATTATCATATAGCTCTGGCAATTGGTGCAGCAGTCATCCTCTGTTATACATTTATGGGGGGATTTATGGCTGTATGCGTAACTGACTTTGTACAGGGAACACTGATGCTGATCGGTCTTCTGATCGTTCCGCTGGTTGCATATCTGACACTGAGCGGAAGTCTGAGTGATCTTCTGACACAGAGCGGAGCACCGGGTGGAGCAGCAGCTTTCCTGAATCCTTTTGAGAACGGAGAGCGCCCATATACATTTGTTGAAATCTTTTCCCAGCTTGCATGGGGACTTGGATACTGCGGTATGCCTCATATCCTTACCCGCTTCATGGCTGTAAAGAGTGAGAAAGAATTAAAAAAATCCAGTGCGATCGCAATCGTGTGGGATATCCTTTCTCTGACAGCAGCGTGCTTTATCGGTATTATAGGTCGTGCATATCTGCTTCCGACTGTACTTGGTGAAAATGGTGCATCTTCCTCAGAGAGTGTATTTATCGAGATGATCAATAAACTGTTTTCCAGTCATCTGGGACTTCCGTTTATCGGAGGAATCTTCCTCTGCGGTATTCTTGCGGCAATTATGTCCACAGCTGATTCACAGCTTCTGGTAACAGCGTCCGCAGCATCTGAGGATTTATATCATCAGTTCATTAAGAAGGATGCAGACTCAAAGGAAATCCTTGCAGTTGCAAGATTTACGGTTATCGTGGTGTCTGTTCTGGCATTTGTGATCGCGTGGAATCCGAACAGCAGTATCATGGGACTGGTATCCAATGCATGGGCCGGTCTTGGTGCAGCGTTTGGTCCGACTGTGGTAATGTCACTGTTCTGGAGAAGAACAAACCTTGCAGGTGCAGTTGCAGGTATTGTTTCAGGTGGTCTGACAGTTATCGTCTGGGATTATATACCGTTTGCAGCAGGACAGACTCTTGGTTCTTATACAGGACTTTATTCTCTGGCTGTAGGTTTTGCTGTCAGCCTTGTGATGATCATTATCTTCAGTCTGGCTACGAAAGCACCATCCAAAGAAATCACAGATGTGTTTGATAAAGTGACAGGAAAATAATAGAATAGAAAGACTATCCATTTTCGGATGAATTTGTTATAATGGCAGTAGCGCAAAAAAGCGTTACTGCTTTTTTAACCTGATAAACTGCGGAGCAGTTATTCGGTGTAGAGTTGCGTAGCGAAGCGGATGATTTTATCTGCTTGATTATTACAAGAAGAAGGTGTCGCACATGAAGAAATATGATTATCTGATAGTAGGAGCCGGCCTTTTTGGTGCAGTATTTGCACATGAGGCCACAAGACGGGGGAAAACATGCCTTGTGATCGATAAGAGAGGTCATATCGGCGGTAATATTTACACAGAAGAAGTAGAGGGGATCCAGGTACACAGATACGGTGCACATATCTTCCATACTTCCAGAAAACAGGTGTGGGATTATATCAATCAGTTTGCAGAATTTAATCATTTTGTGAATTCACCGATCGCAGTCTATAAGGATGAATTATATAATCTGCCGTTTAATATGAATACCTTCCATCAGCTCTGGGGAGTACGTACTCCTGCAGAGGCAAAAGCGAAGATACAGGAACAGATCGCAAGAATGCACATTACCCATCCGAAGAACCTGGAGGAACAGGCGCTTGCACTGGTTGGACAGGACGTATATGAGAAACTGGTAGAGGGATATACAAGGAAGCAGTGGGGCAGGGAGTGTAAAGATCTGCCGGCATTTATCATAAAAAGACTGCCTTTGCGTTATACTTATGATAATAACTATTTCAAAGATCCTTATCAGGGAATCCCCAAAGGTGGATATACACGTATTGTGAAGAAACTTCTGGAGGGTGTACAGGTATGTCTGAATACAGATTTCTTTGCAAACAGAGAAGAACTGACTGCACAGGCAGACAAAGTACTCTTTACAGGTATGATCGATGAATTTTATGACTATTGTTACGGAGAACTGGAATACAGATCACTGAAATTTGAGACAGAAGTGCTGGATATGGGAAATTATCAGGGCAATGCGGTTGTCAATTATACAGATTATGAAGTTCCGTATACAAGGATCATCGAGCATAAACATTTTGAATTTGGTACACAGCCAAAGACTGTGATCACCAGAGAATATCCGGCAGCATGGGAGAAAGGCAAAGAGCCGTACTATCCGGTCAATGACCCGAAGAACAGTGAACTGTTTGACAAATATGAACGTCGCGCACTGGAAGAGAAGAATGTGATCTTTGGCGGAAGACTTGGCATGTATCGCTACATGGATATGGATCAGGTTATTGAAGAGGCACTGTCTCTGGCAGAAACAGAGCTTACCTATGAAGAGCCATGAAAGTAGAGTTTTGGATTGTAAGAGAAAGGTAACTGTAAAGGCAGCAGACAGTTGCAGATAAAGTAACCGGAAAGGACAAATATATGACAGACACACCAACAATTGCTCTTTATTACAGAGAGCATGATCCGATGAAAAGAAAGATGTTTCTTGACCAGTCTATTGCGGCAGGTGAAGATGAGGAGGCAAATGCTGTCCGTAAGGAACTGTGGGAACTGCGTTACGGAGAACCTTCAGAGGCAGGCTCCGGTACACGTGCTGATGGATATCTGGCACTTTGGATGGCAATGGAATATAACAAGGATACAGCGGGAAAGCTGTTTGGTTTAAAGAGGGCCAGAAAAGAAATCGGGAAAAATCTTACCAGGCTGAAATTCAGAGAAATGCAGGAGAAAAGTGAGCTTCACAGAGAACTGCTTTACAGAGAATGCTGCCATATGGTCAAAACCTATATGGAACTCTGCGAGAAGGATAAGGCCTATAACACGATCTTGTGCGGGATTGTCCATATCAGTGAGAAAAGTGCAAAGAGTAAGATTCAGAACGATATTTATACCACTGCCATTGCATTTCCGGAGGAAATCAACATGCAGGAAGAACTGGAAATGATAACAAGGGCAGCAAGAGAAGTTTATGAGGCACATTTCCCGGGAGAAGGCGGATTATAAAGAAAAGCCAAAAAAAAATTACTGGAGGCATACATGAACAAAGAAAATTTGACGGCTTATGAAGTTGTGACAGAAGAAAATCTGACAGATATCCATTCTACAGGCTGGCTTCTGCGCCATAAGAAAACAGGTGCAAGAGTTATGCTGATCGAGAATGATGATGAGAATAAAGTATTTAATATTGCATTCCGCACACCGCCTAAGGACAGCACAGGTGTGGCACATATCCTGGAGCACAGTGTACTCTGCGGTTCAAGGGAATTTCCATTAAAGGATCCTTTCGTAGAACTGGTAAAGGGTTCTCTGAATACGTTCCTGAATGCCATGACTTATCCGGATAAAACCTGCTATCCTGTAGCCAGCTGCAATGATAAGGATTTTCAGAATCTGATGCATGTTTATCTGGATGCGGTATTTTATCCGAATATCTATAAAAGAGAAGAGATTTTCCGTCAGGAAGGCTGGAACTATCATCTGGAACAGAAGGAAGGACCGCTGAAATATAACGGTGTTGTATATAATGAGATGAAAGGTGCTTTCTCCTCACCGGATGAAGTTCTGGAACGGGAGATTATGAATCACCTTTTCCCTGATACCACTTATGGATGTGAATCAGGCGGTGATCCGAAAAATATTCCGGATCTTACCTATGAGAATTTCCTGAATTTCCACAGAACTTATTACCATCCATCCAACAGCTATATTTATCTGTATGGAAATATGGATATGGAAGAGAAACTGGCATTCCTGGATGAGCATTATCTGTCGCATTTTGATTATCTGGATGTGGATTCTGTTATTCAGGAACAGAAAGCATTCGGAGCATGCCGGGATGTGACTCTTGAGTATCCGGTTGCTGAGAATGAGGGAGAAGAGGACAATACCTATCTTTCTTATAACATGGTTGTTGGAAATGCTGCGGACAGTCAGATGGCGATGGCATTTGAGGTATTGGATTACGCACTGTTAAGCGCACCGGGAGCACCGTTAAAGCAGGCACTTCTGGATGTAAAAGCAGGCAAGGATGTCTATGGATCTTATGATGATGGTATTCTCCAGCCATATTTTACAGTAATTGCAAAAGGTTCCAATCCGGACAAAAAAGAAGAATTCGTATCTGTGATCAGACAGGTACTGGGAGATATTGTTAAGAATGGAATTGATAAGAAAGCTGTAGAGGCTGGAATCAATTACTTTGAATTCCGTTATCGTGAAGCTGATTTTTCCTCTTATCCAAAAGGACTGATGTACAGTCTGGATATTCTGGGAGACTGGCTGTATGAAAAAGGAAATCCCTTTGCACAGGTACAGCAGCTTACAGTTTTTGAAAACCTGAAAAAGGCAGTAAACGAAGGATATTTTGAAGAACTGATCCGTAAATATCTTCTTGAAAATCCCCATGGATGCATCATGACTCTTATACCGAAGAAAGGTCTGGCAGCCCAGCGTGAAAAAGAACTGGAGGAGAAGCTGGAAGCATACAGAAGCAGTCTTTCTGAAGAACAGCTGGATGCAATGGTTGAGAAGACGAAAGCACTGGAAGCATATCAGGAAGCCGGCGAAGATCCAAAAGCACTGGAGTGCATTCCGATGTTAAAGAGAAGCGATATTAAGAAGGAAGCTGCAAAGATCGTAAATGAAGAATTAACTGTAGACAACAGTCTGTTCCTTTACCATGATGTATGCACAAATGGCATCGGTTATGTAGATCTGATGTTTAAGACTGACAGTATCGCACCTGAGCAGATTCCTTATCTGGGACTTTTGAAATCCGTACTGGGTTATGTGGATACAGAGCATTACACATACGGAGAACTGTTTAATGAGATCAATGCCAATACAGGCGGTATCAACTGTGGGGTAGAGGTTTTTGACAGAGCTGATTCTACAGAAGAGTTTCAGGCTATGTTCTCTGTAAGAGGTAAGGCACTCTATACAAAAATGGATTTCCTTTTCAAAATGATTGGGGAGATCCTGAACAGCTCGAAACTGGAAGATACCAAGCGTCTCTATGAGATTGTTGCATCTGTGAAGTCCAGGGCACAGGTAAACCTGACAGGTGCCGGACATTCCACTGCTGTACTCAGAGCAGCGGCATATTCTTCTCCGATGGCTGCATTCCAGGATGAGATGGCGGGAATCGGATATTATCAGTTTATCGAAAAACTGGAAAAAGATTTTGAACAGCGAAAAGAGGAAACTGTAGAAGAGCTTTGTAAACTGATGAAAAAAATTCTCCGTCCGGAGAACTTTATGATCAGTTATACAGGTGAGAGAGAGTCCCTGGAGACAGTTCAGAAACTGGCGGGAACTGTAAAGGCAGGACTTGGCACAGAACCAGTGGAAAAATCGAAAGAGAAGCTGACTTGCACAAAGAAAAATGAGGGATTTAAGACTTCCGGACAGGTCCAGTATGTGGCTCAGACCGGTAATTTTAAGAAAAAAGGCCTGGAATATACAGGTGCACTGGAAATTCTGAAGGTTATCTTAAGTTATGATTATCTGTGGATGAATCTGCGCGTAAAGGGCGGTGCATATGGATGCATGAGCGGATTTAAGAGGAATGGTGAGAGCTATCTGGTATCTTACCGCGATCCTCATCTGAAACGTACACTGGATGTATATAAGGGGATTCCGGATTATATCCGTAATTTCCAGGCAGATGAGCGGGAGATGACAAAATATATCATTGGTACCATCAGCGGAAAGGATGTGCCCAGGACACCTCAGATGAAAGGTTCTGTTTCCAAGACAGCATATTTCTGCGGTGTGACAGAGGAGATGCTCCAGAAAGAACGTGATCAGATCCTGAATGCGTCTGCAGAGGATATTCATGCACTGGCCGAGATCATAGAGGCAGTTCTGGCAGCAGATCAGATCTGTGTAGTGGGAAGCGAGAGCAAGGTGGCTGAGGCTTCTGATGTACTGATGGAAGTGAAACCACTGATCAATTGTTAAAAAAGGAAAGAACAGAATGAACGAAAATTTTAAATCCGGATTTGTAGCGATTATCGGACGTCCAAACGTAGGTAAATCTACTCTGATGAATCATCTCATCGGACAGAAGATCGCTATCACATCCAAGAAACCACAGACAACCAGAAACCGTATCCAGACCGTTTATACCTGTGACGAAGGTCAGATCGTATTTCTCGATACTCCCGGTATCCACAAGGCAAAGAATAAGCTGGGAGAATATATGGTCCAGGTGGCAGAGCGAACTTTAAAAGAGGTAGATGCCATTATGTGGCTGGTAGAGCCAAGTACCTTTATCGGGGCAGGAGAGCGTCATATTGCAGAACAGCTTCAGGGAATCGGAGTGCCGGTAATCCTGATCATCAACAAAATTGATACTGTATCAAAGGAAGAAATCCTTCCTGCTATTGACACCTACCGAAAAGTATGCGATTTCGCAGAGATTATCCCATGCTCCGCACTGCGTGGACAGAATACACAGGATATTATCGGTTGTATCCTGAAATATCTGCCTTACGGTCCTATGTTCTATGACGAGGATACAGTTACTGATCAGCCTCAGCGCCAGATCGTGGCTGAGATCATCCGCGAGAAAGCACTTCATGCACTGGATGCGGAAATTCCGCATGGGATCGCAGTTGCCATTGACCGGATGAAAACACGTCCGGGAAAAAATCCAATCGTGGATATTGATGCGACAATTATCTGTGAAAGAGAATCTCACAAAGGAATTATCATCGGCAAACAGGGTGCGATGTTAAAGAAAATCGGAAGTAATGCAAGATATGAGATTGAGCGTATGCTGGAATCAAAAGTGAATCTGAAGCTTTGGGTAAAAGTAAAGAAAGACTGGAGAGACAGTGATTTCCTTATCAAGAACTTTGGTTACGATAAGAAGGAAATCTAAATAAAAAGACAGTCAGGAAACAGAGAGAATGAGTGATTTGATAACTGTGCAGGGAGTAGTGCTCTCTGCCATGCCTGTGGGAGAATATGACAAGCGGATCGTCCTTCTCACCAGAGAAAGAGGCAAGATTTCCGCGTTTGCAAAAGGAGCCCGCCGCCCAAACAGCCAGTTTCTGGCGGCTGCCAATCCTTTTGTGTTTGGAACCTTTGCCCTTTATGAGGGGCGTTCCAGTTATAATCTGAATCAGGTATCCATCAGTCATCATTTTGTGGAACTGGCAGGCGAACAGCCTGGAATCTACTATGGATATTATTTTCTGGAACTGGCAGATTATTTCGGACAGGAGGGGATTGACGAGAAAGAATCTATGAACCTTCTGTATGTGACAGTGAAGGCACTTCTGAACCCGAATATTGATGACAGGCTGGTGAGGTGTATTTTTGAACTTCGTATGATGGCTGCACAGGGATTGTGTCCTTCACTGTTTCATTGTGTGTGCTGCGAAAGACAGCCTGTGGAGGGAGAAGAGCTTTTCTTTTCTCAGCAGAATCATGGTATTCTGGATAAAGCCTGTCTGGGACATGTAAATGATGCAAAGAGAATCTCAGCACCTGCATTATATGCCATGCAGTACATAGTAACTGCCTCTCTTGGGAAGCTTTATACATTTACTGTTACAGAAGAAGTACTCCATGAATTGGAACGTCATATCCATACCTATATTGCTGCGAACACTGAAAAACGGTTCAAAAGTCTGGAAATTCTGGAAATAATGAGCTGAGATACCTTGAAAAAGAAATCAGATACAGTTATAATAACGTTAATTGTAGCTGTTTATTACGTTAATCAAATAGCGGAATGGATTGTGAACCAAATTGCCTGACGGATATGAACAGTTACACGCATTTTATAAAAAGAACGAGGAGAATAGTCATGGAAAAAACAATGGACAAAATCATTGCGCTGGCAAAGGCAAGAGGATTTGTTTACCCGGGTTCCGAAATCTATGGTGGTCTTGCAAACACATGGGATTACGGTAATCTTGGTGTAGAATTAAAGAATAACGTAAAACGTGCATGGTGGCAGAAATTTATTCAGGAATCCCCATACAATGTAGGTGTTGACTGTGCAATCCTGATGAACCCGCAGACATGGGTTGCATCCGGACATCTGGGAAGCTTCTCTGACCCGCTGATGGACTGTAAGGAATGTCATGAGCGTTTCCGCGCAGATAAGATCATTGAGGATTTCAGCCAGGAGAACGGAATTGAACTGGAGAGCTCTGTAGATGGATGGTCTCAGGAAGAAATGATGAACTTCATTAAAGATCACAATGTACCATGCCCTACATGCGGCAAACATAACTTTACAGATATCCGTCAGTTCAACCTGATGTTCAAAACATTCCAGGGTGTTACAGAGGATGCCAAGAATACTGTATATTTAAGACCTGAGACAGCTCAGGGTATTTTCGTAAACTTTAAGAATGTTCAGAGAACATCCCGTAAGAAGATTCCGTTTGGTATCGGTCAGATTGGTAAATCTTTCCGTAACGAGATCACACCGGGTAACTTCACATTCCGTACACGTGAGTTCGAGCAGATGGAGCTTGAATTCTTCTGTGAGCCGGATACAGACCTTGAGTGGTTTGCATACTGGAAGAATTTCTGCCTGAACTGGTTACATTCTCTTGGATTAAAAGATGAAGAAGTTCGTTACCGTGATCATGACGCAGAAGAATTAAGCTTCTATAGCAAGGCTACCACAGACGTAGAGTTCCTGTTCCCGTTTGGATGGGGCGAGCTGTGGGGAATCGCTGACAGAACAGATTATGACCTGACTCAGCATCAGAATGTATCCGGACAGGATCTGACATATTTTGATGATGAGAAGAAGCAGAAATATATCCCATATGTAATCGAGCCGTCACTGGGTGCTGACCGTGTAGTACTTGCATTCCTGTGCAGCGCATATGATGAGGAAGTTCTGGATGCAGAGAAGAATGACGTTCGTACTGTCCTTCATTTCCATCCGGCACTTGCACCTGTTAAGATCGGTGTGCTTCCTCTTTCCAAGAAGCTTAATGAGGGTGCAGAGAAGATCTATCAGCAGTTAAGCAAGAAATATAACTGTGAATATGATGATCGTGGAAACATTGGTAAACGTTACAGAAGACAGGATGAGATTGGTACTCCGTTCTGTGTAACTTATGACTTTGAGTCCGAAAACGACGGAGCAGTTACAATCCGCGACCGTGATACTATGGAGCAGGTTCGTGTGAAGATTGATGAACTGGATGCATATTTTGCGGATAAATTTACATTTTAACTGAATAAACTGCAAAGCAGTTATTCGGTTATATGAGCAAACAACAAAGAGGATGATTATATCCGCCTGACTGAAAAACAGCAAGGGAGCTGTATCGGATGGGAATCCGGGCACTCCTTTGCTGTTTTTTATTACAAAATATAGATTATAAAAATTCGATATCAAAAGTTGTCAAAACAACTTTTGCTTGTGTAAATATTCATTTTTTAGTATAATAAGCAATAATAACATGAAAAGGAGGCAATAAAAATGAGCGAAAAGAAAAAGAGTGGCGGAGCCTTACTTGGCGCAGCGTTTCTGATGGCCACATCTGCAATCGGACCAGGATTCCTGACACAGACAGCAACCTTTACCGGACAGTATCAGGAAAGTTTTGGATTTGTTATCCTGGTTTCCGTAATCCTTGCAGCCATTGCACAGCTGAATATCTGGCGTGTGCTTTGTGTGACCGGACTTCGTGGTCAGGATGTTTCCAATAAGGTACTTCCGGGACTGGGATATCTGGTATCGATACTGATCGTATTCGGTGGTCTGGTATTTAATATCGGAAACGTAGGTGGCGGAGCACTTGGTTTTAACACATTGCTTGGAATACCTACCAAAGTTGGTTACATACTGGCAGGTCTTTTGGCAATCCTGGTATTTGTGCTGAAAAATGCCAAAAGTGCCATGGATACTATTACCAAGGTACTGGGTGCCATTATGATTATCGTAATCTTTGTTGTGATCATTGTGGTAAAACCACCGGTAGGAAGTGCATTGAAGAATACATTTGTACCGGAAGCCGGTGCCACAAATCTGATTCCTGCAATCCTTACACTTTTGGGAGGTACTGTTGGAGGATATATCACTTTCTCCGGCGCACATCGTCTGATTGATGCAGGAATTACAGGCGAGAAGAACCTGAAAGAGATCAACAAGAGTTCTGTTATGGGTATGATCATTGCTACGATTGTTCGTATTTTCCTGTTTCTGGCTGTTCTGGGCGTTGTTGTCAAGGGCGTAACACTGGATGCTGCAAATCCTGCAGCAGACGCCTTCAAGCAGGGGGCTGGTGAAATCGGATACCGTTTTGCAGGTCTGGTTCTTCTGTGCGCAGCAATCACATCCATTATCGGTGCAGCTTATACTTCAGTTTCCTTCCTGAAGACTTTCAGCAAGTCTATCGAGGAAAATGAAAATAAAGTGATCATCGGATTTATCATTATTTCTACAGCCATTATGTTTATCCTTGGAAATCCGGCAGTACTTCTTGTACTTGCAGGTGCTGTGAATGGTCTGATTCTTCCGATCACCCTGGCAATCTGTCTGATCGCTGCACATAAGAAATCTATTATGGGAGAGAATTATCATCATCCGGTAGTACTTACCATTCTTGGAGTGATCGTGGTAATTCTTACAGCATACCTCGGTGTGACTACATTTGTATCTAAGATCGGTACATTGTTATAATTGAGGAAAATGTATCCGGTTTTCAGACTGGAGAGTATGTCAAAAAGGTGTGATCGTCCAGGTTACACCTTTTTGGTTGATTAACAGCCATGTGATGCAGAAAGAAGCAGATAAAAAGACATGGCGAAAAGATTAAGAAAAGAGGAGCAGATTATGCCGGACATTAGAATTTTAACAGAAGGTGATTCTTCTGTTCTGGTTGAATTTGGCAAAGAGATCAGTCCGGAGATCAACCGGAAGATCACTGCCACTGTACAGCTTATGAAAGAACAGCATATAGAGGGAGTTGTAGATATGATCCCTGCGTTCTGTTCTTTGCTGGTTAATTATGACCCGCGTGTGATTTCCTACGATGACCTGAAAAAAAGACTGGAAATTCTGTTAAAGATGGAAGTTACAGCAGGTGAAGGATGCAGAAAAGTTTATGAGATCCCTGTATGCTATGGAGGAGAATATGGTCCGGATATTGAGAATATTGCAGAACATGCCGGACTTTCCGTAGAGGAAGTAATAAAGATTCATTCTTCCAGAGATTACCTGATCTATATGCTTGGTTTTCTTCCGGGTTTTTGTTATCTGGGCGGGCTGGATGAAAGAATCCATACACCCCGTCTTGCAAATCCCAGAATCAAGATTAATGCAGGAAGTGTGGGAATCGGTGGTTCCCAGACAGGGATTTATCCTCTGGATTCTCCGGGAGGATGGCAGCTGATGGGAATGACACCTGTAAAAACCTATGATCCGGACCGTGAAATCCCGATTCTGGTAGAGGCAGGAGATTATATCCGTTTTGTACCGATCGATGAAGATGAGTACAAACGGATCAGAGAATTAGTAGAACGTGGCGAATACCAGTGCACCGTTCATGAGGAGGCATAAAATGGGAATTCGTATATTAAAAGGCGGAATGATGACAACGGTTCAGGATCTGGGGCGTTATGGATATCAGAGTCAGGGATTCAGTGTGGCAGGAGTCATGGATGTCCGTTCATTCAAAATAGCCAATCTTCTTCTGGATAATCCGGAGAATGAGGCAGTGTTGGAGATAACGCTGATAGGCCCAACCCTTGAATTTACATCAGCTACTATCATTGCAATTACAGGCGGAGATTTCCAGCCAACCATTAATGGAGAGCCGGCTCCCATGTATACAGCTCTGTATATGAATAAGGGAGATGTACTGAAATTTGGAAGCGCCAGAACGGGAAGCAGAGGTTATATTGCTTTTTCCAGTTATCTGGATATTCCGGTAGTGATGGGAAGCCGATGCACCAATTTAAAGAGTGGTCTGGGCGGATTTAAGGGAAGAAAACTGGAAGCGGACGATTATATCGGATTTCGTATTAAGAGACGTTATCTGCCGTTTTTCCTTTCCCGAAAGCTTGATATGGATGAGTTTGATCAGACAGAAGCAACACTGCGGGTAGTAATGGGACCGCAGGATGGTATGTTCAGCAAACAGGGCATCCAGACTTTCCTGGGCAGTGAGTATACAGTGACAAATGAATTTGACCGTATGGGCTGCAGGCTGGAGGGACCGTTTATTGCTCCTAAGAAGACTTCGGATATTATTTCCGACGGAATCGCATTTGGGGCTATACAGGTACCTTCCCATGGTAAACCTATCATTCTGCTGGCTGACCGTCAGACAACGGGCGGTTATGGGAAAATTGCCACAGTGGCATCTGTGGATATTCCCAAGCTGGTACAGAGAAAAACAGATGATAAGATACATTTCAAGGCAATTACCGTACAGGAGGCTCAGGCTCTTTATGTTGAGGAAATGAAAGAACTTGACGGACTGAGAAAGATCATTCATCAGCCATGTAAAGAGGTTCTGGATTGCCGTCTGGTGGCAAAGAGACTGCGGAAGCTGTTTGAAGAATAACCGTAAAAAATAATATAAAATAGACAGAAAGGATAATGTTCGATGGATTTAGAGAAGATTGAAGGACTGGTAAAGATTATTGAGGATTCATCCCTTAATGAATTCACATATAAGGACAAGGATGTAAAGATTACAATGAGTAAGCTGGATCATCCTCCTGTAGTTGCAGCGGGAGTTCCTGTGGCTGCATCTGCACCTGTGAATACAATTGTGGAAAAAGCAGAGGAAGAAGAGGAGGAAAGTCTATTTATCACTTCTCCTATCGTAGGAACCTTCTATTCTGCAGCTGCTCCGGATGTACCTGCTTTTGTAAAGGTGGGAGATCAGGTAAAAGCAGGACAGACAGTGTGCATTCTGGAAGCTATGAAGCTTATGAATGAGATCCAGAGTGACTATGACTGTGAGATTGAAGCAGTTCTGGTAAGTAATGAACAGAAAGTAGAATATGGACAGCCTCTGTTCCGTGTTAAGAGACTGTAGGATAAGGAGGCTTTCATATTGTTTAATAAAATTTTGATCGCCAACCGTGGGGAGATTGCAGTTCGGATCATACGTGCCTGCAGGAATCTGGGAATCCGAAGTGTAGCTGTTTATTCAAAAGAAGATGCTAAGAGCCTTCATGTACAGCTGGCAGACCAGCGTATCTGTATCGGAGAAGGTCCTGCCAGAAACAGCTACCTGAACATGGACCGGATCATTGCTGCAGCAGAAAATATGGGAGCAGATGCTATCCATCCCGGTTTTGGCTTTCTTTCAGAAAACAGTGAGTTTGTCCGCAAATGCAAAGAAAACGGAATTACCTTTATCGGACCGGATGCGGATGTGATCGATAAGATGGGAAATAAATCCCATGCCCGTAAAACCATGATGGATGCCGGTGTACCGGTTGTACCGGGAACAAAGGAACCTGTATACGATGCAGAAACAGGTAAAAAACTGGCTGAAGAGATTGGATATCCGGTTATGATCAAGGCTTCCTCAGGCGGTGGTGGCAAGGGAATGCGTGTGGCTGCCAATGAGGATGAATTTGAATTTCAGTTTAATATGGCACAGAGAGAATCAGCCAATGCTTTTGGGGATGATACCATGTACATTGAACGTTTTGTAGAAAATCCCCGCCATGTGGAGATCCAGATTATGGCAGACAGTCATGGAAATGTGGTGGCACTGGGAGAACGTGACTGTTCGGTACAGAGAAATCATCAGAAGCTGATTGAGGAATCCCCTTCCCCTGCCATTGATGAAGAAACTCGCAGGAAAATGAATGAATATGCAGTTCTTGCTGCGAAAACAGTAGGTTATACCAATGCAGGAACTATTGAATTTATCGTAGACCCCAAAGGCAACTTCTATTTCATGGAAATGAATACCAGAATCCAGGTGGAGCATGGAGTAACAGAGATGGTTACAGGCACAGATCTGATCATTGAGCAGATTCGTGTGGCTATGGGAGAGGAGTTAAGCTTTAAACAGGAAGATATCCGGATTAAAGGACATGCTATTGAATGCCGTATCAACGCAGAGATTCCTGAGAAAAATTTCATGCCAAGTCCCGGAGTAGTACAGCATATGCATCTTCCGGCAGGCAACGGAGTCCGGGTGGATACTGCCCTTTATACAGGCTATAAGATTCCGTCAGAGTATGATTCCATGATTGCGAAGGTAATCGTTCATGCACCTGACAGAGAGGCTGCCCTGCAGAAAATGCGCTCTGCGCTGGATGAGATGGTGGTCATGGGTGTGGAGACAAACCTTGATTTCCAGTATCAGATTATGAAGAATCAGGTATTCTGTGACGGGAAGGCAGATACGGGATTTATAGAAAATGTGCTGAAAATCAAAGGATGATAAATAAAAAAGAGGTAAGATGAATGTATACAGTAGATTTAAACAGTGACTTGGGAGAGAGCTTTGGAAACTATAAAATCGGTAATGATGATAAGGTCATTCCGCTGATCTCCTCTGCAAATGTAGCCTGCGGTTATCATGCTTCAGATCCGGTAGTTATGGGAAATACGCTGGCAATGGCAAAGGAAGCGGGAATTCGTATAGGAGCACATCCGGGTTTTCCTGATCTGATGGGCTTCGGAAGAAGAAATCTGAGTGTTTCCCCTGCAGAGGCAAAAGCATATGTGCTTTATCAGCTGGGTGCACTGGATGCATTCTGCAGAGTAACCGGTGTAAAAATGCAGCATGTAAAGCCTCATGGAGCCTTATATAATATGGCTGCAGAGGACTATGCCCTTTCTACTGCAATCTGTGAGGCAATCAAAGAATTTGACAGCAGTCTGATCGTACTTGCTCTTTCCGGCGGACAGCTGGCAAAGGCTGCTCAGGATATGGGCCTGCGTACAGCTATGGAGGTTTTTGCAGACCGCGCCTATGAAGAAGATGGTACTCTGGTAAACAGACGTAAGGAAGGTGCTATGATCACTGATGAAAATGAGGCTATTGTCAGGGTGATCCGTATGGTCAAAGAGAAAAAGATTACTGCAATTACAGGAAAAGATATTGATATTCAGGCAGATTCTGTCTGCATTCATGGAGACGGAGCCAAGGCTTTGGCGTTTGTGGAAAAAATCAGAGAGGCTTTTGTAAAAGAAGGAATCCAGATCAGTTCTCTGGATGAGTTTGTAAAATAAAAGAAATTTAGAAACAACTATTAAAAGGACTGAAGTAAAGAGGCTGTGGCACAGATTTTCTGATTGCCACAGCCTTGTTGCTGTTTTACAGCTTGCAGCGGTCCTTCTACTGATGCTTCAGATTCAACCCCTGCTGTTTTGCAAGTGAAGTGATAATCTCAATACAGTTATCGTATCCAAGGGTTCCGGTATCCAGACACAGGTCATAATCGTGATAAGTGCCAAGCTCATGTTTTGTATAGGTTTTGAAATAGGTTTCACGCAGGTTGTCCATTTTGGTGAGATATTTCCTGGGATCTTCCTTTCCGTTTAAGCCTAATTTCTGAATATGTTCTGTGCGGAGATTCACATCTGCATGAAGAAAAATATCCAGACTGGGAATACCGGCATTTCGCAGAATAAGATTGGAACAGCGGCCGATAATAATACAGTCCTGTTCTGCTGCGAACTGAAGGATCAGCTCTTTCTGAGCCTGGTAAATAGCATCATGGGAACTGAAATAGCCTGCAGAGTTATTCAGAATGTTGTCCAGAAGTCTGGCGCTGCGGCTCAGATTTTCACCCTCACGATCAATATCCTCCTGGGAATATCCGCTTCTGGCAGCAGCCTGTTTTGCAAAATCCCGATCGTAATATGGGATACCAAGCCTTTCTGAAACTACTCTTGCAATACTGTGTCCCCCGGCACCAAACTCCCGGCTGATTGTGATGACAGGGTATTTTCTTTCGGACATAATAGATACCTCCATTGGGTTGTTATTTATTTTGTTATCCATGTTTTTCCTTTATTGTAACGTTTTTGGTAAGATTGTTCAATAAAGATTATCATTTTTTGAAAAAATATGTTATAATTCAAAATATTATGTACCTGAAGGAGATGGATTTATGAGAAACAAAGAGCTTTTCAGAGGCAGGAGAAAAGCTGGCAGGATTGTTGGCCTTGTTTTGACTCTTGCACTTGCAGTCAGCCTTCTGAGCGGCTGCGGACAAAGTAAAGAACGCCTGACGTTCGGTACCGGCGGTACGGCGGGAACGTATTATTCCTACGGTGGTGTACTGGCCCAGTATATTACCAATAATACAAATGTAAAGGTTACAGCGGTTTCTACAGGTGGTTCCAAAGCGAACCTGCAGTCAGTACAGGACGGAGATTTCCAGCTTGGATTTGTCCAGTCAGATGTAATGGCCTATGCATGGGACGGCGTAAGAGCATTTGAACAGGACGGTGCAACCCATGATTTCAGGACTCTGGGCGGCCTGTATGCAGAGACTGTCCAGCTGTTTACCATGGATCCGGACATTAAGACAGTGGAAGATCTGAAGGGCAAGAGCGTATCTATTGGTGCGGCAAACTCAGGTGTATATTTCAATGCTCTGGATGTTTTAAATGCAGGCGGCATTACCCTGGATGATATCCATCCCCAGTATCTGTCTTTTGAGGACAGCAAGGAATCTTTGAAGGATGGAAAAATTGATGCTGCGTTTATTGTTGCAGGTGCACCTACAACAGCTATCACAGAGCTTGCAACTACCAATGGTGTCTATATGATCAATATTGACGGCGCGATTAGGGATTCGATCCTGAGTGAATGTCCATATTATACATCCTACCAGATTCCGGCAGGAACCTATCCGGGACAGGATGAGCCTGTAGAAACCATCACAGTCAAGGCGACGATCGTAGTGTCCGAATCTCTGGATGAGGATACAGTTTATGATATGACTGCGGCAATTTTTGACCATGCAGACGAGATTTCTGCTGAGAATGCAAAAGGAGCGGAGCTTTCTCTGGAAAACGCTACTTCCGGTATGACCATTCCTTTCCATAAGGGTGCGGTGCGTTATTATGCAGAGCATGGAATTACAGTGGATACGAAAGGGGAATAGTCAGGATGAAAGAAAATAAGATAAAAAAAGCAAACACATCCCCGGAAGGGCAGGCTGGTTCTGAGAACATGAGCACAGCAGATGTAGATGCAGTAATGAAGAAATACGACCGCGAATCCAATATTCGTGTGTGGACCGGCAAATATAAGCTGGCTGTACGCGGCCTGCTGGTTGCCTTTTCTCTGTGGTGTATCTATGTTACCTTATTTGCAACCTTCCTGGAGGAAATCCGACTGACTTCTTTTCTGGGGCTGATCATTCTTATCGGATTTCTTACCTATCCGGCGAAAAAAGGAGATATCAGAGAAAACTACATGCCGATTGGCGATATTATTTTTATGATCGCAGGCACAGGTGCTTTTCTGTATTTTACTTTTTCTGCAAATCAGATCATCAATCAGGGTACCAGATTTGCCCCTTATCAGATTGTGATCGGTATTATCGGTATTGCTGCACTGATTGAGCTTACCAGACGATGCGTGGGCCTGCCGATCCTGTTTGTGGCAGGTTTTTTCCTGATCTATGCACTGGCTGTAGGGCTTACCAATCCGGCATTTTTGGGAAGAGTGAAATTCCTGGTGCGTAACCTTTTCTACACAAAAGAGGGTATTTTCTCCACACCTGTAAATGTATGCTCTAAATATATTGTGGTATTTATTATTTTCGGTGCGTTTCTGGAGAGAACAGGAATCTCCAACTTCTTTATTCAGCTGGCTAACTGCATTGCAGGAAAATATGCAGGTGGACCGGCAAAGGTAGCGGTTATCAGTTCTGCACTCTGCGGAATGGTATCCGGTTCCTCTGTAGGTAACACAGTAACAACCGGTTCTGTTACAATCCCGATGATGAAGGACACAGGCTACAAACCGGAATTTGCCGGAGCAGTAGAAGCTGCTTCTTCCACAGGTGGACAGATCATGCCTCCGATCATGGGAGCTGCCGCATTCCTTATGGCAGATTTTGTGGGTGTACCGTACTCCAACATTATTGTCAGGGCGATTCTGCCGGCATTGTTGTACTTTACAGGAATCTTTATTTCTGTACATCTGGAAGCAAAGAAATTAGGACTTTCCGGAATTCCGAAGGAAAAACTTCCGGTATTTAAGCTTCTGATCCGTAAAATCTATCTGTTATTACCTCTGGTCATGCTGGTAATCTGGGTGTCCGGAAACTATATGACCATGCAGAAGGCTGCCAGCTATGCAATCGTTCTTTCTGTTATCGTAAGTCTTTTTGACAAAGAAAACAGAATCAGTGTTACCAAATGTATTGATGCGCTGGAAGCAGGAGGAAGAGGTGTTATCTCCGTAGCAGTAGCCTGCGGTGTTGCAGGAATCATTTCCGGTTCCATCACCATGACAGGACTTGCCAATGACCTGATCAACGGAATCATCAGTGTTGCAAACGGAAAACTGATCATTGCACTGCTTCTGACTATGCTGTGCTGTATCGTACTTGGTATGGGTGTACCTACCACTGCCAATTACTGTATCATGGCAGCAACCTGTGCTCCGATCCTGGTACGTATGGGAGTACCTACACTGGCAGCTCATTTCTTTGTATTTTACTTTGGTATTGTTGCAGATATCACACCGCCGGTAGCGCTGGCTGCCTACGCAGGTTCAGCCATAGCGAAGGCCAATCCGATGAAGACTGCATTTACAGCCTCCAAGCTGGCTATCGCAGTATTTATCGTACCTTATGTATTCTGCTTCAATCCGGCAATGCTGCTGATCGATACCACACCGCTTAAGGTTGTTCAGATCTTTATCACCTCACTGATTGGTGTGTTTGGATTGTCCTCCTCACTGGAAGGCTTCCTGTCAGTGAAAATGTCTGTACCGGTTCGTGTCTTAATGGCAGCAGGCGGACTGATGCTGATCGATCCGTCACTGATGACTGATGTTGTGGGAATACTTCTGATCGTGGGATGCTGCGTATGGCAGACAGCGCAGAAGAAGAAAACTGCATAGAGAGGAATAAAAAAACCGGCAAAACACCTGTCATTTGGGTGTCCTGCCGGATTTTTTTATTTAGAAATCCAGTTCTTTCAGATACCGTCCAAGTGCATCCTGCCAGGTGGGGAGTGGTGTGAAACCATTGGCTGTCAGTTTGCTCTTATTCAGGCGGCTGTTAAATGGTCTGGCTGCTTTGGAAGCGCCATACTCTGCAGTTGTGACGGAGTTGACTGTCATGTTTTCCGGGAGATATTCCGGGTGTCCCATGGCAGCGGCCTGACGGAAGATTTCTTTTGTGAAATCATACCAGCTGATATATCCGCCCTCATTGGTTGCATGATAATAACCGTATTTTTCAGTTTCGATCATATCTACCAGAAGTCTTGCCAGGTCATAGGTATAAGTAGGTGTACCGATCTGGTCATTGACTACGGAGAGAGTATCATGAGTTTTTCCGAGGTTGATCATGGTTTTGATAAAGTTCTTGCCGTTTTTGCCGAATACCCATGCAATACGGACGATAAAGAACTTATCAACTGTGCCGGATACGGCAAGTTCACCGTCCAGCTTTGTCTGTCCATAGACATTTAATGGTTTATAGTCCTTGCAGTCAGGCTCCCATGGGGTGGTTCCCTGGCCATCGAATACATAGTCAGTGGACAGATACAGCATTTTGATGTCAAGCTCTTTGCACACATCAGCAATATTCTGAGTTCCGGTTACATTTACCAGACGGACCTTCGGCTGATTTTCTTCATCTTCGGCAGCATCTACAGCTGTCCATGCAGCACAGTGGATCACAGCATCAACATTTGCTTCTCTGATGACTTTTTCTACAGAAGTCTTGTCAGTGATATCCATCTGAACATAAGGCATGGTTGTGACAGCAGTGCCGTCTGCGATTCCGCTGTAGGAGGGAGCAATGTCACTTCCTACACCTTCATAACCGCGTTTTGCAAGTTCGTTCATAACATCATGTCCAAGCTGACCGCCTACACCTGTTACAAAAACTCTCATAATTTATGCCTCCCCACGGTGTGCGTACATTTTTTCATAATAGTTCTGATATTCTCCGGAGATGATAGTTTCCCACCATTCCTTGTTATCCAGATACCATTTGATTGTTTTCTTGATACCGTCTGCGAATTTTGTTTCCGGTAACCAGCCAAGTTCGTTGTGAATCTTAGTCGGGTCGATTGCATAACGCATGTCATGACCTTTACGGTCTGCTACGTAGGTGATCAGGCTTTCTGGTTTGCCAAGTTCTTTGCAGATGATCTTAACGATATCAATGTTTGTCATTTCATTGTGTCCGCCGACGTTGTAAACTTCTCCAACACGTCCTTTGTGGATGATCAGGTCGATTGCGCGGCAATGATCTTCTACATAGAGCCAGTCACGAACGTTTTCGCCTGTTCCGTATACAGGAAGTGGTTTGTCATTTAATGCGTTGGCAATCATTAACGGAATCAGTTTCTCCGGGAAATGATATGGTCCGTAATTGTTGGAGCAGCGGCTGATGGTTACAGGCAGTCCGTAGGTTCTGTGGTAAGCCAGCACCAGAAGGTCTGCAGAAGCCTTAGAAGAGCTGTAAGGGCTGCTTGTATGGATAGGAGTTTCCTCTGTGAAGAACAAGTCAGGTCTGTCTAATGGAAGATCTCCGTAAACTTCATCAGTAGATACCTGATGATAACGCTTGATACCGTATTTGCGGCATGCATCCATGAGAACAGCAGTACCGATAATATTTGTGGTAAGGAAAACTTCCGGGTTTTCGATGGAGCGGTCAACGTGACTCTCTGCAGCGAAGTTTACAACCATATCAGGGTGTTCTTCCTCAAAAAGTTTGTAAACTGCTTCGCGGTCTGTGATGCTTTCTTTTACGAAACGGAAATTTGGGTTGTCCATGACAGGTGCAAGAGTGGAAAGGTTTCCTGCGTAGGTCAGACAGTCCAGACAGATGATGCGGTAATCCGGGTATTTTTTTAACATGTGAAAAATAAAGTTGCTTCCGATAAATCCGGCACCGCCGGTTACAATAATGTTCATAGTGATTCTCCTTAAAAAATATATAATATGAATATCTGTAAGATTCTGTTATAGAGTCAGGCAGATAAAATTATATGCCTTGCTGCATGGTGGGTGATATATCAAATAACTGTTTGAAAATTTGATATATCACTCACTTGACTGCGAATTCGGTTGTACAGGTCTAAAAGCTTCGGTTAGTGCAATACATCCAGATATTTACCGTCCAGAACGTCTTTTAAGTACTGACCATACTGATTTTTCTTCAGTATTTCATAAACCTTCAGCACATCTTCCTTTGTAATCCAACCATTGAGATATGCAATCTCTTCCAGGCAACCGATTTTGCGGTGCTGGTGGCTTTCCATTGTTTTTACAAAGTTGGTGGCTTCCACAAGGCTCTCGTGTGTACCTGTATCCAGCCATGTGAATCCCTGTCCGAGAAGCTCTACGTTTAATTCGCCTTTTTCCAGATAGATGCGGTTCAGATCTGTGATCTCAAGTTCGCCTCTGGCGCTTGGTTTCAGATTTTTTGCATACTCTACGACGCGATTGTCATAGAAGTATAAACCTGTGACACAGTAGTTGCTCTTCGGGTGCTCCGGTTTCTCTTCAATTGAGATAGCCTTGCCTTCATGGTCAAATTCTACAATACCGAATCTCTCCGGATCATCTACATAGTATCCGAAAACAGTTGCACCCTCGCCGGATTCTGCGTTCTTTACAGCAGCTTTCAGTCTTTTCTTCAGTCCATGTCCTGCGAAGATATTATCGCCGAGAACCATGGCAACAGTATCATCACCGATAAATTCTTCGCCGATGATAAATGCCTGAGCAAGTCCGTCCGGACTTGGCTGTACTGCATAGGTGAGATGGACACCGAACTGATGTCCGTCACCAAGAAGTTCTTCAAAACGAGGAGTATCCTGCGGAGTAGAGATGATCAGGATATCGCGGATTCCTGCGTTCATCAGTACAGACATGGGATAGTAGATCATTGGTTTATCATAGATTGGCAGAAGCTGTTTGGATGTTACCATTGTAAGCGGATAAAGGCGTGTGCCGGAACCGCCTGCTAAAATAATACCTTTCATGTGTATTCTCCTTTGTTATTTGGCAGTATGCGGCCGGAGCGATATTCTGTCAGTTATCTGTGTAAATGATAAGCAAAATATCAGGCGACTGCGATACTAATTCAACGGGTTTCTGGATTGTCAGTCTGAGTTACGATATCATCCTGACTCTGATGATTGTATTATAAAAGGTGACCTTAGGTCACCTTCAAGTACTTTTTACAAAAAAGTTAAATTTTGGTTATTTTTCACAAAGAAAAATGCCGGCATCCTTGGTAATAAAGAACCCATCCTTTGTCTTTCGTGATACAAATCCCCGAAAATCTTTGTATTTGTCCAGAATATATTGATTCTGATTTCCATGGCAGGAGAGGATATAGGAAATCAGCGGTTCTGCATCGGGGACAAGAAGGGAGTCCTTATAGCTTTCCCAGAAAATACGGGAAAAATACGGTGCCAGGATATCAGCTCCGTTTTCTCTGCCAAAACGCTCATAGAGTCTGTCTGCGGAGAGGACGATCCGGTCGTCGAAATCCCGGACCAGCCTGCTGACTTCCTGCATGTGTTTTTTTCCATAGGTACTGCAGATCAGTTTTCCGCCCGGAGTGAGCACACGTTGAATCTCGCCGCATACAGCAGGGATATCTTCACAGTAAAAAAGCACATGGTTTGCAATGACCAGATCAAAGCTTCTGTCTTCATGAGGAATTCTTGCACAGTCAAATGCCTCGAAGGAAAAACGGCTGTCTTTGCGTCCGATAGCACGTCTGGCATCACGAAGCATTCCGGAGGAAAGGTCAGAAAGGGTAACGGAAACTTCACCGGGGAGACTGGAAATATTCTGTGTCCACAGAGCGCCGTCGCCGCATCCAAGTTCAAGGATACGCATCCCCGGATGAATCTGACACTGCTCATAAACCCATGGAAACCATCCCTGTTTATTCTGGGAATACAGGCTGTGCAGATTAATGCGTGAGGAAATGTTGGAGGCGTTCTGGTATTGATTTTTCATGCTTTTCTCCATGCCTGTCAGATGGATCAGGTCAAGCATCTGATTCCAGTCTATGGCATGATGGGAGCGGATCGCGTCTGTGGTATCCTGGATTGCCTTTTCAACCAGCTGCATCTGCTCGATACGGTCACGTACCAGCTTTAACTGGATGTTCAGGGAATTTTCCATAAAATGATAGTCTGAGTCGTCAATGGTCATTTCCCGGATGTCATCCAGGGAGAAACCCAGATATTTCAAAAGCAGGATCTGGGAAAGTCTTGCAAAATCCTCATCTGTATAAAAACGTGCACCGGATTCTGTTACATAGGAGGGTTTGAGGATATTCTGTTTGTCATAATAGCGGATAGTGCGGAGTGTTACATGTGCCATACGTGCAAATTCTCCGGAAGAGTAATAGCCGTCTTTTTTCATGGAAAACCTTCTTTAAGAAAAATAGTCTTGCCCACAAATGCGAATAGAAACAGTTGTTCAGCCCGCATTTGCGTATTGCTGATATGTGTAGAGTATAACACAGCTGACTGGCAGGCTACAAGCATCAGGTATTACCGGATGGATAATATTATACTGGCTGAACTGTAAGTCTTATATGGTAATTTTTGACATTTTTTGAAGGATACTAATCCTTGTCTTTTGACAGAAATTATGGTATGTTAAATAATAACAATCAAAACTGATTTTCATACAAATCATAATCTGGCAGTTCTGCCATATTTTTTCCAAAATACAATAAATATTAAGAGAGAACAGTAATGACAATATGAGAGGTGCAGGGACAGGAGGAGCCTGATGATTAATTTATTTGATTTTACTTACTGCGGAGACTACAATCGGCAGATTCAGAATCTGGCAAGGATGGTGCCGGAGAAGTGGAGCTTTTCGGATACAGATGATAACGGAATTCTGAAAGGATATCTGGAACATACATTTAAACGCCTTTATGAAGAACAGAAGGTGTGGGAGAAAAAGAATTATGCCATATTTAATACAGGACTCTTTAATTACTATTATCAGCCGATTTATGCGTATTTTATTCCCAATCTGGTTCCGGACAGGCAGCCTTGGTTTCTGGATGGCTTTTACACAGAATACTATTTGTTAAAAGAAGGAATCACCTGTCTGCCGGAAAAGGCATGCTATGTGGAAAATCCGTCAGATCTTGTGTTTGATACAAAACTTCCGGTAATTCCACAGTACGAGCATATTTTTGGGGATGAGGAAAATGCTGCCCGTCTTCCAAAGGAAGTACGTGACAGCAGTATGAAAATGCAGCTGTTTGACGGCGCACTGAAACAGACAAAAAGAATGCTTGAGGCAGATTATAGAACGGCAATTCCACAGTATTATAATCACTCAATCCAACTGCTGCTCCCGATCTGTCTCCGCCATCCGGGAAAACCCGATCTTGCACTGGCGTGTATGAAAACATCGGACGGAAGCAAATATCTGGGGCGTACCTGCCTGACTCTCAGAATGGCCTATCATAATGCCAGGCTCCTTGCAAGGGTGGACCGAAGCTGGCTGATGACTTCTGTATCTGCCTGAGGTTTGACATGTGTGGTTCGCTTTGATATATTATAGCAGCGAAGCGGATGATTTTATCTGTCTGACTGAAATGATGTCAGGTCAGACATTTACGGATTGTTCTGCTGCTATAGATGAAACAACAGAAAAAGGTGGGTGAGAAATCAAATGCGAAATAAAAGTCTGGATGCTGTAAAGGCCATTGCTGCGTGCCTGGTGGTATGCATCCATGTAAGCTTTCCGGGACAGGTCGGGCAGCTTGTAAAAGTACTGGCAAGATGTGCGGTGCCGTTTTTCTTTATGGTATCCGGGTATTTCTGTTATTATCAAAATTGCAATGCCTCAAAAAGAATATTGTCTAAAATCCTGCATATCATAAAGCTTTTTGCAGTTTCAGTTGTGTTTTATTTTATCTGGGAATGTTTTATGAAAGCCTGGAATGGGGAGAGAGTATGGACATGGATAAAAGGGCTTGTGAGTACAGAGCATCTGAAGGAATTTTTCGTGTACAACAGTACTTCTCCGGTAAGAGCACATTTATGGTTTCTTCCTGCATTAATTTACTGTTATCTGCTTGCTCTTCTGCTTGAAAAATGGAGAATGCGTAAGGCTGCATATTGTATGGCACCTGTATTGCTGGCAATACTTTTATGGAGAGCGGAGTTTTGTGTCTTTTTTGACAGATTTTATCACACTATGGAATACAGAAACTTTCTGTTTACAGGAATGAGCTTTTTCCTTACAGGTCAGATGATCCGTGAATATCAGGATAAGATAGTATGCAAACGTCAGGAGCAATGGATGCAATGGGGATTGAAAGCAGGGATGATTTTCGGTGTGGTACTCAGCATGATGGAATATGCTTTCCGGGGAGCAGGAGAAATTTACACGGGAAATTGTGTTGCAGTGATCTGTCTGTTTCTGTGGCTTATTTTATATGGAAGGGAAATAAATTTTCCCTCTGTACTGGTGGAAACCGGAAGAAAATATGCTTTCCTGATCTATCTTCTTCATCCAGCGATGTCAGACCTTCTGAAAAAATGTGCAGAAGGTCTGGGAGTCAGCAACTGTCAGATTTATTTTTGGCTGCGTCCGGTTTTAGTATATATGCTGACAGTGGTGACAGTTTCCGGCATATCTGCGGCCTCTGCGTATGCAAAGCAAAATATTTTGCAGAATGATCATGTATAGTCAGGGTATGAAAATCAGGAATGAATTTTGTCTGCATTACTGAGAATAGAATGAATGGTAATATAATAATGTAGTAACTCTATTTTCGGAAACTGCGGGAATTATAACTGTTCACATAATGGAAAATGTGATATAGTAATCAGTAAATCTTATGAATGCAACCGTCAGGTGCTTCGCAGAATGGCGGATTGCTGAACAGTTACCGAAAATCATTATGCAGAAAATACAAAGGAGAGAGAATGGCAGATAAAAATCAGGACAAGAACCAGAGTAAGAACAGAGCAGAACAGGCAGAAGAGTACGATGAAAGCGTGCTGAATCCGGAGATTAAGAATGAATCGGATTTGTCAAAGAAGGAAAGACGTCTGATTGAGAAAGAAAAATTAAAGGGAATGGGACCAAAGAAAAAGCTGGAATATATCTGGATGTATTATAAACCGGCTATTTTCGGAGTAATCGCAGTGATTGCTCTTATATTCGGAATAAAGGATTACTATGAACAGTCCAAAATAAAAACAGTTCTGTCCATGACAGTGGTAAATTCAATGGCAAATGATACGGAAACTCCTGAGCAGAAAATCAAAGAAACACTTGGGTACAAAGATGATCCCTATAGTAAAGTAGAGATAGGCGTGAATCTTACTACGGACTCTGAAATGGCAGAATTTGATTATAATGCACAGATGGCTTATATGGCACAGATCCAGGCAGGTTCCATTGATATTATGGTTATGCCGGAGAAGCTTTATCAGACTTTGAAGAAGAATGAGCCATTTGCAGATTTGAAGGAATTGATGGGTGAGGAAGCTTTTGAGAAGTTTGGAATGCAGACAGATACTACGCACATTTCCATTACTGACAGTGAGCTTGAACAGGAATTAGGTGTAATCTACGATCCTGTGTGCATTGCAGTGCCATATTCAGCACCGAATCAGGAGAACGCAGTAAAATGGATAAAAAGTCTTGACAGCAGGAAATAAATTATGATATGTTTATCACACCAAAACTGGTGTGGATTTTTCAGTCTTGTGACAAACATGAACTCTTTTCGCCGCACGATTATCATACAGCAATGTAGAGATAATTGTGTGGCGTTTTTTGTTGCAATGAAACAAAGAAAGGAAAAAAAAGAATGAACAATACTTTTATGAAGAAAAAACCGATTCTGCCGCTTCTGGCATCTATGGCAATGCCTATGGTACTGTCCATGCTGGTGAATTCGCTGTACAACATTGTAGACAGCTTTTTTGTGGCAAAGATCAGTGAGCAGGCGATGACAGCTCTGTCTCTGGTATTTCCTGTACAGAACTTTATTAATGCAGTTGCCATTGGTTTCGGTGTGGGAATCAATGCACAGATTTCTTTTCAGCTGGGAGCAAAAAATATTAAAAATGCGAATATAGCAGCTACCCATGGTATGCTCTTTAATATTATTCATGGAATTATTTTTACAGTAATCTGTATTCCGTTTATGCCTGTATTTCTCGGTATGTTTACAAAAGAGCAGGAAGTGATCTCATCTGGTGTGCAGTATTCAGCCATTGCATTTGCATTTTCCACAGTGATCATGATCAGCCTGTCTTTCGAAAAGATTTTCCAGGCTGTGGGCAGAATGAAGCTGACAATGATCAGCCTGATGATCGGTTGTATTTCCAATATTATCCTGGATCCGCTGCTGATTTTCGGAGTGGGGATTTTTCCGGAAATGGGGATCAGAGGTGCAGCACTGGCAACTGGTCTTGGCCAGGTATTTACAGTTATTGTATATCTGATCGCATATAAGAAGTGTAGTATTCCGGTGGAGATCAGCAGGAAATATCTGGAATTTAACAGGAATCTGGACGGGAAGCTGTATATGGTAGGGATTCCCGCAATTCTGAATATTGCCCTGCCGTCAGTTCTGATCTCTTTCCTGAATCAGATATTATCGGCTTTTTCCGGAAGCTATGTAGTGGTTCTGGGAATCTATTATAAGCTTCAGACTTTTTTGTATCTGCCTGCCAGCGGCATTGTCCAGGGAATGCGCCCGTTGATAGGATATAATTACGGCGCAGGAGAAATAAAGAGGGTAAAGAAGCTTTTTGGGATTTCTGTGCTTCTGAATGGTATGATAATGCTGGCAGGAACGATCATCTGCTTTACAGCATCAGAGACATTGATGGGAATGTTTACTGAGAACCCGGAAACTGTAAGACTTGGCACTTCAGCATTACAGATTATCAGTATCGGGTTTATCCCATCTGCCATCTCTGTTACAGCTTCCGGTGCATTAGAAGGACTGAGCAAAGGTGCTCAGTCCCTGGTGATTTCGTTATTAAGATATATTATAGTGATCATTCCGGCAGCATACCTGCTGTGCTATTTTGCCGGGGCAGATGCCGTGTGGAATGCGTTCTGGATCTGTGAATTTATAACAGCAGTGGTAGTAGGTATCGGGATAAAGTATTACCGGAACCGTCTGCTACAGTAGACGATAGTGATAAAGCTGCTAAGTTAGGCTGCGCCTGCTTCGGCAGCATCAGCATCAGACTCTGCTTCTGCGGCATTTTCATCAGTAACGTCTTCGGCATCGGAATTGCTTCCGCCGCTGAGAACATAAGTGATGACTTCGTCCGGAACGCCTGCATTGGACAGATTATCCATAAGTGTAGTGAGGTCGAGTGTAGCTGCGTAGGCACTCATATCATCTTCATTGGTTACGTCATAAACATCTCCCAGAGCCGTAAGGTCCGGAATTTCAACAGATTCGCCTGCACCGGAAGTAACAGTGAAGCTTCCGAGAGTGCTTCCTGCACTTTCAACGGACAGTGCAACAGAACCAGAATCTTTTGCTGAATTTAAATCTAATACAAGTGCAAAGTTCTCGAGCATGGAAAGAGAAGAATCTGTATCTTCTGAAGAATCAGCAGGGAAGGTGATAGTATAGTTACCGTTTAAGTAACCTTCTTTTGCAGATTCGGTGTCGTAGTCCTTTACTTCGATAACAGCTGCGGCTGTATCATCCTGAGAAATTTTATAGGTTCCGTTTAATTTACCGCCATCAATCTGACCGGATCCGGACAGGGAGAGTGTGCCGGAATCATCTGTTTCAATGGAGAGAAGATAGCCAAAGTCTGAGCCGTCCCTGGTCATCTGCCAGTTCAGAACAGGAGTTATTTTATCACCTTCCTGAAACTCAATTTTACGTCCTGCAATTCTGCCGGTCTCATCAACCCAGATTCTGGTGTTGAGATGAGAATCATCGGAATCACTGGTATCTGCATCTTTCAGAAAATCAAGACCGTTTTCTACAGCTTTGGTAAAGCTTTCATGCAGGTCCTCGTTACTTGAGAGTTTCTCTGTCCAGGTATCGAGGATGTTCTCAATATCACTGTCTGATTTTGCTTCTTCCAGGATTGCAGTTGCAGTTTTTACAGCGTCTTCGGCTGAAATCTGGCCTTCATATACTGTACAGTCCTGACTGATATCACCTGCTGTCAGAGTTTCCTGACTGCTTTCGCCTTCTGTTACATTGTCAAAAAGCATAGATCCGTATTTATCCAGAAGTGTTTCTACTACAGAAGCTTCTGGAGCTGCTGCTGACAGATCAGACATCATGGAAACAGTCAGGCTGAGACTGTCAGAGTAAGCGGAAGCGAAATTGTCTGTCGGAATATCTGCATCTGAATCATCAGGGGTTAATTCTTCAAGATCATTTTCAATATTGGCAGTCTGCTGGTCTGCGGCTTCTTTCAGATTGGTCTTGAAATAGTTATCAGAGAGTTCGGGGATGCGCATATAAATATCCTGGCTGTCCGGATCAAGATAATATTCCAGAGTACAGATTTCATTATCATTAAGAAGGACCTTCATCAGAATACCTTCTTTTCCTTCTGTAAAAGAAATATCATTGGAAAGTGTGACATTGTCCAACCAGGAGACATCAAATGGTGCGACAAACCCCAGAAGTGAGCGTCCGGAATCTTCAAATTTCAGAATCATGTCACTCTGCATTCCTGACATCAGAGACTGGCTTTCTTCTATAGATGTAGCGTAAGAAGATGCCATTTCTGTGACCTTTTTTGCCCATGCATCTTTTTCAATGGAAGCGTAACTGTCTGCTGCAAATGCTGTAGATGGAATTGCAACAATACCAAGAAGTGCTGCAGTACAGATAGCGGTTGTTTTTCTTAACCATTTTTTCCTTGTTTTCATAAAGGGCCTCCTTCCGTTCTGTTATGAATCTTATGTAGTGGAATTACATTTCAGGACATTCATTTTCAGATATGTCGTCTGACTGAAATAATAATCTATAGCAATTCTCTTAAATGCATTATTTTAGAGGATTGCTATATATCAATTTTACCAGATAAAGATAGAAAAAGCTATGTTTTTTCGACAATATGGAAAAAGATGTTGGTTTTAGACTAAATTATTTCTATAGAAAAACAATAAAATATAGATAAAAACTATATGTGCATATAAATAATTGATATAAGAAAATTTGTTGACAGATTTATGTAAAAAATATATACTACTATTCATATCGAAACACTATGGAATATACTAAAACAGGGAAACGATATATCACAGAAAACATACCGTTAGTCCGGAGATTATTATATTTTACAAGGGGAATATACTCATGGAATTTCAGACTAAATTATTACACGGAAAAGCAGTAGATAATTATGCGAATGGTTCAACAGTGCCGCCTGTCAGCCTGGCAAATGCTTTTGCATATGAATCTTCAGAACAGCTGGAAAAAGTATTTCAGAATCGGGCACCGGGATTTGCATATACCAGAATTGCGAATCCAACAGTAGATGCATTTGAGCGAAGAGTAAATGAATTAGAAGGCGGGATTGGAGGTGTAGCCTGTTCCTCCGGAATGTCAGCGGTTACATTATCATTACTTAATATCCTGCAGGCAGGGGATGAGGTAATCGCAGGAAGTGCATTGTTCGGCGGTACGCTGGATTTGCTTCATGATCTGGAAGCATTCGGGATAAAAGTACATTTTATACCGAGGGTAGAGAAGGCACTGATTGAGCCGCTTCTTACAGATAAGACCAGAGCAGTGTTTGGCGAAATAGTAGGAAATCCCGCACTGAATGTAATGGATGTCCGGGAAACAGCAGATTTTCTTCATGGAAAAGGAGTACCGCTGATCGTAGACAGCACAACTTCGACTCCTTATCTGCTTAATCCGATTCAGTACGGTGCGGATGTAGTGGTGCATTCTACTTCTAAATATATAAATGGAAGTGGAGATGCCATCAGTGGAATTATCATTGACAGCGGAAACTTTTCCTGGAGTCCGGAACGTTATCCGGGAATGAAGGAATATAAGAAATACGGAAAGTTTGCTTATCTTGTGAAACTGAGGAACGGAATCTGGCGAAATATGGGTGGCTGTCTGGCTCCGATGAACGCTTATCTGAATATTATCGGAATGGAGACACTGGGGCTTCGTATGGAGCGGGTCTGTAACAATGCGTTCCGGCTTGCACAGGCACTGGAGAAGCTGGAAGGTGTATCTGTCAACTATCCACTGCTGGAGTCCAGTCCATATCATGAACTGGCAGAAAAACAGCTTAGTGGAAAGGGCGGAGCAATTCTGACTATCCGTGCAGGTTCCAAAGAACGGGCGTATAAGCTGATCAATCATCTGAAATATGTAAAGATTGCAACCAATATCGGTGATGTGAGAACTCTGGTGATCCATCCGGCGTCTACGATTTATATCCACAGTACGCCGGAAGCAATGGCAGAGGCAGGAGTGTACGACGATACAATCCGCATCAGTGTGGGTATCGAAGATATAAAAGATTTGATTCGGGATTTCACAGAGGCAGTGGAGAGCCTTGGAGAAGAATAATTCATGATATACACATTATCAGGCGCTTCGTTCGGAACATGATAGTAACCGGACAGAGGCGCTGGTTTAAAAACAGAATAACTGATAGACAGTCAGAGACAAGAGAAGCCCCGGAAGTTCAGGAGTGTCCAGTTAAGTGGAACTCGATGATTTTCCGGGTTTCTTTTTGCAGCAAAATTTTTTCAGACCTTGAAGCTATTTCCGAAACCGTTTCGTTATAAAAAATAGCGGTTAAAAATTAACAACTATCTGCGGGCGCGTTTTTCAATCAGTCCGAGGAGTCCGTACAGGATAATAGCGATGATACACAGAATGATAATGGACATCAGCACCCAGGTAAGCTTAAAAGTCTGGCTGGAATAGATGATCAGGTAGCCAAGCCCTTTCCTGGCACCGATAAATTCGCCTATGATAACACCAACCAGACACAGACCAATATTAACTTTCATAACACTGAGCAGTAACGGCACAGAAGACGGAAGAATAATCTTCATAAGCTTTTCTTTCTTACCACCGCCCAGCGTCTCAATCAGCTTCAGTTTTTCCGGGTCAGCTTCGCCAAAACCTGTATACAGATTCAGAATCGAACCAAAGATAGCAACCGACATACCGCAGACAATAATCGTCCGTTCGTTGGCACCAAGCCATACAATAAGCAAAGGTGCCAGAGCAGATTTCGGAAGGCTGTTCAGTACTACGAGATAAGGCTCTGTGATCTTCGCAAGTCTGGGACAGGTCCACAGCAGAACTGCCATCCCTGCACCCAGAACAACAACGAACAGAAAACTGACCAGTGTTTCCGTAATTGTAACAGAGAGATGGGGAAAAATAGAGCCGTCTCTGCACATACTGCAGAAGCTGTGCCAGATCATTACCGGACTGCTGAAGATAAAAGAATCGATCAGCCCGGTCCTGGCGGAGATTTCCCACAACACCAGAAAGAAAAGAAGAATAAATATCCGCAAAAAAAGAACAAGTTTCTTTTCTCTTTTCTGATGTCGGATATACTGTTGCTGATGATATGAGATTTCAGACATCATGATTCAGCTCCTTCCAGATAAGATTGAAATAAGATTTAAATTCAGGCGCATTTCTGGAAGCCATAGGAGTACGGTTCTCCAGATCAAAACAAATTGGCACAATCTTACGAATAATGGCAGGCCTTGGAGAAAGAATGATAACCCGGTCTGCCATGCTGATCGCTTCTGAAATATCATGGGTGACAAGGATCGCAGTCTTTTTTTCCTGACGCAGGATTCTGCCGATATCATCACTTACGCTGAGTCTGGTTTGAGAGTCAAGTGCAGAGAACGGTTCATCCAGCAGAAGAAGTTCCGGCTTTAATGCCAGAGTACGGATCAGTGCAGCTCTTTGGCGCATTCCTCCGGACAATTCAGACGGATGAGCAGAGCGGAATTTGTCCAAACCGTAATCTGAGAGAAGCTGATTTACATAAGCAAGTTTTTCGGCAGTGAGTTCCCTGCGGATTTCTAGTCCGAGAAGAACATTTTTATAAATTGTCCGCCACTCCAGCAGATGATCCTTTTGTAGCATATATCCGATACGGCAGTCACCGGAAGTTACCGGCGTGCCGTCCAGAAGAATCTGTCCCTGTTCCGGCCGGAGCAGACCACAGATCAGATTCAGCAGCGTGGATTTTCCACAGCCTGACGGCCCGACGATGGCGAGAAATTCACCTGGCATCAGTTGAAAGGATATATGAGAAAGGGCGGGGGTTTCCCCTGATAAACTGTGGTAGGAGAGACTGACATCTGTAATATCCAGCAGTGGTTTCATACAGATACCTCCATATTCGGTGAATAGTAACGAATATTTGTTACTGTTCACACACCACTATCCCGCGAGGTGTTTTGGCATGAATATGCCAAAATCCCGAGACATACAAGCCAAAATTCCATTGCCGCAAGGCAATCTGGAATGAATTTTGGCTACGTTACTGTGAACGGAGTGAACAGTAACGAATATTTTCATAATTTATGATATGCAGAAATGTCAGGGTATGATATAATAGATAAACTATAGTATTTTTACTGCGATAGTATTTGAGAGCAAATGTTCTGTAAGGAATACGTTACTGTTTACTATGTGTTTCATATCAGAAATATACATATATCAGACACTGTGACATATATGAATCGGGTATAGAAATCAGACGAATGCTGTAAAAAACTGTATAAGAAAGTGTAAGCAAATGAGAAACAAAAAGAAATCAATATTTAACACCATTTTTCTGATCCTTATATTTTCCATTACCGTATATATGGTATTTAAGGGAGAGGATCTGGGAGAGATTATTCATACAGTACGGCAGGCAGATCCGGTTTACTTACTGATCAGCGTGGTTTGTGTGGTACTGTTCATACTTGGCGAGTCTGTAATTATCTTCTATATGATGCGGACTCTCGGAGCAAAAGTAAAGATGGGGCATTGTGCTCTGTATTCTTTTGTGGGATTCTTTTTCAGCTGTATCACACCGTCTGCATCCGGCGGACAGCCAATGCAGATTTATTTTATGAAAAAGGACAAACTTCCGATTCCTGTCACTACGCTGGTCCTGATGATTGTCACGATTACTTATAAAGCGGTTCTGGTAGTGATCGGAATTGTAATCTGGATTTTTGGCAGAGGCTTTCTGGAAGGATATCTTGGTCAGTACATGTGGGTGTTTTACCTGGGCGTAGGCCTGAATATTTTCTGCGTTACTTTCATGATGATCCTTGTATTTGCCCCTGGATTGGCGAAGTGGATTATGGTAAAAGGACTGAAACTTATTGAACATTTCCGTTTCCTTAAGCCAAAGACAACCCGGCTTGAGAAACTGGAAGCGTCTATGGATCAGTATCATGAAACTGCGGCTTTCTGGGCAAGTCACAAGCTGGTGATCCTGAAAGTGCTCCTGATCACTATGGCGCAGAGGATTTTGTTATTTACAGTTACATACTGGGTATACCGTTCGCTGGGATTTCATGGATATTCCATCATAACCCTTACGATTTTGCAGTCTGTCATATCTGTCTCTGTTGATATGCTGCCTTTACCCGGAGGAATGGGAATCAGTGAGTCTCTTTATCTGGTGATGTTTGCACCGGTTTTCGGAGAAGCATTACTTCCTGCAATGCTGCTCAGCAGAGGAATTTCCTATTATGCACAGATGCTTATCAGTGCAGTGATGACCTGTGTGGCGTATTTCATAATAGGAAGAAAAGAACAAGAAGAAAAGTAGGGGGAGAAAATATGTTTTTAGGAATTTATGATTATACGGTAATATTGACTTATATAAGCCTGGGAATTTCCGTATTTGGAATTACCAGGGCTCTGGAGGGGGATTTTAAGGTTGCGATTTTCTGTCTGGCACTTTCCGGACTGTGTGATATGTTTGACGGAAAGATAGCCAGAACAAAGAAGAACCGTACGGATGATGAGAAGAATTTCGGGATTCAGATCGATTCCTTATGTGATGTGGTCTGCTTTGGTATTTTTCCGGCAATGATCTGTTACTGTCTGGGTGTGAATACACCGGCGGGGATTGGGGCGCTTATTTTTTACAGTGTGGCATCTGTCATCCGTCTTGCATATTTTAATGTTTCAGAAGCAAAGAGACAGAATGAGACTTCTGAGAACAGACAGTATTATCAGGGGCTTCCAATCACATCCATGGCGATCATTCTGCCGTTCCTTTATCTGATGAGAAGATATTGCGGACTCTATTTCCTGATCGTGATACATATTGCAGTAATTATCGTGGGATTGCTTTTTATTCTGGATATAAAGGTAAAAAAACCTCAGAATCCGGTACGCATCCTGCTGGTTGCAGTCGTAGCACTTGCACTTGCGAAGATGTTCCGTTTGATATAAAATAAATATAACTGTTGACTGGCCGCAGCGGTTCCCGGGAAACGGGAGGCTGCGGTTATACTTTTATGGAGGGAAGATACGAATGAAGTATATTGACAGAAAAGGAAATATCACGATTGAAGAGAATGAGCAGGATAAATTCCTACGGCATTTATATAATGACCGGGGTGGCAGACTCTGCCTGAAACTCCTGATCAGACCTTTCGTGTCAAAGGCAGCGGGAGTCCTGCTTAACACCAGACTTTCTGCCAGATTTGTACCGGATTTTGTAAAAAACAACAAGATTGACCTAAGCATTTACGAAAAACAGAACTTCTCTTCATGGAATGACTTCTTTATAAGGCGCATCCGAAAAGAAGAACGCCCGATCGATATGCGCGAAAACATCCTGATCAGCCCCTGTGACGGAAAACTTTCCGTACACAGGATCAGCTCAGACTCACGTTTCAGCATCAAAGATACAGAATATACAGCAGGACAGCTTCTGAAGAATAAGGCAATTGCTGAGAGATACACAGGCGGCTATGCGTTGATTTTCAGACTGACAGTAGATGACTATCATCATTACTGCTATGTGGCAGATGCCAGAAAATCCGCGAATGTAACTCTGCCCGGCGTTTTCCACACAGTGAATCCTGCAGCAAACGATGTATATCCCATCTACAAAGAAAACGCCAGAGAATACACTCTGCTGAAAACAAAACAATTCGGAACCATCCTCATGATGGAAGTAGGCGCCATGATGGTAGGAAAAATCACAAATCTCCATAAAAATCCTGCCACAGTAAAGAAAGGCCAGGAAAAAGGCAACTTCGAATTCGGAGGTTCCACAATAATCCTCCTCATCCAGCCGGGAAAAGTCCGTATTGACTATGATCTGATCGAGAATACAGAAGAGGGATATGAGACTATCGTAAAAATGGGCGAACGAATTGGAGAGTGCAGAAAATCAAAAAATACAAAGAATCATTACGAAGGCACAATAGAGAATGCCTGAACAGGCATTCGCATTTTATTAAAAGATAATAAAAAGCATTTGTGAAGATGCAGAAAGGATATAATAATACTGTTGAATAAACGAAACTATCAGAAAGAACTGGAAAAACTTATAGATCAGGCGCAAAAAGACAACAAAATCCCAAGCCTGTTTCTCCACAGCTGCTGTGCACCCTGCAGCAGTTACGTACTGGAATACCTGTCGAAATATTTCAACATCACAGTATTCTATTACAACCCAAACATCTACCCGGAAGAAGAATATCGCAAACGAGTCCATGAAATTACCCGTCTTGTAAACTCCATGGAATTTGAACACCCTGTCAAACTGATAGAGGGTCACTACGACCCACAGGAATTCTTCCGAATGGCAAAAGGTCTCGAAGATGTACCCGAAGGCGGCGAACGCTGCTTCAAATGCTACCGCCTCCGCATGGAAGAAGCAGCAAAACTGGCAGAAGAGGGCGGCTATGACTATTTTACCACAACTCTTTCCATCAGCCCTCTGAAAAACGCAGCCAAGATTAACGAAATCGGACAAGAACTGGCAGAAATCTACCATGTCCAACATCTCCCATCCGACTTCAAAAAAAAGAACGGCTACAAACGTTCCATCGAACTCTCCCACGAATACGACCTCTACCGTCAGAACTACTGCGGTTGCGTCTATTCCCGAAGAGAGGCTGAAAACAGAAAATAAAGCAGTAACCACAATTATGTAACATATAGCCAATACCCAGTGAAGAAAAAGAAGGTGTGTTGGGGCGCATTTGAGGGTTCTTGTAATTCTTGGTATTCGGGAATCTGCGTTATGAGCCGACCGTCTCACGTGTCTGAGCGAAGTTTGCAACGGAGCGAGTTTGAGAGGGCGGCTCATGGTTTTAGCAGATTCCCGAATGCCTTAGAATTACAGGGTTCCGAAACTAAGCCCCAACACACCTTCTTTTTCTTCACGTACCTTTTGAATGATTCCAAACTAACTACTTTGCAATACTGAAAAAATATGTTACACTAACACGTAAAAGCAATAATACCAAAAATAAAGAAGAAACGAGGAATAACACAATGGCACAGCTTTGGGGCGGACGTTTCACAAAAGAAACAGACAAACTTGTATATAATTTCAACGCATCCATCTCTTTTGACCAGAAATTCTATGAACAGGACATCAGAGGAAGCAAAGCACACGTAGCAATGCTCGCCAGACAGGGAATCCTGACAGCAGAAGAAAAAGACCAGATCGAAGCAGGACTTGACGGAATCCTTGCAGACGTAAAATTCGGCAAACTCGAGATCACATCCGAATACGAAGATATCCACAGCTTTGTAGAAGCAAACCTTATCGACAGAATCGGTGATGCAGGCAAGAAACTTCACACAGGAAGAAGCCGTAACGACCAGGTAGCCCTTGACATGAAACTCTATGTAAGAGATGAGATTGACGAGACAGACGAACTGGTAAAGAAACTTCTCGAAGCACTTCAGAAGATCATGGAAGAGAATGTCCACACATATATGCCAGGCTTCACACACCTCCAGAAAGCGCAGCCGGTCACACTGGCTCACCACGTAGGTGCATACTTTGAAATGTTTGTACGTGACAGAAGCAGACTTGTAGATATCCGTAAGAGAATGAACACCTGTCCTCTGGGTGCAGGCGCACTGGCAGGAACCACCTACCCGCTTGACAGAGAATATACAGCACAGCTTCTCGGTTTCGACGGTCCGACCAGAAACAGCATGGACTCTGTATCAGACAGAGACTATGTGATTGAACTGCTGTCCGCATTCTCCACAATTATGATGCACATGAGCCGTTTCTGCGAAGAAATCATTATGTGGAACTCCAATGAATACCGCTTCGTAGAGATAGACGATGCCTACAGCACAGGCAGCAGTATCATGCCTCAGAAAAAGAACCCGGATATCGCAGAACTTGTAAGAGGAAAAACAGGACGTGTATACGGGGCATTAACATCTATCCTTACAACCATGAAAGGAATCCCTCTTGCATACAACAAAGATATGCAGGAAGACAAAGAACTTACATTTGATGCCATTGACACTGTAAAAGGATGCCTTGCCCTTTTCACGGGCATGGTCTCCACTATGCAGTTCAACAAACAGAATATGGAAGCAAGTGCAAAGAATGGCTTTACAAACGCTACAGATGCAGCCGATTATCTGGTAAATCATGGAGTACCTTTCCGCGATGCACACGGCATTGTAGGGCGTCTGGTGCTTACCTGTATTGATAAAGGGATTTCTCTGGATGAACTTCCTCTTGAAGAATATAAAGCTATCAGCCCGGTATTCGAGAACGATATTTACGAAGCGATCAGTATGAAAACCTGTGTGGAAAAACGTATGACCATCGGTGCGCCGGGACCTGACGTGATGGAGAAAGTGATCGCTGAGAACAAAAAATATCTGGAAGAAAATTAAAAAAATGCTTGCAATTTATTTTGGTTTGTTATAGTATGTACAAGAAAGACAGATGTACGCAATATAAGGACACCTGGATAAAAATGTCCGCGCAAGGGTAGAGACGCGGGCAGAAGATAAAGAGGAGAAAGATATTATGAGTGAAAAGCTTAGAGTCGGTATTTTAGGTGCTACAGGTATGGTAGGTCAGAGATTTATCTCTCTGCTTGAGAATCATCCATGGTTTGAAGTTGTAACTGTAGCTGCAAGTCCGAGAAGTGCAGGAAAGACATACGAAGAGGCAGTTGGTGGAAGATGGAAAATGGATACTCCAATGCCGGAGGGTGTCAAGAATCTTGTTGTTATGAACGTAAACGAAGTAGAGAAGGTTGCTGCAACAGTTGATTTCGTATTCTCTGCTGTAGATATGTCAAAAGAAGAGATCAAGAAGATCGAAGAAGAATATGCTAAGACAGAGACACCGGTTGTTTCCAACAACAGTGCTCACAGATGGACACCGGATGTACCGATGGTAGTGCCGGAAATCAATCCGGAACACTTCGATGTAATCGAATCCCAGAAGAAACGTCTCGGAACAACACGCGGATTTATCGCTGTTAAACCAAACTGCTCTATCCAGAGTTATGCTCCTGTATTAACTGCATGGAAAGAGTTCGAGCCATATGAAGTAGTTGCTACTACATATCAGGCAATCTCCGGAGCAGGTAAGACATTTAAGGACTGGCCGGAAATGGTTGGAAACATCATCCCATACATCGGCGGCGAGGAAGAGAAGAGTGAGAAAGAGCCATTAAGAATCTGGGGTAAAGTAGAAGACGGTGTAATCAAACCTGCTACAGAACCGGTTATCACATGCCAGTGTATCCGTGTACCGGTACTGAACGGACATACAGCAGCTGTATTCGTTAAATTCCGTAAGAACCCTACTAAAGAGCAACTTATCAAAGCATTAGTAGAGTTCAAGGGACTTCCACAGGAATTAGAACTTCCAAGTGCTCCGAAGCAGTTCATCCAGTATCTGGAAGAGGACAACCGTCCGCAGGTTACAGAGGATGTAAACTTCGAACATGGCATGGGCGTATCTGTAGGACGTCTTCGTGAAGACACCGTATATGACTGGAAATTCGTAGGACTTTCCCACAATACAGTCAGAGGTGCAGCAGGCGGAGCAGTTCTCTGTGCTGAAACCTTAAAAGCAAAAGGATATATCCAGGCGAAATAATTTATAGAAAATAATAAAAGAGGTGCCGGTAACGGTGCCTCTTTTTATGAGGACACGACGGATTATGAAAGAAAAAGTTCTGACAACAGTGGTGACTTTTGAAACTACCACTCAGGCAATTGCCATGGAAAGGGAATGTAAGAAAAACAAATTTACAGGCAGACTGATCCCTGTGCCAAGAGAAATATCAGCTTCCTGCGGCCTTGCGTGGAAATGCGGGGAACAGAACGAAGAAGAAACAGCTTCCTATATGAAGGAACAGGATCTGGAATATGAAAAGATTTATAGGATTCTTGCATAAAATGGAAAGATTTATAGGAATACCTGATATATGGTAAACGGTTCACATTTTGACGGATATGTGAAAACATGATACAATGATAGCACTGAATCTCTTGTTATAGAAGATATGTAACTATTCGGCAGTCTGTCGGCTGTGAAAGTACGTTACTGTTCACTCCGTTTACAGTAACGAAAGTATTGAACAGTTACGAGGAGATTCTGAATATGGAGATCAATTGGGGTGAACTGACTTATGGGAAATGAAATGAAAAAGAGTGAAGTGCGTCTTACACAGCTTGCCAGTGCAGCCGGATGCGGTGCTAAGATTGGCCCGAAGGTTCTGGCACAGGTAGTAGGCAAACTTCCGAAATTTACAGATCCGATGCTTCTGGTAGGTCCGGAGACATCAGACGATGCAGCAGTATACAAGATTAACGATGAACTGGCAATGATCCATACAGTAGACTTTTTTCCGCGGGTGGTGGATGATCCGTATATGTACGGGCAGATCGCGGCAGCCAATGCACTGAGTGATGTCTATGCAATGGGCGGTGTTCCGAAACTGGCATTAAATGTGGTAGCATTTCCAAACTGCCTTGGTCCGGAAGTACTGGAGCAGATTTTGCGCGGCGGTGCAGATAAGGTCATGGAAGCCGGAGCAGTCCTTGCAGGCGGGCATACTATCAATGATAAAGAACCGAAATACGGACTCTGTGTAACTGGTTATGTGCATCCGGATAAAATGTGGAAAAATTACGGTGCAGAAGCAGGAGACATCCTTATTCTTACCAAACCGCTGGGTTGTGGAATCCTTAACACTGCCATTAAGGCAGAAATGGCGTCTCAGGAAGAAATTGAGAGAGTCCAGAAGATCATGGCGAAGCTGAACAAATATGCAGCAGAGATTGCATCTAAATACACGATCCACAGCTGTACCGACGTAACAGGATTCAGTCTTGCAGGTCACAGTCTGGAAATGGCAAAAGGCAGCCGGAAAACTCTGGTGATTCAGTCTGAGAAACTTCCGATCATTGAGGGTGTTGAAGAATATGCACAGATGGGGCTGATTCCTGAAGGTGCATACAGAAATCGTGATTTCGCAGGCGATGAAGTACGAAGTGAGATTAAGGAACTCTGGATGGAGGATCTGGTATTTGATCCGCAGACATCCGGCGGACTTCTGCTTGCAGTACCGGCAGAAGAAGCCGATGCCCTTGCAGAAGAGCTTGCAGGTATGGATATCTTCGGCGGTGTTATCGGATATGTAACAGAATTGCAGGATAAAGCAGTTGTATTTGAATAAAAAAATCAGCTTTACTTTCAGACATGCTCTGCACGCCTGCGGAGATCTTTCTTATCTTTTGCGCTCTGCCGAACTGTCTCGATTGCATTAGTATATGGAATTGCTATAAAAATCTTCGAATATAATGGAACATAATTACAAATCGTTACTGTTCACTCTGTTCACAGTAACGTAGCCAAAATTCATTCCAGATTGCCTGCGGCAATGGAATTTTGGCTTGTATGTCTCGGGATTTTGGCATATTCATGCCAAAACACCTCGCGGATAGTGGTGTGTGAACAGTAACTACAAATCTGAAGAATATTCTTGAATTGTTTGACGATTTCGGTTGTGAAACAGATATTCAGGTGATATAATGTTCTCAATAAAATACATTGCGGAGGTGTAGTTATGAATTACGAAGATGTACAGAAAGTGTCAAACGCGGCGAAAGCCAAGAGTAACCTGGTGAATACCAACTTTTTCAAGTACTTTATACGTGCGGTCATGGCGGGATTTTTTATTGATGTGGCCATGATCTACAGTAATGTAGTTGGAAACGTATTCTCCAAGACCATGCCTGAATGGGGAAAATTTATGGGGGCATTAGTATTCTCCATTGCAGTGCTTCTGATCAGCTTTGTAGGCGGCGAGCTTTTTACAGGAAATAATATGGTAATGGCGTTCGGAGCCTATGATAAACAGGTAAGTTGGAAAGAGGCCGGTAAGGTATGGGGAGTAAGCTACCTTGGAAACTTTGTCGGATGTGCAATTTTAGCATTGCTGTTTGTATGGGCCGGAGCGTCCGGAACAGCAGATTATTTTGCAGGATTTATCGGAAACAAGCTGAGTGTTCCGCTCGGACAGATGTTTTTCAGAGCAGTACTCTGTAACTTCTTCGTCTGTCTTGGTGTGCTTTGTGGTATGAAATTAAAGAGTGATGCAGGAAGATTCCTGATGATCGTTATGTGTATCTCAGGATTCGTTGTAAGCGGATTTGAGCACTGCATCGCAAACATGGGAATCTTTGTTACCGCATACTGTCTGGTACCTGGATTATCCCTTGGAGCCATGGTAAAGAGCATGGTAGTAGTAACTTTAGGAAATATGGTGGGCGGTGCCCTGTTGCTGGCATGGCCGCTCAGAAAGATGAGTGCAGATAAATAATATGTCAAAAGCTTTATACATAGCCGAAAAGCCCAGTGTGGCACAGGAATTCGCAAAAGCTTTGAAAATCAACGGACAAAGACGGGATGGCTACCTGGAATCTCAGGACAGCGTGGTGACCTGGTGCGTGGGACACCTGGTCACCATGAGCTACCCGGAAAAATATGATATCAAATATAAAAGGTGGAGTTTAGATACCCTGCCTTTTTTGCCGCGCGAATTTAAATATGAAGTGATCCCCGGAGTGCAGAAGCAGTTTGAGATTGTCAAAGGACTGCTTAACCGTGAGGATGTGGACACCATTTACGTGTGTACCGACTCCGGACGTGAGGGGGAATACATTTACCGTCTGGTGGCACAGATGGCAGGTGTTCATGGAAAAAAAGAAAAGAGGGTCTGGATCGACTCTCAGACAGAAGAAGAGATCATGAGAGGAATCAGAGAGGCAAAAGATCTGTCAGCATATGACAATCTTTCTGCTTCAGCCTATCTTCGGGCGAAAGAAGACTATCTCATGGGAATTAATTTTTCCCGTATACTGACACTGCGTTATGGAAACAGTGTGTCAAATTATTTAAATACGAAATATCAGGCCATTTCCGTAGGACGGGTTATGACCTGTGTACTTGGAATGGTAGTGCGAAGAGAACGTGAGATACGGGCCTTTGTGAAAACTCCGTTTTACCGCGTACTCAGTAGCATTGCCCTTGAGGGAGAAAACTTTGAGGGAGAGTGGAGAGCTGTGGAAGGCAGCAGATATTTCCAGACTCCTTATCTGTATAAAGAGAACGGATTTAAAGAGAAAGCCTATGCTGAAAAACTGATACAGGGGCTGTCTGTGAGTCAGCCGCTGCAATGTACAGTAGAGAAAATCGAGCGGAAAAAAGAGAACAGGAATCCGCCGCTTTTATTTAACCTGGCGGAGCTTCAGAATGTGTGCTCCAAGCTGTTCAAGATCAGCCCGGATGAGACATTAAAAATCGTACAGGAACTGTATGAAAAGAAACTGGTCACTTATCCCAGAACAGATGCCCGTGTATTGTCTACTGCGGCTGCGAAGGAAATTTATAAGAATATTTCCGGACTGCGTAATTATGAACATACAGCGGAAATCGCACAGCACATTATTGAACAGGGAAATTACAAAAATCTGGCAAAGACCAGATATGTTAATGATAAGCAGATCACAGACCATTATGCAATTGTACCCACAGGCCAGGGCTTAAACGCATTGAGAAGTGTTTCTCTTACTGCGCAGCGTGTATATGAGACCATTGTCAGAAGGTTTGTATGTATTTTTTATCCTCCTGTAGTATATCAGAAGATCAGTCTTGTGACAAAAATTCAGAATGAGAGCTTCTTTTCTTCATTTAAAGTACTGCTGGATGAAGGGTACTTAAAAGTTGCCACAAATTCTTTTGCGAAGCGAAAAGCAGCAGATGCCATGAGCAGTGTGAACAGAGCCGGTGCAGCGGACAGTGAGGGAAGCGAAGAGGAAGATCCGGATACAGGAAAAAACGGCGGGAACAAAGCTGATGATTCGGCTGAGGATATGGCATGTGATACCAGACTTCTTGCCGCATTGCAGAACCTGAAAAAAGGTGATATACTCTCTGTGGACAGCCTGAGTATCAAAGAGGGCGAGACATCTCCGCCAAAGCGTTATAATTCCGGTTCTATGATTCTTGCAATGGAGAATGCAGGTCAGTTGATCGAGGACGAAGAGCTTCGTGCCCAGATTAAAAGCTGCGGAATCGGAACCAGTGCCACCAGAGCGGAAATTCTTAAGAAACTGTGCAATATCAAATATCTGGCACTCAATAAGAAAACCCAGGTGATCACTCCAACCCTTCTTGGAGAGATGATCTTTGATGTGGTAAACTGCTCCATCAGACAGCTTCTGAACCCGGAACTGACTGCAAGCTGGGAAAAAGGACTGAATTATGTGGCAGAGGGCAGTATTACAGAACAGGAATATATGGATAAGCTGGAACATTTTGTGCGCCTTCGCACCAGACAGGTGGAGGACAGCAATATCCAGCCATATCTGAGACAGTTCTTTGATGCGACAGCAGTGAATTATAAGGATTCATCTGAAAAAAACAGTGCGAAAACAACAGGCAGATCAATGTCCGCAGCGGGACGGTCACGTACCAGTAGAAAGCCGTCTGCTTCAAAGTAGTGTGTATTTGTGACAGATAAAAACTATATCAGAATATAAAGTGCACTTGTCTGCCAGATAACAGAAAACATGTCGTCATAGCGAGAGAAAAGAGGAAAATATTATGTTAAAAGATTTTACAATTGCAAACCTTCTGGATCTGAACGAAACAATCGCAAAGGATTTATTTGAAGGAAAAACATATCCATGGGAAGTATTACCGGAGATCGGAGATTTCATTCTGAAACTGGGACAGACCTTAAGTGAAGAAGAATACGACCACCCGTCAGAAGATGTATGGATCGCCAAGAGTGCCAAAGTAGCACCTACAGCCTGCATCAACGGTCCGGTCATCATAGGTAAAGAAGCAGAAGTACGCCACTGTGCGTTTATACGTGGAAAAGCAATTATAGGTGAGGGTGCAGTAGTAGGTAATTCTACGGAATTAAAGAATGCGGTACTTTTCAACAAGGTACAGGTTCCGCACTACAATTATGTAGGCGATGCAGTTCTCGGCTACAAATCCCATATGGGCGCAGGTTCCATCTGTTCCAATGTAAAATCTGACAAGAAACTGGTAGTTGTAAAAGACGGTGACGAGAAGATTGAAACAGGCCTGAAGAAATTCGGCGCAATGCTGGGTGACAACGTAGAAGTAGGCTGCGGCTCCGTATTAAATCCCGGAACTGTGATCGGACGATGCTGCAACATTTACCCACTTTCTTCAGTAAGAGGCTGCGTACCTGCAAATCACATTTACAAGTCAAAAACAGAAATTGCAGAAAAGAGAAGTTGAAAATATAGAAGAGGCAGGTTGTATGAAGGATATTATTTCAGTCATACAGCCTGCCCTTTTATATTTTTATGTCTGTCTGATATAGACGATATTTGTTGTACCTGATATTACATATGAAATAAAAGTTTTCTCAGGATTACCAGAATGGTAATGTGCACCGGATAAAACCAGTAAAAAACATATTTCAGAAATTTTCCTTTTACAAATCCACGTTCACCATTGTACATATTAATGGAAAGAAAAGCAAAGCAGGCTTTCCATTCATAGTAAAGCCAGCAGCTTCCGATGATCGCTTGGGCAGTTTTATCGTTGCGGAACCAGTACATGATCAGCAGGAATACAAATCCCCGCCATCCGTAATCTGCCTTCAGAAACACAGAGACAGTCAGCAGTGCCAGCACGCAGACAAGCTGCATTTTCTGATTATCCCAGAAGTATTCCAGGGCACAGAATGCCAGGTATCCCAGAAACAGGGTGAAAAATACATTCTGTTTTTCATATCTCCAGGTGTTGGTAAACATGAAGTTCCATGGAATCTCAGAGATACATGCAAATAGAAACAGATTCAGGCCATATTTCTTACGGTTATGTGTATGCAGAAATCCTTCCACTAACAGAAAACAGAAAATTGGAAAAGCGGCCCTGCCGATATCTCGGAAAATCCGATACCAGCTGTAATCCACGCCGCCGAAACTGAAAAGGGTTGCAGTTGTGGCAGGATAATTATACAGGATCATTAAGCCGGTATGGTCAATCAGCATCAGGGTGATAGCAATTAATTTTAAAGCGCTTCCGCTCAGAACCTGAAATTTTGCAGGGAGAAAGGAAGCAGGTAACTTTGTTGTCATAATAGAAATCCTTTCATTAATAGAAATTAGAACTATTTTACCACAAAAAAATCAAAGATAGTTAAAAATTTTACAAATTATGACTGGACGAATCAACACTTTTGTGAGAAAATAACACTAGGTTGTTAGGCATACTCTTCTGAAGTAATTCAGCAGACTTCAGAGATTTACACTATATGGTTCTTTCAGCAGTTCCATATAGTGATGAGTATAACAACATGAAGTTAATCTATACTTGAAAGGAGTTTTACAATGATTTATTCACGCGAAGTAGAAGAAATGTGCCCAGTTGCACAGGGCGTTCATCATGGCGCCGCTCCAATCCCAGAAGAAGCTAAATGGGTACAGGCAAAAGAAGTCAAAGACATTTCCGGTCTTACACACGGTGTTGGCTGGTGTGCACCACAGCAGGGTGCCTGCAAGCTTACATTAAATGTTAAAGAAGGTATCATCCAGGAAGCGCTGGTTGAGACAATCGGATGTTCAGGTATGACTCATTCTGCAGCTATGGCTTCCGAGATTCTTCCGGGACTTACAGTTATGGAGGCACTGAACACTGACTTAGTTTGTGATGCGATTAATACAGCTATGAGAGAACTCTTCCTTCAGATCGTTTATGGACGTACACAGTCTGCATTCTCAGAAGAAGGACTTCCAGTAGGTGCTGGACTTGAAGACCTTGGTAAAGGACTTCGTTCTCAGGTTGGTACAATGTATGGAACTCTGAAAAAAGGACCTCGTTACCTTGAAATGGCAGAAGGTTATGTAACAGGTATTGCTCTTGATGCAGATGATGAGATCATCGGATATCAGTTCGTAAGCCTTGGAAAAATGACTGATTTCATCAAAAAAGGCGATGACCCGAATACTGCATGGGAAAAAGCAAAAGGTCAGTATGGCCGTGTTGCAGACGCTGTTAAAATTATCGACCCAAGAAAAGAATAATTTAGGAGGTAACAGGAAATGGCTTTATTTGAATCATATGAGAGACGAATTGACAAGATCAATTCTGTTTTAAACAGCTATGGCATTGCTTCTATCGAAGAAGCTGAGAAAATCACAAAAGACGCAGGTCTTAATGTATACGATCAGATCAAAGGCATTCAGCCAATCTGTTTCGAGAACGCTTGCTGGGCATACACAGTAGGTGCTGCAATCGCAATCAAAAAAGGATGCAAGAAAGCAGCAGATGCAGCAGCAGCTATCGGTGAAGGACTTCAGGCATTCTGTATTCCTGGATCCGTTGCTGATACACGTAAAGTAGGTCTTGGACATGGTAACCTTGGCAAGATGCTTCTTGAAGAAGAAACAGAGTGCTTCTGCTTCCTGGCTGGACATGAGTCCTTCGCAGCTGCTGAGGGTGCTATCGGTATCGCTGAGAAAGCTAACAAAGTTCGTCAGAAACCATTACGTGTTATCCTGAACGGTCTTGGAAAAGATGCTGCTCAGATCATCTCCCGTATCAACGGCTTTACATATGTAGAGACAGAATACGATCCATATAAGAACGAAGTTAAAGAAGTATTCAGAAAAGCATACTCCGAAGGACTTCGTGCAAAAGTTAACTGCTACGGCGCTAATAGCGTTCCGGAAGGTGTTGCTATCATGTGGAAAGAAGACGTTGACGTTTCTATCACAGGTAACTCCACAAACCCGACACGTTTCCAGCATCCGGTTGCAGGTACATACAAGAAAGAACGTCTTGAAGCAGGTAAGAAATACTTCTCAGTTGCTTCCGGTGGTGGTACAGGACGTACACTTCACCCGGACAACATGGCAGCAGGTCCAGCTTCCTACGGTATGACAGATACATTAGGACGTATGCACTCTGATGCACAGTTCGCTGGTTCTTCTTCCGTACCGGCTCACGTAGAGATGATGGGTCTCATCGGCGCTGGTAACAACCCGATGGTTGGTATGACAGTTGCAGTAGCTGTTTCCATCGAGGAAGCTGCTAAAGCTGGTAAATTCTAATAAATGGCTTAAAATAAGCATTTATCGTGTCCAAACAGAGTAGTAAAAAGTGGTTAAAATGGGGTTGTTTGACACACATTTGTCACTTATTTGTCACATCCTATTTGTCACACTTATAATTCAAAAAATTGGGAGTTATTCATCATTGAGTAGCTCCCTTTTTATTGCAATTTTGCTAAGTCTTTTCTTAACCATTCTAAGTCTCGGACAGTATATGCAGACTCAGTCATATCTTTAAATATGCGAAGATAAGAAATGTTCAGGATAAGGGAGCATAAAGATAAAAAAGTCGATTTTCAGATCATCACAGGAGAAGTAAACTCCTGTGGATGATATCTGAAAATCGACTTTTCTGTTTATGATGTATCTGTCGTGAGCAAAAAGAATGAAATCATTATCCCATGCAAACAGTTACATGATATTCCTTCTTACCTTCTTCAAAAGGAATCAGGCAGCCTTCATATTCTTTGCCGTCTACAACCACTTTCTTAACACCCTTCTGAACGTTATCCGGGTTCTTGACTTCGATGTGGTAAACAGCATCGCGGAATGTTCTGGTAAGTGTGAAATCACCAAATCCTTCCGGGATACATGGGTTGATACACAGTCCGTCGTAGGATGGCTGAACACCCAAGATAGCCTGAGACAGGTTCCAGAAAGTCCATGCTGCAGTACCTGTCAGCCAGCTGTTCTTTGCCTGACCATGGAAAACTGCGTCAGCGCCTGCAACCATCTGAGAATATACATATGGTTCCGTACAGTGGATTTCGCTGATATCTTCGATGTAGGACGGGCAGGTCTTTTTGTAAATCTCAAAAGCTCTGTTGCCGCGTCCGATGACGGTTTCTGCGATAGAAACCCATGGATTATTGTGACAGAAGATACCTGCGTTCTCTTTATATCCCGGCGGATAGGAGGAAATTTCTCCAAGGTTCAGATAATACTGGGTATAGGCCGGCTGAAGGATCATAATACCGTATTTGGTATCCAGACGCTCTTTGACAGAATCCAGAGCCTTTTGGGCAAGACCTTCTTCCACACCGATTCCTGCCATAACGCAGAATCCCTGCGGTTCGATAAAGATCTGGCCTTCCTTGCATTCTTTGGAACCAACTTTTTTTGATTCTGCATCATATGCACGTACAAACCATTCTCCATCCCAACCGGCATCCAGAACTGCCTGATACATGGCATCGACTTCTTTTTCGGCTCTGTCTGCGGCTGTGGTGTTCCCCATATGACGGCTGATCTCTGCGAATTCTCTGCCGTATTTTACAAACATACCTGCGATAAATACAGACTCTGCAACAGGTCCTTCGGAAGGTCCTGTAGTCTGGAAGGATTCTCCCGGTTCTGTGGAGAAACAGTTAAGGTTCAGGCAGTCGTTCCAGTCTGCACGTCCGATCAATGGCAGCTTGTGCGGTCCGAGATGAGTGGCTGTATATTCGAAAGAACGGCGCAGATGCTCATACAGAGGTGCTGCTTTTTCTTTTTGATTATCGAAATCTACCATCTCATTTAAGATAGAGAAGTCACCTGTTTCTTTCAGATAAGCGGAAACAGCTGCAATCAGCCATAATGGGTCATCATTAAATCCACTTCCGATGTCCAGATTACCCTTCTTGGTAAGTGGCTGATACTGATGATAAGCGCTTCCATCTTCGAACTGAGTAGCTGCGATGTCCAGGATACGTTCTCTTGCACGTTCCGGGATCAGGTGTACGAAACCAAGAAGATCCTGACAGGAATCACGGAATCCCATTCCACGGCCTGTGCCGGATTCGTAGTAAGAAGCAGAACGTGACATGTTGAAAGTGACCATACACTGATACTGGTTCCAGATGTTGGCCATACGGTTTACGTGTTCGTCATTACTTTCTACATGATAACGAGAGAGTAGTGTATCCCAGTAAGCATTCAGTTCTGCGAATGCCGCATCAACCTGTTCGGTTGTCTGGAACTGTTCAAGGATTTTATGTGCGCCGTCTTTGCGGATTACGTTCGGAGCAACAAACTTCTGATCCTGAGGGTTCTCGCTGTAACCAAGAATAAAAATAAAGTCCTTGGATTCTCCGGCGGAAAGTGTTATATTAATCTGGTGGCTTGCGATAGGGTACCAGCCGCTTGCCACAGAATTTCTTGCTTTATTTTCTTTTACAGCAGCAGGGAAAGCGTTTCCGTTATTCATACCAAGGAAAACATCTCTGCTGGTATCAAAACCATCAACAGGGCTGTTTACGCTGAAGAAACTGTAATGTCTGCGGCGTTCGCGATATTCGGTTTTGTGGTAAATAGTGCTGCCTTCGAGTTCGACTTCTCCGATGCTTAAATTTCTCTGGAAGTTTGTGCTGTCATCAACTGCGTTCCATAGACAGAACTCTACATAAGAGAAAAGGGAAAAAGTTTTCGAAGTATCAGTTGTATTTGTGAGAGTCAGTTTGTTGATTTCGCAGGTTGAGTTAACAGGAACAAAAGCAAGAAGATTAGCTTTTAATCCATTTTTGGAAGAAAGAAAACGGCTGTAGCCGATTCCGTGATGGCATTCATAAGAATCCAGAGGTGTTTTGGAAGGCATGGAACCTGGATTCCAGATTTCTTCGCCGTCATGGATGTAGTAATATTTTCCGTTTGAATCTACCGGGATATTATTGTAGCGGTAACGAGTGATGCGAAGAAGTTTGGCATCTTTGTAGAAACTGTATCCGCCACAGGTATTGGAAATCAGTGAGAAGAAATCCTGAGACCCCAGATAGTTAATCCATGGGAGCGGAGTGTCTGGTGTAGTGATGACGTATTCTTTGGCACTGTCATCGAAATAACCGAATTTCATAAGAAGTCCTCCTGTTTTATAAATGATTTGTAGCAATTGTTCTGAATATACAGAAAACAAAGACACGAAAACGAATAAGTTTAGAATAAAAACGTACGATTATCGTGGCATTACTGCTATTTTTCTTTAGTATAACGGAAGATGTTGATAAAATCAACTGCTTTGCAGAGAAATAAATGTCAAAAAATAAGAGTGAAATTTCGTTAAAATGATGAAAGGGATTTGTGATAAAAGGAAAATATAAGGGATAAAAATTGTGCAATCATACAAAAAATATCAAAGATGCACAAAAAATAAAGCTAAAAGCTTGAATAATTGTGCGGGTAGCTATACAATAAAAGCACGAAAACGTTTACGAAAATTTTAGGAAAGATTGAGGCATACCTATGGTTTCGATGAAAGAAATTGCGAAAAAGTGTAATGTCTCTGTGGCCAGTGTCAGCAAAGCATTGAATGGTTATTCCGATATCAGTGAGGAAACACGGAAAATGATTCTGAAAACAGCTTCGGAAATGGGATACTTGCCTAATTCTTCAGCAAGAACGCTGAAGACTAAGAGAAGCTATAATATCGGAGTAATGTTTGTTGATGAAGCTGCCAGCGGGCTTACCCATGATTATTTTAATCATGTGCTGGAGAGCTTTAAGAGGACTGCAGAGGAAAGAGGGTACGATATTACCTTCACGAGCGGAAAGATTTCCGGACAGAAACTGAGTTATTATGAGCATTGCCGTTACAGAGGAGTAGACGGGGTTGTGATTGCCTGTGTGGATTTCTATGCAGATGAAGTGCAGGAACTGATCCGTTCGGAGATTCCGGTGGTAACCATTGATCATGTGTTTGATGGAAACATTGCAGTTGTTTCCAATAACGGTCAGGGAATGGAAGATCTGGTTACTTATATTTATAATCAGGGACACAGGCGTATTGCATATATTCACGGGGATAATACATCTGTAACCAGGATACGTCTTACCAGTTTTTACCGGACTTTGCAGAGAGTGGGAGTGGAAACTCCTGATGATTATATTAAGGAAAGTCCGTACAGAGATGCGGACAGCGCTGCGAAAGCAACTAGAGAGTTGCTGGATCTGCCAAATCCGCCGACCTGTATTCTTTATCCGGATGATTATGCGGCCATTGGAGGAATCAATGAGATTCGGGAGAGAGGACTTCGGATTCCGGAGGATATTTCTATCGCAGGATATGATGGAATTACCATTGCGAAGATACTGGAACCGAAGCTGACAACGCTCTGTCAGGATACGGTTGCGATCGGCAGGATTGCGGCTGAGAAGCTGATCGATCTGATCGAGAATCCGAAGACAACTATGATCGACAAATTTACTGTGGATGGTACGTTATTTAAAGGTGCATCTGTAAAACAGTTATTGCCAGATAAGTAGATGTTGTGCTATTCTGACATCAGAGTTAAAAGGGGAATACAAGAAAAATAAGATCAGGAGTTAAAAACTAAATATGGATTATCAGTCAATAGTGACATTTGTCATGGAGATGGCAGGAACTGTGGCGTTTGCAGCTTCCGGAGCAATGGTGGGAGTAGAGCGCAATATGGATATTTTTGGCGTCAGTGTTCTGGGAGTGGCAACAGCAGTGGGAGGAGGAATGATCAGGGATATTGTTCTGGGAGTGATACCTCCGGCTGTATTCAGAAATCCGGTGTATGCACTGGTATCTGTGCTTGCTTCCTGTATTGTGTTTTTTATTTTTTATTTCAAAAGAGAGCTTTTGGAGGGACACAGAAGAGAAACATATGACAAATTTATGCTGGTGCTGGACTCTGTGGGACTGGGGATTTTTACAGTAGTAGGAGTAAATGCGGGAATCCGTCAGGGACATATGGATAATGCATTTCTGCTTGTGTTTCTCGGAACGATCACAGGAGTGGGAGGCGGTCTTTTGAGAGATATGATGGCAAGTGTGCCGCCGTATATTTTTGTAAAGCATATCTATGCCTGTGCATCAATCATTGGCGCGATCGTTTGCGTATATATGAACCGGTTTGTGGGAAATGTAGAAGCGATGGTAGTATCGTCAATCGTGGTAGTGCTGATCCGATATCTGGCTGCGCATTATCATTGGAATTTACCCAGATTGTCTCCACATGAAGAACAGAATGACAGAAACAGAAATTAAAGGAAGAAAGCCCCGGGATTTATACCCGGGACTTTCTTCCTTTTAGGATATTTATTATGAGTGGAAAGCTTATTTAGTATCCTGGAGAGCAAGATAACCTTCTTCTCCGGTACGAATCTTCACTACATTTTCAATATCATATACAAATACTTTACCATCACCAATCTGGCCTGTATGAAGGACTGCCTTGGCAGTTTCAATAACTTTCTGTACAGGTACGAGACTGACAACAATCTCAATTTTGATCTTAGGAAGAAGATTCATTTCCATCTCAACACCACGATAGTAGGATGGAGCCCCTTTCTGTACACCGCATCCGAGAACGTTCGTGATAGTGATACCTGTAACACCAATCTCGTTCATTGCCTGCATAAATTCATCAAGTTTATTCTGACGAGTGATGATAACAACTTTTGTAAGCTTATGAACGCCTTCTTTCGGAAGTTCAGGAACTGATTCAGCAGGAGCAGAAGGTCTGGCTGTGACAACAGGCGCTTTTATGGAAGTTCCCATAGGAGTCGGAACACCAGCCATTGCGAAACCGTCATAAGCACTTGCAAGACCATGTTCTTTGGAGTCAAGACCTGCAATCTCTTCTTCAGCTGAAACACGAAGTCCGATTGTATGTTTGATTACCTGGAAGATAATTGTCATAGTAACAACAACCCATGCGATTGTGATGATCATACCAGTGAACTGAACACCAAATCCGTGGAAGCCGCCGCCTGTAAGGAGTCCTTTCCAGTCTGTGCCTGATCCGTCTGAGAAAAGACCAACTGCAAGGGTACCGAAAGCACCGTTTAAACCATGAACACCGACAGCACCAACAGGGTCATCAATTTTCAGAACCTTGTCAATAAATTCAATACCAAATACTACGATAAAACCGGAAGCAATACCGATGATTGCTGCGGATGTAGGAGAAACTGTGTCGCATCCTGCTGTAATTGCTACAAGTCCTGCAAGAGAACCGTTCAGAGACATGGAAACATCCGGTTTTTTGTAACGTACCCATGTGATGATCATAACAGTTACAGTTGCAACAGCTGCTGAAAGGTTAGTAGTAACGAAGATTTTACCGGCACTTACGATTGCATCGCCTTCCATACTTACTGTGGAAGCACCGTTAAATCCGAACCAGCAGAACCAGAGGATAAATACACCTAAAGCGCCAACTGTAAGGTTGTGTCCCGGGATAGCCTTTGATTTGCCGTCCTTTGTATATTTACCGATACGAGGTCCAAGGATGATGGCACCGATCAGAGCTGCCACACCACCTACCATATGTACTGCACAGGAACCTGCGAAATCGTGGAATCCCATCTGGCTGATAAATCCACCGCCCCAGATCCAGTGTCCGGATACCGGATATACAACAAGACTGATCATAAGGCTGTAGATGCAATAGGAAAGGAACTTGGTACGTTCTGCCATTGCACCGGAAACAATTGTTGCGGATGTTGCACAGAATACTGTCTGGAAGATTAAGAATGCCCAGAAAGGAACTCCGTCAGGAAGCATTCCTGAACCATAGTGTGCTTCTGTGGCAATACCACCGATCTTTCCGATAAATCCATTACCTGCACCAAACATCAGACCGAAGCCGACCAGCCAGAAGACCGGGGTTCCGATACAGAAGTCCATCAGGTTTTTCATAATAATGTTACCTGCGTTTTTGGCTCGTGTGAAGCCTGTTTCTACCATTGCGAATCCGGCCTGCATAAAGAAGACCAGCGCGGCGCCGACCAGCACCCATATTGTGTTTACTGCGGAAAATTCCATAATAATATTCCTCCCTCATAAAAATTTCCTCATATTTTATAAAATGCAAAAAGCGCGATGCCTGGAAATGTAGCCAGTTCATCGCGCTTTTGCGAATATAAAATCCATATTTATAGTGTATTGCATAACTGATGTAATAGAAAAGACATTTCGTATGACTGTATGCAATGCAGTTTAAAATCAAAATTATATGTAAAACAGGAGAACATCAAAATATCGTGTGATTAATGGATGAGGAAATCGATAATGAATTATGAAGTAGAGTTCATAAAGATATTCCCCTGTTATTACCTGTTAATTAAACGGAAAACAGAAGCTTGTCATATGTAGGATATGGAAGCAGTGCATCCGGAATCAGAGTTTCTGCTGCATCTACAGACTTTCTGAGTTCATCCATATCAGAAAGAACAACTGTCTGGTATGCTTTTGCATTAGCCAGAGGATCTTCTGTAGCAAGCGCTTTGGCAGTGTCTGCTTTTAAGGTCTCAAGACCTGTGGAAATCTCATCAGCAAGCTGTGACAGCTCTTTGATCAGTTTTCCTTCAGAAGCTGTGCTGACATCTGAAACAACTGATTTTTTAGCAACAGCAGTAGCTGCAACTTTGTCGATATATGCGAATACAGATGGAAGGAAATCCTTCTGTACCATTTCAACCATAGTATTGGACTCAATGTTAAGAATCTTGGAATAGGATTCCAGCCAGATCTCATAACGGGATTCAATTTCTTCTTTTGTGAAGATATGATATTTGGTAAAGAGTTCAATATTTTTATCTGCGATCCACTGAGGAAGAGCATCTGGTGTAGATTTCAGGTTAAAGAGACCTCGTTTCTCAGCTTCTTCGATCCATTCGTCTGTATAACCGTTTCCGTTAAAGATAACACATTTATGATCAATAATTGTCTTCTTGATCAGTTCGTGGATTGCATCCTCCATCTTGTCTTCCGGTACATCCTTTAACTGTTCTGCAAACTGGTGAACACACTCAGCAACAGCAGTGTTTAAAATAATGTTCGGGTTTGCAACAGAAGCTTCGGAACCAAGCATACGGAATTCGAATTTGTTACCTGTAAATGCGAATGGTGAAGTACGGTTTCTGTCTGTATTGTCTTTTACGAAATGTGGAAGTACTTTTGCACCGATATCCATCTGGACTGCGCGGCTTCCTGCAAAATATTCGTCATTTTCGATAGATTTTAATACTTCTGTCAGTTCATCACCGAGGAATACGGATACAACAGCAGGCGGAGCCTCGTTTGCACCAAGACGGTGATCATTTCCTGCACTTGCTACAGAAATACGAAGTACATCTGCGTATTCATCAACTGCTTTGATAACAGCTGTCAGGAAAATCAGGAACTGTGTATTTTCAGCAGGTGTTTTTCCCGGATCAAGGATATTTACACCGGTATCTGTAATCATAGACCAGTTGTTGTGTTTACCACTTCCGTTGATTCCCTCAAATGGTTTCTCGTGAAGAAGGCATACAAGTCCGTGCTTGTCGGCAACTTTCTTCATTACTTCCATTGTTAACTGGTTGTGGTCAACCGCAACGTTTGTTGTATCGAATACAGGAGCCAGCTCATGCTGTGCAGGAGCAACTTCGTTATGTTTTGTTTTGGCAGGAATACCAAGTTTCCAGAGCTCTACATCCAGGTCATGCATATAAGCTGCGACACGAGGTTTCAGAGCACCGAAGTAATGATCTTCCATTTCCTGGCCCTTAGGAGCAGGAGCACCGATCAGTGTACGTCCGCAGAATACAAGGTCTTTTCTCTGTTTGTATAATTCCTTGTCTACCAGGAAGTATTCCTGTTCAGGACCTACAGTTGTATTTACGTGTTTGATATCTTTATTTCCTATTATATGGAGAAGGTTTGTAGCTTCTTTATCAAGTGTCTGCATGGAACGAAGGAGAGGAGTCTTTTTATCAAGAGCTTCTCCGCTGTAGGAGCAGAATGCTGTAGGAATGTAAAGGGTTCCGTCTTTGATGAATGCCGGTGATGTCGGATCCCATGCTGTATATCCTCTTGCCTCGAATGTGGCACGAAGACCGCCTGACGGGAAACTGGAAGCATCCGGCTCACCTTTTACAAGTTCTTTACCTGAGAAATCCATGATCACCTGACCATCTCCTGTAGGAGAAATGAAGCTGTCATGTTTCTCTGCAGTTACGTTTGTCATTGGCTGGAACCAGTGAGTATAATGAGTGGCGCCGTTCTCGGTAGCCCATTCTTTCATTGCAACAGCAACGGAGTTGGCAACATCAAGTTCAAGGTGTGTACCGCTCTCGATTGTTTTCTTTAATGCTTTGTACATGTCTTTTGGCAGTTTACTTCTCATTACTTTGTCGTTGAAGACCAGGCTGCCGTACAGTTCAGGGATATTCTGTGCCATATAGGTACTCTCCTTTCGGTTTGCAATATTTTCTGAATATGTGTAGTGCCGCTGCAGATCACCATTGTGACTGCCTGCGGTTTTCGTCTCATAGAAAATTCCTCATCGAACATTTTCTATGAAACGAAAGTTTTATAAAACGAAAAAAGCGCCCTGGATGAGATCTCTGTAGATCTTTCCAAAGCGCCTTTGCTTTATGTGCTGTACTATAAACGAAATGAAAACAGATGTCAAGCACTTTTTTTGAAAAAATTCAGAAAAAATTTTTGAGATATGGCAAAAAAAGGATAGGTTGACAAATTTGTTTCTATTATTATAATTTGATTTTGGAACCCGTCAAACATAAGAAAACAATGTCAGCGGGTTTTGAAAGTAAAGTTAAAGTCAGACAAGAGAATACGATCGGAGGAAATCAGATGGCTGGAATAAAAGAAGAGTGCGGCGTCTTTGGAATTTATGATCTGGATGGCGGCAATGTAGTTCCGTCCATATATTATGGACTGACTTCCCTGCAGCACAGAGGACAGGAATCCTGCGGACTTGCAGTTTCTGATACTAAGGGAGAGCGTGGAAATGTGAAGTTTCATAAGGATCTGGGACTTGTAAGTGAGGTTCTCAGACAGGATGTTGTCCGTAAATATGAGGGAGATATTGGTATTGGTCATGTAAGATATTCCACAACAGGAGCTTCTGTTGCAGAGAATGCACAGCCCCTTGTTTTGTCTTATGTAAAGGGAACTCTTGCACTTGCACATAACGGAAATCTGGTTAATACACCGGAACTGAAATGGGAACTGATCCAGAATGGAGCGATTTTCCATACAACTACAGATTCAGAGGTTATTGCGTTCCATATCGCAAGAGAACGTGTGCATTCTAAAACAGTAGAAGAGGCAGTGCTAAAGACTGCAAAGAAGATCAAAGGTGCATATGGTCTGGTAGTTATGAGCCCGAGAAAACTGATCGCAGTCCGCGACCCATATGGACTGAAACCATTGTGTCTCGGTAAAAGAGGAAATGCTTATGTTATTGCTTCTGAGAGCTGTGCTCTGACATCTGTAAGTGCGGAATTTATCCGTGACATTGAGCCGGGTGAGATTCTTACGATCACAAAAGACGGACTGAAGTCAAATAAAGAGCTTGCGTCTGCTGCTGCAAAACGCGCGCATTGTGTGTTTGAGTATATATATTTTGCAAGACTTGACAGTACCATTGATGGGGTGAAGGTCTATGATGCCAGAATCCGCGGTGGTAAATCTCTTGCCAAGTCTTATCCTGTAGAGGCAGATCTTGTAACAGGTGTACCGGAGTCCGGACTCCCTGCTGCAAAGGGATACTCCGAAGCATCAGGAATCCCGTTTGCATTTGCGTTCTATAAAAACAGCTATATTGGAAGAACATTTATCAAACCGACTCAGGAAGAACGTGAGTCCAGCGTTCATCTGAAACTGAGTGTGCTGGAATCTGTTGTAAAAGATAAGAGGATTGTTCTGGTGGATGATTCTATTGTTCGTGGAACAACCATTGCAAACCTGATCCACATGTTAAAAGAGGCGGGAGCAAAGGAAGTGCACGTACGTATCAGTTCACCGCCATTTTTACATCCATGTTATTTCGGAACGGATGTGCCGTCAAATGATCAGCTCATTGCAGCCAGCCACAGCACGGAGGAAATCTGTAAAATGATCGGAGCAGATTCTCTTGGCTACATGCAGACAGATTATCTGGAAGGAATGGCGGGCGGCCTGCCCTTATGTAAGGCATGCTTCGATGGAAATTATCCGATGGAGATTCCGGATTATACAAATGCGGAGTTTGCAGATATTGTGAAGTGTTAAGTCGCAAAAATTCATAAAAAATGCAGAAACCTGTCGATGATATATGGAATCAATCTCACATAATGGTAAAACCAATATAGGATGAAGTCATACATAATGTATAAAATAATGCTGTGAAAACATATATAAACGAACAAAATGCACAATAGAACCCCTGCGCTTTATGAAAATTGGATAAATTTAAAAACTTGACAAATTCTGAAATGTGGAACATAATATGGGCGTCTGATAGAAAAAAACAAAGAATGTTTTCAGAAAGGGTGATCACGATGTCACAGAGTAAAATCAAGTTAAATGCAACCGAAGAGGTGCAGGAATTTGTGAATGCTGCAAGCAGATGTGATTTTGATATTGATGTTTATTACAACAGATTTTTAATTGATGCCAAATCAATCCTTGGTGTACTTAGTCTGGATCTGACCAGAGAACTGACAGTAGACTGCCACGGGGAGAGCCGGGAATTTGATCGTACATTGAAGAAATTTGCAGTTGCATAAATTTTACATTTTTATAACCGAATAATTATCGCAGAGAAGACGGGTCTGGAAGATGAACTTCTACAGATTCGTTTTTTCTGTATTATGACTGTGTTCAGAGTAATTCCATAAAATATAACTGCTTCATAGTTTATCAGAAGGAACTTATTTGATTTGTTTTTGCTTAAAAACGGGAAATTCATTATTGACAAACGAAAAAAAATGTTTTATAGTATAGCATATTTTTAAAGAAAGCCAATTGAACATATTATTATAGAAGATATGATGATCTGACAAAGGCGTCAGATGCAGAATACCAGATGGGTCAAGTGCCCTCTGATAGCTGCATCTGACGCTTTTTTATTAACAAAGGATGATGGAGGAGGAAATCAAAATGGCAGTGAAATACGTATTTGTTACAGGAGGAGTTGTTTCCGGTCTTGGAAAGGGAATCACAGCTGCATCTCTGGGGCGTCTTCTGAAAGCGAGAGGATATCAGGTAACCATGCAGAAGTTTGATCCTTATATCAATATCGACCCCGGAACCATGAACCCGATTCAGCACGGAGAAGTTTTTGTAACAGACGATGGTACAGAGACAGACCTGGATCTGGGACATTATGAGAGATTCATTGATGAGAGTCTTGATAAAAATTCCAATGTGACAACCGGTAAGGTTTACTGGTCTGTTCTTCAGAAAGAACGTCACGGGGATTTCGGCGGGGGTACCGTACAGGTAATTCCTCATATTACAAATGAGATTAAGAGTCGTTTCTACCGCGCCAAATCACCGGAGGAAAACAAGATTGCCATTATCGAGGTGGGAGGAACAGTTGGTGATATTGAAAGCCAACCGTTCCTGGAAGCAATTCGTCAGTTCCAGCTCAATGTGGGACATGACAATGCAATCCTGATTCACGTAACATTAATTCCTTATTTAAAGGCATCTGAAGAACTGAAAACAAAACCTACACAGGCAAGCGTAAAGGAACTTCAGGGAATGGGAATTCAGCCGGATGTACTGGTGTGCAGAAGTGAACATGAGCTGACAGAGGACATTAAAGAAAAAATCGCTTTATTCTGCAACGTACCTGTATCACATGTACTTCAGAACCTGGATGTGGAATATTTATATGAAGCTCCTCTTGCAATGGAAAGAGAGAAGCTTGCAGATGTAGTTCTTTCAAGTCTCCGTCTGGAAAACAGAAAACCGGATTTAAGTGACTGGGAGGAAATGGTAGAAAGTCTGAGAAATCCGAATAAAACAGTAAAGATCGCAATTGTAGGAAAATATACACAGCTTCATGATGCATATCTCAGTGTAGTAGAGGCACTGAAACATGGCGGAATTTCCTGCAGAGCCAAGGTAGAGCTTGACTGGATCGATTCCGAAGAACTGACAGAGAAGAATCTGGATCAGCAGCTTCACAATGTAGATGGTATCCTGGTTCCGGGTGGTTTCGGGAACAGAGGTACAGAAGGAATGATCCTGGCAGCACAGTATGCAAGAGTACATAAGATTCCATATCTTGGAATCTGTCTGGGAATGCAGATGGCAATTGTAGAATTCGCCCGTCATGTACTTGGATACGAAGATGCAAACAGTATTGAACTGAATCCGGAGACAAAGCATCCGGTAATTGCATTAATGCCGGATCAGGAAGATATCGAAGATATCGGTGGAACCTTAAGACTTGGAAGTTATCCATGTATTCTTGCAGAAGGTTCCAGATCCTATGAACTCTTTGGCAAAAAAGAAATCCATGAGCGCCACAGACATCGTTATGAAGTAAACAATGCATTCCGTAAAGAACTTCAGGAGAAAGGAATGAATATCGTAGGAACTTCCCCTGATAATCATATTGTAGAGATGATCGAGATCGCAGGGCACCCGTTCTATGTAGGAACTCAGGCCCATCCGGAATTCAAATCCCGCCCGAATCATGCACATCCTTTATTCAGAGGATTTATTCAGGCGGCCGTCGATAAGAAAATAAGCGAAGAACAGCAGCAGAAATAGAAAGGATGAGGAGATTATGAAAGAAGTGAGAGAACAGCAGCAACAGCAAGGTATGTACAGGCCTGAATTTGAGCATGACAACTGTGGTATCGGAGCAGTTGTCAATATCAAAGGCAAGAAAACCCACGATACTGTTGCAAATGCATTAAAGATCGTAGAACATCTGGAACACCGCGCAGGTAAGGATGCAGAAGGCAAAACCGGTGACGGTGTAGGTATCCTTCTCCAGATTTCCCATAAATTTTTCAAGAAAGCCTGTAAGAAAGAGGGATTTGAGATTGGTGATGAGAGAGAATACGGCATTGCACAGTTTTTCTTCCCACAGCATGAGATTAAACGTGCACAGGCAAAGAAGATGTTTGAGATCATTCTTGAGAAAGAAGGTCTGGAACTTCTGGGGTGGCGTCAGGTTCCGGTATTTCCGGAAGTGCTTGGACACAAGGCAAGAGAATGTATGCCATGCATTATGCAGGCATTTATCAAAAAACCGGAAGATGTGGAAAAAGGTCTTCCATTTGACCGTATGCTCTACATTGCAAGACGTGAGTTTGAACAGAGTAATGATAATACTTATGTAGTTTCCATGAGCAGCCGTACCATCGTTTACAAAGGTATGTTCCTGGTTGGACAGCTTCGTACTTTCTTCGAAGACCTCCAGAGCCCGGATTATGAATCTGCTATCGCTATGGTACACTCCCGTTTCAGTACCAACACAAACCCAAGCTGGGAGAGAGCACATCCGAACCGTTTCATGGTACATAACGGTGAGATCAACACCATCCGCGGCAACGCAGATAAGATGCTTGCAAGAGAAGAGAACATGGAATCTCCATACCTGGAGGGACAGCTTCACAAAGTGCTTCCTGTTGTAAACAGAAACGGTTCCGACTCTGCAATGCTTGACAATACACTGGAGTTTCTGGTAATGAGCGGTATGGAACTTCCGCTTGCAGTTATGATCACAATCCCTGAACCATGGGCAAACAATGACACCATTTCCCAGGCAAAACGTGACTTTTATCAGTACTATGCAACTATGATGGAGCCATGGGACGGACCTGCATCTATCCTGTTCTCTGATGGTGATGTTATGGGTGCAGTCCTTGACAGAAATGGTCTCCGTCCATCCAGATATTATATTACTTCTGACGGCTATATGATCCTTTCCTCAGAGGTGGGTGTTCTGCCAATCCCGGAAGAGAAAATCGTATTAAAAGAGCGTCTCCATCCTGGAAAAATGCTTCTTGTAGATACTGTAAAGGGAAAAGTAATTGATGACAATGAACTGAAAGAGGGCTATGCAAAAATGCAGCCATACGGTGAATGGCTGGATAGTCATCTGGTACAGTTAAAAGACATCAAGATTCCTAACGAAAGACCAGAAGAATATACACCTGAGCAGAGAGCACGTCTGCAGAAAGCATTCGGCTATACTTATGAGCAGTACCGTACTTCCATCAGAAACATGGCGTTAAACGGAGCAGAGAGCATCGGAGCTATGGGTGTGGATACCCCGCTTGCAGTATTTTCCAAACAGAACAGACCATTATTTGACTACTTTAAACAGCTCTTTGCACAGGTTACCAACCCTCCGATTGATGCAATCCGTGAGGAAATCGTTACCAGCACAAGTGTTTATGTAGGTAAAGACGGAAACCTGCTGGAGCAGAAACCGGAAAACTGTCAGGTATTAAAGATTAATAACCCGATCCTGACAAATACAGATATGATGAAAATCAAGAGCTTCAAACATGAGGGCTTCAAGACAGCAGTTGTTTCTACCTTATATTATAAGAGCACCAAGCTTGAGAGAGCTATTGATCGTCTTTTCGTAGAAGTAGATAAAGCATTCCGCGAGGGTGCAAACATCCTTGTTCTTTCAGACAGAGGAGTAGATGAAAACCATATGCCGATTCCGTCACTTCTGGCAGTATCCGCAGTTCATCAGCACCTGGTAAAGACGAAAAAGAGTACCTCCCTTGCAATTATCCTGGAATCCGGTGAGCCAAGAGAAGTACATCACTTTGCAACCTTACTTGGTTACGGTGCAAGTGCCATCAACCCGTACCTTGCCCTTGAGACCATTCATGAACTGATCGACAGTCATATGCTGGAGAAAGACTATTATGCAGCAGTAGATGACTACAATCATGCAGTCATCAGCGGTATTGTAAAGATTGCTTCCAAGATGGGTATTTCCACCATCCAGTCTTATCAGGGATCTCAGATCTTCGAGGCAATCGGTATTTCCTCAGATGTGATCGAGAAATACTTTACTGGTACAGTCAGTCGTGTAGGCGGAATCACACTGGAAGACATCGAAGAGAATGTAGAGAAGCTTCACTCAGAAGCATTTGACCCGTTAGGACTTCCTACAGACCTGACTCTGGACAGCGTAGGCGCACACAAGATGAGAAGCCAGGGAGAGGAACATCGTTACAATCCTCAGACTATTCATCTTCTGCAGCAGTCCACATGGACTGGAAGCTACGATCTGTTCAAACAGTACACAGATCTGGTGGATAAAGAAAACCACGGAAACTTAAGAGGACTTCTGGACTTTAAGTTTGCTGAGACTCCGGTTCCACTTGAAGAAGTGGAGAGCGTAGATGATATTGTAAAACGATTTAAGACAGGTGCCATGTCCTATGGTTCTATTTCACAGGAAGCACATGAGACACTGGCGATCGCCATGAACCACCTTCATGGAAAATCCAATACAGGTGAGGGCGGTGAAAGTGACGAAAGACTGGATTCCGCAGGAAGCAGCGATGACAGATGCTCCGCGATCAAACAGGTTGCCAGTGGACGTTTCGGTGTAACCAGCCGTTATCTTGTATCTGCAAGAGAAATCCAGATCAAGATGGCACAGGGTGCAAAACCTGGTGAAGGTGGACATCTTCCTGCAAAGAAAGTATATCCGTGGATTGCCAAAACCCGTCATTCCACACCTGGTGTCAGCCTGATTTCCCCGCCACCGCACCACGATATCTATTCTATCGAGGACCTGGCACAGTTAATCTATGACCTTAAGAATGCAAATAAATATGCAGATATTTCTGTCAAACTGGTATCTGAAGCAGGTGTCGGTACAGTTGCAGCAGGTGTTGCAAAAGCCGGTGCACAGACGATCCTGATCTCTGGTTATGACGGAGGTACAGGTGCAGCTCCGAGAAGTTCTATCCACAATGCAGGACTTCCATGGGAACTTGGACTTGCAGAAACACATCAGACACTGCTCAAGAATGGTCTGAGAAACCGTGTCCGCATTGAGACAGACGGTAAGCTTATGAGTGGTCGTGACGTTGCGATCGCAGCATTAATGGGTGCCGAGGAATTTGGTTTTGCAACAGCTCCGCTTGTAACCATGGGATGCGTTATGATGCGTGTATGTAACCTGGATACCTGCCCGGTTGGTGTGGCAACACAGAACCCTGAACTTCGTAAGAGATTCAAAGGTAAACCGGAATATGTAGAGAATTTCATGCGCTTTATCGCACAGGAATTAAGAGAGTATATGTCTAAACTGGGATTCCGTACAGTCAGCGAAATGGTTGGACGTACAGATCTTCTGGTTCAGACAGACAATGTACCAGAACCACATCAGGGTAAAGTAGATTTAAGTGCAATCCTGAACAATCCGTTCGCAGGCAAAGACCAGAAAGTTACTTTTGACCCGAAAGCCGTATATAACTTCGAACTGGAAAAGACCATGGATGAAAAGGTTCTGGTTAAGAAATGCGTAAATGCCATCAATAAAGGTCAGAAAACAGAGCTTTCTGTAAACCTGACAAACATTGACCGTACATTCGGAACCATCCTTGGTGCAGAGATCACAAGAAAGAACAAAGACGGACTTGCAGATGACACTATCACTGTACACTGCAACGGTGCCGGCGGACAGAGTTTCGGTGCATTTATTCCGAAAGGTCTGACACTGGAACTGACCGGCGACAGCAACGACTACTTCGGAAAAGGTCTTTCCGGTGGTAAACTGATTCTGAAAGTTCCGGAGAAAGCTGCATACAAAGCAGAAGAGAACATTATCGTAGGTAACGTTGCCCTCTACGGTGCAACCAGCGGTACCGCATTTATCAATGGTGTTGCAGGTGAGCGTTTCGCAGTCCGTAACTCCGGTGCATCTGCAGTTGTAGAAGGCGTAGGAGAACACGGCTGTGAATATATGACAGGTGGCCGCGTAGTCGTACTTGGTAAGACTGGCAAGAACTTTGCAGCAGGTATGAGCGGCGGTATCGCATATGTACTGGATGTGGATAATGTTCTTTACAAGAACCTGAACAAAGCCATGATTTCCATCGAAAAAGTGGAAAACAAATATGACAAAAAAGAACTTCGCGATCTGATTGAAGCTCATGTAGAAGCAACAGGCTCCAAACTTGGTGCGAAAGTTCTGGCTGACTTTGATTATTATCTGCCGCACTTTAAGAAACTCATTCCGAATGAGTACAAGAAGATGATCACTTTAAGTGCGAAACTGGAAGAAAAAGGACTCAACAGTCAGCAGGCACAGATGGAAGCGTTCTATGAAAGTATTGGCGCTAAACATTGATAATAATTGAATATATCGTGTGAACTTATCAATGTTGCCCCGTCATCTTTTAGAATAAATAAAAAGGTGGCGTGGGCCATACCAGTATTGCCGCGGTTGGTGCGGCGAAAAGGAGGAAATCATGGGAAAACCTACGGGATTTTTAGAGTATAAAAGAGAGACGGCAAAGGTTCTGCCGCCAAAGGTCCGCATTGCAAATTTCAAAGAATTCAGGACACCTTTAAATAAAGAAAAACAGAAACTTCAGGGCGCACGCTGCATGGCATGCGGTGTCCCGTTCTGCCAGTCAGGTATGATGATCGGCGGTATGGCATCCGGCTGCCCTCTGCACAACCTTGTACCTGAGACAAATGATCTGGTTTATACAGGCAACTGGAAACAGGCATTCTTAAGACTGAGCAAGACACATAGCTTCCCGGAATTTACTTCACGTGTCTGCCCTGCACTCTGTGAAGCAGCCTGCACCTGTAATTTAAACGGAGAACCGGTCTCCACAAAAGAAAATGAACGTGCGATCATCGAGACAGCCTACGAGAACGGATGGGTAACTCCGCAGATCCCGGAAGTGCGTACAGGTAAATCCATCGCAGTCATCGGAAGCGGTCCCTCCGGACTGGCAGCAGCCCAGCAGTTGAACAGACGAGGTCACAGTGTAACTGTATTTGAAAGAAAAGACCGTGTAGGCGGACTTCTCCGCTACGGTATCCCTAACATGAAGCTGGACAAAGCTGTTGTTGACAGAAGAATCCATCTTATGGAAGAAGAGGGAGTGAAATTCGTTACAAATGTAAACGTAGGAAAGGACATCAAAGCAGAAGAACTTCTGAAACAGTTCGACCGCGTCATCCTTGCCTGCGGAGCATCCAATCCACGAGACATTAAAGTTCCGGGACGGGATGCAAAAGGAATTTATTTCGCAGTAGATTTCCTGGGACAGGTAACAAAAGCGCTGTTGGACTCTGATTTTGCCAAAGTTCCATATGAACTTGCCAAAGGAAAAAATGTTCTGGTCATCGGTGGTGGTGATACAGGAAATGACTGTGTGGGAACTTCTATCCGTCTGGGTGCCAAATCTGTGATCCAGTTAGAGATGATGCCGAAGCCGCCAGTGGAAAGAACACCATCCAACCCATGGCCGCAGTGGCCCAGAGTCTTCAAAACAGACTATGGCCAGGAAGAAGCTATCGCAGTATTCGGACATGATCCACGAGTATACCAGACTACTGTTACAGAATTTATCAAAGATAAAAACGGAAATGTCTGCCAGGCAAAACTCACAAAATTAAAGAGCGAAAAAGATCCAAAGACCGGACGAATGATGATGGTACCGGTAGAAGGTACTGAAGAAGTCATCCCTGTAGATGTAGTTCTCATCGCAGCCGGATTCCTTGGCAGTGAGAAATATGTAACAGACGCATTTAAGGTAGCCATCAACGGAAGAACCAACGTAGATACAAAGCCAGATCAGTATCAGACCTCTGTAGACAAAGTCTTCACAGCAGGAGATATGCACAGAGGTCAGTCCCTGGTAGTATGGGCAATCCGCGAAGGCAGAGAAGCTGCGAAGGCGGTAGATGAATCGCTGATGGGATACTCCTATCTGTAAAAATAAGATAAAATATGACAAAGGTGCTATTGCCTGACGGAAAAGGACGTCAGGAAGTAGCACCTTTGTTTTTTGAAGTGATTTTCGGGTGTTTCGGGTATTACAATAATTGTAGTTTAGTTTGAATAAACAAAAATACTTAGTAAATCCAGCGTTTATACGGGTTTGCAGCATTTTTAAAAGTCTTTTGATAACAAATTGATAACGGTTGTATGAGAGCCATTATCCTTGTAATCCAGTGGTTTTAGGGTTAGAGAATGATTAATAGGTGGTTGTGCAACAAATAAATCCATATTTATCTGGTTTGAGTCGGTCTTGGAATATTCCGACCAGAGCGTTGCTAAGTTTCTGTGACGGAACTTTTGCCCATGTTTGCGTAGTATCAAATTCCGGGTAGTGGTAACGCCCCTCATCGTATTTGTCCTTGCTGATTTCTTCAGAAGATAGCTTGTCAGCCTGCTCTTTCCAGGCATACAGCATTTTCCAGAGTTCGTGAGCGTCCTTGTCTTTGGAAGTATCGACTTTCAGGCAGATATCTTCGTCTGATTCACTGACTGTTAGACCGTACAAATCTTCAAGGGTAAATAAAGTGTGCATCAGTCCGATATAGCTGTCAATGTCAGGCACATCGAGGGCATGAGGGGAAACATCCAAAGCCTGTGCCAGTGCAGCAATAAGTTCCGCTTTCGGTTTTCTTGTTCCTGTTTCCTTTTACGCTTTTGAAATGCTCTACTGGTGCGGTATCCGTGAGGGAGAATTGTTGGCACTGACCGCCGCTGACTTCAATTTTGAGAAAGAAACGGTCAGAATCAATAAGTTCTATCAGCGATTACACGGCGAAGATGTGATTACCACACCGAAAACAAAGAAAAGTAATCGTATGATCAAAATGCCGAAGTTCCTCTGTGAAGAAATGCAGGAATATTTGCAGATGCTTTACGGATTGAAGAAGAAAGACCGAATCTTTACGGTCACAAAGAATATCGTAGAGGTGTATATCTGAATCTGCTTACAAGTGGAAGGTTGAATGATTATTTGGCTGGTATAGAAGAACAGGCACAGAAACGCTTTGAAAGGATTGTAGAGCAGATGGCAGAGAGTGAAGGTATTACCGAACAACTTAAAGCAACTGATCAGGTGGCTTGGGTAGGAGAAATGAATAATATTTGGAGTAGAGCAAGAGAGGTTGTGAATGCTGAATTGATTTATAACTAAAAGAGAAGAGATTTTGGATAAATGCTTGACTGTAAACCTTGTTTATAGCTTATTCTTAAGATAAAATAGAGTTGCTTGAAAGGAGTGCATAACATGAAAATAAAAAACGTAGAAGAACGAACAGGTTTATCCCGTTCTAATGTTCGTTTTTATGAAAAGGAAAAACTCATTGAGCCTTCAAGAAACGAAAGTAATGGTTATAGAGATTATTCAGAAAATGATGTGGAAAATATAAAGAAGATTGCATATCTGCGTACATTAGGAATTTCTATTGAGGATATACGAAGCATTATATCTGGAAAAGTAACATTGCAGGAAACGCTTGAGAGGCAGAATGAAATATTAAATAGTCAGATTACTGATTTGAATAAGGCAAAACGCATGTGCGAAAAAATGTTGGGTGAAGAAAGTATTAGTTATGAAAAATTACAGGTAGAACAATATGTAACAGAGTTGCAGGATTATTGGAAAGATAATCAAACTGTTTTCAAACTGGATTCAGTTAGCTTTTTGTATATATGGGGAAGTATGCTTACTTGGATAACGATTACCGTACTATGCTTGATTATTGGGACATTGTCTTATTCTAAGCTGCCGACAGAAATTCCGGTACAATGGAGTAAAGGTGTGGCAACATCTTTGGTGAATAAAAATTGGATTTTTATTTGTCCGGTTATTTGTGTTATAATCCGTTATTTATTAAAACCTTTTATCTATGCCAAATTACAGATGAATAATTATTATGGAGAAATTATAACAGAGTATTTGACAAATTATATGTGTTTTATTGTATTGTCAGTAGAAGTTTTCTCAATACTTTTTACTTTCGGAGTGGTAAAAAGTGTTGTTGTACTTTTATTTGTGAACACGGCAGTCTTTATGGGATTGTTAGTAGTCGGATTGACGAAAATGGATTTGAGAGGAAAAGAAATTTTATGATTCAGATTTCAAATTTAACTAAAAAATATGGTGAAACAGCCGTTTTTTCGAACTTAAACTATACATTTGAAAATACTTGTATTTATGGACTTGTTGGAAGAAATGGAGCTGGAAAGACTACCCTTTTGAATATACTTTCGAATTATGATAAAAATTATACGGGAGTAATTTCTATCGACGGAGAAAAAATGAACAAGGTTGATTATCTTGATATGCCGGTTGCCTATGCAATGGATCAACCAAGTTTTTTAATGAGCTGACAATATATGAAAATTTTCTTTTAATTGCTTCGAGTAGAAAGATAAAAAAGCAAGAGGCATTTGATAAAATCGAGAGGATTTTAGATGGGTTGGGATTAAAAAAGTATGAGAACTATTCTCCGTCAGAACTTTCAAAAGGTACAATGCAACGACTAAATAATGCTTGTGCAATGATACAAGAAGAAAAAATTACTATTTTTGATGAACCATTCTCAGGGCTTGATCCTGTCCAAATGAAACTTTTAGAAAATGTAATGGTAGAGTTTCACAAGAAAGAAAAAGGAATTTACATTATTTCAAGCCATGATATAGAGTGTTTACAAAATGTTTGTGACAAGTGTCTTTTGTTACATAACGGACAAATTAGAGAAATCAATACGGAGGAAGTTGATAGAGAGAAAATCGCAAAGATTTTATCTGAAGGGGAATAAAGTATGTATCAGTTGCTTTTGAAACAGAGATTCAAATTTGCAGTTAGAATGATTAAACGAAATATAGGTGCTTATCTTATACTGATTGCTATTGTGCCATGTATTCTTATATTACAATCTATGATTCAGACAACCCATGGAATGGATATTGCTGTTTTTATACCGTATGGTATTCTCTGCTTCTTGTTTATGAATTTGTTTGGAACAATACCAAGAATGCGTATTTCTCCTGAAACTTATATTTGGAAAATAGAAAAAACATATATTTGGCGAGTGAAGAAGATAGGAAAAAGCACGGTACTGACGTTGTGTGTTGCGTTGATTTTATTTTGGGCTTTCCCAATGGAGGGAATAGTTTTGAGACAGTTTATTGTGGTTATGATCTGTAACCCAATCGTCAATATGCATACGGTTTTATCGACGCAATATAAATATCGGGATATTACGAATATATGTATGTTAGCAGTAGTAATGATTTGCTTTTTTAATAGAAGTGTATTTGTTGCCAGTGTACTATTGATCATTTACGGATTATATTTCATTTTATATCCTTATTTTAGCTATCAAGCAATTATCCCGTTCTTTCAACAATATAATCAGATGTTATATGGTTTTTTGAATAGGGAATATGATACAGTCTTGCAAACACAGGATGAAGTGTTTTTCCAAAATAATCAGAGAGAAATGAAGGGACTGATGAAGAAATATTATGGCAACCGCTACCGTTTTTTGATGGTTTATGAGGTGGTTAGTGTTATTAGAAGAAAGAAACAGATTATGTATCAGTATTTTGCGATTGTTTTAATCACAATGTTATTATCGCAGATAGAGGGAAAATATATTGAGTATGTATTATTGTTTTCTATATTGATATTAGGACAGAATGTTGTCAGCTATAATGTGCAAAATGAATTACGTTTAGTTAAAAAAGGATTTCCGCTCAGATATTCTTTAAAAGAAAAATTACAATGCAAGTCAGTTATTGGAATGTTCTTGTTGTTACTCCCGATGCTCTGTTATTGGATAGCGTATAAATTTGAATTATTTAGTATTCTCCTTTGGATATGGATGCCGATTCAGAGTATTATAATATATACAGCAAAGAACCGGCTGCAAAGGTTACTATATATACTTCCATTTTATATTTTGTCATTGTTATCTATGAGAGTATGGTAGATGTTTTTTTTACAATAAGCTTATTGATTTTCTAAGCAAAACCGCTTATAATTTGAGTCGGAACATATTGCTATTATCCACAGCAAATAATACTTTTGTTACATTAAATTTGCATATCTACATATCTAAAATAATTTTTGAACCATTCGGCTCATCCATTTCCCTTTATGATTAAGCACAAAAGACAGTATTTTTGAATTTATATTTTGCGTATTTCTCTTTCGGAGAATACGGAAACCTTTTCAAATTTAGCATAGAAAAATTGATTGACACCATATACGATACCACATATAATGTAAATAGGAGATATAAGAATGTCAAAATGGGATAAACTGATAACACGCATATGTAATTTATCAAAAGATCTTCGGTTTGATGAATTGCGAAAAGTATTGGAAAGTTATGGATATGAAATGAATGCTCCGAGAAGTGGAAGCAGTCATTATACATTTAGAAAGTCTGGATGCATGCCCATTACAATACCAAAACATGAGCCGATAAAGAAAGTATATGTAGAAATGGTAAGGGAAATAGTAGAAAGTGAGGCGAAGAATCATGAAGACACTGAATGATTATATGTCAATGTCCTATCGTATGGAAGTTGTAGAAGATAAAACCGAAGGAGGATTCGTAGTTTCGTATCCGGATCTCCCTGGTTGCATTACCTGCGGAGAAACAGTGGAAAGTGCAATTTCAAATGCCCTGGATGCAAAAAAAGCATGGCTTGAAGCTGCATTAGAAGAAGGAGTAGAAATCCATGAGCCGGATAGCCTTGAAGATTATTCCGGACAGTTTAAACTGAGAATTCCAAGAAGCCTGCATAGACTACTGGCAGAACATTCTCAGAGAGAGGGAATCAGTATGAATCAGTACTGCGTATATCTTCTTTCGAGAAATGATGCGGTATTCTCAAAATAGCGATTATAAGTAAGCAGCAAAGCGTGTTATTGAAAGCGGAGCGCACAGTAACATGGAAAGAGCCGGTGATTTATTTATAAAAATAAGCAGTTGACAAAAAATAGTCATGTTGCTATAATTGCCTACATGAACAAAGGCGTTCTTTCTATAGAAAAGTAACTGTAGAAAGTGCGTCATTTTTTATATCATTATAAAAAGAATTTATAAAACTTCCAGACAGGACAAAACTGTATCGAAGAATCATTAAGAAAGCAAAAACAGCAGAAACTATGCTGACAAGGAGTGAATGAAAATGGGGAATTATACCAGAGAAGAAATATTACAGATGGCTGAGGAGGAAGACGTGGAATTTATCCGTCTCCAGTTCACAGATATGTTTGGAACGCTGAAAAACATCGCCATAACTGCCCGGGAACTTCCCCGTGCGCTGGATAACCGATGTATTGTAGATGGTTCCTTTATCGCAGGAATCGCAGGAGAATCTGAACCGGATATGTACTTAAGACCGGATCTTGACACTTTTGCAATTCTCCCATGGAGACCACAGCAGGGAAAAGTTGCCAGACTGTTATGCGATATCTATTGTCCGGACGGAACCCCTCATGAGAGAAGTCCGAGATATATCCTGAAGAAAACCGCCCGGGAGGCAAAGAAGGAGGGATACACCTGTCTGGTAGATCCGGAATGTGAATTTTTCCTTTTTCATACCGATGATAACGGAGTTCCGACTACTGTAACACATGAAAAGGCCGGATATCTGGATGTCAGCCCTGTGGATCTGGGTGAAAACGCAAGACGTGATATTGTATTAAATCTAGAAGACATGGGGATTGAGGTAGAATCTTCTCACCATGAAACTGCTCCTGCACAGCACGAAGTAGATTTCAAATACGGTGAAGTCCGTACGATTGCAGATCGGATCATGTCATTCAAGATGACGGTCCGTACCATTGCCAAACGCCATGGACTTCATGCGACATTTATGCCGAAACCAAGGGCAGAAGTAAACGGCTCCGGAATGCACATTCATTTCTCCTTATTTAAAGATGGAAGAAATGTATTCGTTAATCCGGGAAATCCACAGGAATTAAGCGAAGAAGCTTATTACTTCGTAGGAGGTCTTCTGGCTCACAGCAAAGAGATGGCACTGATCACCAATCCTATCGTAAATTCCTACAAACGTCTGGTTCCGGGCTATGAAGCACCGACAGAACTGACATGGACGAAGAATAACCAGAATTCACTGGTAAGAATTCCGGGATCCAGAGGTATGGAGACAAGGATCGAACTGAGAAGTCCGGATGCAGCAGCAAATCCGTATCTGGTATTTGCAGTATGTCTGGCAGCAGGACTGGATGGAATCAATAAGAAGATTTATCCGACTAAGTCCTCCAGCAGAGAGTTATCCGAAACAGATCAGAAAACAATGAAGATTGAAAATCTTCCGGGAAATTTGAACGAAGCAATTGATTACTTCGAACAGAGTGACTGGATCAAAGAAGTACTTGGAACAGAATTTTGTAAAGAATACGCAGCAGCCAAGAAAAAAGAATGGCTGCGCTATACAAGAGAAATTTCAGCCTGGGAAATCGAGGAATACTTATACAGAATTTAACCGAATCAAACAAGTCCCCTGTAGAAATTGTAAAAGGCAATAAGCAGTGGGTGGGGACTTGTTTGTATCAGGAGGAGCGAAGCTTCTTCTGATAAACTGCGAAGCAGTTATTCGGTTATGAGCAAGTAGCGAAGCGGATTGCGAACATCCGCTTGATCAAAATCAAACAAGTCCCCTGCAGAGGTTGCAAAAAGCAATAAACAGTGGACGGAAACTCAGGCTGTAACAGAAATAGGAGTGGCAGAGTTATGAGCAGCAGCATTGTGATTGCGTTACCGAAAATTGAAGACGCAAAGAAAATCCGCACAATACTTAACAGACATGGGCTCACAGTAGCCTCTGTCTGCAGCTCTGTCTCTAATGCGCTGGCCAATATTTCAGAGCTTGACAGTGGTGTCCTGATATGCGGGTATAAGCTGACAGATGCCTATTATAAAGACGCTCTCGATGACCTGCCACAGTATTTTGAAATGCTGCTTCTGGCTTCTCAGCGTATTATAGATGAAGCACCGAATTCCGTCAGCACTGTACAGATGCCGATGAAAGCAAGCGCACTGATAGATACGGTCAATGACATGCTCTATCATCTGGAACGCCGGATCAAAAAAGAAAAAAAGAAACCAAAGCCCAGATCAGAAAAAGAACAGAATTATATCTCGAATGCCAAACGCCTTCTGATGGAAAAAAACCAGATGACAGAAGAGGAAGCATACAGACATATCCAGAAATGCAGTATGGATTCCGGTACTAATATGGTAGAAACTGCACAGATGCTGCTCATGCTGATGTATGATGAGATTTGATTTATCGTATGTACTGTAGCAATTCCGTAAAATAATAAGAAAAATTTTGTAAAAAATGACGATATTATTTTGACAGAATATGTGGTAATATACAGAATATATTTTTGTTCATATCAAGTTAGAGGCAAAATATATTTTGACCCTAACATCATATTATATATAGAAAGAACACAAACAAACATAAAATAGATAATAACAGGAAGAATGATTACAAAGGCGTAATCAGAGAGTCCAGGGGGATAAGTGTCTCCGGATTTTCTGATTACGCCTTTTTGATATTCCAGGGTTTTAAGCCAAAAAGTCGTTGTGCTTGCACGAAAAGTCTTTTGAACTTGAAACCAGTGAAGATATCACAAAGGTTTTCAGAAATGAAGAAATGGAGGATGAGGAAATGGAATTTATGGATGGAACATGGAAAAAAGAAATCAATACCTGGGAGGAACTCGTAGGTAATAATCTCCTGAACCAGGAAGCCGTAATCGAAGGCGCTGTTCACAGCATCCGTAATATGGGTGATGTGGCATTTATCATTCTTAGAAGAAGGGAAGGTTTATTCCAGACAGTCTATGAAAATGAAATGGCAAATGTTTCCATTCATGAATTGAAGGAAGCAATGACGATCAGGGTGAAAGGAATCCTGCATGAAGAGGAGAGAGCACCCCACGGAAGAGAGCTTCGTATTCGTCATATTGATATTTTATCAACACCGGCAGAGCCACTTCCAATGGCAATCGACAAATGGAAACTGAACACTTCCCTGGAAGCAAAATTAAACTACAGACCGATTTCCCTGAGAAATATTCAGGAGCGTTCCAAATTTAAAATCCAGGAGGCACTGACAAAAGCATTCCGCGATTATCTCTACGGACAGGGATTCACAGAAATCCACACTCCAAAGATCGGAGCCAGAGGAGCAGAGGGTGGGGCAAACCTTTTCAAATTCAGCTACTTCCACAAACCTGCAGTACTTGCGCAGAGCCCACAGTTTTACAAACAGATGATGGTTGGCGTATTTGACAGAGTATTTGAGACAGGCCCCGTATTCCGGGCTGAGAAACATAATACCAAACGTCACTTAAATGAATACACCAGTCTGGACTTCGAGATGGGATATATTGACAGCTTCGAAGAAATTATGGCAATGGAAACAGGATTCCTCCAGTATGCCATGAACCTTCTGAAAACAGAATATGCAAAAGAAGTACAGATCCTGAAGCTTGATATTCCGGACGTGTCCAAAATCCCGGCAGTCCGTTTCGATGTAGCCAAAGAACTGGTATCTCAGAAATACAATCGTAAGATCAGAAACCCATTTGACCTGGAGCCGGAAGAGGAAGCACTGATCGGACAGTATTTCAAAGAAGAATATGGCTCAGATTTCGTATTTGTCACACATTATCCGTCAAAGAAACGTCCATTCTATGCAATGGATGATCCGGAAGACGCAAGATTTACCTTAAGCTTTGACCTGTTATTCAAAGGCCTTGAGATCACAACAGGCGGACAGCGTATCCATGATTACAATATGCTGGTACAGAAAATTGAAGACAGAGGTATGACGCAGGAAGGCATGGAACAGTATCTGGATACCTTCAAACATGGTATGCCGCCTCACGGTGGACTGGGAATCGGTCTGGAACGTCTGACCATGCAGCTTATCGGTGAAGAGAATGTTCGTGAAACCTGTCTCTTCCCGCGAGATATGAACCGTCTGGAACCGTAAATAAGAAGTCGGAAATAAAAGCAATATAGAATGTTACAGGCAGTATATATAAGGAGAAAATCATGGCAAAGATCATAGATGATGAAACAATGGAAAATGTCTGCATCCTGGCCAAGCTTTCACTCTCAGAAGAAGAAAAGGAAAAAGCAAAAGCTGAAATGCAGAAAATGCTTGATTATGTAGAGAAGCTGGATGAACTGGATACATCGGAAGTAGAGCCTATGTCCCATATTTTCCAGGATGAAAACGTATTTCGTGAGGATGTTGTCACAAACGGAGACAACAAAGAAGCAATGCTGGCAAATGCACCGAAAGCAAAAGAAGGACAGTATCAGGTTCCGAAAACCATAGGATAGGAGACAGGACAATGGAGTTGGAAAAATTAACAGCCCTGCAGCTTGGGGAAAAAATAAAACAGCGTCAGGTCAGCGTCCTGGATGGAGTAAAAACTGTTTTTGAACAGATTGAGAAACAGGATTCAGAAGTACACGCTTATCTTGACACATATAAAGAAGAAGCATACAAACGTGCAGAAGAAGTACAAAAAGGCATCGAGGATGGTACTTATACCAGTCCTCTTGCAGGCGTACCGATCGCAATCAAAGATAATATCTGTATTAATGGAAAGAAAACTACCTGTGCATCAAAGATTCTTGAGAATTTTGTGCCTCAGTATAATGCAGAAGTCATTGATCGTCTGGAAAAAGCCGGACTGGTCATTATCGGAAAAACAAACATGGATGAATTTGCCATGGGAAGTACAACAGAGACCTCCGCTTACGGCATCACCAGAAACCCATGGAATCTGGAACATGTACCGGGCGGTTCTTCAGGTGGTTCCTGTGCAGCAGTAGCAGCAGGAGAAACTTATCTGGCACTTGGTTCAGATACAGGCGGATCTATCCGTCAGCCAAGTTCCTACTGTGGTGTAACCGGAATTAAACCAACCTATGGAACAGTATCCCGTTATGGTCTTGTAGCTTATGCATCTTCCCTGGATCAGATCGGACCTGTAGGAAAAGACGTATCTGACTGTGCAGCTCTTCTGGAGATCATTGCAGGACATGATACAAAAGACAGCACATCCATGAAAAGAGAAGACCTTCAGTTCTCCAAAGAACTGACAGGAGATATCAAGGGGATGAAATTCGGAGTTCCTGAAGAATATCTGGCAGAGGGACTTGATCCGGAAGTAAAAGCATCTTTTATGGGTGTTCTTGATACGCTGAAAGAACTGGGAGCAGAAGTAGAATTCTTCTCTATCAAAACCATGGAATACATGATTCCGGCTTATTATATTATCGCCAGTGCAGAAGCAAGTTCCAACCTGGAACGTTTCGATGGAGTGAAGTACGGTTTCCGTGCAGCAGAATATGAAGGTCTTCACGACATGTACAAAAAGACCAGAACAGCAGGTTTCGGTGAGGAAGTAAAACGCCGTATCATGCTTGGTTCCTTCGTGTTAAGCTCCGGTTATTATGATGCATACTATCTGAAGGCACTCCGCACAAAAGCCCTGATCAAGAAAGAATTTGATCAGGCATTTGGCAAATATGATGTGCTCCTTGCACCTGCATCTCCATTTACAGCACCGAAGATCGGTGAAAGCTTAAAAGATCCCCTTGCCATGTATCTTGGAGATATCTACACAGTAGCAGTCAATCTCTGCGGTCTTCCGGGAATTACAGTTCCATGCGGAAAAGACAGCAAAGGTCTCCCAATCGGTATCCAGATGATCGGGGACTGCTTCATGGAAAAGAAAATCCTGCGTGCAGCACACGCCTATGAAACCAGCCGCGGCTCCTTTGCCGTGCCAGGAGAAGGAGGCACCAGATAATGAAACAGTACGAAACAGTCATAGGACTTGAAGTCCATGTAGAACTTGCAACAAAAACAAAAATTTTCTGCGGATGCTCCACTGAATTCGGAGGAGCACCCAATACACATACATGCCCGGTCTGCACAGGTATGCCGGGTTCCCTGCCTGTATTAAATAAGAAAGTAGTAGAGTTTGCCCTGAAAGCAGGTCTTGCAGCAAACTGCCAGATCCATCAGTACTGCAAATTTGACCGTAAGAACTATTTCTATCCGGACAACCCACAGAACTATCAGATCTCTCAGTTATATCTGCCAATCTGTCATGACGGATGGGTAGAGATTGAAACCTCTGCAGGCAAAAAGAAAATCCGCATCCATGAAATGCATATGGAAGAGGATGCAGGTAAACTGATTCATGATGAATGGGAAGACTGCTCCCTGGTAGACTATAACCGAAGCGGTGTCCCGTTGATCGAGATCGTATCCGAGCCGGATATGAGAAGCTCTGAGGAAGTAATCGCCTATCTTGAAAAACTCCGTTGTATGATGCAGTATCTGGGTGTATCAGACTGTAAGCTTCAGGAAGGCTCCATGCGTGCAGACGTTAACCTTTCTGTCCGTGAAGTGGGAGCAGAAGAATTCGGTACCAGAACAGAGATGAAGAACCTGAACTCTTTCAAAGCCATTGCCAGAGCAATCGAAGGCGAAAGAGAACGTCAGATCGAACTGATCGAAGAAGGCAAGGCAGTTACACAGGAGACACGCCGTTGGGATGACAACAAAGAATATTCTTACGCCATGCGTTCCAAGGAGGATGCCAAAGACTACAGGTATTTCCCAGATCCTGACCTGCCTCCAATCCATATCTCTGATGCATGGATTGAAAAGATCAAAGCAGAACAGCCGGAGCTTCGCGAAGTGAAACAGGCCCGTTATCAGGAAGAGTACGGACTTCCGGCATACGATGCGGGAATCCTTACAGAATCCCGCCATCTTGCAGGTCTTTTTGAAGAAACAGCAGCAATCTACGGAAATGCAAAGAAGACAGCAAACTGGTTTATGGGTGAGGTACTCCGCCTGACAAAAGATAAAGCTATGGATGCGGAACAGGTATCTTTCTCACCGAAGCATCTTGCAGATCTTCTGGTAATGGTAGAAAAATCCGAAGTCAGCCCTCAGAATGCCAAAAAAGTCTTTGAGAAAGTCTTTGAGGAAGACATTGATCCTGTAGTCTACATTGAGGAACATGGTCTGAAGATTGTAGAAGACACAGGACTTCTGGAAGAAACCATCAACAGGATCCTGGATGCTAACCCAGGACCACTTTCAGAACTTCTGGGAGGTAAAGATAAAGTCATGGGCTTCTTTGTAGGTCAGATCATGAAAGAGATGAAAGGCAAGGCAAATCCTGCAAGCGTCCGCGAGACACTAATGAAAGAAGTAGAGAAGCGCAAATAAAATAAATCACCCCGGACATTATGCCCGGGGTAAAAAATGTTAATATATTACCAGTGAACAGTAATGTTAATATTAAAAATTATTCTCAGAAAACACTTTGAGACTTTACATTATTAAATAATTAAGTATAATAAAACTCGAATAAAATATATTTGCAGAAAAGACACAAATAGAAATGGAAAGGCAAAGCAGCAGCCTGCTGTAGACAGGTATATAAAAACTGCGAAACATGCCAGGGAGGAAATCAAACATGGTAACAGTAAACCACAACTATCTGAAATTACCGGGAAGCTATCTGTTTTCCACAATTGGAAAAAAAGTAAAAGCATATAAAGAAGCCAACCCACAGGCAAACGTGATCTCACTGGGAATCGGTGATGTAACCCAGCCTCTGGCTCCGGCAATCATTGAGGCACTTCATAAATCTGTAGATGAAATGGGTGATGCAGCTACTTTTCATGGTTATGCACCAGATCTTGGTTATGAATTCTTAAGATCTGCTATTGCAAAGAACGACTACAAAGACAGAGGCTGTGACATTGAAGCAGATGAAATCTTTGTCTCTGACGGTGCAAAGAGCGATTCAGGAAATATTCAGGAAATATTCGGACTGGATAACAAGATTGCAGTGTGTGACCCTGTATACCCAGTATATGTAGATACAAACGTAATGGCAGGCCGTACAGGAGAATACAACAAAGAACGTGGCAACTTTGATAACGTAATCTATATGCCATGTACAGCATCCAACGGCTTCCTTCCGGAATTCCCGGAAGAAGTACCGGATCTTATCTACCTTTGCTTCCCGAATAACCCAACCGGTGGTGCGATCACCAAACCGCAGCTTCAGGAATGGGTAGACTATGCAAATAAAAACGGTTCTGTAATTATCTATGATGCAGCATATGAAGCATACATTTCTGAAGAAGATGTACCGCACAGCATCTATGAGTGCGAAGGAGCAAGAAGCTGCGCCATCGAACTGCGCAGCTTCTCCAAAAATGCAGGTTTCACAGGTGTCCGCCTCGGCTTTACAGTTGTACCAAAGGATCTGGTTCGTGACGGCGTAGATCTCCACAGTCTCTGGGCAAGACGTCATGGCACTAAATTCAACGGTGCTCCATACATCGTACAGCGTGCAGGAGAGGCGGTATACTCTCCTGAAGGAAAAGCACAGCTGAAAGAACAGGTAGGTTACTACATGAGCAATGCCAAAGCCATCTACGAAGGTCTGGCATCAGCAGGCTATTCCGTATCCGGTGGCGTAAACGCTCCATATATCTGGCTGAAAACACCTGATAAGATGACTTCCTGGGAGTTCTTTGACTATCTCCTTGAAAAAGCCAACATCGTAGGAACTCCGGGCTCAGGATTCGGTGCTCATGGTGAGGGATTCTTCCGTCTCACTGCGTTTGGAACACAAGAGAATACACTGGAAGCAATTGAACGAATTAAGAATCTGTAAGCAGCTTCCTGATAGGGACGAGTGGGATTATAATTTCGCAAAATTTAGCCGAATCAAGTAAGTTCCCTGTGGAGCAGTTATTCGGTGTAGAGCTGCGTAGCGAAGCGGATGATTTTATCCACCTGACTATGAAAATGAAAAACGGCAGGACGAAAATCCTTGAAAATCAAGGGTTTCGGACCTGTCGTTTCTATTTTATAAAAATATATATGGAATTTGATTACTATTTAAGTATTAATGTTGTTTTCTGAGATAATCTGTCGAATTTGTTCCTTTGCAACTGCCATAAAAAATACTCCTTTTCGATAAGAATTGTCATATCTGAATTCTTACCAAAAAGGAGTTATTTTTTACCAAAAACACAAACTATTTTACACTACCTACTGGTATTAAAAGATGTAGAAACCTTCTTCGCCAAAATAATCATCCAATTCATCCTCATTTAGGAAATAATCCATATCCAGAAGTTCATCCTCGCTCATACGGCGAATGTCCATGGACGTCATGCCTTCAGGTGGATTATCCATATATTTTCTGCGCAGTTCCTCAATATCTGGTTTCATGTTATTGATCTCTTGGAACAATACGGAACCAGTATTCCGATATTTGAGAGCGTGATTCCGGTATCTGTGAAGGCTGCAGAAGCTAGTGCCGAAGGAATCAGTATCTATGGTTACTGTATTATTGCAAAGTATCCAACATTTCAAAAGAGAATGACGGAGATATTTCGCCTTATTTATTCTTGTAGTAACCAATCGGTTATATCGTGAATTTGGATTCCTTCATAGCTATATTGGGGATGTTTGGTTCTGGCAATAATCATTTTCGGATAAGCATCTCGAATCTGAAGCAGAGGAGAGCATTCTCTCTCAAATGTTTCCTGCCCGGAAATGTTGTCGCTGACCTGAATATAAAACTTCTCGCTACCTCTCTGAGCAACAAAGTCGATTTCCTTTTGATAAAGCTTGCCGACATAAACATCATATCCACGGCGAAGAAGCTCGATGCATACGATGTTTTCATATACTCTGCCATAATCCATATTTCTGCTCCCCAGTATTGCATATCGAATACCGCTGTCACACAAATAGAACTTTTCAGAGCTTTCAAGGTATTTCTTACCTCGGATGTCATATCTCTTAATATCATAAAATACAAAAGCATTGCACAAATACTTAATGTACTTGCCGACGGTTACATGATTGGTTGGAGTCTCATTTGCTGTCAGTAGCTGACTGACCTTATTTGGAGAAGTCAGGTTGCTGATATTATCCATAAGGAACTCGCTCAGACGTTGTAAAACCAAAGTGTCCGGGAGAGTATATTTCTGTACCAAATCCCTTGTAACAATCGTTTCGTAGACCTCCTTGATATAGTTTGTTCTGTCTTTTTCGGTTCTATAAGCATAGGAACCTGCTAAACCGCCCTTGATAGCGTACTCGTCAAAGAGCTTATCTTTGTCACTAATATCATCATAATACTGGCAATATTCCTGGAAGCTGAAAGGAAACACATGAATTTCAATATAACGTCCGGTAAACAGAGTTGCCAGATCTGCACTCAACAGGAAAGCATTAGAGCCTGTTACATAGATGTCGTATTTTCCCTTAGAGTACAGGCTGTTGATTGCCAGCTCAAACTTGGGACACATCTGAACCTCGTCTACAAACAGGTAGTTCGTTTTGCCTTCCTGATAATGTTCTTCCACATAGGCGTGTAAGGCATGGTATTCCTTGATTTCTTCATACGCCAAATCCATGAAGTCGATGAAGATAATATTGATGTTTTCAAAATTGCTTTTCAGATACGCAATATATGCCTGCATCAGTTTGGACTTACCAGATCGCCGAATACCTGTGATGATCTTGATGTCAGGAGTGCCATTCAGTTCAATGATTCTATCGAGATATTTTGCTCTCGTGATTGTTTTCATTTAGTCACCCACTTTCAAAAATTGAAGTTTTTTCATTTTTCGAAACCGCTTTGTTGTACTTAGTATACTGTCTGCTAATAGTATATGCAAGATGTCGCTTTCAAAAACACAAATTTTTTTATTTTTTGAAAGTGAAAACTATGTATAGGCAACCCGATTCTTTACTTAATTTCAGAAAAAAAGTAAAAAAATTTGCTTTTGACCACTGTAAAACATGCTCTGAGCATTATGAAGAACTTGCACAGGAACAGAATATTGCTCTGGCTAATTTCCGGCGGAAGAAATTATCACAAACCGGAATACGGGGAAGCAATGGAAATATAAAGTATCTTACTTTTGATGAAGCTTCCTATCTGGCAAAGGTCAGCAGAAGCATGATCA